>ENA-ORXD01000022-ORXD01000022.1-sediment-metagenome-genome-assembly--contig:-NODE-22-length-342089-cov-20.565954_pt1 | contig 342089 bp, 314 predicted proteins | sample MGYA00237862_ERZ511471 | MGnify/ENA metagenome assembly ERZ511471 | reverse complement strand
CGGCTCATAGCTGTACCGGGCCTCCCGGGCGATGCCCGTGGAACTCCCCCGGAGGGTCTCATCCGTCACCCGCCACAACCAGGTCCCGACGTTCTCCCAGGTGTACGTCTCCGTCACCGTCTCCAGGCTCGTCCCCGTGGTCTCTTTCCTGAGGAGGTTGCCATTCGAATCATCGTAGTCATAACTCTCACCTCTATAAGATACGGTTTCTCCCTCTTTCAAATCGGCGTCAACCATCGACAAGACCCTCACGAACCCACAGGTTTTGCCATCCTCCGTATCCAACGGGAAGACATCCCAGGACCACGAAGTAGCTTTTCGATATGTGATGCCGTCCGGCTCGATGACATAGTGCAGACGCACCTTTCCTTTCAATAACTCATCTTTCACATGATAATGGAACTCCTCCGGGGTTCCGTCGGGGTTCGTTTTTTTCACCTTTTTGAACCCCCTGAAATTCACCACATCCGTGATCTCCATGTCTTCTTCGGCATAACCGTACCGGATAGCGGATACATTCCCGAGACCGTCATAAACCGAAACGGAGGAAACGACTTCACAGATGTAAGGATGAGAAGAACTGTAATATTTCGAAGACGGATCATAGGCGATAATGATCGATGAAATTTGTCCCTCCTCCAAAATACAGTTGAGGTATTCAGGCATCGCTCCCCCGTTACCCGCCCACACACCATAGCCGAACTTCAGGGGCGGCATGGCTGTTTTGCCGTCGACGCCGATTTCCTGAAAACAGCTCACACGGGATTTTCCACCGGGATTCTTCTCATAGATGAGAACGTATTTCCGGCAGAGATCCCCTCCCGTATATATCTCGACCTGTTTCAGCCGTTTCGTCGTCAGCACCCAACCTCCGGACTCGAAGGACTGGATGGCATCATTACGGCTCTCGAGAATGCACCGGACTTCCACCGTCCCCTTGCCCCCGGGATAAACGATCCTGTCCAGGTAAAGCTTTTCCCATATCCCGTCCCGGACAAGGGCATAATGGATGGTCACACCATTACCGTTTGTGTCCACGACGGCATCGAGGTACCACTCGAAGATACCCCCTGCCCCATTGAGACGGGAGGCTTCCGATGTACCGAAAGAATATTTTTTGCCATCCTTCGCGACGACGACCCATCCGCCCGTTTCAGGATCCAGGTGGTACTTTGAAAAAGCGCCCTCGATCTTCGCCCCGTAAAATCCGGTTCCCCAGTCCCCTTCCCGGGGAACGAGTTCCTCGTAATGAGCACCGTGAACATGGAGAAAATCTCTCTTATCGTATTCGGCATGGCCATTCCGAATCGATCGACGGATGACTCCCACGTCGAAATGCCACCCTACCCCGACCCAGCCGTTTCCTGAACGACTGTTGTAGGCAAGCGACAAAACCGGCTCAATCCCGTTTCTCCCCGGAGGAACGACAATGGGAATTTGATAGGCCATCGCGCCCGTGTTGGCGATCATCTCAGGAACAACGAGGGGCTGGCCGTCGCCTGCGGGATCCTCCCCCGGGACGGGTTCAGACTGATCCTGCTCCGGGTCGATCGAAGGATCTTCGCCCTTTCCCACTTCGTCATCCTGTTTTTTCAGATTATCTTCAGCCGGGATATCTGCCCCATTATCGATGACAATCACCTGCGGACCCGGAGCGGCCGTGTCCGAAGGGGAAGCTGATACGGGTGTGTTGACCACCAGGCAGGCCGGAAGAAAAACGATGAGGAAAAAATATGCCCTTTTCTTCGAAAAGAAAGCTCTTGTTATCCTGTCCATGGTGCGTCCTCCTCATAAGACGGCAAGAAAAAACCGGTTGCAGAGCCCCGGAAGGGGAAACGATGAGTTTTTATGCCGGCGATTCCACAAGGCGGCTCGCCGGCGGGCCTGAAGAGAGAAGAAGGAGTCATAAGGGGCCCGATTTTCCCACCTCGGGCCGGGTGGCGCAGCAGGTATGTTTGCTCCTTTTATGGAGCCGCCTCTATTGTTACAAAAAACATGCCATTTCTTATCTTACTGTAATTCATATATTATTTGATATCGAGAGGCGCCAACCGACCTCTTTCTGTTGGCAGCATGAAGTTGGCGGTTGGCACCCCGGCCGGCAACACGCCGTTTTTCCCGTTCCTTTTCCACCGTACTTTTTCCGCCTTGACACGGGTTTCCCCCCTCCCTATACTCGATGTCAAAAAAGGGCTCCGAACGCCTCCCCCCGGTACGGGAATGCGGCGGGCTCCATTGCCCCGGTACGGGAACCCATGGCCAAGCTCAGTCTTGAAGAATACGTGCAGCGGCTCCGGAAAAACCGGCGGTTCATGGAAACCGTCACCGCCGCCTGCCGCATTCCCGCCTTTGACGGGGAATACGCCCCCTTTCCCTCGTGGGTCGACCCCCGGCTGAAGTCCGTCCTGGAGAAGGACGGCATCACGAGGCTCTACAGCCACCAGGCCGAGGCGATTGACAGGATCCGCCGGGGGAAGCACGTGGTCGTCGTCACCCCCACGGCGAGCGGCAAGACCCTGTGCTACAATCTTCCGGTTCTTCAGCGAATGCTGGAAGAACCCGACACTCGGGCCCTGTACATCTTTCCCACGAAGGCCCTCGCCCAGGACCAGATGCACGAGGTCCACGGCCTCGTCGGCGCCCTCGAGGCCGACATCCGCACCTTCACCTACGACGGGGACACCCCCGACGACGCAAGGCAGGCCATCCGGAAACAGGGGCACGTGGTGGTCACCAACCCCGACATGCTCCACACGGCCATTCTTCCCCACCATACCAAGTGGCAGAAGCTTTTCATGAACCTCCGGTTCGTGGTCATCGACGAACTCCATGTCTACCGGGGGGTCTTCGGTTCCCACTTCACCAACGTCGTCCGCCGCCTTTCCCGGATCTGCCGATTTTACGGGGCCGATCCGGTCTTCATCGCCTGTTCCGCCACGGTGGCGAACCCCGGGGAGCATGCCGAACGGGTCCTGGAGCGGCCCGTGGAATGCATCGAGAAAAGCGGCGCCCCCCGGGCGGCCCGGACCTTCTTCATGGTGAACCCCCCTATCGTGAACCGGGAACTGGGCATCCGGCAATCGGCCCTCACGCCGACCCGGAAACTCGCCGCCGACCTTATCGGGAACGACATCCAGACGATCGTTTTCACCACAAGCCGGCTGAACGTGGAGATCCTCACCAAGTATCTCAAGGACGCCTTCCGGAAGGGGAAACCGGTGGACGACCGCTTCGTCTCCGGCTACCGGGGCGGATACCTGCCCAACCTGCGGCGGTCCATAGAGAAGGGTCTCCGGAGCCGGGAGGTCATGGGCGTGGTGAGCACCAACGCCCTGGAGTTGGGAATCGACATCGGAAACCTCGAGGCCTGCATCATGGCGGGCTATCCCGGCTCCATCGCCAGCACGTGGCAGCAGGCCGGGCGGGCGGGACGGCGGACGGGAGATAGCCTGTCCCTTCTCATCGCCAAAAGCTCCCCCCTGGACCAGTTCATCGTGGAAAACCCGGACTATTTCTTCTCCCGGTCGCCGGAACACTGCCGGATCAACCCGGACAACCTCCTCATCCTGCTCCACCACCTGAAAAGCGCCGCCTTCGAACTTCCCTTCGAACGGGGGGAGCGATTCGGCGGTGAAAACCTGGAGGAACTGCTCGCCTACCTGGAGGAGAAAGGGGTCCTCCACCGGGTTTCGGACCGGTGGCACTGGGCGGCGGAGAGTTACCCCGCCGATGAGGTGAGCCTCCGGAGCATCAACCCGGAAAACGTGGTGGTCGTCGACGGGACGGTCACCGGCTCCCCCGCCGTGATCGCCGAGGTGGACTGGGACAGCGCCTTCACCACCGTCCACAACGAGGCCATCTTCATGGTGGAGTCCCAGCAGTACCACGTGGACCGGCTGGACCTGGAGCGGAAGAAAGCCTATGTCCGCAAGGTGGACGTGGATTACTACACCGATGCCATGACCTACACCCATGTCCGGGCCATCGACGTCTTCGACCGCAGTCAGGAAGGCCCCCTCATCGTGGAGCACGGGGAGGTCCAGGTGGTCCGGAAGGTCGTGGGGTTCAAGAAGATCAAGTTCTACACCTCGGAAAACTTAGGGTACGGAGACGTGGATCTCCCGGAAAAGGACATGCACACGACAAGCTACTGGTTCACCCTCCCCCGGGACTTTCTGGACGGCCTGCCTTACGGGCAGGCGGAAATCGTCGACGGCCTCTCCGGTCTCGCTTACAGTCTCCACCATCTGGCGGTGATTCTTCTCATGGCGGACACCCGGGACATGGACCGGTCCATCGGGGACAAGAGCGGGGAATGGTTCGTCCGGCAGACCCGGGACCGGCGATGGATCACTCTCTCGCCGGGTTTTTCCATGGAAAGGGCCGTGGATGCCCCGGAGGCGGGGATAGACGCCTTCGATCCCACGGTTTTTCTTTTCGACGCCTATCCGGGGGGAATCGGCTTTTCCCGCCTCCTTTTCGAGAAGCACGGGGAACTTCTCGGCTCGACCCGGTCCCTCATCGTTCATTGTCCCTGCGAATACGGCTGCCCGAGCTGCGTGGGTCCGACGCTGGAAGTCGGCCGGCGGGGCAAGGAAGTGGCCCTCGCCATTCTGAACGGGGTCCTCCCGCCATGAACACCCGGGATCGTCTGAAACGCCTGACAGGCGAAGGCAAGCCCCCCGGAGAAAGGGAAGACGACCGGATCGGCGACTTGCGCCGGCGGATCGACGCCATATTGTCCCGGAAGCCCGAGCCGATGAAGCCCCATCGTCCCGTCTTCCCGGAAAGCGGCCCGACCCTGGAAGACCTCCTTCCCGGCAGGGAAGAAACGACCGCCTGGGGACCCTTTTTTTCAGTCGAGGCCGTCGCCGGCGCAAAAACCCTCCATGGCACCCGGGCTCTGGGCGAACTGGCGGGGGTAAACATGGAAAGGCTTTCCCTTCTCGCCGGGGTCCCCTCTCTCGCCGGGTTCACCCCCCGGGACGGCCTTTTTCTGGACACGGAGACGACGGGCCTTTCCGGCGGTACGGGCACGGTGGCCTTTCTCGTCGGCGCGGGCTGGTTCGACGGCAGGGATTTCCGGACCCTCCAGCTCTTCGCCCGGGATTTCGGGGAGGAACGGGCGGTCCTCGCCTTCCTCCGGGAACTGGCGGGGGACAAAAAGTTCCTCGTCACCTTCAACGGGAAGGTCTTCGACCTGGGTATTCTGTCCGCCCGGTTCATCCTGAACCGCTTCGCCGATCCTTTGATCTCCCTGCCCCATCTGGACCTCCTCCACCCTTCCCGCCGGATCTTCCGCCACCGCCTGGAAAGCTGCCGTCTTTCCTCCCTGGAAGCGGCGATCCTCCGGTTTCACCGGGAAGGGGATGTCCCGGGATGGGAAATTCCCCAGCGCTACTTCGACTGGCTGCGCCGGCGGGACGGACGGCTCGTGGCGGACATTTTCGAGCACAACCGTCTCGACATCCTCTCCATGGCGGCGCTCACGATCCATTTTTCCCGTCTCCTCGGGGAGGAGGCCCCCGGCGGGGAACACCACCCCGGCGACTGCCTCGCCGCGGCCCGGCTTTTTCAGGACCGCCGGAGGGTCCCCGAGGCCCAGGCGGTCCTGGAAGGGATCGTTGCCGGGAACGGGGACGCCGCCGGGGAGGCGAAACGACGGCTCTCCCTGTTGCACAAGCGAAACGCCCGGTGGGACGAGGCGGTCCGCCTCTGGCAGGAGATGGTGGATGAAAATCCCGGGGATCTCTTCGCCGCGGAGGAACTGGCCAAGTGCTTCGAACACCGCCTGAAGGATTTCGGGCAGGCCCGGAACCTTGTGGAAAGGGCCCTGGCGGGGGCTTCCCGGGAGGCCCGGCCCGCCCTTCACCGCCGGCTGGAGCGGCTGGCGCGTAAAGAGGGGCAAAAACCCCTGAGCGAATCAGGGACCTGAAAGAAAGAAAGGAAAGCACGGCATGGAAGAAAAAGTTCACGTATACGCCCTGAGTACCTGCAGCCATTGCAAGGCGGCCAGGCGTTTCCTGGCGGAAAACGACATCGCCTACGATTGCACGGAGGTAGACCTCCTCGGGCCGGCGGAGCGGGCGGCGGTTCTCGAGGACGTCAAGAAGCTGAACCCCCGCCTTTCCTTCCCCACCATCGTCATCGGAAGAACGGTCATCGTGGGATTCAGGGAACAGGAAATCCGGGAGGCGCTGGGATTATGAACGAAGCGGAAAAGCTTTACGAAACGCTGAAATCGATCCAGGAGCCCAAAGGGTATTTTTTCAACGGGGACCGGGAGCAGGTGATCGACCTCCTCGAGGCCCTTCTCCTCAACCGGAAGCGTTACGGCTACATGAGCTGTCCCTGCCGTCTCGCCTCGGGCAACCGGGAGAAGGACCGGGACATCTTCTGCCCCTGCGTCTACCGGGAGCCCGACGTGGCGCAATACGGGAGCTGCTACTGCAATCTTTATGTTTCCCGGGAGTGGAACGAGGGGAAGATGGCCCGGGATTACGTTCCCGAGAGACGGCCGCCGGAAAAATTCCTGTGAGTCAGGCGGCTCCGGAACAAGCCCCGCATGCTGCGTCGCCCTCATCCCCCGTCACGGCGGCCCACCAGTAAGTACGCCTCATTCCTTGGAATTCCGGCGCCTTGCCTGTGGGACTTTTTGCGGGCTCGTCACGTTTCAGGCAGGAAAAACGAGGAAATTTTCTTAAGGCTTCTTACGAGGAAGGGGAGGACCCGTTGAGATACTGATCCGCCCCCCGGGCGGCCCGGACCCTGTCCGATTTCAGGATCTCCTCCAGGCGGCGGCTGTTTTCCGTCAGGGCGGAGCGGTCCTGTTCCCGATGCCAGAGATGGAGGACCGGCGCATAGAACCGGGCGCTCTTCCGGCGGATTCCCGACCGGAGGAGGCGGATCACCAGGTCCGAATCCTCGAGGCCCCAGCCGGCATAGGACTCGTCGAGGCCGTTCACGGCGACGAGGTCCTCCCGCCACGCGGCGAGGTTGCAGGTCATGGCCCCCTCCCATCGGGTCCCGGGCCATTTCCTGATAAACGACGGGAGGGGAACGGGGAAAAGGGGTAAAAGCCGGTTCACCTCACCCCGGAGTCGCGCCCCCGCCCAATCGAAAGCCCCCCAGCCATGAACGGCCATCCCGCCCTGAAGGACCCGCGCCGTCAGGCCTTCCGACAGAAGCACCCGGTTTCCCACAACGAACCAGCCCCTCCCGGCGAGCCTTCGGTGCCCCGCCACAAAGCCGGGCAGGGGAATGCAGTCCCCATCGCTGAAAACCACGTAATCGGCGCCGGCCGCCGCCAGGGCCCGGTTCCGGATGGCCGCCGCCCGGAAGCCGAGATCTTCCTGCCAGATGTGGCGGACGGCAAAGGGGGCCGATCGGGCGAACCGGGTCACCACTTCGGCCGTGTCCTCCCGGGAACCGTCGTCGGCGACGAGGAGGATGAATTCCCGGTCTTCCTGGGCGTGGTACCCTTCGAGAACCGCCCGGAGAGCGTCGGGCCGGTTGTAGGTCGTCACGATGACGGCGATGGACATCATTTCTTTTCCCGGAGGAGCATGAGTTTCAGATACCGGTAATAGGTCCCCTCGGCATTGGAGACGGCCAGCATGAACCCCTCGCGGCCGTCGAGAAACCCCGCCCGGAGGACATAGGTGCTGAAGAAACTCCAGAATCCGTGGCCCACGGCGGTCCACAGGCCGGCCCGCTTCCCCCGCCGGTGCATCATGGCCGCCCCATAGGTGGAATAGGCGTTGACCTTGTCCAGAACGTCCTCCAGGCTCTCGAAGGATTCATGGATCAGGGGTTTCGTGAGGGACCCGACGGGCCCGTCGACGACGACCCGTTCATGGACGAGGTCGTCGGTGAACCGGCCGCTTCCCTTTCGGAACAGTCGCAGAACGTAATCGGGCCACCAGCCGCTCCGCCGGATGTATTTTCCGCAGTAGCTGGAGAGGCGGGGGATACGGAAGGCCACGTTTCCCCGCGGGTCGGCGACGGCCGCCTCGATCTCCGCCCGGAGGGCCGGAGTCACCCGCTCGTCGGCATCGATGGACAGGATCCAGTCCCCCGCCGCCCGGTCGAGGGCCCGGTTCTTCTGGGGCCCGAAACCCGGCCAGTCCGTCTCGTAGACCCGGCCGCTGAATTCCCGGCTGAGGGCCACGGTGCCGTCGGTGCTTCCCGAGTCCAGGACGACGATTTCATCGGCAAAGGAAACGGATTCGAGGCATTCCCGGACGGAGGAAACCTCGTTTTTCGTGATGAGGATCACCGACAGGCGTTCTCCCGGGTTTCTCCTCATGACTCCCCTCTTTCATAACCGGCGAAAAAAATGGCGGAGAGGAGGACGAAGAAAAGGGCCTCCGTATGGTCCGACAGAAGCGAATTGAAGAGAGACCCCGTGGTGATGGTCAGCACGAGCCCCCGGGCGAGAAACGGGCCAACCGGACCGGGGAGGGCGGCGGCAACCCGCCACTGGACAAGGAAGAGGAGAAGAAGGAGAAGAACCCCGGGCACGCCCAGTTCCACAGCCGTCAGCAGATACTGGCTGTGGGGATTGTCGGTGATGATCATTTCCGTTCCCTTGAACTTTTCCTCGTAGACCCGGGGAAAACTCCCCGTACCCGAACCCTTCCAGGGGTTCTCCAGGAAGAGTCCCCAGCTGTTTCGCCAGAACTCCATGCGGTATCCCACGACATTCACCACCTGGGTACTCTTCTGGTCGGGACCCCACGCCCGGAACTCCCGGATCGCCTGGGTGGTCCTCTGGTGGAGGGCGCTCTGGGGAAAGACGAAAACGAGGCCGAAAAGGACGACGATGGCCGCCAGGGCGGCGGGGATCCCTTTCCGCCAGCCCAGCCAGTGGAAAAAGTAGTAGAAAATGAGGACCGCGAGGATGACGTGGCCCGTCTTCCCGGGGACCATGAAAAGAATGTTTGCCAGGGCGGCCACGGCGAGGACGGCGCTCCCCGCCCGGACCGGCAGGCTGCCGGAAAGACGGGCATATCCCGCCCAGGCGAAGGCCGCGAAGGCCATGAGTACATTCTGGGTGATGTAGTGGTGAGTCACATAGGGACTATCGGGGACCCCTTTCCAGAATCCCCCCGGGGGCAGTTGATCGAAAAAAATGAGACAGGAAAGAATGAGAACGAGAGACATGGCCCCTAAAAAGGCCCACAGCCCGTACCGGCGGATGCGGGGCTCCCGGAACAGGGGAATCAAGAGGGGAACGAGAAGGAAGGTCTTCGCGTCCGACAGGGCGTCCCGGTCCGGCGTTCCCCAGAAAAGGCCGGCCCCGTAGAGGAGAGCCAGGCCAAGAAAGGCGAGGGCGACGGGATTTTTTGCAATGATCCTGAATTTGTCCCCGAAAGACCCCCCGATGAACCAAAGCAGGAGAATCAGGATGAGAAGGACGCTGTCGAAGGCGGTGGAGAGGGGAATGGACAGCCCCAGGGCGACGGCGGCCCAGGGGGCGAACAGACGGGCTTTTTCCTGAATCGACGGCCAGGTCATGAGAGGGTCCTTTCATTCTTTACACGGATGTGGATGCTCTCGCGGACGACGGCATGGAGCGTTCCCTCCCGGTCCGTTATGGGGATCTCATAGTCTCTCAGAACGCTCGGATTCACCTCAAGTTCCCGGCGGATACCCTCGAGGTGATCGTCGTCGATCTTAAACCGGGCGTAAAGTGTCTCCCGGCCGGGTTTGAGAAAGGCGATGGAAGCCTCCTTCACCCAGACGGTATACCGGGGGCCGAGAAGCTTGATGAGCATGACCATATAGACGGGATCGACGGCCCCGTAGAGGCTCCCGCCATAGATCGTCCCCACGTAATTCCGGGTCCGCCGGCTCAGAGGGATCCGCAGCCGGACCTCCTTCCAGTCCCCGGCGATACAGGTCAGCCGGGCGCCGGTTCCCCGGAAAGCGGGAAACCAGTTGAATCCCCAGCGCGTCAGTCTCGTTTTCCAGCTTTCTCCCATGACGGCCTGCCCGGCACCTCCCGATCCACCGCTATCGCGCCTTTTCCCTTCAGCCCTTCTTCGGGACGGCCCCCTGAATGGTCTTCCGGATCACCTTCTCGAAGGTCTCGTCGTGTTCCACCCGGAAGGCCTCCTCCCAGCCCCGCGTACCGGCATCGAGGATGAACCGTTTCGTCGTCATGAGGGCTTCCAGGGGGGCCTCGAGGAGCTTCCTTCCGTATGCCACTGCTCCGGCGATCAGTCCGTTCTCATCGAAGACTTCGCTCACGAGACCGATCCGGAGGGCCTCCCCGGCATCGATCTGCCTTCCCGTGAGGCACAGGTCCCGGGCGATTCCCTCCCCGACGATCCACCGAAGGGGCGTGAAAAGGGTGGGGACGCCGAACTTGATCTCCGGATGGCCGAAAACCGCCGCCTCGGAACAGACCCTTATATCGCAGAGCTTGGCCAGGTCGAAGCCCCCGGCGAGGGCCGGCCCGTTCACGGCGGCGATGGTGGGCTTGGGAAAATACCAGAGGTCCCGATGGTATTGCGCCGAGGTCCGGAAGATTTCGTCGAAAAGTCCGGGATCCCGGAATTCCCTGAGATCGAATCCCGCCGTGAAGGCCTTTCCCCGCCCCGTCACAACGACGGCACCGATTTCCGGGTCCTCTTTCCAGCGGTCCAGGCAGGAAGAGATTTCCTGTCTCATGGCCACGGAAAGGGCGTTCCGGGATGCCGGCCGGTTCAAGTAAAGAATGGCCACGGAATCCCTGATTTCCGTTTCGACGGTCCGATAATCCATACCCCCTCCTTTCGGATGTTTCCCTTTCCTCTTGACAGCTTAAGGACATTCGTGTTACGGGTCTTTTAGCGCGAAGATGGAAGAGAGGCAAGAAGTAATTCAGATGAAGGCACTGTATCATTCCTTCACAGGCTGGTGGTGGCGGGCGGTGACATAGCCTGCCCGTAGAAGCTCGAAAGATGAGCCGTGGGCAAGGACGGAGAGACCTACCCATGGCGGGGAAATATGAAGAGAAGAAGGCCATGGGTAAAATCCCATGGCCTTCTTGATTTTTATCGGCAATGCAGAAAGCACCCTATGCGGTACCGCTCGTCATCCATCGCCGTTGCGGTGTGCCTGCGGGCGCGCCTCATTTGTCGGGATTCCGGCGCCCCGCCTCCGGGGTTTTCTACGGAGCCGCCCGAATTTGATTATTATTACGACTTGTTGAGAAGTCCCTAATTTTGATGAAACCCAAAGAAGGAGTGTGCCCCATGGAACAGGTGAAAGTAACGCTGAGAGACGACGAGATGCCCAGGCAATGGTACAACATCCAGGCGGACCTGCCCACGCCCATGAACCCGCCTCTCAACCCCGCAACGGGAAAACCGGTGAAACCGGAAGACCTCGCCCCGGTCTTCCCCATGAACCTCATCGAGCAGGAAGTATCGACGGACCGCTGGATCGACATCCCCGAACCGGTCCTCGAAAAGTATATCCTGTGGCGTCCCACGCCCCTGTGCCGGGCCCGGAATTTCGAAAAGCTCCTCGACGCCCCGGTGAAAATCTACTACAAAAACGAAGGATACAGCCCCGCGGGATCCCACAAGCCGAACACGGCCATTCCCCAAGCGTATTACAATAAGGTATTCGGCATCAAGCGCCTCTCCACGGAAACGGGTGCCGGCCAGTGGGGAAGCGCCCTTTCCATGGCCTGCGGCATGTTCGGCCTCGAATGCCGGGTTTTCATGGTCCGGGTAAGCTACGATCAGAAGCCCTACCGGCGGATGATGATGAACGTCTGGGGGGCCGATTGCTTTCCCAGTCCGAGCGACCGCACCGCAGCAGGACGGAGCGTTCTGAAGGAACACCCGGACTCGCCGGGGAGTCTCGGCATCGCCATCAGCGAGGCCATCGAGGACGCGGTGACGAGCCAGGACGCCCGATACTCCTTAGGAAGCGTTCTGAACCACGTCCTCCTTCACCAGACCATCATCGGCCTGGAAGCGAAGAAACAGTTCGAAAAAATCGGGGAATACCCCGACGTGGTCATGGGATGCGCCGGCGGCGGCAGCAATTTCGCGGGCATCTCCCTTCCTTTTGTCCAGGACAAGATCCATGGCCGGGAGGTTTCCGTCGTCGCCGCCGAGCCCACCTCCTGCCCCACCCTGACCCGGGGTCCTTTCGGCTATGATCACGGCGATCTGGCCTGCATGACCCCCCTTCTTCCCATGCACACCCTGGGCCACGACTTCGTCCCCGCCCCGATTCACGCGGGCGGACTCCGGTACCACGGCATGGCGCCCATCGTCAGCCATCTCCTCCAGGAAAAACTCATCGAAGCCCGGTCATACAACCAGCTCGAAACCTTCGATGCCGGCATCAAGTGGGCCCGGACGGAAGGCTTCATCCCGGCCCCGGAGACGGACCACGTCATCGCCGCCGTGGTGGACGAGGCGATGCGGGCCAAAGAGGAAGGAAAGGAAAAAACGATCCTCTTCAACTGGAGCGGTCACGGCCTGGTCGATCTGGCCTCCTACGAGGCCTACCTTTCGGGAAAGCTCACCCAGTATGAACTCCCGGCGGAGGAAATCGAGCGGGCGAAGCGGACCGTCGCCCGTTTTCCGAAACTGTAACGAACAATGACGGGGCGGACGGGAAAAGACCCTTTCCGCCCCGTCACCGGACGTACTCAGGACCGCCGGAAGGCGACCCTGACGGATCCGGCGGTTCTCATCGGTCATTTTTCGACTTTTTACGTCATCAGCATCCTTTGTAATGCCCCGAAAAGGAGCGGGAATATCTGACATGACGGACCCGGACTCCCCGATCACCCGGTGCCCCAGGCTCGGATGCGATATCCCCTTTTCTTACTGTCTCAAAGAAAGGGACCCCCTGCCCTGCGGCCGGATCTTGGCCTGCTGGGAACACAGGATGCCCGTGGCAAGCCTTCTCGAGGAGCGTCTGTCCGAGGAAGAGTGGAACCAGGCCTTCCAGGAACCCCCTCGGGACCGTCTTTCCACCATCCTGGACCTTGCCGGGAAAGCCAAAAAGAAGTAGCCTCCCGTCCCTTTCCGGTATAAGATCGATGAAACAAACACCCCCTCGAGGCGTCATGGACCTGTTCCATCAGAAGAAAGCGAACCAGGAGGAATCGCAGCAACGCCCCCTGGCGGACCGGATGCGTCCCCGGTCCCTGGAGGAATTCGTCGGCCAGGAGCACCTCCTCGGAAAAGGAACCCTTCTTGGAAAGGCCATCGAGGAGGACCGCCTTTTTTCCATGATCTTCTGGGGCCCCCCGGGATCGGGGAAAACGACCCTGGCCCGGCTCCTCGCCACGGAGACGAAAGCCCACTTCGTCACCTTTTCCGCCGTGCTGTCGGGGGTGAAAGAAATCCGGGCCGTGGTGGAGGAAGCCAGGAACACCCTCCGGGACTTCCATCGAAGGACGCTCCTCTTCGTCGACGAAATCCACCGGTTCAACAAGGCGCAGCAGGACGCCTTTCTTCCTCACGTGGAAAGCGGTCTCATCACCCTCATCGGGGCCACGACGGAAAACCCCTCTTTCGAGGTCATCGCCCCCCTTCTTTCGAGGCTTCGCGTCCTGGTCCTGAAGCCATACACGGCCGCAGATCTCGGCACGATTCTGAAAAAAGCCCTCGAGGATACGGAAAGGGGCCTGGGAGGGATCCCTCTCGATGCGGAGGAAGGAGCCCTGGCCCACATTATCGCGACCTCCGACGGAGACGCCAGAACGGCCCTGAATAACCTGGAAGCCGCCGCCACCCTGGCCCGGCCCGGAGAATCAGGGAGGCGGATCATCGACCTTGCCGCGGTGGAGAAGGCCCTGGCGAGAAAGGCCCTCCTGTACGACAAATCGGGGGAGGAACATTACAACCTCATCTCGGCCTTTCACAAAAGCCTCCGGGGCAGCGATCCCGACGGCGCCCTTTACTGGCTCGGCCGCATGCTCGAGGCCGGGGAGGATCCCCTGTACCTCGCCCGCCGGATGGTCCGGTTCGCCTCCGAAGACGTGGGAAACGCCGATCCCCGGGCCCTGACCATCACCGTTTCCGCCATGCAGGCCTTTCATTTCATCGGGCTTCCCGAGGGGAACCTCGCCCTGGCCGAGGCGGCGGTCTACCTGGCCACGGCCCCGAAAAGCAACGCCCTCTACCGGGCCATGGGCAAGGTCCGGGAAACCATCGCCGAAACGGGCGCCCTGCCCGTCCCTCCGCACCTCCGGAACGCCCCGACAAAACTGATGAAGGACCTGGGATACGGTAAGGATTACCGGTATGCCCACAACTATGAAGGCGCTTACATCCCCCAGGCTTATCTGCCGGAAGAAATCGGAAGCCTGACCTTCTATGCCCCCACCGACCGGGGGTACGAAAAAACGATCCGCGAGCGAATCGGGAACTGGCGGAAAAAGGGTGAGAAACCCTCCGGACCGGACCGGGGAGGCCCCCCTCCGGGTCCCCCGGCGGATTGACGAAAGAAAGCGATCCCATGCAGAAAATGCCCGTTTATTTTTTCATCCTCCTGGCCCTGGTTCTTTTTCCCGTCCCGTCACGAACCTATCTTCCCGGCACCGGCGATATCCTGGGACCCCTGATGAAGGCGGCCGCCGGAACGGAAACGATTCAGGCCAGGGAAACGTTCATCCTTTTCGAGGAAGAAACGGATCAGGAGAGCCGTATCCTGGCAGGAGAGGTTTTCATGAAATCTCCCGATGCCTGTCGTTTTGAGACGGGAAGACCCGGCGGGATTGATGTGGTCCTTCACAACGGCCGCCGTTCCCTGGCCATGCTCCGGAACGGCCGGGGCATCCGGGACAGCCTCATCTCCACCCTCCCGGCCTTTCTGTTTCTCGAAAAACCCCTGGAATCCCTTCTGAACGATCTTTCTTTCTTAGGAATCCGAACCGGCCAGGCGGGCCTCGAAAGGCTCGACGGGAAAATCGCCTTCGTCATCGGAAAGACCGAGGACGAACTTCCCGGCAGCCGCCTGTGGATCGACAAGGGAACGGGGCTGCCCCTCCGTTTTGAAGGATTCGTCTTTCACCGGGGCCGCCGGATTCCCATCCGGGCCGACTTCGAAAGCTACCAGGATATCCGGAAAGGCGTTCCTTTTCCGAAGGAAATTTCCTACTTTCTCGACGGCCTCCCCGTCGCCCGCTCGGTCTTCACAAACCTCTCCCGCAATGTCCCCCTCTCCGACGACCTTTTCGCCGTCCCCCGGCCGGGGGCCTCCCCCTACCCCCCTCTCTCAGGATTTCTCGACCCGAGACAGTGACATGTTTATCCAGGCCGCCATCCCCGTCCCCGTCCACAGAACGTTCACCTATGCCGTGCCTCCGGGGCTCCGGTCGGAGGTTTCCGTGGGCAAACGGGTTCTCGTTCCCTTCGGGAAAAAGAAGACCACGGGATATATCGTGGAAATCGGGGATCGGGCGGACGGGGAAGATACGAAAGATATCATCGAAATTCTTGACGAAGAACCCCTTTTCTCCCCGGAGGATCTCCGGTTTTACGAGTGGGCGGCGGCCTATTATCTCTACCCGCTGGGTCCGACCTTGAAAACGGTCCTTCCGTCGGGGATCCACCGGGAGGGCGGCCTCTGGATCCGCCCCTGCCTGACGGCGGACCCGGGCGGCAGGATTTCGTCCCGGGAAAGGGACCTTCTCCGGGTGATCGGGGACCGTCCCGGAGGTCTGGCAATGAAAACGCTGAAAAAGGCCTTTCCCCATCCGTCCCTCAACCGATGGGTCGAGGCCCTCCGGAAACGGGGGCTTGTTGAAATCCAGGAGCGGGTTGCCCCGCCCCGGGTCAAGAGGAAAAGGGACCTCATCCTCACGGCGAGAGAAGGGCCGGTTCCGCCGGATGGACTGAAAAAACAGGAAAGACGGCTTTGGGACCGGCTCCATCAGGAGGGCGGCCAGCCCCTTTCGGGTCTACGGGGGCAATTCCGCAACCTTTCGTCCCTGATCCGCCGCCTGGAGGAAAAGGGGCATATCCGCATCCGGGAGGTGGACGTCTACCGTCAGGCCGGTCCGGGGCCCCGGATCGGAGGGAGACGGATTCCCTCGGTCCTCACGGACGAGCAGGAAGCCGCCCTCGGGGCCATCCTCGAGGAAATCGGAGAAGATCGGTATGTCCCCTTTCTTCTTCACGGCGTCACGGGAAGCGGCAAAACGGAAGTCTATCTCCGGGCCGCCCGGGAAGCCGTTCAAAAGGGCGGCGGCGTCCTGTTCCTCGTCCCGGAAATCGCCCTGACCCCCCAGCTCCTGGGACGGGTCCGGGATCATTTCAGGGAAGAGGAAATCGCCGTTCTCCACAGCGGCGTTTCACCGTCCGAGAAATTCGACGCCTGGCGGAGGATCCGGAAGGGACTGGTGAAAATCGTCGTCGGGGCCCGATCGGCCGTTTTCGCCCCCCTCCCGAAGCTGAAACTCATCATCTGCGACGAGGAGCACGATCCGTCGTACAAGCAGGACGACCGTTTCATGTACAGCGGCCGGGACCTCGCCGTCGTCAAGGCCCGGATGAGCCGGGCGGCGGTCATCCTCGGTTCGGCCACTCCGGGCGTCCAGACCTTTTTTAATACGGAAAAAAGAGGGTTCCGTTATCTCGCCCTCACCCGGAGGGTGGACGACCGGCCCTTGCCATCGGTGAAAATTGTGGATATGAAACGGGAAAGAGAGGACGGGGAGCGGCTTCCCCTTTTTTCCTCCTCCCTGAAAACGGCCATGGCGGAGGCCCTCTCGGCCGGGAGGCAGACCCTCCTCTTCCTGAACCGGAGGGGATTCGAAACCTTTCTTTTCTGCCCTTCCTGCGGGCACGTTTTCCGCTGCCTGAACTGCAGCGTTTCCATGACCCACCATGCCCGAGAGGGACTGCTCCGATGCCATTACTGCAACTTCGCCGTCAAGCCCCCCCCTCTCTGCCCGAATTGCCGGGGAACCCGGATCCTGAGCCACGGCATGGGCACGGAAAAGGTGGAGGAAGAAACGAAAAGGCTCTTCCCCGGCGCCCGGGTCGAACGGATGGACAGCGACACCACGGAAAAACGGGGCGCCTACGAAAAAATCCTTGAGCGTTTCGACCGGGGAGACACGGACATTCTCATCGGCACCCAGATGATCACGAAAGGCCACGATTTCCCCAACGTGACCCTTGTCGGAGTCGTCTCGGCGGACCTGTCTCTCAACCTCCCCGATTTCCGCGCCGCCGAGCGGACCTTCCAGGTGCTCACCCAGGTGTCCGGACGGGGGGGGCGGGGAGATTTTCCGGGACAGGTCATCATCCAGACCATCCACCCGGGACACTATGCCATCGGGTACGCTGAAAACCACGATTTCCAGGGATTTTACCGGGAGGAAATCAAGGCACGGGAGGAACTCCTGTATCCCCCCTATTCCCGGATGGTCAATCTCAAGATATCAGGGCTCCATCCGGAGAAGGTTTTTGCCGCCGCCCGGGACATGGCATCCCGGGCCAGAGACAGGATAGAGGCCCTGGGGGACCCGCCGCCGATCGTCGTGATGGGGCCTTCCGAGGCCCCCCTGGGGAAACTGAAGGGAAGGCACCGGTGGCAGCTTCTTCTCATGGGAAAGGAAGTGAAATCTCTTCATGGCCTGGCCGCTGAACTCCTCGAATCGGCGGGGAAAAAAGGCGTCGAGGTCCGGGGCGACGTGGACCCCCTCAACTTCATGTAACGGGACCGGGCAAGGATCGGGGGGCGAAGATCCATTTGACAAAATTATGCCGATATTCTAAGGTTGTCGGCGAATATCCGAGGGGGCCATCCACCCTCGCAAAGGGGTAAAAGACATGTTTGGAATCGGCATGCCCGAATTGATCATCATCCTCGTCATCATCCTCATCATCTTCGGAGCGGGGAAACTCCCGGAGATTGGAGGCGCCATAGGCAAGGGAATCCGAAACTTCAAGAAGTCCGTCGCCGAAACAACGGAAGAGATCGAGAATCAGAAGGACCCGAAGAAGATAGACGATAAGAAATGACGATCTCGTAAAAGTCGGAAAATGCCCATATTCCGAAGGCTTTGTAAAAAGCTCCGGGAGCCGGGCGCCCGAATCCCGAGGAATGAGACGTACCCGCGGGTACGCCGTGGTGACGGGGAATAAAGGACAGCTCAGCCTATGGACTTTTTCGAAGCCGTCAGGAAACAGGCGTCGCTTTCCTAAAAGGGAACGTCGTCCTCGCCGGGGATCTCCGGAGAGGGTGAAGACGGCCGGTTCCCCGAACCTTTCGGGTTCTCCCCCCCTTCCTTCCCCTTGGAATCAAGCATCTGCATGGTCTGAGCAACGATTTCCGTCGTACTCCGCTTGTTTCCGTCCTTGTCGTCCCAGGACCGGGTCTGCAGCCTTCCTTCAAGATAGATGAGGCTTCCCTTGGAAAGATAGCTTCCGCAGATCTCGGCAAGCTTTCCAAAGGTCACGATCCGGTGCCATTCCGTTTTCTTCGTTCTTTCGCCGCTCTTGTCCTTCCACTGCTCGTCCGTAGCCATGGTGAAATTCGTCACCATGGTGCCGTCCGGGGTGTACCGGACCTCGGGATCCCTTCCTAACCTGCCTACCAGTATCACCTTGTTGATCATGAAACCCCCCTGTTCTTTTTTTAATCCCACGGATCATACAATACATGGCCCCTGGTGACAATGACTTTGTCTTCTTCCAAGCAATATCCATGCCGTGCGTCACCGCGGCCCGAAAGGAGCGCGGGGGCTTGCGGCGGGGTCTCACCATGGAAACCGGGCCGGCCGGCGGCATCCCGACCGCAGGCAGCCGGCGGCACGGTCCTCGGAAGCCTGTCAAATTTCAATTTCAAACTTGCCGGGGAATATGGTAGAAGTGGCAGGATATTTTCTTTCAGAAAGCCTAAGGATCGACCATGTATCTTTATCCCGTCCTCATGATCGCACTGATCGCTCTCACCATTTTCTGCGCGGCCATGTCTCTCGTTTTTGCCGCCCTCATGAACCATCCTGAAAACTCGGTGCACCGGGTCGCCCGCTTCTGGGGAAACGCCTGCCTTTTCACATCCGGCGTCCGCGTCCGGGTGGTGGGGATGGATCACGTCCCCTGGGGCCTGCCCGTCATCTTCATGTCCAACCACCAGGGAAATTATGACATATTCACCCTCCTGGGCCGGATACCCGCCCAGTTCCGCTGGATCGCCAAGAAGGAAGTATTCGCCATTCCCCTGCTCGGTCCCGCCATGAGAAAGGCGGGATACATCTGCATCGACCGCCAGAACCGGGGAAAAGCCATAAAAAGCATGGACGAAGCGGCGGGAAAAATACGGGAAGGCAAATCGGTGATGACCTTCCCCGAAGGAACGAGGAGCCCCGACGGGACCATCGGTCCCTTCAAGAAGGGATCCTTCTACCTGGCCATCCAGTCGGGTGTCCCCGTCGTCCCCATCACCATCCTGGGCAGTTGGGAAATCATGAAAAAAAGAAAATGGAACATCCTCCCCGGAACCATCACCATCGTCATTGACAAACCCATCGATGTGAAGGAATATAGCCTTGAAAATCGAGAGGATCTCATTGACAGGACCCGGAGGGTCATTACGGAAAATTATCGAAAATACAAACGGGAAGGAGGGACCGCTTCTCATTGAGCTTATTGGAAGCCGTCCTTCTCGGCATCCTTCAGGGTCTCACGGAATTTTTGCCGGTCAGCAGTTCGGGCCACCTGGTCATCGCCCAGGGATTTCTGCCGGGTTTTCACCAGCCCGGGGTGCTCTTTGACCTGGTACTCCATGGAGGAACCCTCGTGGCGGTTATTTTTTTTCTGAGAAATGAACTGGGGAAAATCATCCGGGCGATTCTGCCCCGAAAAAGACTCCTGACCGGGGATAACGGCGGCGGCACCGTCCACCGGAAACTGTTCTTTCTCCTCCTGGCGTCGACTGCCGCGACCGGTTTCCTCGGCCTGCCTTTCCGCGAAGACATCGAGGGTCTCTTCTCCTCACCGAACACGGCGGGCTTTCTTCTCCTGGTCACGGGCCTCCTGCTCTTCCTGGCCGACCGGGTGGTCCGCCCCCATCGGAAAGAGAAGGACCTGAATTGGAGGGATGCCCTGGTCATCGGCATCGCCCAGGCCATCGCCCTTCTGCCGGGAATTTCCCGGTCGGGCGCCACCATCTCTTTCGCCCTTTTCCGGAAAATCGACGGCGAAACGGCGGCTTCGTTTTCCTTTCTCCTTTCCATCCCGGCGGTCCTGGGCGCCCTGCTCCTCGAAACCCGGCACATCCCTGCCGTCCTCGGGCAGGAACCGCTGTTGTACGGGGCCGGTTTTTCCGCCGCCATGGTGACGGGATTTTTCGCCCTCAAGCTTCTTTACTTCATCATCCGGAAGCACCGGCTTTGGGTGTTCAGTTACTATTGCTGGATCGTCGGCTCCCTCACCCTGATCAGCGGAGCCATCCTTTAGGAAATCATGGCCAAAGAAGAAAAGGAAAAAACAAAAGGAAAGGAAATCGGCAGTCTCGCCCTGCTGGCCGTGGCGATCTTTCTCCTTCTCTGCCTTCTGTCCTACCACCCATCCGATCCCTCCCTCACCCATTTCGTGGCGGGGAAAGCCAAGGTGAAAAACTTAGGAGGCATCGTCGGATCCTATACCTCCGACGGACTTCTCGGCGCCCTCGGATACAGCGCCTACTGGATCCCTTTTTTCATCGCCCTTCTTTCGGGCCGGCTTCTCCTGAACCGGCCGGCGTCCTTCCGCCTCCTTCCCTGGATGGGGTTTTTCGGGCTCCTGTTGTCCACGGCGGCCTTTCTGGCCCTCCGGTACCCCATGCTGGAATTCCTGGGGACCCGGATCGCCTCGGGAGGATTCACCGGGAAGATGGCGACCCGATATCTCGTCCTTTACCTGAACCACATCGGAACGTATCTTCTCCTCGCCGTTCTTTTTCTTTCCTCCCTCATGGCGGCCCTCGACATCTCCCTGGTGTCCCTGTGCGGCGCCCTCTTCCGGGCCGCGGGGAAGGCCATCGGCTGGATCAGGACCCTGACGGCCATCCGGATCGAGAGAATGAAGCGGAAGCAGAAGGCCCCCAAGGACAAACGGGACTTCCTGCACAAGGAGTCGCCCGTCATCATTCAAGAGGGCCCGAAGAAGGAAACGGCAAAAAAGAAAAAGGAAGAGCAGCTCCGTTTCGACTTTGTCCGCGAGGGAACCTATCTTCTCCCCGGACTGTCCCTTCTCGACAGGGTGGTCAAAAAGGACACCGGGATCCGGAAGGAAAGCCTCATCATGAATTCGAGGCTCCTGGAAAAAAAGCTTTCCGATTTCGGCGTGGAGGCGAAGGTCGTGGAAGTCAAGCCCGGACCGGTGATCACCATGTATGAGCTGGAACCCGCCGCGGGCGTCAAGATCAACCGCATCACCACCCTTTCCGACGACCTCGCCCTGGCCCTGAAGGCCCCGAGCGTCCGGATCGTCGCCCCCATTCCCGGGAAATCGGTCATCGGCATCGAAATCCCCAACCACGAGCGGGAAACGGTCCACCTGAGGGAAGTCCTGGACAGCGAGTCCTTTCTCCAGGTAAAATTCCGCCTTCCCATCGCCCTCGGCGTGGACATCGTGGGAACGCCCGTCATCGCCGACCTGACCCGGATGCCCCATCTGCTCATCGCCGGCACGACGGGCTCGGGAAAAAGCGTTTCCCTGAACGCCATGATCCTGAGTCTTCTTTTCAAGATCCCGCCGGACGAAATGAAGTTCCTCATGATCGATCCCAAGCGCCTGGAACTTTCCGCCTACGAGGGAATTCCCCACCTGATCCATCCCGTGGTCATGGACCCCAAAAAGGCCTCCCAGGTTTTGAAATGGGCGGTCGAGGAGATGGAGCGGCGCTACGAAATCATCGGCCTGTCGGGTGTGAAAGGGATCGACAAGTACAACCGGGTCATCGAGAAGGAACAGCAGGAATTCTCCAGGACCCGGAAGGAGGAGAAAAAACCGGCGATCTCCGGCCTGGACATGGCGGAAACGGAAGAAGGCGAAGCCGGCGAACCGACGCCCCTCCCGGAAAAACTCCCCTACATCGTCATCGTCATCGACGAACTGGCCGATCTCATGATGATCGCCTCCCGGGATGTGGAGGAATCGCTCACCCGCCTTGCCCAGATGGCCCGGGCGGCCGGGATCCACCTTATCCTGGCCACCCAGAGACCCTCGGTGGACGTCATCACGGGCCTCATCAAGGCCAACTTCCCCACCCGGATTTCCTTCCAGGTCTCTTCCAAGGTGGATTCCCGGACGATCCTCGACCAGTTGGGCGCCGAGAAACTCCTCGGTTCGGGGGACATGCTCTTCATGCCGCCGGGTTCCTCCAAACTGGCCCGGATCCACGGACCTTTCGTCACCGACGGCGAAATCCAGGCGGTGGTCGAATTCGTGTGCCAGCAGGCCGTGCCGGTCTTTGATGAATCCATCATCAACTACCAGCCGCCGTCAAAGGAGGAAAGCCGGGGGGACGGGGAATACGACGAGAAGTACGACGAGGCGGTGGAACTGGTCACCGACCTGGGCCAGGCGTCCATTTCCCTGGTCCAGCGTTACCTGAAGATCGGCTATAACCGGGCGGCCCGGATCATCGAAAAAATGGAAGCCGAGGGGGTGGTCGGTCCCTCCGACGGGGCCAAGCCCCGGAAGGTTCTTGCGAGGAAGCTCCCGCAATAAGACATGAAAACCTACCACATCATCAGCCTCGGGTGTCCCAAGAACCTGGTGGACTCGGAAATTCTGGACGGCTCCCTGGAGAAGGCGGGGCTCGAAAGAACAGGGGACCCCGGAAAGGCCGACCTGGTCATTGTCAACACCTGCGCCTTCATCGATCCCGCCAAAGAGGAATCGATCGACGAAATCCTCCGCATCGGGGAAATGAAAAAAACGTCCGGCAGGCCTCTTCTCATCGTGGCGGGCTGTCTTCCCCAGCGGTTCGGACGGGAGCTTGAAACCCTGCTGCCGGAGGTGGACTTTTTTTTCGGAACGACGGCGCCTCGAGACCTTCCCTCCCTTCTGCGATCCCTCCTGGAGGGCTCGGAACACCCCCGAAGGAACCTGCTCGGGCCGCCGGACTTTCTCATGAACGCCTCCCACGGGCGAAGGCTCACGGAACCCCGGTTCACCGCCTACCTGAAAATCGCCGAGGGGTGCTCCAACCGCTGTTCCTATTGCGTCATCCCCGCCATCCGGGGGCCCTTCCGGAGCCGACCCCTGGAGGACATTCTCCGGGAATCGGAAGCCCTGGCCCGGGCGGGCGTCCGGGAAGTCATTCTCACCGCCCAGGAAACGACGGCCTACGGCAGGGATCTTTACGGCAGGCCCGCCCTCGACCGGCTTCTGAAAGAACTCTGCGAAACCGGGGCATTCCGCTGGATCCGGGTCCTTTACACCCATCCCGCCCGGGTCACCCGGGAGGTCCTGGAAGTCATGGCGGCCGAGGAAACGGTCTGCAACTACCTGGACATGCCGGTCCAGCACATCGACAGCGACATCCTGAAGGCCATGAACCGCACGGGAAAGAAAGAAAACATTCGGAAAGCCATCGAATGCGCCCGGGAAACCGTTCCGGGGATCGCCCTTCGAACCTCCCTCATCGTGGGCTTTCCAGGGGAAACCCGGGAAAAGTTCGAAACCCTTCTGCGGTTCGTCCGGGAGGTCCGGTTCGACCACCTCGGCGTTTTTCCCTATTCGAGAGAGGAGGGAACCCCGGCCGGGACCTTTCCCGGCCAGGTGAGACGGGACGTGAAGGAACGCCGGCGGGACCGGATCATGGCCGCCCAGGCGGCCTTTTCCCGGGAAATCAACCAGGGCCTCATCGGAACCATTCAGGAGGTCCTCGTGGAAAAAGCCTCCCCCGCCCCGGAATACCCTCTTGCGGGCCGGGCGAAGCGTCAGGCCCCGGAAATCGACGGCATCACCTACCTCCGGGCGAAGGACGCCCGCCCGGGGGATTTTGTCCTCTGCCGCATTGTCGATGCCGACGAATACGATCTTTTCGGAGAAGCCCTCCCCTGAAACGTCCCCGGCCGGCGCCGATCGCGCCGAGACGGTCTCATCACGATCCTCCTCACTTCGGCGTGAAGTGGATCACCCGGTCATAGAGGAGTTCCGAGGCCGTCGGCCCCACCAGGGTCCCCGGCTCCACGTAGCCCCGGAAGGCGGCGAAAAGCTTGTTGAAGGTGAGCCGCTCACACTGAGATTCGGGTATCTGGAGGCAGTAATCCTCCCCGGGCATGCAGTTTCTGGAAATCTTCCAAGCGTAAAGGATGGGGGCGTCCGGATGACCCGGAAGATAGGCGTCGGCGCTTCCCTTCATCCCCTCCCGGCTTTCCGCGCTTTTTTCGCTGTTGACGCTCATGAAACCAAAATTGATGGCTTTCTCCAGGGGCAGGAGATCGGTCACCGGGTCTTCCGTGTATATGTTCAGGTTCGAGTAGGTGGCCTTTCCGGTGAGGGCGTGAATGAGGCCGTACACCATGAGGAATTCATCGGGGCCGTCGCCAAGCTCCATGGCATCGGTCCGCAGATAGATGGTGTCCCGGGTCTCCCCGAGGACGTCGATCCCCCTCTGAATGGCATCGTATCCCTCGGTAAGCCAGACATGGGATTCATATTCCGCGGCGTTCAAGTGATCGTGCCGGGTCAGAAGGGCCTCCCGGAGGTCTTCCAGGGCATCGATCCGGTCGAGCTCCGTCGTTCCCCTCCCCCGGACGATGAGAGAGGGTACGGAATAGGGCTGGAGCGCCTGTTCCCGGCCCGGCTTGGGGGTCAACCGGAGGACGAATCCCCGGTCGTTGGGTTCGTAAGGCGGCCCGATGAGTTTTCCATCCACGATCACCGGTTCCGGGTTCATGTAGGCCGCCTGCTCGGCCGCGTCTTCAAAGAAGGCCAGGCGGTGGATAAAGGTCAGTTCGTCGTCCATGAGCCCGAGCCCCAGATTCAGGAGGGTCGAGGGAATCACGTCGGTGTTCATCGTTTCCGGCCCATACCCGGCTTGTTCCGCCGCCGCCCGGACGCGGGCCTCCACCCCCCGGTCCGCCGCGGCGATGAGGATGATGAGCTTCTCAAAAGGATCGTTCCCGCCGGCCGTATTGATCCGGAAATTATTGACGGTGTCCCCCAGGCTCGCATAGATTCGGCGGATCACGGGCTCCCCCTCGACCAGATACCCCGCCAGGTAGGTCTTGTAACTGAAGTACTTCACCGGGGGCGGCGTCTTTCCGATGAAGACGACGGCCTCGTCAGGCCGCATCCGGTAGGTCCAGGGAAAGGTGTTCTGCACCGCCGGGTCCTGATCGGGGGCCGGCGGAAGGACGTAAACCATGTAAGGCGTGTCGTTGTTGTTTCCGTAGCAGCTCGGCAGGACTTTCCTGCAGAAAAGGTCGGGAATGTCCAGGGGGAGCATCTTCCCGTCCTGCACCTGGAACCCCGCTTCATCGAGGGCGGCCCGGAACCGGGTGATGTCTCCTCCCCCGATACCGTCCCCCCCGCTGGAACAGCCCATGGCAAAAAGCATCATGACGATGGTTCCCAGGTTCCACTTTTTTTTCACGGCACCCCCCTTGCGACAAGTCTGGTCCGGGTCCTGTCTTGACGGTTGTCGACAAGATTTCCTGTTTCACGCCTGAAGCCCGACCGCTCTGTAACATGCCGTCCGAAAAACCGTTTTTTAGACTTTTACGAGTTCATAAAGTATAGAAAGAAGGAAGGCCTGCGTCAAGAAGGTTTTCGAGAACACGCCGAATCTCCCGAAACCCTGGTCGATTGTTCTCTTGACAATCGTGAAAGTTTTTCCCACAGTTGAGATGTTTCCATGACCGTTTCTCAAGGAATGTAATGTGAAAAAATCACTTGAAACCGAGAAGGCCAGCTCGAAAATCCGTCAAATCGAACAAAGATACCGGCGACTCTTCGAAGAACTCAGCAAATCGGAACAGGAGAAATCGGTCATTCTTGACGCCATGACGGAACTCGTCCTTTATCTCGATACGGACATGAGGGTGATCTGGGCCAACAAGGCCATGCATGACGCCTTCAACCTGAAACCGGGCCAGTTGAACGGGAAACACTGCTATGCAGCGCTTCATAACAGGAACAAGGCATGCAGCGTTTGCCCGGCCGAGAAGACCCTCGAAACCGGCGGGCCCCGGGAAATCGTTGATTTTTCATCCTACAAAAAGAACTGGGTGCTCCGCAGCTACCCCGTCCGGAATGAAAAAGGCGCCCTCACCGGCATCGTCGAAATCGTCACGGATACCACGGAGCGAAGAAGGGCCGAGGCAGCGATGAGGCAATCGGAGCAGAAGTATCGGGAGCTTTTTGAAAACGCCAACGATATCATTTTCATTCTCGATCTCGACGGCAGGTTCCTTTCCTGCAACGGCGCCTTCTCAAAAACCTACGGCTATGAACAGGGGCAGCTCAAAGGTCTTTGCATCGAAAATATCCTGGATCCGGGGTATCTGCCCGTCGTCCGGAAACTTCTTCAAGCAGGACAGAAGCGCCCGGCTTTCAGGAACCCGCAGGAATTCCTCACCTACACGAAGGACGGCGAAGCCGTCTGGATCGAAGTCAATGCCCGGATGGTGAGATATAACAGCAAACAGGTCTCCATTCACGGTATCGCCCGCAACATTACGGAACGGAAGAGGATGGAAAAGGCATTGAAAAAAAGAGAGCGGGAGCTTGAGGAAAAATCCCGGAATCTTGAAGATGCCAATACGGCCCTCAAGGTCCTTCTCAAGCGAAGAGAGGAAGATAAAACGGAACTTGAAGAAAAAGTCATCTGCAACGTACGGGAGCTGATTGTACCCTACCTCGAAAACTTAAAGATCTCCACCGTTGACAGCCGCCAGCTCAATCAGTTGAAGATCCTCGAAAACAATATCAGCGAAATCGTCTCGCCCTTTCTGCGCACCCTGTCTTCGAGATATCCCCAAATCACACCGATGGAAATCAAAATCATCCATTTCATCAAAGAAGGGCGCACGACCAAGGAAATCGCGGCGCTCCTGAATGCATCGGCCAGGACCGTTGAGGTTCACCGGGAGAACATCCGGAGAAAACTGAACCTGAACAACAGGAAAGCCAATTTGAGGTCGTATCTTCTGTCCCTGTAGATTCTCCCGGAGTGGGCCGCTGAATATACGTATACCGAGTACGTATAATATACGTTTTTTTTGCGTATTGATATTTGGAACGATAAGTGATGCTATTTTCTCCGATTTGAATGATATAAAGGGGGATTATTCGGAAACGGCACCGGTCTTCCCGGAAAGCAGGCCGTTTCCATTCGACGGAGGCAAAAAAATTGACATTCAGAATGGATGAGATAATCGAAGTCAGGACGGGGCAATCATTGAGCAGGAGCTACAAGGGGTACAAAGGAACCTTCGCCGCTCTCGCCTTCAACGGCATGGAGAAGAAGGTCCTGCCCGGCTTCCATGAGGCGGGGCTTGTCATCGCCGCGGAAAGGGAAAATGAAACGCTTTTCCTGGCGCTTTCAGGAAATCGGCCGGAGGATGCATTGATGGAGATCATGGATATCGCTATGACGAACCTCAGCGCCTTCCCCCATGAAGGGGAAAAGGCCCAATTTTCGATCACCGTTAAATGACGAACTCGTAAAAAAGTCTTAAGCGTATGAAGGGCAACGGGGCATATGGATTTTTTACGAAGCCGCCATTAAACAGGGGGCGACTTTAACCATTGAACCATCAAAAAAAGGAGGATGCGTTATGGCTTTGAAAACCGCACAACAGTATCTGGACGACATGAAGAAGCTGGTTCCCCGCGTCTATTGCGGCGGGAAATGGGTCAAGAATCTGCTCGACCACCCCGTCACACGCTCCATGGTCATGGCCAATTCAATGATCTACGCTCTGGCCGAAGACCCGAAAAACAAGGAAGTGATGATCGCCACCTCCCACCTGACGGGAGAGCCTGTCAACCGCAACCTGAACGTCGCCCGGAACATCCACGATCTCGATATGCGGCAGGAGATGGCCCTTCTGACCAGCCAGACGGTGGGAACCTGCAACTACCGATGCGTCGGCTGCGACGCCCTCAACAGCCTCGCCGCCACAACCTGGGAAATGGACCAGGTCCTGGGAACGAAATATCAGGATAATTTCAACAAGTGGCTGGCTTATGCCCAGGCCAACGACCTTGCCGTATCGGGCGCCATCACCGACGCCAAGGGCGACCGGAGAAAAAGACCCTCCCAGCAGGAGGATATCGATACGTTTGTCCACCTCGTTGAAAAACGGCCGGACGGGATCGTGGTCAGGGGAATCAAGGTGAGCCAGAGCGGGGCCATCGGATCCCATGAGACGCTCGTCCTTCCCGGCGGCGCCCTGAAGGAGGGAGAAGAGACCTTCGCACTCGCCTTCGCGGTGCAGAACAGTGCCCCGGGGCTCACCTACATCTGCCAGTACAACGCCTATTCGGCGGAACGTGAAGCCTGTGATGAAGAGTGTGAACTGGGCAACCCCATCTTCGGCCAGAGAGAAACCTCGACGATGGTTTTCGACAACGTCTTCATCCCGTGGGAACGGGTGTTCCTCTGCGGCGAAACCAAGTACTGCGGACGGATGGTCACCCGGTTCGCCAAAGCCCACCGCATGAACTGCGGCGGGGCCTGCAAGGTGGGGTTCGCCGATCTGATCATCGGAGGAACCATGCTTGCCGCCGAATACATCGGCGTGGAAAAGGTCCCTCACATCCAGGAAAAGATCATCGACATGGTTCGCTACAGCGAAACCTCCCATGCCTGCGCCATCGCAGCCGCCATGAGAGGACGGGAAGAACCGAAGGGCTCGGGCGTCTATCTGCCGGATGATCTTTTCGGCAATGCCGCCAAGCTGAACATCGCCCACGGATTCTGGGAAATCATCAAGAACGCCGGAGACATCGGCGGCGGCCTGGTGGTGACCATGCCGAGGCTGAAGGACCTGGAAGACCCGGAGGTCGGTCCCATGCTGAAGAAGGCCTTCTCGGCCGCCGCCCCGGCGGACAAGAGGATGAAGGTCGCCAAGTTTCTGCAGCACTGGTCGGCAGGACTTCACGGGCCGGGAACCTGGCACGGCGCCGGCGCCCCCCAGACCCAGCGGTTCATGTTCACCGTTCTGACCGATTTTGACGCCAAGAAGAAAATGGCGAAGAAAATAATGGGCATGGAAGACTGATCCTTCCGTTAAGCAACGAAGAAGGGCAAGGCACCCTGTCTTGCCCTTCTTATTTATCCTCCCGGATCAACGACCGCTCCCGGCGGGAAGCCGGGACGGGAATCAACCGGATCGGGAGAATCGAATCCTCTTTTCAGCGGGCATCCGGAAAACGGCCTTCAAGGGCACGGTTCAGCTACGGCGCCTTCAGAACATTCCGATAAAACACCTCGAGATCCCTCCTGAGTTGCCTGTGCGCCTCTGGATTGGCGTAAAACATGTGCCCCCCGGGATAGGTCCTCATGGAAATGTTTTCCCTTCTTTCTTTCGGGATATCCAGGTGGCGGATCGTGTAAAGGACCGAATCGTACGGGACTTCCAGATCGAAAAGGCCGCTTCCGATGAAAACCTTCAGGAAATAACAGCGGTTCAGGGCCTGGGCGAAATCGTCACTGATGTCGGGATACCCCGTGTTGATCGAATCGGCATTGACGGGAGGAACCCGTCCGGATTCCCAGTTCCAGTCCAGGTAGACCTCGGCATTGCCGCTCAGGTACCGGCGATCGGTCTTGATACCGAGGTCCCCGGTAAGATAGGCGGTCATGACCGTCTTCAGGGGGCCGGCAAGGAGAAAAGACCCCTGGTCGTTGTCGTCTCCCGTGTAAGGTCCCAGCGCGGTCACCCGGGAATCGTACACGCTGATGGAACGGCCTTCTCCCTGCAGAAGCTGACCGGCGAACTCCCTTTCACGGATCCGGAGATCCTTGTCCAGGATCCACCGGGGATCGAGTCCCGTATACTCGGAAAGGCGTTTCGCCACCGCTCCTTTTTCCTCTTCCTCCAGGGTGCTTCCCTTCCAGAACGCCGGGAGAAGCCCGTCTGCGGCCCACGCCCGGACCTCTTCCAGGGTTTTGTCCAGATCCTCCTGAAGACGGGGGGTTATCTTCCTGTGGTACCAGGCGGCGGCGGCGTAGGAGGGCAAAGAGAGGACCATGGCCCGGTCCCCCAGGGCGGACCACTGAATGTTCTGAAGGTCCAGGGCCGGGGAGATCATGACAATTCCCATGGGATAGAGGCCTGCATCCTGGAGGGATCGGGCAAGCCCCGCGCCGCGGACCCCCCCGTAGCTTTCCCCGGCGATGAAGACGGGGGAAAGCATGCGATTCTGGACGGTCAGGAACCGGAAGACGAAATCCGTAATGGATTCTATGTCTTCCCGGACACCCCAGAAACGGCGGGAATCGACGTCGCCGACGGCCCGGCTGTACCCCGTCCCGATGGGATCGATAAAGACCAGATCCGTAAACCCGAGGAGGGTGTTCTCGTTATCATGAAGCCCGTAAGGAGGGGGAAGGAGGATCGTGCCGTCGGCGCTGCGGGGAATCGTCTTCGGGCCCAGGGCCGCCAGGTGAAGATACATGGAGGCCGCCCCGGGTCCTCCGTTGAAGGCGAAGGTGACCGGTCGGTTCTTTTCATCCCTGTCGTCGTTTTTTTTATAGTAGACAAAGAAAATCTCCCCGTCCGGGTTCCCCGTTTTTTTATCGAGAACGGGAATAAAACCCGCCGCGGCGCTGTAAGACAGCTTTCCGCCGTCTAATTTCATGGTATGCGTCGTCACCTTCCAGGCCGACCGGTCGTACGCGGCGGGACCGGCATCGGCCCGGGCCGCACCGGCTGCCGCCAGGATGAAAGCAGCCATAACGGCGGGAAGCCTCCTTTTCCACGTCCACCAGACCCTTCTTTTTTTCATAGCCCCGTTCCTCCATTTTTTTGTCAGACTCGATACGGCCGGCCCCGGCCGTGTCTTTTCCCCGGAACTTTCGAAACTGTCTTCTTGTAACAAAAAAGTCCCGTTCCGCCAAGAACGGTTTCGGGCGGCTTTGCGTTGCATGAGACCCGGAATGAATCAAGGGTTATATTCACGCATCAATACAGGACGGGCTTTACTTTTTTGTGGTGTTCATATTTTGTGGTTGACACCCCCCGGTCATGCCGTTACCGTTACTAACAGTCTCATATTCATTGAGAGAGTTGGGAGACGTCTGAGGTTGCATTGGATATCGTGAACGAGGAGAAAATTCACGAACAGGACTTGTCCAGTCAATTATGAGACTTTTAGTATATACAAAGCGTGAAATGGATGTTGTCCCGAGCCAGGCCGGAGAGACCCTCCCCGCCGTCCGGATAGAGCCATGAGACTGATATACGTTACCGACGTTCACGGGGCCTTTGAACGGGTGAAACAGCTTCTCGGCGAAACGGTCGCCGACGGATACATCATCGCGGGCGACCTCGTCGACATTTCCTTCTACACCTCCCGGACGGCCGTCCGTTATCATGACCTTCAGACTTACTTTCACGGTCTCAGAAGAGGCCGGGAGAAAGCGGCCATGACCCTCGAGGACTTCGTCGACGAGCTTCTTGATGATCCTGAACTGCCGGGGGAAGTCGTGGAAAAAGGGACCCGGTACCGCCGGGAGACGCTCCATGCGCGGCGGGCCCTTCGGCAGCATTACCGGTTTTTGGAAAACATAATTTCCCTGGAGTGGCAACACCCCGTTTTCTGCCTCCCGGGAAATCACGACATGGACCTGCAACATACGGCCCTCCGTGAGCGGGACCTCCACATGATCTGCCGCCGGACGGGCTCCTTAAGGATTGCCGGCTATGGGGGTGCGGGCGGGCGGACCCCCGGTATTCCGGAGCGCTACATGCTGAAATACAGCGACGGTTCGGGCACGGGCGAGGGCAACAACGAGATGTACCGTTTTTTCAGGGAGACCCGGCCCCACATCATCGTGAGCCATCAACCGGCCTACGGTATGCACGATTTCGTCCCCCCCATGGGCGAATCGGGGTCCATCGCCCTCAGACGCTACTGCGAGAAGCATTCCGTCCTTCTGTGCCTCACCGGACATCTCCATGACCAATGGGGATTGGAGGAAGCGGACGGAACCGTTTATCTGAATCCCTCCCACTTCGGGGAAATCACCCGGGGCGGCGGCCACCGGGCCGAAGGGGGATATTTCTTCGACGTGGATGTGGAAGAAAACGGGGTGTCCCGGGTCAGGCACAGAAAACTGGCTGAGGGAATCATCTATGATGTGGTGGTTCACTCCCGCAGGGGCGGCCGGTGGGAACAGGAAGTCGTGGACCGGGGCCGTTACGAAGCCCTCCTGACGGGACGGAACTGCGAAAGGGGACAGGACGCCGGATCACGGATTTCCGAGGATGCCCTGGAAAATGAACTCCGGCGATTTTACGGACTGTTCCAGCAGACCCGTTCCCGGGAAGAAAGACCGGTTCTGGAACCGGCCCTTCAACTCCTGGATAAGGACCTGCGGGGCGATTTCGCCGTGGACGTCATGGCCGGATCGATGGAAGGGGAGGCCCCCGGAGCGGAAGCGGACCTGGATCTCGTCCTTTACCTGCGGTGCGGGCGGTCGGAGGAAACTCCCTGCTCGTCCGGAACGACGGCGGCCTGTCCCCTCTGTCTCCGGGCAAAGGGAATAATCAACGGAATCCTCGGGGAGAAGACCGTCTTCGCCGTCGCGGACTGTCTCGACCTGGACCGGGTGGCGCAAAGCATCCGGGAAAGAAATTATGAGTGCCAATTAACCCAGCGTTTCGTCGCTTACCGCTCCATGGCCCGGCTCGTCAACGAGCCCGTGATTGCCCCCGTCGAGGCCCAGCTCGCCTTGGACGAAGAATTCCGACGGGAAATCGAGGGGAGCATCCGTTCGTACTTCAGCATTTTCATGAACACAGCCCGGCATATCCGGTCATTCGGGAAATACGAGTCCCGGCTGAAGGCCATCGGCATTACCCTTCCCGAACCGGTCAGCCGGAAGCTCCGGGCATTTCTGAAGGAGAAGTGAAATACATGAAAGACCACCGGGAGGAGAGGATGAAACGGAATGAATCGGACATGATCCTCCTGGGAAGGATGGCCAATCTGGCCCTTTCGTGCCTGACCCGGGAGGAAGCCGTGGCGGTTGCCGCCCGTTTTCTGCCGCAGTTGTTTCCCGGGGACACAGGGGCCCTTTTCATCCGCCATGCCGCCCAGGATCTCTATAACGCCGCCATGTCCTGGGGGGAGGAACAGTCTTGGAAGACCTTCACCGGGCAGGAATGCTGGGCGCTGAGACGCCGCCGGATCTACATGGTCGGGGGAGACAGGGAGCAGCCCCCCTGTCCCCACGCCGTCGGCTTCGACCCCGGGCGGTTTACCTCTTTCTGTATCCCCATGACGGCCCGGGAGGACTTTCTGGGCCTCCTCCACCTCCTCGTTCCCACGGGAAACGAAAGCGGGACGGGACGGGACATGGAAGAATCCTTTCCTGCAAAACGGCGTCTGGCCGCCCTGGCGGCGGACGTACTGACCCTCCTTCTCGTCAACCTGAGATTGCGCAAGCAGATGGACGACCTGTCCGCAAAAGACTCCCAGACCGGTTGTTTCAACCGCCGCCACTGGGAAGAGGCTTTGGCCCGGGAATTGAAGGTGGTCCAGCGCACGGGCCGTCCGCTGGCCATCATCCTCATGGACATCGATCATTTCGGTCAGTTCACGGAGGCTCACGGCCACGGCGCCAGCGCCCTGGTGCTCCGGGACCTGGGAAACTTTCTGAGGGAACACCTCCGGGATGCGGATATCCCGAGCCGCTACGGGGCCGACGAGTTCGCCCTCCTTCTTCCCGAGACGACTCTCGAAACAGCCCGGCGGAGGGCGGAAAACCTGCACGGGATGATGAAGGACCTGTCTCTCCGGGACGGGCTCGCCCATATGCGGCGGGTAACGCTCTCCATGGGCATCGCCGCTTATCCCGATCAGGGGGAAACCCTCTGCGACCTCATGGAAGCGGCGAAGAAAGCCCTGAAGAAGGCCAAGGAAACGGGCCGGGACAGGGTCTGCACCGCCGAAAATTGAGAAACGGTGACCCCTGTTTCTAAATTAAGTCCGTTTACAGATAAGCGTTCCCTGTAAGGCCGGTACGCCCCGGTTTCCGCCGGTGCCACGCCTCCGTTCCGCCCAGGCCGCCGTCATCCGCCGAGAGGGATTTGAATCCCTGGAAAATGCCCTGTTTCGAGACTTGCCCCCCTCCTTAAGAATTGAACCCCCCTTTTTTATTTGCAGGCGTAATCATAGTGATCCGGCAAAACGTACCTGTCCGGTGAAAACCAACGGGTGAAGAATTCGGCCTTGTAGAGACCTAGGGGACTGTCTTCCAGAGCCGTATCGAAGGGATCGAAAAGATCGCTCAGGGTTTCCGCGGGCAGAAAACTGTGTCCCGAAGACCAGCTCTTGTGCTGGCTCCAGATGGTATAGAAATCGTTGGAGAGGCCGTTCTCGTTCCAGGCCATGGTGGACACCTTCCAATAATTCGGTTCAGCCACTTTCTGATGGTCGCAGTTATGGCCGCCACCCTGGCACCAGCAGTAATCCTTGGGCGTACTGTAATCGGACCCGAACATGGGCTCGATCTCGTTCAGGACCGGCAGGAGGGTCTTGTAGATCTGGGCCTTGAAGCCCCGGGTCATGAGGCGGATGGCCTCGTCCTGGTAATCGGGAACCCACCACCGGCCGATGCTGTCCCGGGCCGCCTGGAGCTTCCCCCAGTCTGAAACGATGAGTTCGTAGGCCTTGAGGCGCATGAAGTCGGCGGTGAGAAACTGGGTGCCGAAGGCCGTCCAGAACTGGGAAACGGCGGCTTCGACCTTCCCCATCTCCTTTTGCGCGGTGGAGGAGGAGGGAATAAAGCCCGACCCGTAGGCGAGGACGGCGCTCGTGGCACCTAAAATGGCCCCGAGCAGGGCCGTCCCGGCACCTTCCGGAACGGGGGCCTCCTCCGTGGAGGTCACGGCCGCCTCCTCTCCCAGAAGGGGAACCACCATGGCGGCGACGGACAGGGCCGTCAGGACCCCGTTCAGGATTTTCATGCCGATGTTCGTGTCCTTCGAGATGTCGAGGCGCTGGTAGATGTCGCTGTAAAAACTCATGAGCCCCGAGGTCTCCTGGCCCTGGAGAGTGGTGAAGAACTCCCCGAGATCGTGCCTCAGGAAATTGCGGACATCGACCACCGCCGTGACCTCGTCCCGGAACTGCCTCCGGACGGGGATAAAATCGCCGGCATAGTCGAAATCGGGGTGACTGTTCAGATACTCTTGAACATCCTGCTCGATGAGGGTCCCTTCCAGGGTCGACTTCACGTTGTCCCAGGAATCGCTCCAGTTGTCGTAGGCCACGCGAATATCCTCTTGGGCCTCCTCCCCCATCCAGGCGTCGTAGACATACCGGCTGATCCACCGGTAGGCCGCCCACTGACCCGGGGAGGCGGGATCGACCCAGGGAACGGGGTCCTGGAACAGGATAAGGGGAAGACTGTAATCGATCCCGCCGAGCCCCCCCTGCCCGTCCACATAACTGAATCCGCCGTCATAAAGAAAGGGCCGGTACCAGCCCTGCCGGTTCCGCTGCAGGAGTCCCCGGACGTTCCCCCGGGAGGCCTTTACGGCAAGGGTGCTTGTCTCGACGGACGCGAGGGCCACCCCGTCCGATTCGGTGACGGTTCCCAGGCGGACCCGATTGTGCGACAGGGGGAAATCTTTCGGCACAGGAACACCGAGGAGGGCATACCCGGTGGGATCCGCATCGGTCCCCGGTGTTTCCAGGACCTGCTGGACCGTGTATTCCGTGCCGCCGAGCCAGTTCACGGCCTTCTCGAGGTTCATGAGGCTCCCCTGGATGTAATTGCCCAGGGCATCGGGCATGAAAGGAACCCCCACGGTGGACAGGAAGACGAGCCGCCGTTCGTCCCGGGTCGAAGCCGTCTGCCACAGGGACGAAGCCAGGCCGTTGAAGGCGATGCCCTGGTCGCTTGCCATATTGGTTCCGTAAAACAGGTTGTTCAACTCCTCCAGGGTGTCCCGTTTGAGAACGAGGACATGGACGCCTCCCTTGCCGACAGGGACGGAGCCGCCCGGAACGGGCGCCGGGTAGACTTTCCCCCCCACCTGGAGGGACCGGTCACCGTGATCGGAGGCGAAGGCCACCACGGGATAGGTGAACTGGAAATTCCCATTCATGTCCCGGGTGACGAAGCCCCGGATGGCATTCACCGAATCGGCATGGACGCCGACGACGTGATCGCCGCTCATCCATTCGAAGGCCTGCCCCTTCGAAAGTCCCGGAACCCCGATGAAGTTGTAGACATACTCCCGGTGGCCCACAAGACCGGAAACCCCTTCAGCGCGACCCATCCAGCCTAAAATCATGTCAATGTCGGCGGCCCAGGTTGCATTCAGGTTCGGCAAGTCCCCCAGGCTCGAGAGAATGAAGAGGCCTCCCGAACCGGCACAGTTATCGTAGGCGTCGGCCAGGGCCTGGGTGAAGTCGGCCCACTCCTGGTCCGTCCCGACGATACAGGACCGGTGAATCAAAGGCACGAGAGTCTTCTGGTCCAGAACGAGGAGATGGAATCCTGTAATGTCTTTCTCCGGCGCATCGTCATCGGCAGGCGCGGCATAAAGGGCCTCCCCCACCTGAATGGCGTAGTCGCTTCTCTGGACCCCCGTGTCCCGGACCAGCCGGGTATTCACGGGGACCAAGGCGGAATTCCGGTACCGGGCGTCCAAGACGACCTCGTCGGGTTCGCTCACATTGGTACCGTCCGAAACGGTCAGCTGCAGGGTATAAACGCCCGGCACGTCGGGAACGACGGACCCGAGGGGGGAACCGTCCTGTTCGATGACGGCCAGGCTTTGCTGAGGCTTCTCCACAAAAATCCACTCAAAACCGGTCAGGGCTTTTCCCGCCGTATGATAGGAATCCCCGCCATCGAGCCAGACCTTCCGCCCCACGAAGACCTGGCGGTCCGGCCCCGCTACGGCCATCATGGTGACATTCGAAACATCGTGACTGCTGCAGCCCGCCGTGAACAGTAAAAACGCCAGGGGAAAGAAGAACAGGATCCGCCGGAACCGGTTGACAGATGAAAAATTTGGCCTTTTCTTTTCTTTCTCCGCCCCATGGTCTGACTTCATGAATTTCTCCTTCCTGTTCTTAAGCCGGTTGGTCCAAGCGGGCCGTTATCTCCTCCGGCAAAGGGATTCCCCTCCGTCCCCCCATCCGGGCGGCGACCCGGGAAGCCGCCCAGGCGCCGAGGTCGAGGCTCCTTTCCGGACTCTGCCCCCGGAGAAGCCCGAAAATGAATCCGGCATGAAACACATCCCCGCACCCCGTGGTGTCCACCGCCTCGACGGGATAAGCGGGCCTTCGGAGCTCCGTCCCGCCGAAGGAAGCCGCGTACCCCCTTTCCCCGAGGGTCACCGCGGCCAGGCGGGGGCCGAATTCCCGGAGTTTCCGACAGGCCCCCGCCGGGTCGTCCCCGCCGGCGAGTTCCCGTCCGAAGGTTTCCGAAGCGATGAAATAATCGGACAGCCCGGCGAGTTCGATCATCCCCTCCCTGAGAGTGCCGCCGTCCACCACCACGGGAATTCCCCCTTCTCTCGCCTTTCCGGCGGCCAAAAGGGCGGCGTCAATGAAAAGCCCGTCGGTATGAAAGACTTTCGATGCGGAGAGCGCCGCCAGGTCCACGTCCTCCTTCCTCAGGGGGGACCCCGTGGGCCTTCGCCAGAAGACGGTCCGCCGCCCCCCGGGAGACTCGGCGGCGATGAAGGCGAACTGGGAGGCCTTTCCCCGGCGCACGACGACCCCTTCCGTATCGATCCCTTCCTCCTCGAGGGAGGCCATGATGAGACGGCCGAAGGCGTCGTCCCCGACAAGACCGGAAAAAAGACAGGAGAAGCCCCACCTGGAGAGGGCGACCAGGGCCGTGGCCACGGGGCCGCCCCCCTGAACGGTCAGGTCGAAAAACTCCGACTTGATCCCCGCCGCCGGGTAGGCCCCGAGGCGGCCGATGTAATCGAGGGAACACTGGCCGAGGCCGAACACGTCGAATTTCCGCAAAATATAAAATCCCTCTTAAAGAATACCCAATTCCTTTCCCAGGACTTGGAAGTTTTTCGGGAACTCGGGCTGGAAATTCAGGTAGAAGGGCACGGGATACCGGGCACCCACCTTGCTTCCCGCCTCTTTCAACCCCTGGACGAACCGGCCCAGGGTCCCGCCGGGAAGGGCAAAGACCATTTCGTCGTCCTGGGTCAGGGAAAAAACCCGATCCCCCATCCCCGGAACGGCCATCCGGGGCGCCCGTTCCCGGAAAGGAGCGATGAGGTACTCGCTGCACTCCACCTTCCCGCCGAAATGGCCGGCCACCCGGATGCCCTCAAAATAGGACCAGGACTGGGCGAGGCGCATGACCTGGGCGGGGTTGCCATAGACGAGGACCACGTCGGGCGCCATGATACTTCTCGACAGGGGCGAAAAAAGCAGGGCGCCGAACTCGCCCGGTTTCAGCTTGAAGAGGGAGGCCGCTTCCTTTTTCCCCGCCTCTTCGCTCCGGGAGTAGTTTCCTTCACAGAAGAGCCGTGTCAGGGAGGCGGCGGGATCTTTCGAGTCGCTCATGCCGAAGGCGATGGCCGCGGGAACACAGACCAGGTCCTCCCGGGTCACGCCCATGGCCGTCCCGTAGAGACGGGCCATGGTCACCACCTGGCAGAGGGCCATTTTCTTTCCGAAGGTCTTGAAGGGCCTCCGGGTCTTCTCCGGAAAATCGCCTTCCCCCTTCAGAAAATTGACCGAAACGGGGAGCGTCCGGAGACGAAGACTGTTGCAGAGAAATTCCGACACTTCGGGGTAACGGATCTCTTCCATGGGTTCTTCCCTCCTTCTTTTTCGAAAACAGAATTGACGTCTTCATATCAGTCCACATGCCGCGTTGCCCATCATCTCCCATCACCGCGGCATACTGCCGGGCACCCCTCCTTTCCCGGGATTCCGGTGCCTTGTCCATGGAGGCGTTTACACAGCCGTCCGAAAATAACCATTTTACGACTTTTTATGAGTTCATCACCCTTCGACTGTCCCGGTGCGACCCTGAAAAGTCGGCCGGTCCCTTCTTATAGTCCCGGAGGGGGGGTTTCCCTCGGATAGGTGACGACGAAGGTGATGGATATTTCCTTCGTCTCCCCGGGTTTCAGTTCGGAGACCCAGAGATGAACCCCTTCTTTTTCTTCGTAATTCTTTTCATCGGGTTCGGGGGACAGTTTAACGTCCTTGATCTCGATCCTGTCCGTCCTGGACACGGGCACCGCGTCCAGGACCCGGAGGGTCACCGGCCTTTTTTTCAGGTTCTCCATCCGGATCCGCCAGGCGATCTCCCGGACCACCGTTCCCCGCTCCACCCGGCCGAAATAGGTCTCTTTGACCTTGTCCGCGACTTTCGTCCGGGTGACCTTCACCTCCCGGTCCGCCCCCAGGTTGAAATCAAAGGCCTCCCCGGGTTTCTTTTCACCCAGGAGGGTCTTTCCCACATATCGGCCGCCGAAATAGACATTCAGGGGACCGGCGAGGATTTCCCCGTCCCCCTTCGCCCGGCAGACCAGGAATGTGAGGGGGCTCACCCGGGGAACGGCCAGATCGAAAAAAGCCCCCTCGACCTTCCGGGTGAACAGGGGAAGGAGGGTTTCCTTTTCCCGGGACTCGATATCCACCGGCCGGGGAAAACGGTATTCGAAGGAAAGGGGAAGCTCCGTCTTCTCCGCCTCGGCGAAGGAGGCCTCTTCGGCGGGTTTTTCCGCCTCCTCCTTCATGGCCGCCATGGGCGCGGCCATCCGGGCCCGGTCGGAAGAGTACGCCTTGTTCCCGAAGCTTTCCAGAGGCCTGGGGATATCGAGAATCCAGGGATCCGGTTCGGGAGCCTTCACCCCCTTCAGGGGGATCACGTTGGACACGACAAGATCCACCCCTTTCCAGTCCTCTCCCGTCTTCTGGAGTATCGATGAAAACATTGTGAGATCCACACTGTCTGAAGAAAGGGGAACGGATACCCGGTACAGAGGGTTCCAGAAGGCGTTCCGGACGAGGTAACCGGCCTCGACCCGGATATTCTGATTATTCGTGCCCTGGAAGAAGACTTCGATCACCTTCTCCACTTTCCGGGCCGGCCGGCGAACCATGCCCAGTTCTTCCTCCAGAACCCTGATCTCCTTGGAAATACCTTCGATATCCCTGTCGATGGACTCTTTCTTTTTTGCCAGTTCGTCGAAACGTACCTCCAGGAAGGCCAGGGCCCCCTGAAGTTCTTCCACCTTCGGGAAACTCGTTTTCATATCCCGGGGAACCTGGCTCTCGGAAAACCGGACGATCGAATTGAGAAAAGATTCTTTTTTCCCCAGAACCTCCTTCTCGTCCAGGAGCGCCCGCTCTTTCCACCGGAGATCAAGGATCCGCTTCTCCAGGGTTTTGACCTTTTCCTGAACCGGTTCCATGACCGGGACCTCCCGGTACTGGACCCCGAGAATCCGCCCTTCACCGAAAACCTTTGCCGATACCGAATCGGCGTCCACCTGGAAGGCGCCGACGGAAAGACGGATCTCGTTCAGACCCTCCACGGCCTGAACCTCCGCCACGCGGGTCACCAGGGCCTGGTCGCCGAAAAGGGCCACTTCCGTAATCCGGGAGGGAACGATTTCCGCCCCCGTCACGGAAGGAACCAGAAACACCATGCCCGCCAGAATCCATCGGAAAAACCGCTTTTTCATAAAGCCCCCCTTTCGCTGATCCTTTCACGCCCGGCCGCCCATACCACTGGAAGTGACATCCCGGCCGTCAACGGGAAGGGAAACAATCCGCCATGGCCTCATCATCCGCGGGGACCGCAGACCCCCGTCCGGGCGGCGGGACCCCTCCGGACGGCCGGCCGGGATCCGGAATATCCTTCATCAGGGATTACAGGCGATTATTTGTTTTATTATTTTTGTCCCCCGGTGTTCGACGGAAAGGATTTCAAAACCCGCTTCCTCGATGAATTGAACCGTTCTCCGGTTGATGTGCGGACCCACAAAGGCGTTAATAAGAGGGTTCGCCAGGTCCATGATCGCTCCGGCGAGAGAACCTTCGCTTCTCACGTGTTCGAGGAAGAGGGCGGTGCCGCCTTTCTTAAGAACCCGCCGTACCTCCCGGAGGCCCAGGTCAGGATGCAACACGGAGCAGAAGACAAAAGTGGATACGGCCGTATCGAAAGTTTCGTCGGGAAAGGTCATCCGTTCCACGTCCATGACCTCGAGACGGGGCTTCATTCCCAGGGTTTCGGCCTTCTTCCCGGCCCGCTCGAGCATGAGGGGGCTCACATCGATTCCCGTGATGTCCGCCCCGGCAGGATACCAGGGCAGATTTTTCCCCGTTCCCACCCCGATCTCGAGGATTTTTCCCCGGACCCGGGAGAGAAGTTCCCTCCTCAATTTCGAAAAAGAAAGAACCTCCATGGGAGATTCCATAAAATCGTACATCCAGGCGATACGGTCGTACTTCTGCCGGACCCGTTCGGAAGTCATGGGTTTCTTTCCCGGTGCTGGGCTTCCTGCTCCTTTTTCTTTTCATGAAAGCGAGCCGCCCTTCTCGCCTGGGCCTCCCGGTTCCGGCGGATTTCCGCCTCTTCCTTCAGAATCAGGGGCGGAACATCCACGGGCTTCCCCATCCCATCCAGGGCCACGAAAGTCAGGTAGGCCGAGGCGGTATGACGGATTTCGCCGGTAAAGAGGTTTTCCGATTCCACCCGGACGCCGACTTCCATGGAACTCCGGCCCGCCAGATTCAGGCTGGCCTTCAGGGTAAGCAGGTCTCCCACATAGACGGGGTTATGGAAATCCAGCCGGTCGATGGATGCGGTCACTACGTTCATCCGGGCGTGCCGGGCGGCCACGGCCCCGGCGGCCGTGTCGATGAGCTTCATGATCACGCCCCCGTGCACATTCCCTGCGGGATTGGCATCCTGGGGATTCATCTGCTGTGCCACAACCACTCTTGTACTGCCCACGGTCTTTCCGCTCATCCTCTTTCACCTTGAGAGTCCGACATGTCGCGCGTTTCCGTTTTTTCCGCTCCCGCCGTCGCCGGCTCTTTTTTTCCCTCCAGCAGGGACCGGAGCTTCGGGGTCATATAAACCCCGTTCAACTCAAACCTTTTCAGAGCATCCAGGAAAAGGCCGACCCTTTCCTGACGGCCCGTCCTCCTATCCATCAGGAGATGGTATTCCCCTTTAACGCGGCAGAGCCCGCCCGTCAGACCGGGGTTCATTTTCTGCAGATTCTCGTAGCGGACCCGGATCCCTAATTTCCCCGCCAATTCCTCGAGCTGTTCCAGAAGACGACTTTCCGTCATTTTATCCCGGCGAACCCTTTTATCCTGTTTATAAACCATCCCCGGATTTTCGTCAAAAAAAGGAATGGAATCAGTGTTTCGGTTTCTTTTCCTCTCTCAGGCGCTTTTGTTCCAGAACCAGTTGATAGGCCACATAGTATTTGTAGATGCTGCTCACATACTGGACCGTCTCTCTTCCGATCTCCTTCGCCGCCACCAGTTCCACATTGTTGAACCACCGGTCGGGGTCATACCCCCGGGTCTTCGCTTTTTTCCGGAGCTGCCGGATTTTCCCGGGCCCCGCGTTATAGGCCGCGAAAGCGAAAAGGGTCCGGTTCACCCCGTCGACGGCATCCTCTTTGAAATACTGATCCGCCACAAACCTCAGGTATTTGGCGCCTTCATTAATGTTGTTTTCCAACCGGTCTATGTCATCTATTTCCATGTGCTCCGCCGTGGTCGGCAAAACCTGCATGACCCCGATGGCCCCTTTCGGACTCCGGGCATTCTGGTCCAGCCGGGACTCCTGGTAGCCCAGGGCTGTCAGAAGAAGGAAATCAAAATTGTACCGGTCTCCATATTTTTTGAAAAAGACCACCGTTTCGTTGAATTTCCGTATTTCCTCACTCGCCGTCGAGTTGACGATCCACCGGGCGTCTTTAAGGTAGCGCCGGAAGAGGTCGTTTCCGAAAGCCGTTCCCTGGCCGTCTTTCCGGACGAAATCGTTGATCGCCTTTTCAAGACCGGGGCTCCCTTTCCGGAACGCCCAGCCGATATCCCCCCCCCGCCGGACCACCAGGTCGGAACGGACCTCGATCCCGTCGAAGATCATGGCCCAGAAATTTGCCTTGTGATCGTCCATGACGATCATGGGAAGAAGGCCCGCATTCACCATCTCGAGCAGGTCCTCGTCCTCAAAGACCTCGTCGGCCGGTTTCAGGATCACGGGATTCAGACCCTTTTGCCGGAAAATTTTATTGAGACCCGTCAGGCTCTCATAGTAACTGCTCGACGTCCGGACATGGATTTCCCGGCCCGACAGATCTTCCATGGTTTTCAAAGGGGGGGCCGAAGGCCCGGCTCAGCATTTCATCGTCCGTCCGTTCCCCGGCAGCGCCGGGGCACGAAAAAAAACCGAAAAGAATTGAGAAAAGAAATAAAAGGAAAAGAAAAAGGCGAAAAAAGGAGGGGGACAAACAAGTCACTTCCGGAGACTCCTGATCTTCTTTTAACGTATCTTATTCATCGATTTTCCCCTTTCGTCAAGACCGACAGGAATATTCAGCGGGTTATCACGGAAAAAAAAGCCTCAGCCCCGCCAAGATGCCATGATTGCCGCCATGATCCGCCATGGGGTTCCTTCCCGGCGGCGAAACATATTCTTTGTACTTTGCGGTCACAGACGGTCACTGGATGCAGTACCCGGCCACCCGCCACCGGCCGTCCCTTTCCAGCCGGGTTACGACGGTTTCGACCGCATTTCCATGATTTTCGAAGGCTGTTTCAAATTCGACGACGAGGCACTCGACCTCCGGACCGCCGGCAAGACCTTTCTCGCGCGTCGCCGCCCGGACTCTTCTTGACAGGCTCTCCCCGAGGGGTTCACGGATCGTCTGAAGCAGTTCGCCCCACTTGTCTTCATCGATGGCCGTTTTCAGAAAGGGGGAGGCCTCCTGGAGGCTCTTCCCGAAGCTGCCGGCATCCACGAGGGCAACCCACGCCTTTGCCGCATTTTCAGCCTGCCGCCCCTTTTCGCTGTCCGCAGTGACGAGAAAACCGGCAAGGAGCGCCACCCCTGCCATCAAAATCATGAACATGGTTTTTCTCATTATTAAAACCCTCTTTCCTCCATGGATGAATACCGGATCATCCAGCCTCAATCCCCCGGGAAACCCGGTTCTTTCATGGGACATGACGAGAAGTTCCCTCTTAACCCGTCGGGACAATATTGAGTCGCCCTGGCATCTATGTTTGCAACAGGTGTGCCAAACAATATATGCTTGTTTTTACTGCATATTAACGGATACTGCCGGCATAAAGAAGGCCACATGCCAGATCTGGAGGTTGGCAGTTGGCAATTTGGAGTTGGCAGTTGGCACCCGGCGGCTGAAAGCCCTGTATTAGGCCTGATTCCGGATATCCATCAATTTCTGCCGTTTCGCCACGTTGCCGAAGGAACAGGAGGGTTATTTCGTGGACAGGGGGAACTTTTTCGCCCTTTCGATGGTCTAATCCAATAAACGGAAAAAGGAGGCCCCCATGAAAACGGGAACAAAAAGGACGATCGTCGCAGCTCTATTGCTGTTGTTTCTCCCGGTGGCGCATGCCTTTGGACAACCGGAGAGTCAGGAAGACAGGAGCCTTTCCCCGTATTTCTTCATCAAAAGCGCCGATTCTTCCCTGGATGCCCTGCCGTTGAAAGCGACATCGGCGAAGGTCCATATCTCCGGGGTCATTGCCCATGTCCTGGTGACCCAGGTCTACAGGAATGAAGGAGCCAACCCCCTGGAGGCGGTCTACATCTTTCCCGCATCGACCCGGGCGGCGGTTCACGGCATGAAGATGACCGTCGGGGAACGGGTTATCAATGCCCGGATCCGGAAAAGGGAAGAAGCCCGGCAGGCCTACGAACAGGCCCGGGACGAGGGAAGGAGCGCCTCCCTTCTGGAGCAGGAGCGGCCGAACGTCTTCCGGATGAACGTCGCCAACATCCTGCCGGGAGACGAGATCCGGGTGGAACTCGGGTACACGGAACTCCTCGTCCCCACAGACCGGATCTATGAATTCGTCTATCCCACCGTCGTCGGTCCCCGCTATTCGAACCAGGGGGCCGAAACGGCCCCCTCCAGTGAAAACTGGAGCCGGAACCCCTACCTTCATGAGGGAGAACCCCCGAACTACCGGTTCGACATGGAAGTCACCCTCTCGGCGGGGCTCCCCATAGGAGAAGTCTTCTGCCCCTCCCATCGGGTCCGCACGGCCTTCGACGGGCCCGCCATGGCACGGATCACCCTCGAAAATTCGGAAAGTCAGGGGGGAAACCGGGATTTCATCCTCCGCTACCGCCTGGACGGCGACCGGGTCCAGTCGGGATTGCTCCTTTACCAGGGCCGGGAGGAAAACTTCTTTCTCCTCATGACCCAGCCCCCGAAAGCCGTCGGGCCGGCGGACATGCCCGCCCGGGAGTACGTTTTCATCGTCGATGTCTCCGGCTCCATGCACGGCTTTCCCCTCGAGGTTTCCAAGACCCTGCTCCGGGACCTCCTGGGCGGTCTCCATCCTGCGGACCGGTTCAACGTGCTCCTCTTTGCCGGCGGTTCGACCCTTCTGTCGGAGGAATCCGTCCCGGCGACGGCGGATAACGTGCGACTGGCCCTCGACATCATCGACCGCCAGCGGGGGGGCGGCGGCACGGAAATACTCCCGGCGCTGAAGCGGGTCCTCTCCCTTCCTCATAGGGAGGGGATTTCCCGGACCTTCATCATCGCCACGGACGGTTACGTCACCGTGGAAGAGGAGGTTTTCGACCTGATCCGGACCAACCTGGGGGCAGCCAATTTCTTCGCCTTCGGGATCGGATCGAGCGTGAACCGCCACATCATCGAGGGGATGGCCCGCATGGGAATGGGGGAACCTTTCATCATCACGAAAGAGGGAGAAGCCAAGGCCGGGGCGGAGCGGTTCCGCCGGATGATCGCCGCGCCGGTCCTGACGGAGGGGGAAGTGACCTTTAAAGGGCTTGAGGTATATGACGTGGAGCCCCCCGACCTTCCCGACGTCCTCGCCGAGCGTCCCGTCATCGTTTTCGGAAAGTGGCGGGGAGCCCCCCGGGGAACCGTCACGGTGAAGGGCGTCACGGGAAAGGGCCGATATACGGAACAAATCGACATCGGAGCGATCCGGCCCATGGAGGAGAACGGGGCCCTCCGGTATCTCTGGGCCCGCCACCGGATCGCCGTTCTTTCCGACTACAACCGGCTCCGGGCGGACGAAAAGCGGACCGGGGAAGTCACCCGTCTCGGTCTGGAATACAGCCTCCTCACGGCCTATACCTCCTTCGTGGCCGTAGACACCCTGGTCCGGAACGGGTCAGGAAGACCCGAACAGGTCATCCAGCCCCTTCCCCTCCCCCGGGGGGTATCGGACGACGCCGTGGGAGAAAATCATCTCAAGGCGTCCGCCCCCATGCTTTCCATGCCTTTGCGCGGTGCCCTTTCGGAGACGGCGGCCCAAAGCCTCCGGGACCGGAGGGCGGGGGATGAAGAGGGGAAACGGGTGTCAAAACTTGTCATCAAAGAGGTCAGTACATTCCAGGGGCTTTCCCGGGAGGCCGTCGAAAAAGTCGTTCAGTCCCGACTTTTTGAACTGGAAGGGTGTTTTACGGAAAAAACGATCCCCGGGACCCTGACCCTCGAAGTCATCCTTCGTCCCGACGGCACCGTTAAAACGGTCCGGGAGACGACCCGCCTCCTGACGCCTGAAGGCATAAAATGCCTTTTCGAAAAAATGAAATCGTGGGGGTTTCCCCCATCAGGGCCGGGAGCGGAGGAAAGGGTGACCGTGACCGTCATCCGGGTTTTCTGAAATACGGAGAAGGAGCCTCCGGGACCGTCCATCATTCCCACATCGGTCCCGGAGGCCATAATGTGCATTCTTTTCTTGACATTCAGGGAAAAAATGGGATGACGAGCAGAAGGAAACCGAAAAGAACGAGGCTCTTGGGGTGCCCATGGCGGATCAGACGGACCATCCGGAACGGATGACGGAAGACGGGGACCTCCCCTTCGTCCGGGCCTGCCGGGAAGGAAACCGGGAGGCCTTCGGCATCCTGGTGGAACGGCATCAGAAAAGAATGCTGAACATGGCCTACCGGATGCTGGGGGACTACGACGAAGCCTGCGACGTCGTCCAGGATGCCTTCGTATCCGCCTTCCGGTCCATGGATGCCTTCCGGGAGGAGTCCCATTTCGCCACCTGGCTCTTCAGGATTGTCATGAATCATGGGAGGACGCGGCTGAAACGGATGCGAAACCGGTCCCGGCGCGAGGGGCCGTCCCCGGACGACCCCGGTGACCCGGCCGGAAACCGGTCCGCCGGCGGGGATCCCGTTTTCGAGGCCGTCGCCGGCAGGGAAAGAGACGCCCGGATCCAGGCCTGCCTCGGAAGCCTCGACGGGGACCAGAGAGCCGTCCTCGTCCTCCGGGATATCCAGGAATTCTCCTACGACGAAATCAGCGGCATCCTGGGCCTCCCCGATGGAACGGTCAAATCCCGGCTTTTCCGGGCGCGGCTCGCCCTGAAGGATTGCCTGAAAAAAAACATGGGGGATCTCTTATGAAATGCAGGGATGTTCAGGATCTTCTCCCGGCCTGCCTGGAAGAGGGGCTTCTTTCCCCCCGGGAGGAAGAGGAAATTCGCCGGCACCTCCTGACCTGTTCCGCCTGCGGGGAATCCCTGGCGGATCTCCGGAAATCCCGGGAACTCCTTGGCGCCCTGGAGGAAGTGGACCCTCCGGCGGGTTTCAGGGAGAGGATACTGGACCGGATCGGTAAAGTCCCGGAAAAAAAGAAACCCCCGTGGCAGACCCTTTTTCATCTCCATCCTCTGAAAATTCCCCTCCAGGCCCTGGCGACGGTCCTCGTCGCCGTACTCGTCCTCTCCGTGTTCCGGGGGATGGAAGGCGACGGGACGGGCCGGGGGATTCCCAGGGCCCCCCTGGAAGAGAAGGTGAAAGACGCCGCGCCGGAGCCTCTTTCGGAAGTGTCCGTCAAGACACAACCGCCGCCGGAATTCGAAGAGGACCGGGGCGCAGGCACTCTTCAATCAGCGCCTCCGGCGGGAATCACCGGAAAGGCGGGACAGAGCGGCACCGCCCCTCCCGGGAGGTTCCCCGAAAGCCGTACTCTGCGGGAAAAATCGGATACGTTTTCAGGACCGGAGAAAAAAAGACCGTCCCCCGAGCGGTCGGAATCCCAAGAAGAAATGATCGTCGGAGGCCTTTCGGGCGTCCGGCCGGTCACCCTCCTCGTCCGGGACGGGCAAAAGGCCCGGCGTGAGGTCGAAACCCTCCTGGGCCGACTCGGGATCCCCTGCGACAGGGCTCCGGCTGTGGACGGGAAAACCATCCTCACCCTGAAAACGGACGCCCGTTTTCTCAGGAAGCTGACAGAGGAACTGAAGAAGATAGGAACGATAGGGGAGGGGGAGGCAGGATGGACCGACAACGGCCCCGTCGCGATCACCCTGGTAATCATCGAAAGCCCCTCTCCTTGATTCCCCAGGGGGCGAATGTTATATTGATTCCATTGATGAACGAAAGGATCCTCCTCCCATGAACACCCTACACAGGCAAAGAGAAGTCCTGTCGCACAAGCTCTTCCCCGCAGGCATTCCCCGGTTGTGGTGCCCCCTTCTCACCCATTACGACAAGGACCGGAAGATCGACATCCCCCGGATGCAGGCCCACATGGCCCATGTCGCCCCCTGGGTGGGGGGCTTTCTCATCCCCGGCACGACGGGCGACGGGTGGGATCTTGACGGCGGGGAGACGGAAGCGGTCGTCCGGTTCGCCCTCGAAGAGGCCCGTCATCACGACAGACGGATTCTCCTCGGCATTCTGAGAAGAAATACGGAAGACGTCGTGGCGCTCATGGATAAACTTTTCCGCCTTCTTGAAGGCCGGTCCGGGAAAAAAGACCTCCTTTCCGTCCTCTCGGAATCCCATGTGGCGGGATTCACCGTCTGCGCACCCGCGGGAAGGGATCTCGACCAGGAGACGATTCTCCGGTCCCTTTTCAAAGTCGCCGACCGGGGGTACCCCCTGGCCCTCTACCAGCTTCCACAGGTGACGGAAAACGAAATCGATCCGGATACCTTCGACCGGCTCTGCCGGTCTTTCGCAAACATCATCTTTTTCAAGGATTCGAGCGGCAACGACGGGATCGCCTGCCTGGCCCGGGAACGGGAAGGGATCTTTATTGTCCGCGGCGCCGAAGGCGCCTACAGCCGGTGGCTGAAGGAAGCCGGCGGCCCTTACAACGGCTTTCTTCTGAGCACGGCGAACTGCTTCGCGGCGGAGCTTTCGGCCATCATCGACGCCACGGAACGGGGAGACCTCCTGTCGGCCCTGGAAAATTCGGAAATTATCACCGGCGTATTCCAGGAAGTCTCCGGGCTCGTCGGAGGACTCCCGGCGGGGAACGCTTTCACCAACGCCAACAAGGCCATGGACCACTTCTTCGCCCTGGGACCGGAAGCCCCCACGGAAGAGGGTCCCATGCTCCACGGAGGAATCCGGATACCGGCGGAAATGCTTGAAGAGACCCGGGCGATCCTCCACCGGTTCGGCGTGCTGCCCCAAACAGGGTATATGACGGGCAAGGCATGAGCGAAGAGGCTTTCAAGAAGACCCTCCCGATGCTTCCCGCCGCCGGACCGTCCCCCCGGAAAGAAGGGTCGGGAACCTGAATCCCCCGTCCGGGGACCCGGTCGGGTCCTCCGAGGATGGATCAGCCCTTTGTTGCAGGCTCCCTGGAAACACCGGCGGGACCCGTTCCCCGGGTGACGTCCCTGCCGGGGTGGAAGGACCGTCTCGGGGCGGTCCGGGTCCGGTGGGACCTGGGGAGGATGCGGTACACCGTCGATCCCGGGCTTTACGCCCTCGGTTCGCCCGACGACCGGTCCCCCGTTCTCGTATCGGCCAATTACAAGCTCAGTTTCGATATCCTGCGGGAAGCCCTGAAAGAAAGAAGCGCCTGGCTTCTCGTCCTGGATACGGAGGGCATCAATGTCTGGTGTGCCGCGGGCAAGGGAACCTTCGGGACGGCGGAACTCGTGGAACGGATCAGGACAAGCGGGCTCGAAAATGTGGTAAGCCACCGGGACCTGGTCCTCCCCCAACTCTCCGCTCCCGGGGTCGCCGCCCATCTGGTGAAAAAGGAGGCGGGATTCCGCGTCCGCTACGGACCGATCCGGGCGGATGATACCGGAGCCTACCTGGACAGCGGATTTCGCGCCACACCGGCCATGCGAAGGAAGACCTTCACCCTGAAGGAACGGGCGGAGGTCATTCCCGTGGAGCTGGTCCAGGCTTTCCGGACCGCCTTGCCTCTTTTTCCCCTCCTCTTCCTCGCCGGCGGCCTCGGCAGCGGCGGCTTCTGGGAAAGCGCCCTCCGAAACGGGGGGTTTGCCGTTTTCGCCCTTTTCGCCGCCCTCCTCGCCGGGTCGATCCTCCCGGCGCTCCTTCTCCCCTGGCTGCCCGGACGGGCCTTCTCCCTCAAGGGTCTTATCGTCGGCCTTGGAACGGCGGGACTCCTCCTATTTCTCCGAGGCCCCGACTGTTCTTCATGGGCCGGACGGCTCGAGGGGGGCGCCTGGATGCTCCTGGTTCCCGCCGTCACCGCCTACCTGGCCATGAATTTCACGGGGGCTTCCACGTACACCTCTCTTTCCGGCGTCCGGAAGGAGATGCGGTTCGCTCTCCCCCTGGAAATAGGCGCCGCCGCCCTGGGCCTGGCCTTCTGGGCGGGCTCCCTTATCGTCCCATGAAGGAAGAAACCATGGACCGCCTGGAATACTTGAAAAACGTCGTTACCCTGACCCTTTTCGAGGAAAGGTGCATCGGCTGCGGCCTCTGCCTGGAGGTCTGCCCCCATGCCGTGTTTCGCATGAACGGCAAACGGAAGGTCGAGATCGGCAACCGGGACCGCTGCATGGAATGCGGAGCCTGCAGCCGCAACTGTCCCCCGGGGGCCCTCTTCGTCAGGGCCGGTGTGGGATGCGCCGCGGCGGTGATTAATGAACTCCTGGGCCGGACCGATTCCGCCTGCTGCTGTTCCCTCTCCACCCAGGACGCTCCCCGCGGAAAACCGCCCGCCGCCCCCGCATCCTGAAAGTCAGGAAAGGCAACCTTTCTTCATGGGATCCCTGAAGCTTCTGAAACCCTATTTCATCGAAAACCGCCCCGCCATTCTCCTGGGCGCCTTCTCCCTCATCCTTGTCGATCTTCTGCAGCTTTATATCCCCCGGATCATCAAAAACGTCATCGACGACCTGACCCTTTACCAGGCCACCGCAAGGGACCTTCTTTTTTACGCCCTGTCCATCCTTGCCATCACCCTCGTCATGGTCTTTTTCCGGTATCTGTGGCGGCGATGCCTCATCGGCCTGTCCCGGAAGGTGGAAGAGGGGCTTCGGAACCGCCTTTTCGCCCACCTCCAGACACTTTCCGACCGCTGGTTCGGCCGGATCAGAACGGGAGACCTCATGGCCCACGCCACCAACGACATCGGAAGCATCCGGATGGCCGCGGGGATGGGCCTCGTGGCCCTCATCGACGCCGTCGTTCTCGGCTCCGCCGCCATCGGATTCATGATCTACATCAACTTCCGGCTCACGCTTTACGTTCTCATGCCCATGGTCTTCATCGTCTTCGCCACGCGTTTCTTCACCCGGAAAATGCATCACCGGTATCAGATCGTTCAAGCCGCCTTTTCCGACCTGACGGAAATCGTCCGGGAACGGCTGGCCGGGATCCGGATCATCAAGGCCTACAACCGGGAAAAAGCCTCCGCCGACGTTTTCCGCCTGGCCTCCCGGGACTTTGTCGGCAAGAATCTCCACTATGTCCGGATCTCCGGGGCTTTTTTTCCCTTCATGATGCTCTTTTCCAACTTCAGTCTCGCGGCCGTCCTTTTTTTCGGCGGCCGGGACACCATCGCCATGACCATCACCCCGGGGGATTTCGTGGCCTTCATCAGTTATCTCGCCATCCTGACCTGGCCCATGATGGCCGCAGGCTGGGTGATCAACCTCATCCAGCGGGGCCGGGCCTCCCTGGACCGGATCGACCGGATTCTCCGGGAACAGCCCGATATCACCGACGGGCCGGCACCGCTTTCGCCCTCCCGGTCTTTCAAAAATCTTTCCCTGGAGGGGGTTTCCTTTTCCTTCGGCGACGGCGGCGCTCCGGTTCTCGATGACATCGACGTCACCCTCCGCCGGGGTGAAATGATCGGGATCGTCGGCCCTCCCGGAAGCGGTAAATCAACCCTCCTTCATCTTCTTCCCCGGCTTTACGACGTTACCCGAGGCCGGATCACCCTCAACGGGGAGGACATCCGATCCCTGAAAACGGCGGACCTGCGATCCCGGATGGCCTTCGTCCCCCAGGAGCCGTTCATCTTCGCCGGAACGATCCGGGAAAATCTCCTTCTGGGAAACCCGGATGCGACGGAAGGGGACATCACCCGGGCCGTTGAGATGGCCCGGCTCACCGGTACCCTGAAAGACTTTCCCCAGGGCCTTGAAACGATCACCGGGGAAAAGGGGGTCGTTCTTTCCGGCGGGCAGAGGCAGCGGATCGCCCTGGCCAGGGCCTTCCTGAAAAACAGCCCTCTCCTGGTACTCGACGATCCCGTAAGCCAGCTGGACACGGAAACGGGGACGGCCATCATGGAAACCCTCCGGTCTTTCGCCGGCGATAAGGCCATCCTTCTGGTCTCTCACCGCCTCTCCGCCGTCCGTTCGGCCAACGAGATCCTCGTCCTGGACAAAGGACGTATCGCCGAATCGGGACCCCATGAAAGGCTTCTCAGAAACGACGGGTACTACGGAAGAACCTTCCGGTACCAGGAAATAGAAGAAATCGACCATGGCCGCTGACCGCAGATCCTTCGAAGAGGACAAATTAGGCAAGACCTACGACTTTGCCATGGTGCGGGCCCTTTTCCCTTTCATCCGCCCTTACGGGGCCTCTCTGTTCGCCGCCGTTTTTCTCGTCATCATCATTACCTTTTTCGATCTGGCCCTGCCCTACGTGACCAAGACGGCCATCGACCGGTACATCGTCCCGCAGCAGCAAGGCGCCGGTTCGGGGCTTTCCGCAAAGGGCGACAGGAAGGAACGGGATCTTCTTTTTCCCCTTGAAAATCCTGAAACGGTTGACCTGGTCAACCGTTTTCCCCGTCTTTTCAAAAAGGAAGGGACGGAGGCGCGGATTTCTCTGGAGGACGCCGGGAAGCTCCCCCGGGAGGATCTTCTCCGGCTCAGAGAGGGAGATCTCAAGGGGATCGCTTTCATGACGGCCCTGTTTCTCGGCCTTATCCTGGCCGGCTTTTTTCTTAACTTCCTTCAGGTCATGATCATGGAATATACGGGCCACAGGATCATGCACGACCTCCGGGTGAGACTTTTCACCCACATCCAGAACATGACCATCCCGTTTTTCAACCGCCACCCCGTGGGGCGTCTCGTCACCCGGGTGACGAACGACATCCAGAACATGAACGAGTTTTTCACCTCCATTATCGTCTTCGTCTTCAAGGACCTGTTCCTCTTCGTGGGCATCACCGCCGTGTTGATCTATATGAACTGGAGACTGACCCTCATCGTCCTCACCGTCGCCCCGCCCCTCGTGATCACCGCCGTTATTTTTTCCACCCGGGCCCGGAACATCTTCCGGGAAATCCGGGTCCGTACGGCGGAGATCAACACCCGTCTTTCCGAAACCATCCAGGGCATTCGGGTGATCCGGCTTTTCAACGAGGAGGAACGAAACGAAAAAGCCTTCCGGGATCTGAACCATCGTTTCTATGAAGCCGGTGTCCGGCAGATCCACCTCTTCGCCCTTTTCATGCCCATCATCGATCTTTTCGGCTCCATCACGCTCGCCATGGTCATCTATTTCGGGGGCGGAAAGGTCGTCCAGAATGCCATTACCCTGGGATCCCTCGTCGCTTTTATCTCCTACCTGAGGATGTTTTACATGCCCGTCCGGGACCTGGCGGAAAAATACAACATCCTCCAGGACGCTCTTTCCTCGGCGGAGCGGATCTTCATGATCCTGAACGACCGGCAGGTCGAACCCGTTGACAGGGAAGAAAGCATGGAACGGCAGACGGTGGAAAAGATCACCGACATCCGGGTCCGGCGTCTGACCTTTTCCTATGTTCCCGATGAACCGGTTCTTGAAGAGGTGTCGTTCCACATCCGGCAAGGGGAATCGGTGGCTTTCGTCGGGCCGACGGGTTCGGGAAAAACGACGATCATCAACCTCCTCACCCGGTTCCACGACCCTCTGTCGGGGGAGATTCTCATCAACGGGAAAGAGATCCGGACCTGGGACCTTTCGACCCTGCGCTCCCGGATGGCCCTCGTCCCCCAGGACCCCTACCTGTTTTCCGGGACCATTTACGAAAACATCGTTCAGGGAAACGGGCATCTTCCGTCGAAGACCCTGGACGCCATTCTGGAGGCTTCCAACCTGAAGCCCCTGATCGCCAGGCTCCCCGAGGGGATTCACAAATCCCTCACGGAAGGCGGTGGAACCCTGTCCAGCGGCGAGCGGCAGCTCATCTCCATCGCCCGGGCCTTTGCCCGGGATCCCGACGTGATCATCCTCGACGAAGCCACGTCCTACATCGATTCGGAATCGGAAAGAAAGATTCAGGAGGCCCTGGCCAACCTCATGGCGGGAAGAACGTCCATCATCGTGGCCCACCGCCTGTCCACGGCCAGGAGGGCCGACCGGATCTTCGTCCTGCGGCGGCACCGCATCATCGAAGCGGGAAACCACGAAGAACTCATGGCCCGTAAGGGGTTCTATTATCACCTCTACCGGCTTCAGGGAAATCAGGAGAACGGGAGACTCCGGGAAGGCTGAACGCCGGCGGGGCGTCATGAAACGGGGAAGCAGTTCATAAAAGCGGTCCGCCGCCCGCCTTCCTTAACCGGATTCAAACTCCCATTGCAACGGCCGTCGTCCTCCATCGGAGGCCGGCCTTGACAGGATCTGAAAATCATTTCATGATATCTGTAAAGTCCGAGGCCGTCTTTCGCACCGAGTCCCGGCGATGCCAAAGGAGACAGCACAATGGATAAAATCCGACTGGACAACAATGCCTTTCTTTATCCCATGCCGGTGGTGCTCATGGGCACGAAGTGGCGGGAACAGATCAATTTTCTCCCCGTGGGCTGGATTTCCCGGGTCAATCATCATCCCCCCCTCATCGCCGCGGCGCTGAACAAAAACCACTTTTCCAGCCAGGGAATCCGGGACAGCGAAGAATTCAGTGTCTGCATCCCCGGGGTGGATCTCCTGGAAAAGGTCGACTGCTGCGGTCTCGTCTCGGGAAGAAAAGCGGATAAATCGAAACTCTTCGACATTTTTTACGGCGAATTGAAAAGCGCCCCCATGATCGCGGCGTGTCCCCTTTGTATGGAATGCCGGCTGGCCAAAACCGTCGACTTTCCTTTCAATACACTTTTTATCGGCGAAATCGCCGGGGTCTGGGCGGAAGAAGGCTGTCTCACCGAAGGGAAACCGGACATCGAAAAAATCCAGCCGGTGACCCTGACCATGCCGGACAACCGGTACTGGTCCGTGGGTGCCAATATCGGGAAGGCCTGGCACGACGGCAAAAAGAGAATAAAAGACCTGAAAAAAGGGGAAAATTGACCCCCCCGGAAGGAAGGATGTCATGAAACAGAACATAGGAACGACGGACCGCATGATCAGGATCGCCGTGGCCGTCATCATCGCCCTGCTTTATACCACCGGAACGATCGGCGGGGTTCTGGCGGCCGTCCTGGGAATCGTGGCCCTTCTCCTGATCGTGACGAGCGTTGTCGGATTCTGCCCGGCCTATACGTTTTTGGGCCTCTCGACGAAAAAAAAGGGTTAGAGGCCTTTCCGGCTCAGGGCCTCGCGGACGGCCCGGTAAACATCCCCGATGGCCGCTTCGGAAAAAGCCGCCATGGAAGCGCTCATCCCCTCCGCAAAGCACGCCGGTCCCTGTTTCGCCAGAGGCGTCGAGAAACCGTAGTCTTTTTGAAAAAGAACCCGCCCGGGCAGATCCGGCACCCGAAGGTCGAGGAGCGTCAGGGTCGCCGCCAGGACAGCCCGGCCTCCGTTCTCATCCCGCATTTCCAAGAATGTCCCGAGACTCCCCTGAAGGACAAACCAGGCGGCTCCCCGGTCACGATAGGAAAAAACGGCCCGGAAAAGACCCGTCTCCCGGAGATCCCGGAGCAGGAAATCGGTCACCATATCCCCCGGACTGACCCGCCACCGATGGTAGGGATAGCTGTTCTGCCGGTTGGGGCCCGCCTGGTAGACCATCTCCGAACTCATGAAAGACTGGGCCGAGGAGAACCGTTCCACTTTGAGGGTCCCGTCGAGAGGGGTCCTCTCTTCAAACCGGGGAGGCCCATATTCGAAAATGTATTGATCCGCAGGGGCGGGCGGCATCCCGGAACCCGCACAGGCCGTCAGTCCGAGAAGCCATCCGAGGAGCACCCACTTCCCAGGGCGGCGCGACATCATCCGTCGCCCCTCCGGACCGGGCCATGTAACTTTTTTCATACCGCACCCCCTTGTTTTGATGTGTTATTCGCCCGCCGGGGGCCTGCTGAAGAGCATGTCCGAAGGCCGGAGATAAAGCCTTTCAAGAAGACGATCCAGGGTCTCCGAGGCCCGGCGGAGGTTTTCGCTCGTCGCCTCCGCATCGTATCCCAGAATCCGGGATCGTTCTTCCAGGTTTCCCAGAAGACGGCCGGCCTTATCCGAGGTTTCCGCCAAATTCATGTTTTTCAATTCCATTCTCATGGCCGTCGCCAGGCCCCGAATCTCTTCCATCGCCTTCTTCGCCTCCCCGAGGCTGCCCTCTACGAGACCCGTTTCAACCACGGCGTCCAGGTTCGAAACAACCCGGTCCAGCCGGGCCGTCAGGGACCGGAGGTTGGCCACAACGGCGGACGTCTCCTCCCCCGTCAGGAGTCTCTCAAGGGCTTCCCCCAGGGCCTTGATCCGGCCGGCAATGCCGTTGATATCGATCTTACGGATCTTTTCCATGATCTCATCGGCGCTGGTCAAAAACATCCTGATTTCCGACGGCCGGGACGGAATGATGGGATATTCGGACGGAAAAGAAACGGACGGGGAAAGATCTCCCTGCGCCGGGTCCATCCGGTTCAACTCGATGAAAACAATCCCCGTGATGCCCGCCGACTTGAGGGTGGCGACGGTGCTTTTTTCGGGATCCCCGCTTAATTCGATTTTCATGACCACTTCGATGAGCCGGTTGTCCGGCGCCACGGCGATCTCCTCCACCCGGCCCACATCGACCCCCCGGTACTTGACGCTGGAATCCGCCTGGAGCCCCTGGACGGACTCGTCGAAATAGGTCACGTAAGTATCTCCCGTCTGGTAATACTTCGAGACGCCCAACCAGAAAATGAGAAAAAATCCGATGACCGTACCGAAAAGAACGAACAGGCCGATCATGAAACTCGATCTCTTTCCCTTCATTGGCTTTTCCCCTTGCCGGGTTCTTCCGGCCCTTGCCTGCGCAGAAAGCGAACCACCCTTTCCTCATCCGCCCGGTCCCTCAAATCCCTCGGATCCCCCTGGGCGATGATCCCCCGCCCGCTTCCGTCTAAAAGAATCATCCGGTCCGCCAGGTTGAAAATGGAAGGGAGATCATGGGAAACCATCACCATGGTGGACCCCATTCCGGAAGCGATCCGGCGGATGAGAATCTCGAGATCGGTGGAGGTCGCCGGATCGAGACCGGAAAAAGGCTCATCGAAAAAAAGAACCTCCGGGTCCAGGGCCATGGCCCGGGCCAGACCGGCCCTCTTCTTCATTCCTCCCGACAGTTCCGACGGCAGATGGTCTTCGTACCCCAGAAGATTCACCATGGCAAGCTTGGCGTGGACGACCCGCTCGATCAGGTCCGGCGTCAGGTCCGTGTATTCCCGAAGGGGAAGGGCGATGTTTTCCAGGATCGTCATGGAGCCAAGAAGCGCTCCGAACTGGAAGAGAACCCCCGCCTTTTTCCGGATCCTTCGCATTTCCTCCTCGTCGGCGTTGGTGATTTCGATCCCGTCCACCCAGACTTTTCCCCGGTGAGGCCTCAACAGGCCGATCATGATTTTCAGGAGAGTCGATTTGCCGCATCCGCTCTCTCCGGCAATGACGAAGATTTCCCCCCGCCTGACCTGGAAGCTCACCTTCTCAAAAAGGACATGGTCCCCGAATCGGGCCGTCACATCTTCCACGATGATTTCGGGGCCCAGCGGACCCTTGTTTCCGCCCTCCGCCAAATCAATCTCTCCTAACGGACATAGTGAAAGAGAATCGCAAAAGCCGAATCGGCAACAATGATGAGAAAAATAGCCGACACCACCGCCGAGGTCGCCGACGCCCCGACCCCCTCGGCACCCCGGCCGGTCTTGAACCCGCGCTGACAGCCGATGCCGGCGATGATCGCCGCAAATACGACGGATTTGACAAGACTGGAAAAAACATCAAAAAGACCGATGCTGTTCAGGGTCTGCTGAAGGTAGGTATGGGCCGTCAGGTCCAGTCCCGTCATACCGACGGCGAGGCCGCCGGCGATACCGAAAAAATCGGCATAGAGGGTCAGAAGGGGAACGACAAGGACCGTCGCGAGGACCTTGGGAACGGCCAGGAATCGGACCGGCTCGAACCCCATCGTCGTGAGGGCGTCCACTTCCTCATTGACCACCATGGTCCCGATCTCGGCGGCAAAGGCAGAGCCCGACCGTCCCGCCACCAGAATGGCCGTCATCATGGGGCCCAGTTCCTTCACGATGGCGATCCCCACCAGGGAGGCCACAAAGACGTTTGCGCCGAATTGCCTGAGCTGGAGAGAGGACATGAAGGCCATGATGAGACCGAGGAGAAAACTGATAAGCCCCACAATGGGAAGCCCGTCCACCCCGGCCCGCCTCATGTCGTGCAGGAGGTCTCCCCATCGCATCGACCGGAATCGGAGACACGAGGCCGCCAGGGCCTTGACGAGATCACCGGTGAAGATGGTAATCTCGACGAAATCCTTGAAAAAATGGACTGTCCTTTTTCCAATTCCCTCCACAAGACCGGGGCGCGGCCCGGAAGCGGCCCCGGACCTTCCAAGCTCACGGGGCACCATTCCGAGGGTCCCCGACAGCCTGTCCGATATCTCCCGGTAGGCCAGGGGAAGGGATCGCTTCGCGCTTTCCGCCTCCATCTGCCGGAGAATAAGAACCCCGACGGTATCGAGACGCTGCAGTCCGGAAAGATCCACAAAAATCGGCCCCAGTCCCTCCGTTTTCCAGAAGGTTTCCAGACGGGGGAGAAGGCTCATGGCGGTATGAACCGTCAGGGAGCCGGAAAAAAAGAGAACCGCCTCCCCCGAAGCCTTCTTTTCCACGGTCAGCAAAGCCGCCGTCTGATCGGTCATCGGGACCCCTTCCAAGGCTAAATTTCTGATTTCCAATTCATGAATGACGAATCCTGAAAGTGTTAAAATCAGGCCTTCCGAACGGCTTCATGATAAACATTTCAAAGTAAGGTGCCGGAATCCGGAAGCATGCGGCGAACCGGCCGGTAAACCGCCGCAAAGCCCTCACCGGTTGAAGTCCAGGGACAGGAAACCTTCTTCGGTAAGCCCCCACCGGTCCTTCATTTCACCTTCGAAAATCGCCACGGCGAGAACGCCATGCACGGATCCGCCTTTTTGAATCGGGACCATAACGGTCATGAGCTTATCGCCGCCCTGGAGATAAAACCGGACAGGGAGAATTTTCCTTTTGGTCATGGCCTGGCGGAACGACTCATAGCGGGAGAAAAAAATGCCCGGGGACGCCGAACCGGAGGATACGGAGGCTACGACAACGCCATCCCGATCCAGGAGGCCGGCGGCATAATTCGCGGGGTTCCGTCCGACGGAGAGTTCCAGCCGGATTTTTTCCAGCAGGTCCCGGGCCTCCTCCCCGTCGTTACCGTTCAAGGCCTTATAAAGGGGATTCTCAAAAGAATGGCGCGTTTCCCGGACCAGGTCCCGAAGGGCTCCGGCTTCATCCCTCGGGGGCTCAGGGGTGGAACAGGATACGAGGAAAAGGGGAAAAACCAACGAAATCAGGAGAATGATTTTTTTTAACGAAAAGACCGGAAGGGGCTTTCTCAATGTCATCATCTCGATCATAAGACCCTGTGACGGAGGCTTCCCGAAGAAGGGGGGAATCACTGTATTTATATAACAGATCCCCATGACGGGGAAAAGGATTCTCTTCAACCTCCTTGAAAAATTCGCGGTTCCGGTCTATCCTTCAGGAGTGAAATCCCGGCACCGTCCTGCAATAATGGGTAATATTCCGGGATCATGGAACTATTTCCTCTGGACCGGGAGGGGGGGGAGGCACATGAAGGTCAGATATAAGCTCTGGATCGAAGACGAAACGGGGAAACAAATCCTGGGAGAGGGTCTCGTTCATATCCTGGAACTGATCGAACGCCATGGTTCCATCATCGGGGCGGCCAAGGAACTCAAAATGTCCTATCGGGCCTGCTGGGGAAAAATCAAGGAAATGGAAAGGCGTTTCGGAAAAGCGCTCATCGAACCTCACGTCGGGGGCGGGAAAAACCGGGGGACTCTGCTTACGACGGAGGCACGGAAACTCCTCCGTCAATTCCACCTGTTTCAGGAAGAAATATCTGAAAAAACGGAGTCTCTCTTTCTACAGTACTTTAACGGCTGAAAACCCGTAAGAAACTTCAAATAATATTTTTTAAGGATAAAACCATGATCCCCCTCCTGTCCATTGTGGGAAAATCGAACACGGGGAAGACCACCCTGATCGAGAAACTCATCCCTGAACTGACCAGGCGGGGATATCGCGTGGCAACGGTCAAGCACAGCCGCCACGGCTTCGACATGGATCGGGAAGGGAAAGACAGCTGGCGGCACAGAAAAGCGGGCGCCCGGATCACCGTCCTCGCCTCGCCCCATGAAGTGGTCCTCCTGGAAACGGTGGATCATGATCTGCCTTACGAGGAAATTGAACAACGCTATATCCGTGATGCCCATATCATTCTTGCCGAAGGAAGAAAAGGCAACCGGTTTCCCAAAATCGAAGTGTACCGTCCGGAACTTCACGCCGGCCTTCTTTCCGAGGGAGACGATACGCTCCTCGCCGTGGTCGCCGACGGGGACGCGCCGACAGGGGTCCCCGTTTTTCGTCCGGAAGAGGTGGAGGCTCTGGCCGATCTCGTGGAAGAAAGGCTCCTGCGGGTCATGGGACAGGAATGAACGAAGCGGACTCCTGGAAAATCATCAAGTGGATTCTCATTGTCCTCGTCGCCGGTTTCATCGGCCAGTTCGGGAAGATGCTCGCCAGCCACATTATCGACAGGGCGAAAAGGAAAAGAAATAAAGGGGCGGGAATCGAACGGGCAAACCGGACTGGGGAAGCCGCGCCGGCGGATGAGGACCCGCTCCGGGAAAGGCAGGGTGACCTCAAGGCGGAAGCCAAGGCCCGGAAAAAAGAGTTGAAGACGGCGATAAAAATGACGAAAAAGAAAGTCGGGGAAAGAAAAGAATGAATCCTGAAATTCCCGGATGGTCAACCCCGGAGAAGGGCCCGTCATGGCTGCACTGAAAACGGACCGTAAACAGGGCATCATTCTCGATTCCATCACCGACGGGGTGTTTACCGTGGACCACGAGTGGCGGATCACCTCCTTCAACCGGGCGGCGGAAGAAATCACGGGCGTCTCCCGACAGGATGCCATCGGTCAGTTCTGCAAGGACGTTCTCAAGGCGGAAATCTGCGAAAAGAATTGCATCCTCCGGGAAACCATGCGGACGAAGCAGCCGGCAACCAACAGAACCGTCCACATTGTAAGCAACCGGGGGGAACGGATTCCCGTGAGCATCTCCACGGCCCTTTTGAAGGACGGAAAAGGCCGGATCATGGGCGCCGTGGAAACTTTCCGGGACATGAGCGCCATCGAACACCTGAGAAAGGAGATCGAGAAACGGTATACCTTTGAAGACATCCTTTCCAGGAATCATCGCATGCAGAAGCTTTTTCAGATTCTTCCCGACATTTCAGAAAGTGCGAGCACCGTCCTTATCGAAGGGGAAAGCGGCACGGGGAAGGAGTTGATCGCCCGGGCCATCCACACCCTGAGCCGCAGAAAAGACAAACCCTTTATCACCGTCAATTGCGGCGCTCTTCCGGACACCCTTCTGGAATCGGAACTTTTCGGATACAAGGCCGGCGCTTTCACGGACGCCAAGAAAGACAAGCCGGGCCGTTTCATGCTCGCCCATGGCGGCTCCATTTTTCTCGATGAAATAGGCGACATCTCCCCCGCCCTTCAGGTCCGTCTCCTCAGGGTTCTTCAGGAAAAGACCTTTGAACCCCTGGGATCGGTGGATACGGTCAAGGTCGATGTCCGCGTCATCACCGCAACGAACCGGAGGCTCGACGACCTCGTCAGGGAAGGAAAATTCCGGGAGGACTTGTATTACCGGATCAACGTCATCCGCCTGGAAGCCCCTCCGCTCCGGGAACGAAAGGAGGATATCCCGCTTCTTACCGATTATTTTATCCGCACGTTCAACGCCATCCAGGACAAGGAGATTTCCGGCATGACCGACGAAGCCCTGGCCTGCCTGATGGCTTATGATTTCCCCGGGAACATCCGGGAACTGAAGAATATCGTCGAGCGTTCCTTCGTTCTCTGCAAATCCCCCCTGATAGGCCGGGAACAGCTGCCTCCCAAAATAGGCGAGGCCGCGGATCCGCCGAAAAATGCCGGTGAGGATATCCGGTCCTTTCAGGACCTGGAGGCATCCTTTCTCATGGGAGTCCTCAGGAAAAATGGCTGGAACCGGTCAAAAACGGCCAAGGAACTGGGGATTCACAAAAGCACGCTGTTCAGGAAAATCAAGGCCCTCGGCCTCGAATTGCCTTCCAGAAGAGGGGGAAAGGAATCCTAAGGTTGTTTTTCCTCCGGCGGAAATGTATTTTTTGAAGGAATCGAGCTATTGAACAGGAGACAGGCCATGAAAAGAATGAATGACCGCGGAGACATCATCACCCTCCTGATCCTCGTTCCCCTGTTCTCGGCCCTGGCCATCTGGGGCTGGACGGCCTACACGGGGGTAAAGACGATCCGGGACCTCCTGAAGGAGAACAAGAAGCTCCAGCAGGCCATCACGAACCTGACTCACGAAGACCAGATCGGTTACGCCAAGGTGATCCGGCAGGAAAGAAAGGGGGCCCGGCTCTTCACCACCCTCCTTTTCGTCGAAACCTCCCGGGATGACAAGCTGAAACAGATTCTACGAAAGGAATACACCGTCGAAGGGGACGTGATCCACTTCGATGCGCTGATCGTCAAGTTCACCAATCAGATGGTCCTGGACGGCAAGGAGAGATCCTTGTATCTCTGGCGGCGGGTCTACGGGGAATACATGACGCCCAGCGAGGGCTTTCCCATCGAAAAAGAAGGGGAGGAGCCTCTAAGATACCGGGACATCATGGAAAAACTTTCCATCCGGGACCGGGTGATGTTCTGGAGCCATATCTGGGATCTCGCCTCGAACCCCCAGAAGCTCAGGGAATTCGACATCGATGCGGTCTATGGGAATGCGGTCTACACGAAACTCCGGGAAGGCCTCATCTATGTCTTCAAAATCAGCGCCACCGGACAGGTTTACCCGGAGACCGTCCCCGTGATGTGAGCTTTATTCGACGGCTTCGTAACAAATACCCAAGGCGACGACGCCCTTCCTCCCGCGCCATTGAGGCATATCCGCGAGTACGTCTCGTTCCCCGGGACCCGGGCGTCTTACCTCCGGAGCTTTTTACAAAGCCGCCCCTCAAAGCGGCCTCTTAACTTTACGAGTTGGAAACTTTCCCGTATCATTCGGCCATGGAGCCGATTTTCACCCGCCATCCGAAAGGATCTTCCTTCTCGCCGTACTGGATCTGGAGGATCTCGTCGTAAAGCCTCCGGGTGAGTTCCCCGATCTTTCCACCGTTGATGAGATGTTCCTTCCCCTGGTAATAGAGATGCCCCACAGGGGAAACGATGGCCGCCGTTCCCGAAGCAAAGGCGTCCTTCAGAAGACCTTTCTCGTTGGCATCGAGAATCTCGTCGATGGAAAGAGGTCTCTCCTCCACGGAAATTCCCCAGTACTGGGCCAGGGTGATGACCGAATCCCGGGTGATCCCCGGCAGGATGCTTCCCGTGAGATTCGGCGTCACAAGGGTGTCGCCGATGTGGAAAAAGATGTTGCTCGTCCCCACTTCCTCCACGTGTTTCATTTCCACGGCGTCGAGCCACAGGACCTGGGTGTACCCCATGGCCTGGGCCTTTTCGCTCGCATAGAGGCTCGCCGCGTAGTTGCCCGCCGCCTTGCAGTTCCCGATCCCCCCGCGGACGGACCGCACGTATTCCTCGCTCACATAGATTTTGGTGGGGCTGAACCCCTGGGGATAATAGGCCCCCACGGGACAGAGAATGATGTAAAACAGATACTCCGACGAGGGGTGGACCCCCAGGGCCTTCTCCGTGGCGACCATGGTCGGGCGGATGTAAAGAGAGGTTCCCGGGCTTTTGGGAATCCATTCCTTCTCCAGGAGGACCAGCTTCTTCAAGGCTTCGAGGAATAATTCCCCGTCCATCTCGGCCATGCACAACCGCGCCGCCGACGCATTCATCCTCCGGATGTTCTCCGTGGGCCGGAAGAGATAGAGGGAACCGTCCTTTCCCCGGTAGGCCTTCATTCCCTCGAAGATTTCCTGGCCGTAGTGGAAACACATGCAGGCGGGATCCATAATGAGCGGACGGTACGGCTCGATGGACGGATCGTGCCAGCCCTTTTCCCGGCTGCACTCCATGATGAAGAAATGATCGGTGAAAATTTTCCCGAACCCGAGTTTCGACTCGTCCGTCGGCCGGGGTTTTCTCTTTTCCGGTGAAACCCTTGTGACCCTGATCTCCATGTCCTCCCTCCCCTCCTTGCTTTTCTGTTAATTGCCCCTGAACTGGAGCAGACTGTTCCTGTCGATTTCCGAGATCTCCAGTCCCGGCATGGCATCCCCCAGGGCCTTGGAAACCTTCGCGAGGATTTCCGGGTTCTCGAAATGGGTGACCGATTGAACGATGGCGTGGGCCCGCTTCGCCGGATTCTCGGACTTGAAGATCCCCGAACCGACGAAAACCCCGTCGGCACCGAGCTGCATCATCATGGCCGCATCGGCGGGCGTGGCGATTCCCCCGGCGGAAAAGTTCACAACGGGAAGTTTTTTCTCCCGGGCCACCTTTCGGAGCAGTTCATAGGGCGCCCCCAGGTTTTTCGCCTCCGTCATGAGTTCCTCTTCCGGGAGGACGGCAAGCCGGGCGATGCCGTCGCTGATGGCCCGCATGTGCCTGACCGCTTCCACCACGTTCCCCGTACCCGCTTCTCCCTTGGTGCGGATCATGGCGGCCCCCTCACCGATTCTCCGGAGGGCCTCTCCGAGATCGGTGGCGCCACAGACGAAGGGAACCTTGAATTTCCACTTGTTGATGTGAAATTTTTCGTCTGCCGGCGTCAGGACTTCGCTTTCATCGACAAAATCAATCCCGAGAAATTCCAGGATCTGCGCCTCCACAAAGTGACCGATGCGGACCTTGGCCATGACCGGGATCGTCACCGTCTCCATGATCTTTTCAATGACCGCCGGGTCCGTCATCCGGGCAACCCCGCCCTGGGCCCGGATATCCGCGGGCACTCTCTCCAGGGCCATGACCGCCACGGCGCCGGCATCCTCGGCGATTCTGGCCTGCTCGGGAGTCGTCACATCCATGATGACCCCTCCCTTGAGCATCTCCGCCAGTCCGGATTTTACCGGGAACGTCCCAAATTTCTCCACGTTATTTTACCTCCTGGTTCATCCATCCTATAATACAAAACGTAATTTGGAATGATAGCACTAAACGATTCTTCTATCAAGACTTCTATACTGCACGGCCTCGGAAATATGATGGGAACGGATGGACGGGTCTTCATCGATATCGGCGATCGTCCTGGCGACCTTCAGGATCCTCGAAAAGGCCCGGGCGCTGAGGCCGAGTTTCTCAAAGGCCATTTCAATGAATCTGTGGGAATCGCCGTCGAGGGAACAGTATCGGCGGATATCCGCGCCGGACATCCGGGCATTCAGGCCCCCTGCCGCCTCCGAGAAGCGTCTATCCTGGATTTTTCTGGCCTTCAGCACCCGCTCCCGGATCACCGACGACGACTCTCCTTCCCGGCCGTCGTGGAGATCCCCGTATCGCACGGCTGGAACCTCCACGTGAAGGTCAATGCGGTCGAGAAGGGGCCCGGAAATCCGGGAGCGGTAATTCCTGATCTGGAGGGCCGAACAGACACAGGGACGGAGGGTGTCCCCGAAATGGCCGCAGGGGCAGGGGTTCATGGCCGCCACAAGCATGAATGCGGCGGGATAGGTTACGGACGCTGCGGAACGGCTGACGGTGATCACCCCGTCTTCCAGGGGTTGCCGGAGGGATTCGAGGACATTTCTCCGGAACTCGGGAAGCTCATCGAGGAACAGAACCCCGCAGTGGGCAAGGCTGATTTCGCCGGGCCTGGGATGCTGCCCCCCGCCGACCAGGCCGGCATCGGAAATGGTGTGGTGGGGATGCCGGAAGGGCCGGCGGCGGACCAGGGGGCTCTTCCGGTCCAGCCATCCGGCGACGGAGTATATTTTTGCGATATCTATGGCATCGGAAATGGAAAGATCGGGAAGGACGGTGGGGCATCTCCGGGCAAGCATGGTTTTTCCCGACCCGGGGGGACCGATGAAAAGAACGTGATGGCCTCCCGCCGCCGCGATCTCCAGGGCCCGTTTGGCCTGCTCCTGGCCCCGGACCTCTTTGAAATCCAGCGCCGGTTCGGTTTCCGCCGGTCCCCCCCCCTCAAGAGAGGGATCAAGGGGGGCCAGGTCCTTCGTGCCGTTGAGAAATTCGACCACGTCGGACAGCGTTTTCACGGAAATGACGGAAACGGCCGCCGCCATTGCCGCTTCCCGTCCGTTTTCCCCGGGAACAATGATCCCCTCAAGACCCCGGTCTCTCGCCTCCAGAGCGGCGGGGAGCACCCCGGAAACGGCCTTCACCCGGCCGTCCAGGGAAAGCTCGCCGAGGATCATGAATCGGCCGAGGACGGCGCTGTCCACGATCCCTTCCGCAGACAGGACCGCCACGGCAATAGGCAGGTCGAATGAGGTTCCCTCCTTCTTCACGTCCGCCGGGGCCAGGTTCACCGTCACCCGCCCGTCGGGCAGAGGATACCCTGAATTGCGGATGGCGGAGCGGATCCGGTCCTTGCTTTCCCGGATGGCCGCGTCAGGCAGTCCCACGGTGGAAAAATAGGGGAGGCCCCGGGAAACGTCGACCTCCACGTCAACGGAAATGGCCTCGATCCCGGAGATGGCGCTGCTGATGGCCCTGACGATCAAAGAACCCCCTGAAAACCTTTTTTTTACAACACACGGCTCTCTGAAAGACCCCGGTGGTCGACCGAGACGAGACAGCGTATCCGGAAGTTCCCCCCTCTTTAGATTTCAGGGATTGGCCCCTTGTATCTTTTTTTCGACCAGCCGGTCCCTCTCCTGTTCGATCCTGTTATCCGTGATGAAACGGTCCCCAGGCATTGAGGAGCCTTTTTTGCCGACAGGCCAACCCGGAGGGATCGCTGCAGTTGACAGGATTGTTCGGGACATACCCATAAAGATCCGTATCCCCGCCGGCGAAGCCGATGGGATCCTTCGCCGTCCAGCGGCCCGTGTCGGGGTCGTAGTCCCGGAAGCCGAAACGGACCAGGGTCGTGTCTTTGTCGTAAAGACCGCCGGCGAAACCGAAGGGAACCGGGAAGGCCGGATTCGTGTCCTCGACGAGGTTGCCGAAGGCATCGTAGTCGAGCCGTTTGACGATATTCCCCTCGGCGTCGGTGACGATCCTCAGGGTTCCCACCGGATCGAAGACGAAATACCAGGTCGAACCATCCGCCGTCACCGCTTCGGGCATCCGGCCGCCGGCGTAGTCGAACCGCTGGAGGAGGCGGTCCCCGCCGTCATAAACGGCCAGAAGCCGCGTCTGGCCCTGCCAGAGGTATTTCTCCGTGACGGCGCCGTTCACCTTCTTCGCGATCCTTCTTCCCAGGGGATCATAGAGATATTCAATGGTCTTTCCATCGGGAAAAACGACCTTCTCCAGTTCCCCCCGGGTCGTGTAATAGTAATCCCTGTCTCCCGAAGGATCCGTCTTCCGGAGAAGGAACCCGTCGAGATCGTACAGGCAGGTCGCCTTTCCCGCCTGAAGGAGATGCTCCTCCTCGGAATACACCATGGTCCGGCCGGATATCCCCCCGGAGGCGGAATCCTTACCTCACCCGATTTCTCCCCGAACATTCTCAGCACCATTTCCGTAGCCTGCCAGGGGTTCCTTACCTCCCCAATCGTTGTGCTGTGGCCGCAATATGCATAACGGCCCAGTTCATCGAGATCTTCCACAAGGCCTGCCCGAATCGGGTTGAGGTGAATGTAGCGTACCAGTTCGAGAAAATAAACATCCTCCTGGCACAAGATTGATTTAAAGCGGTTCTGGAAAACATGGCCGTTTCTGTGGTGCGTTCTATTGTGCCACAGAGCGTAACCGGTCAAAAGACGCCTCATGACCGTGGATAATCGGCACAGGCTCCGTCCGGAGAAGGAGATGGAAGTGGTCGGGAATTAACGCCCATGCATAACAGATTGTCTCCGTATCATGGAGAATCTTTCCTAATCGAGTCAGAAAGTGATTCCTGTCTTTATCGCTTCGGAATATCACCCCCCTTTCAATGCCCCGGACCATGACGTGCTGAAGGGCAACAACTGCATCGATTCGAGATCTCCTTGGCATCGCCCGCCATTATCAAGCCTATGACTCAGTATCCCCGTGCATTCTCATTATCAACTTAAAAAGTTAGCAGCGTCCCCTTCCACGCACCTTCCACGCATGATCTATTGATCTATTTACGGGATTGCACTCACGGCCACATAAAGCCAAATCGAATTTTCACAAAATTTTAGTTTTGTATCGGGCTTAATAATTCTTAATGTCATTGAAATATTATTTTTATATTTACCTTCTATTGGAATGTCAAAGTTATACAGTATAATTTTATCAAATTTCATATCTTTGCCGGAATAATATGCTCCTCTCTGAGCATGAACGATATTTTCTGAAAGCAAACTTTCGCCATGACGAAATTCCAACTTCATTTCACCATCATAACGATAGGATGACGGCAATGTATCGTCTTTTATAAAAAAACCTACCTCATATATGTCAAAATATTTTGGCTTCAATATGTATGTTTTTGAATAACCTTTTTCATTGATGCTTATTCTATCCAATACTATAGGGTCATGCAGATCTTTCGGTATATAATAAAGGTGAAATAAATGACTCAGTCCCACCGGCAGTGATATAATGTTATTATATATCATAATAAGAATTATAATACATAAGGTTATTGACAAAAGCACGGTTTTCCGTGTTTTTGTTCTATATTTAGTTACAGGGACCTTCATCTAGTATTCTCCAGTATTCTTCAATAAGTCTTTCTATCCAGTCCTGACAGTTATTTTTGTTCCATGGCCAGTTAGAGTACTTTCCATCTTCAATGTTTTCTAACGCTCTTCTTATTATGTCATCATCATAAACTTCATTATCATATCTGTATCCTTTCCCGATTGGATCTTCAGAAAATCGGCCATTTTCCCCAAATCCAATATTTTCTCCAGACCCATCATCAAAGAATCCATGTTCATGGCTAAATTCCGCGTTCAAATAATCATCGAGGGGATTACTCGAAGGGCCCGGCAACCATGGATATCCCTCGAGGGGTCGTTTACCAATATGAAATAATCCTTCTGGGTCAAAATATTCTATCGGATTATTTAAGCAATACCCATAAAGATCCGTATCCCCGCCGGCGAAGCCGATGGGATCCTTCGCCGTCCAGCGGCCCGTGTCGGGGTCGTAGTCCCGGAAGCCGAAACGGACCAGGGTCGTGTCTTTGTCGTAAAGACCGCCGGCGAAACCGAAGGGAACCGGGAAGGCCGGATTCGTGTCCTCGACGAGGTTGCCGAAGGCATCGTAGTCGAGCCGTTTGACGATATTCCCCTCGGCGTCGGTGACGATCCTCAGGGTTCCCACCGGATCGAAGACGAAATACCAGGTCGAACCATCCGCCGTCACCGCTTCGGGCATCCGGCCGCCGGCGTAGTCGAACCGCTGGAGGAGGCGGTCCCCGCCGTCATAAACGGCCAGAAGCCGCGTCTGGCCCTGCCAGAGGTATTTCTCCGTGACGGCGCCGTTCACCTTCTTCGCGATCCTTCTTCCCAGGGGATCATAGAGATATTCAATGGTCTTTCCATCGGGAAAAACGACCTTCTCCAGTTCCCCCCGGGTCGTGTAATAGTAATCCCTGTCTCCCGAAGGATCCGTCTTCCGGAGAAGGAACCCGTCGAGATCGTACAGGCAGGTCGCCTTTCCCGCCTGAAGGAGATGCTCCTCCTCGGAATACACCATGGTCCGGCCGGATATCCCCCGGAGGCGGTTGCCGTCATGGATCCGGGTCCCTGTGGCATTGTACCCGTAAGTCTCCACCACGGTCCCGTCCCGGCTCGCCGAGACAAGACGGCCCAGATCGTCGTAGGCATAGTTGTAGCGGCGGGTCGTCCCGTCGACGGTTTCGGTCTTCCCCGTGATCCTTCCGGCACGGTCCCGGGTATAGGCTACGTCGGATACGGCCTTCCGGTTGACCGACAGGGTTTCCCTTTCCACTTCGCCGTATCCGTTGAAAACCCGGCTGAGTTCCCGGATTCCGTCCGATACCGTCCCGGGCAGGCCGTTTTCCTCGTTTCTCGTTAGGGTGAAGTTTCCCGCCCCCGTGAGAAGACCGTCGCCGTCATAGGCATACGTCACCGTCCCGCCGGCATAGGCCAGGGTTTTCAACCGGAAATCGTTGTCGTATCCGTAAAGGAGGGATTGATTCACCGTCCCGTTCAACGTCTCCGAGGTCGTGAGAATGCCGTCGTGGGTATAGACCAGGCCCTCCCCGCCCCGGCTCAGGGCGTTCACCTTCGTCCCGCAGGCGTTGTAGCCGACGTCGGTGTTCCCCTCCGGGGTCTCGATGCGGATGAGATTCCCCTTCGAATACACCCCGCGGATCTCCTTGCCCGACGGAAACCGGATTCCCGTGAGCCTCCGGTCCTTGTCATAAGAATAATTGTAACTCCCGCTGATGGGCGTTTCATAGGCCCTGTTCCTGTTCACCCCGTTGTACAGAAACCGGTGGATGACATGGGCGGGGTTCTCGAGGGCCGTCAGGTTGCCGTTTCTGTCATAGGTGAAACCGATAGTGCTTCCGTCGGGGCGGAAAATGTTCGTCACCCGTCCCGGGGCGTCATGGGTGTACCGGGTCGTCCCGTTTTCCGGGTCGGTCCGGGAGGAAAGATTTCCCCGGCCGTCATAGGTGAATGTCGCCTCCCGCTTCCCCTCCTCCAGGGAAACGAGTCTCCCTTTGGCGTCGTATCCATAGGTCCAATCGGCAAAACCGGCGAGTCCGATCCTTGTCGTCACCAGGGTTTCGGGATCGTACCCGGCCGTGATCGTCCGGCCCTCCGGGGTGGTGAAAGTCCGGGTGAATGCCAAAGTGTCGGTCGTTCTGGTGAAGGACCGGCCGTTGACGGCCGTCGTCTCGGTGATCCGGTCCGGCTCCCCGTCGTCGTTCGTGTCCTCCCGGGTCTTTGCCGTTTCCGTTGTTCTCTCCAGGGAGGACGGGGTCTTCCGTGTCGTCTCCCGGATGTATTTGAACCGGTATCGGGGATCGAGATCGTACCGGAACGTGAGATCCATGCCGCAGGAGAGGGATTTCGTCACGTCGAGGCCGTCGTCGGACCGGAAATAGGCGGTCGTCGCCCCCGAAGGACCGGTGATGAGGGAGGCATAGGCCCCGGTGAACGCCGTCCGGTCCCGGTAGGCGGTGACGTCGCCCTCGCCGGTCGTCATCTCCGAGACGATGTCGCCGTCGGACCGGACGGTCCGGGAAAAACGCCACGACCCGCCCTCTTCGTCAAGGGCGGCGGTGAGGCGGCCGTCCCCATCGTAGACATGCTCGAAACGGTTTCCTTCCGGTTCCACCTTGGCCGTCAGGAGGCCGCCGGGGGTGTACTCAAAAGTGTACGCACTCCCGTCGGGCCCGGTGACGGCGTTGAGGTGGTTCTTATCGTCGATGGCAAGACTTGTCACAATCCCGTCGGGGGAAACGATTCCCGTGGGGATCCCGTCGCCGTTTCTTTGAATCGCCGTGACACTGCCGAAGCGGTCGGTGATTTGGGACAAACGATTGTTCCCATCATACCCGAAGGCATGGATGGTTCCTTTCGTTTCCAGGTCGATGGTCATGAGATGCCGGCCCGTCCGATCCATGACATATCCCAGGCCGTTCGTGTCGGGATGAAGGAGCCTGTCGTCGCCCCAGGGTACAAGAAAAGACAGGGAGTTCACTTTTCGGACACGCTGGTTACCCGTGTCCGCGATATAGATAGTCCCGCTGCCTTCAACGGCAACGCCGCCGGGACTCCAGAGACTCGCCTTCTTTGCCGGCCTTCCGTCGCCCCTGTGCCCCCCGGCGCCATCGCCCGCCACGGTGGTAATCATCCCCTCTGGATCGATGCGGCGGATCCGGTTATTGCACTGGTCCGCCACATAGAGATTTCCTATATCATCGACGGCAAGACCTTTCGGGCCGCAGATACCGGCATCTATCGCCGGTCCTCCGTCACCTTCGAATCCCTGTTTACCATTTCCCGCCATGATGGTTGTGTTCCCCCTCGCATCGACGCGATAAATTCGGCTGAAACGACCATATGAAATGTATAAATTCCCCGACTTGTCAGCGGCAATGGCCAGGGACTCTTCCGCAGGGACGCTCGTTGCCCTTCTCCCATCGTTACCGATATAATTCAGAGAATCCATTTCCACCACAGTGGAAATGAATCCGCGCGTGTCAACACGCCGGATCCTGTCGTTCCCCCGGTCTGCGATATAAAGATTATCCGATCCATCCAGGGCGATGCTTTCCGGGGAACAAAGACAGGCATCGACTGCCGGTCCGCCGTCGCCGCTGAATCCCTCTTCACCCTTCCCCGCCACGGTGGTGATACCCCCCCTGGAGTCGATGCGCCGGATCCTGTTATTCCCGCAGTCCGCAATATAAAGGTTCCCCGAGCCGTCAGCGGCAAGCGCCTTCGGCGACATCAGCCGGGCTTCCACCGCCGGTCCGCCGTCACCGCTGAATCCCTTTTCGCCATTGCCCGCCACGGTGGTGATGATCCCTGCCGAATCCACTTTGCGGACCCGGTGATTACTCGTGTCCGCTATGAATAAATTACCGGACGCATCGATGACGACGGCTTCCGGACAATTCAGTCCCGTCTCCACAGCTGGTTTTTCGTCGCCACTGTAGCAGGCCGTGCCGTCTCCCGCAAACGTATCGACGACATCAATCCCTCCATTCCGGGTCTCCAAGCCCGACCCTTTGTACAGGACAGCGTTATTCGACATCTCCAAGGCATGGTGGCACGCCAGGGTCCATCCCTCGGCCAGGGAGGCTGGAGCGCCTGTCTTGGGAATCCATATTTCTTCAGATTCCCAGAATATTTCACTTTCCCTTGAGAATACTTTTGTGGATACGCTTCCTGCAAGGCCAAAGGCCGGTTCGTAGGCGGAAGGATAATAATACATTTTATCATATACGAAGCCGATCCGAACCGTTCCCATCGCGCCGCCGGCGACCGGCCGTCCCAGATAATCCAGTCCATCCCAATAAAATTCAACAACTTGATTCGGCAACGGATCAAGTTCTTTTTTTATATACTGACCGGCGATATGCAGGGAGACCATTATTTTTCTTAAACTTTCAGGAACGGTTTCACCACTCACGGGAACACTGATTTTGGGGGTTTTATATCCCTTCACCCGGTCGCTCGTATAGTGAAGGGTGAACGCCGTTCCCGGAAAGACGATGTCTTCATGAAGGATCCGGCTCCGATGGTTCACCGTGGAGGCGATTCCGGCGGTTTCGCAGTCTTCTCCCTCATCCTTCTGTCCGTCGAGGCTCGGTTCTCCCTCCGGATTCGGCGGTACCGCGTCGGGAGGCGGTCCGGAAGGCCAATTGCAGTCCCAGGGGCTGAAGTGGGAGACCGCCACCCGCCAGCAGGTGGCCCCGGGAAGATAGACCCCGGGATCCTCGAGACCCGCCGTTTCATCGCTGAATGAACCGTCGCCGTCCAGGTCGTCGGGTAAGCCGTCGCCGGTGGCGTCCAGGGCGTCCACGATGCCGTCGCCGTTCGTATCGAGGAGTGCCACGACCACCCCGTTTTCCGAGGGCACCCAGGCCGCCCGGTCCCGGTCGTAATAACCCACCGGTACGGCCATGCCCGCGGGAAAGCCGAGGAAATTGTCCACCCAGGTCACCACGGGCCTGTCGAAGGAAAGCCTGCGAACGCCGTCCACCTCCATGTCGACGCAATAGGTAAAGGCCGACGCGGGGGGTAAAACGGCGGGCATGGATTCGGGAACGGGGTACTCGGTGGCCCGGACGGCGACGTTCGTCATCGCCCGAAGGGGATTCCCCGATTCATCAAGCAACACCGGCGGATTGTCCCCGGTGAACACCACCGTGCAGGACCGGGAGCCGGAGGCATCGGAGATCTCCGAACTCCTGTGGGTGATGACGGTCTCTCCCTTTCCGTCGAAGATCACCGGGGTGGCCTTCGAATCCCGGACGAGCATGCGGACGGCGTCCACCACGGCGATATCGTTCCAGGGCACCGTAACCTGCCGCTGGTATTCCAGGAAGCCTTCCTTGGCGTAAACCACGGTCAGGGCCCCGCCCCCCTCCACGGGCAGGGAAAAGCGGCCCTCCGGACCGGTGAGGGCCGTACCGTATTCTGAATGATCGAAAACGGTGACCCGGACCGCTTCGAGAGGCTCGCCGGACAGATCCCGGACCAGACCGGTAACGATGGCAAACCGCCGGGGGTCATAAGAGTCGATCGTGGCGTCTTCGGGAATCAGGTCTTCGTAGGCTTTCCCGAAGGAACCTTCGGGAAGCGATGCGGGCATGCCCGTCACGGCGAGCCGAGTCGTGGCCCCGGCGATGCCGCGGGGTCCCGTCCCGGTGAGGACGTAAGTTGTCGAACTGACGGGTGAAACGGTCAGAGATCCCGACGGTGAAACGGCCCCGATGCCCGGCTCGATGACCACCTGCTCGCAGCATTCCGTCTCCCAGGACAGAACCGCCGATCCGCCTTTGTGGATGGTTTCTTCGGAAAGGGCCAGGGACGCCGCCGGTATCGATATATCGTTTTGACTGATTGTAAAAGTGAGAGACACCCCTCCGTGGCAGACGAAATAGACATCCAGGCGGTTCTCCCCCTCCAGGACGACCGGCATTTTCTGTATAACGTTATCATTGAGATTTCGCGCATTCAGGTCGATCCGCCGGCCGTTGAGACGGACCGTCCCTTCCAGAACGGGATACGCCGTCGCCCGCTTCCGGATGGCGAGGAGCCCTTCCCTCCCGGACCCGGCGGGAAACTCGAAAGTCTCCTGGACCACTTTGATCTGCGGACCGGCCGCCACAGGCGAGCGGGGGACAAAGAAGGTCTTCTCGAAAAGAATGGCTTCTCCGGCAGGGGATACCGCCGACACATCGGACAAGAAGAGCGAAAAGACAACGAGGGGAAGCAGCAGGTAAAAACGCTTCCACGCCATGGAGATCTCCTTTTGTTCCCGGATTTTTCAAGTTAAACCTCCCGAGCCTTCCATAATCATCCATACCGGCATGAAGAGAAAACTCATGAGAACCCATCCTGATTTACCGCGCCCGGAGGCCCCGGGCCATTCTTCGCAGGGAGATTCTTCCCCCTATGGAGCAATTTTCGTACCAAACAGTAACTGCATGTATTTATGATTTTAATTTAACACGCCCGGAGGGGAACGGTCCCTAAGCGGACCGTGCCGGTTGGCAGTTGCCAACTCGGGTTGGCAGTGGCAAACCCGGGAATCCGTGACCCGGAAGGCGGCCCGGCTCCGTCTGTCTGGTCAGTTTTTTCTCTTTACAGGACTTTCATTTTACGGTTTATTCGATTAAGCTTCTGTTGGCCGGCGGGTGCCCGCCGGAGGACCATGCCGTTCGAGAAAACGGGGATGCGGCGAAAAAAACGACGGAGTTGGTGCCATGATCGGATTTTTCGACTCGGGATTCGGCGGTCTGACGGTTCTGAAAAGCGTATCCGCCCTCCTTCCCGGGTATGATTACCTTTACCTGGGAGACAACGCCCGGGTTCCCTACGGGAACCGTTCCCAGGATATCGTGTATGAATTCACGCGGCAGGCCATGAATTACCTTTTCCGCCGGGGATGCCCTCTTGTCGTCATCGCCTGCAATACCGCGTCGGCCAGGGCTCTTCGCCGGATCCAGCAGGAGTATCTTCCCGGATCATTTCCCGACCGGCGCGTCCTGGGCGTCATCCGGCCGTCGGCGGAGGAAGTCGCCGAGAGGCGATACGGAAAAGTGGGGGTACTGGCCACGGAGGGCGTGGTTTCCTCGAAAATCTATATCGAGGAAATCCAGACCCTCGATCCGGCCATCCGGGTCTACCAGCAGGCCTGCCCCCTCCTCGTTCCCATTATCGAAGCGGGGGAGCGCCAATGGGAGGGAACGTCCCTCATCCTGAAAAAGTACCTGGAAGGGCTATTCTCCCAGGACAGGGGCATAGAAGCCGTTCTTCTGGGATGCACCCATTATCCCCTCGTCTACGATCCGATCAGCCGGCTCGTTCCGGAGGGCGTGCGTGTCCTCGACCAGGGTCCCATTGTCGCCCGAAAGCTCAAGGAATATCTCCACCGCCATCCCGAAGTGGATGAAAAACTCTCCCGCCGGGGCCAAAAAGAATTCCTCACCACGGACCGGTCCGACAGGTTCGACGAAATGGCCATGGTCTTCTACGGGGAACCCATCCACGCCGGGTTCGTCTCCCTCGAATCTCTCTGTCTGTAAATGGTCTGATTTTTGCGACCTTGACGGACTTCGATTTTCTGTGTTAATCGACCATTCATGCGCCGCAAAACAGACCCGGAATCAGTTGATGCAATGAAGTTCACCCACTTCGACGAAAACACGGATCCGAGGATGGTCGATGTGACCGCCAAGGCACCCTCCTCCCGGGAAGCCGTCGCCCGGGGCAAAGTTTTCATGAAACCGGAGACAGTCCGGGCCATCGAGGAGAAGAATATCGCCAAAGGCGATGTTTTTGCCGTGGCGAAAATCGCGGGCGTCATGGGGGCGAAAAGAACCCATGATCTTATCCCCCTGTGTCACCCCCTCGAGATCACAGGCGTCGATCTCCAGTTGCGGAGTGTCGCCGAAAAAGGGGAAATAGAAATCGAGGCAAGAGTCAGAACGGTGGGCCGGACGGGCGTTGAAATGGAAGCCCTGACCGCGGTTGGAATCGCGGCGCTTACCGTCTACGATATGTGCAAATCGGCGGACCGCGGGATCACCATCTCCCAGATCCGGCTCGTGGAAAAACGGGGCGGCAAGAGCGGGATCTTCATACGGGAGGGAGAATGACAAAACCCATGACATCGAAAAGCTACAGGATCAGGAAAAGTTTCCTCCTCCCCCTCCTGCTGGATACGATCCTCCTTTTCCTGCTGATCGTGATTTCTTTCTTCGTACCGGGCCATCCGGCGGAGCGGATTGTTTTTGTCATCCTCTTTCTTCCCCTGTTTTACCTCCTTCTGGAAATGCTTTCCCGAAAGACGGTGATCCATTCCGGCGGAATAGAGATGAGGAAGCTTCTCCGGACGAAAGATCTCTCCTGGAACGATATCAACAACGTGGACACCGTCGTCTTGGGCAGGAAAGCCTATGTCACCCTTTCCACGCGAAAGGGCTTTTACGCCCTTTCCAACGCTCATGACGATTTCACTCATATGATCGGCGACATCGAGGAACACATGGAAGGGGAAAAAATCGAAAGAAGGGTCCATGACCTGATCGACCAGGATATTCGCCGCAGATCCGACATATTCGGTGCATGGATCGCCGCAGCCCTTCTCGGGCTGATCCTCTACATCAAGATCTTTCCAATCAACTGACGGCCGTTTTCCGGGGGAAGGGAGGGCGCTCCCCCGGGGAGGGGAAACGCCGGTCGGTGCAAAGACCTCAAAGGGGTGAGGCATGAATCATCGGGGGAATCTCATCATGGCAGAAGAGTTTCAGCATCATCCGTCTTCCGCGGCAATCGCGGAACAGGTCCTTCAGCAGCGGCTGGAGGAAATCATCACCCTCCTTTCCCTGGAAAATAATGGGAAAAACAGGATCTTCGAAGACATCATGTCCCTTGTCGAAAAAATCCTGATTCAGAACGCCCTGAGCCGTTCCAATCAGGTGAAATCGACGGCCGCCTCCTTCCTCGGGATCAACCGGAACACTCTCCATCACAAAATGGAAAGACTCGGTATCGCCGTCGACAAATCATCGGCCTGAAAGAACTCTTCAGAAAGCATCCTTGACATACTTGTAAAAAGTCGAAAAACGATCATTTTCCGACGGCTTCGTAAAAAGCCTCAGAGGCAAGACGTCCGAATCCCGAGGAATGAGACGTACCGAGTGGTACGTCGCAATGACGAAGGAGGAAGGGCAAGGCACGCAAACCCCGAGAAGCGGGCGTTCCGGCAGAGTACGGCCCTGACGGGGGGTGGAGGTCAGCGCAGCCTAAGGAAGGCTCCTGTCCAGGCGGGTCAGTCCCGCCTGGAGGGCGAGGCGGACCGCTTCACCGTATTCACGGCCCGTAACCCTCCGGTTGATGGCGGGGTCCGCCCGGGCCTCACCGCAGGGGCGATACTGATCCATAATGTTCACATAGGTGTTCCGGGAGATCTCCGATGCGAGGAATTGGGCGATTTTCCCCGTGTCGACCGCGCCTTCCGGCATGACGAGATGGCGGACCAGAAGGCCCCTTTCGGCTATTCCCTCCGGGGAAACGACCAGGTCACCCGCCTGACGATACATCTCCCGGAGGGCTTCGACGGCTCTTTCCCGATAATCCTCCGCCTCGCAGAACCGTTTCGACCGCTCGCCGTCCCAGAATTTGAAATCAGGCATGTAGATGTCGAATACACCGTCGACCATCTTCAGAGTTTCCGGCAGATCGTAGCCTCCCGAATTGTAGACCAGAGGAATGGACAGTCCCCTTTCCACTGCGGGAACGAGCGCTTCCAGGATCTGCGGAACCACGTGGGAAGGGCTGACGAAATTGATATTGTGGCACCCCTGCCGCTGGAGCCGGATCATCATCTCCGCGAGACGGGGGGGTTCCTGCTCCACCCCTTCCCCCAAATGGCTGATCTCGAAATTCTGGCAGAAGGAACATCGGAGGTTGCAGTGGGTGATGAAGATCGTTCCCGAACCGGCCCTTCCCACCAGGGGCGACTCTTCCCCGAAATGGGCATGATAACCGGCAACAACAGCCTTTCTCCCGGTACGGCAGAAACCTTTCCGGCCGGCCAGGCGGTCCACGCCGCATTTCCGGGGACAGACCCGGCAGGATTTGAGAAGGCCCAGGGCCTGCCGGCTTCTCTCTCGAAGAACCCCCGAATCAAAAAGGTCGAGATAGGAAGGCCTTCTCCCGGTCATCGCCGATAACAGCCCATGAGAGCCGTTTCTTCCAGGATATGGGATCGCATTTTCCTGAGTAGCTGCTCCTTTGTCGCACCGGGCTCCAAGTCCAGATCCCGGTCCAGGGCATAGAGCTTGAACAGATACCGGTGCATTCCCGAGGGAGGACAGGGTCCCCCGTAACCGATACGGTAAAAATCATTCGTACCCTGCCTGCCGCCGTTAACCAGAGTGGCCTCGGGAGGGAGCCGTTCGGGAAGTTTCGTGATGGTAGATGGGATGTCGTACACCACCCAGTGAACCCAGGTTCCCATGGAAGCATCGGGATCTTCACAAAGGAGAGCATAGCTTTTCGTGCCCCCGGGAGGCTCCTCCCATTCGAGGGGCGGGGATATATTTTCTCCATCGCAGGTATAGCGGTCCGGGATCATTCCCTCTTCTTCAAAGGCCGGACTTTTCAGTTTCATGGAAACTTCCTTTCCTTACCGCCTTTTATCCTCCCGTTCCTGAATCAGGGAGAGGCGATAAAACATTTATGAACCATGACCCTTTCCGGTGGTTCGGGAAACGGATCCGATGAAAAAACCGGTCACGACGGACCGCCATGCCTCACGGAAAGGGGGATGTGCCGGATGCCTTCCTGCCCGGACAGAACGATATCCGTCGCCAGGTCCAGAAAAAGACCATGTTCGACCATCCCGGCCCTCTCTTTCAGCTTCAGAGCCAAAGCATGGGGATCTTCCAGCGGACCGCAGTGGCAGTCGATAATACAATTTCCCTCATCCGTCCGGAAGGGCAGATCGCCTTCCTTTCGGAGCACCGGCCGGCACCCCTGCCTCTCCAGGTATTTCAGGTGCGATGTCATGCCGAAGGGAACCACCTCCACCGGTACGGGAAATCGCGTGCCCAGCACAGGGGAGAGTTTGGTCTCATCCGCAATGAGTATCATACGGCGGCTTGCCTGGGCGACGATCTTTTCGTGAAGCAGGGCGCCTCCTCCACCCTTGATGGCGAACCCTTTCAGGGTGATTTCATCCGCGCCGTCGATGGTGAGGTCGATTTCAGGGTGAGCATCCAGGGTGGTGAGGGGAATATTGAGAGCCGCCGCCGCCCGCCCCACAGCCGCGGAACAGGGAATCCCGAGTATCCGGGGGAGGGTTCCCCTGCTGAAAAGGGCGGCGATTTCATGGAGGGCGAATCGTGCGGTGGAACCATGTCCCAGGCCGAGGATCATTCCCGGCTGGATGAACCGGACGGCGTATCGAGCGGCGTTTTTCTTCAGGGCTTCAATGTGCCTGTTCATGATGAAACAGCGGGAAATCTGAAAAGACAGCTCTTTCGAAAAGTCCGCAAGGCCCTGTGGAACCCTGCCCTGTCAGCGGATTTCCTCGGAAATCCGCTCCAAGTTCTCCGAAGGATTCTCTCCCAGGTGAATGGAGAGGACCGGTCTGCCCAGGGCAAGGAGGGCCTTTCGATCCCCCAGGGCCTGGGCGGTCTTGAGGACACCGAAGGTGATGGCGGACCGGCTCATGTCATCCCCGTCGGGAATGGCGGCATCCCGGCCGGCATCGGCGGTCAGCTGAACGAAGAAACCCTTCCCCGCGTCCCCCTTGAAGAGCTGCCCCGTGGAGTGAAGATATCTTGGACCATAGCCGAGGGACGTGGCCCTTCTGAAGCGACGGAATATCCGGTTTCTGAATTCCCCCAGGGCTTTTTCCGTCTCACCGCAGGGATCCAGATAGGCCTGAACGGCGATGTATCCGTCTTCCCCCGTATCCTTGAGAAAAGACAAGAGGATCTCTCCGGGGGAAGATCCGCCGCGCCCTCCGTAGATCCGGATCCCACCTTCTTCAAAGGCAGGCGGTTCCACGGGAAGCCTCTTCGTTTCGAGGTATCGTTTCACCATGTCCCGGGCCAGCCTTTTCGCCGCCTCCACATCGGGCTGATCGAAAGGGTTGATCCCGAGTACGTGTCCGGCCACGGCCGTGGCCATCTCCCACAGATAGAACTGATAACCCAATTCCCTGAGGTCGCCGATTTCCATTGCGAGGATGGGATGGCCCCGTTCGGCCAGGCGGGTCAGTGCCGGTCCGTAAGCTCCTTCCCACTTGAGGCGGATGGAGATGAAGAGCCGATCCGATCCGTAAAATTCCGGGCCGCCTAAAGGTTCGCCGACAACGGGGAGGATTCCCCGGCCTTCCTTTCCCGTACTTTCCGCGATGAGCTGCTCCAGCCAGGCGCCGAAGGGGGCGATTTCCGGGGAAAGGACGAAGGTCAGCTTGTTTCTTCCCCTCAAGGCGCACGCCCCCATCAGAACTCCCAGCAGGAGGGCCGGATTTTCTTCGCCCCCATCCCGGCACGCCGCCATGGCGTCCTTCCCGTAATTCAGAATCCCCCGAAGGTCGGCCCCCCCGAGAGCCGCCGGCAGAAGACCGAACCAGGACAGGGCGGAGTAACGCCCCCCGATCTCGGGATCGTTGAGAAAAACGGCCCGGAAACGGTATCTTTCCGCCAGATCCACGAGAGCTGAACCCGGATCGGTAATGGCCAGGAAATGCCTTCCGGCCTCTTCCCTGCCCAGGGACTTTTCCATCTCCCGGAAAAAGTACCGGAAAAGAGACAGGGTCTCCACGGTCGATCCCGATTTCGTCGAAACGATGAAACAGGTTTTCCGGGAAGGAAGAACGTCCCTTTGGTAGTTGATAAAGTCGGGATCGGTGCTGTCCAGAACGGCAAGATCCAGAAATCCCGGGACAACCCCCAGGGTCTTCCGCAGGACTTCCGGCGCGAGGCTGGAACCGCCCATGCCGAGCAGGAGGGCATGGGTAAACCCTTCCAGGCGGAGCTCCCCGGCCAGCCGTTCCATTTCCCCCACCCGGGGGAGCATCCCGAGGGGGCTTTCAAGCCACCCGAGGCGATTCGTTATTTCCTCAGGTCCGGGCTTCCATACCGTGTGATCCTTCTTCCAGATCCGGTCCGCTATCCGGCCCCGCACCAGGCGGTCGAGCATTTCCCGGGCCGCTTCCCGCCCCTCTCCCTGAAAACGTAATGTGGGGCTCCTGTCCATGACGCAGTCCCCCGGCTTATCGAGTCAGGACCTTCCGGGCCGCCTCCATGATCCGTTCCACGGTAATCCCGAATTTCCGGTAAAGCACCGCCTGGGGCGCGCTGGCGCCGAAATCGTCCAGACCCGCAACGGCCCCCTCCAGACCCACATAATGCTCCCACCCGAGCCGGATCCCCGCCTCCACGGCCACCCGGGCCCTGACGGCGGGCGGCAGGACACTGTCCCGGTAGGTCTGATCGGAGGCATCGAATAATTCCCAGGATGGAAGAGACACCACCCTCACCCGCATCCCCTCCTGTGAAAGGCGGCGGCCCGCTTCCAGGGCCAGGTGAAGTTCCGACCCCGTTCCGATGAGGATCACCTCCGGAGAACCACCGCCTGATTCCCAGAGCACATAGCCCCCCTTCCGGAGACCATCCGCCGCCGCCCCGCCGGATCGATCGATGACGGGCAGGTTCTGGCGGGACAGAACCAGAGCGGTGGGACCTTGCCGATTCTCCACGGCCATCTTCCAGGCCATGGCGGTTTCCGGGGAGTCGCCGGGACGAATGACGGTGAGGCGGGGAACGCACCGGAGATTCATGAGCTGTTCAACGGGCTGGTGGGTCGGCCCGTCTTCGCCCACCCCGATGCTGTCGTGCGTGAAGACGAAAATGACGGGCACCCCCATGAGAGCGGCGAGCCGCATGGGGGGACGCATGTAATCGGAAAAAACGAAGAAGGTTCCCGTGAATGGCCGAACCCCCCCGTGGAGGGCCATTCCCACGGAGATGGCGCCCATGGCATGCTCCCGGACACCATAATGAATGTTTCTTCCCCCGTAATCCCAGCAGCTGCCCACCGCTCCCTGGAAATCCTTCGGAAGGCCCGCGGACTCATTGAAATCCTTCCGGGGGTCCCCCGGCACCTGAAAATCCCCGTGGCCCTTAAGCCATGTAAAGCATGAAGGATTCAAGTCCGCCGATCCGCCGATCAATTCGGGGAGGACGGAAGCAAGATACTGCATCACTTCCTCCGAGGCCTTTCTCGTTGCCAAGGCCTTCGTTTCCTCTCTGAACGACGGAAGCCCCTCTTCCCAGTTATCCGGAAGTTCACCCCGCATCATTCTTTCAAATTCCGACGCCAAAGCGGGGTATTCCCCGGCATAACGGGAAAAGAGCGCCTGCCATTGCGATTCCCCCGCCTTCCCGCGGTTCACGGCACGATGCATGAATTCGATCACATCCTCAGGAACATAAAAGTCGGGCGAGGTCGGCCATCCGAGGTTTTCTTTCGCCGCCCGGACTTCCGCCTCTCCAAGAGGCGCGCCGTGGGCGTGGTAGGTATTTTCCTTGCCCGGCGCTCCGTAACCGAGAATCGTTTTCACGGCGATGAGGGAAGGCTTCGATGTCTCCGCACGGGCTTCACCGATAGCCTGATCCAGGGCCTGCAGATCGTTTCCGTCGTCCACTTCCACCACGTGCCATCTGTAACTCATGAAACGGCTGGTCACGTCCTCCGTAAAGGAGAGATCTGTGGCTCCGGCCAGGGAAATGCCGTTTTGATCATACAGGACGATGAGTTTGCCGAGACCGAGATGGCCCGCCAGAGAGCAGGCCTCCGCGGCCACGCCCTCCATGAGGTCCCCGTCGCTTGCCAGGACATAGGTGTTGTGATCCACCACGGGGTAGTCCGGCCTGTTGAATCGTTCCGCCAGATAGGCTTCCGCGATGGCCATGCCGACGGCGTTGGCAAGTCCCTGGCCGAGAGGTCCCGTGGTAACCTCCACGCCGGGGGTCTTCCCGTGCTCGGGATGACCGGGGGTCTTGCTGTCCCATTGACGGAAATTCCGAAGATCCTCCAGGGTCAGGTCATACCCCGTCAGGTAAAGAAGGCTGTACAGAAGCATGGAGCCATGACCGGCGGACAGGATGAACCGGTCACGGTCCGCCCAGAGAGGATTGGCGGGATTGTATTTCAGATGCCGAGCCCACAGGACGAACCCCAGGGAGGCCGTCCCCATGGGCAGGCCCGGATGACCCGAACTGGCATGTTGAACCGCATCCACGGAGAGAAAACGGATCGTGTTGATACATTTCTCTAAAAGTGCCCTGATATCGCTCATAGCTGAAACCGATCCTCCGGAGGGTCAGGAATAAGAGACTTCTTTTTCTTGAAATCCCAAGAGTAATAATTTAAACAGGTCTTCACCGAATGTGCAATCATTTTCTATTTTCCAGGATGTGGAAGGGCTTCCTCCTCAGCCTGAGGACTTTTTTACGAAGCCGTCGAAAAATGACCGATCGAATCCAGGAACATATTATCCCCGTCGATGATTGCCATACCGTCGACTGGAAGCACGAATCCCGGATCCGCGACCTTTTCCGGAAGATGGCCCCGACCATCTCCGACTATACCTTCGCCAATCTTTATCTCTATCGGCACCGGCACCGGCACCGGATCATCGAGGCTCAGGGAATCGACTTTTTTACGGGCGTCTCCCCGGAAGGCCGGCGCTATGTCATGCCCGGCACCGATCTCCGGGAGATTCCCATGCCCCTGATCCTCCGCTTTCTTCAGGCCTTCGACTGTTTTTATCCTGTTCCCGAGGAGAGCCTGGCCCCTTTTCGAAAGGACTTCCTCATTTCCTGCGACGAGGCGGAAACGGACTACCGGTATTTGATCGAAAAGCTCGCGGCTCTCAAAGGTTCGGAACTGAAAAGAAAGCGGCATAAAATTCAACAATTTCAAACTCTCTATGGTCACGGGGTAGAACCCCTGGGCAGGGGAAACCGGAGCCGGGCCCATGAAATTCTGACCCAATGGCAGGAAAGGCAGGGGCTTTCCCCGGAAATGACGGACTATGCCTTATGCCTCGAAGCCCTGGAAAAAATGGAGGATCTGGCGCTTCAGGGGTTCCTCCATTACGGCGGGCAAAAACCGGCGGGGTTCATCCTTGGGGAACCCTTGAACAGAGACACTTTTCTCGTTTCATTCGCCAAGGGAAACGGAGAGTTCAAGGGAATCTATGAAACCATGTTCAACCACATGGCCCGGTTTCATGAAAAGGGGTTCCGGTACCTCAACTTCGCCGAAGACCTGGGAAAGGAAACCCTTCGCCGCGCCAAGGCCTCTTACCGTCCCGAGGGAATGATCCGGAAATACCGCGTCTCCCTCGGAAAGGCCTCCCCGTATTAATTGGCCCCCTCCTTTCCTTCCCGTCTCCGGGAGGATCCTCTCAACTTCTTGAGCACGTTCTTCTCGATCTGCTTGGCTCTCCGGATCGTTGCGTGGTCCACCTCGGGTTCTTCCCGTTCTTCCTCGTCAAAATCGGCCCGCTCCCCGATTCCGAAACGCATGCGCAGCACCTTTTCTTCCCGGGGTGTCAGGGTGGAGAGGATCCGCCTGGTCTGCTTGGCCAGATCCATGCTGATCGCCGCATCGGAAGGGGACATGATCTTCTTGTCCTCGATGAAGTCCCCGAGGGAGCTGTCCTCTTCTTCGCCGATCGGGGTCTCCAGGGAGATGGGTTCCTTGGCGATTTTCAGGACTTTTCTCACCTTGTCGAGAGGGAATTCCATTTTTTGCGCGATTTCCTCGGGACTGGGCTCCCGGCCCAAGTCCTGAACGAGGTACCGGGACGTCCGGATCAGCTTGTTGATCGTTTCGATCATATGCACGGGAATGCGAATCGTCCTTGCCTGGTCGGCGATGGCCCGGGTAATGGCCTGGCGTATCCACCAGGTGGCATAGGTGGAAAACTTGTACCCCCGCTGATATTCGAATTTATCCACCGCTTTCATGAGCCCGATGTTCCCCTCCTGGACAAGGTCGAGAAACTGGAGGCCCCGGTTCGTATACTTCTTGGCGATGCTGACGACAAGCCTCAGATTGGCCTCGATGAGCTTCTGCTTCGCCATCTGAGCCTTTGTTTCCCCCCTCTCGATGGAAACGAGGGTCCTTTTCAGCGTGTCCGCCGTCATTCCGATCTCGGAGAGAATCCTCTTCTTCTCTCTTCGCGCCTTCTGGATGATTTCCGCGTATTCCCCGAGCTGACTCATGGAAAGCCTTTTCTCCGACAGGATCCGATCGGCTTCATCGGGCATTTTGCGGATCCGGATGAGTATTTTGTCCATCTCCTTGACCGGGACCCCCGATTCTTCCCGGCAGCGCCTCATTTCTCTTTCCGCCCGGTTGAGTTCCATGAGGGCGTTTCTCAGGGAGATCACCATGTTCTGAATGAACTTTTTACTGAACCTGACTTCCCGGCACCGATTGACGATAAGCCTTTTGTTTTCGTCCAGTTCCCTGAAGACCTCCTTCCTTTCCTCTTCCGCGAGTTTTTCCCGGGTCAGCTTTTCCCGAATCAGGGCGTTTTTTCTCTCCCATTCAGCCACCTCATCGAGGAGTCCCTGAATCCGGTCCTTGTGGGAGTCTTCCTCAATGAACCCGTCCTCATCCTCCATGCTGTCGACGATACTCTTCACCCGGAGATCGCCGCTTCGCAGGCGCTCACCGAGTTCGACGACGTTCCCGATACTGAAAGGCTGGCTGAAGAGGGCTTCCATGACCTCGTTCTCCCCCTCCTCGATGATCTTCGCGATGCCCACCTCCCCTTCCCGGCTCAGGAGAGAAACAAGCCCCATTTCGCGAAGGTACATTTTCACGGGATCCCCCGTCTTTCCCAGGGCGGGCATCGCGGACGCCATTTCTCCTTCCGAATCCTTTCCTTCCTCCGATTCCTCGGGGGGCCGTTTCATGGAAAGCTTCTCCGCACCCTTTTCAATATCAATGATATCAATGTTTTTTTCTCCGAAAAGAACAATAATATCATCCAACTCATCCGACGAAATAATATCGGAGGGAAGCATGTCGTTCACATCATCGTATGTCAGAAAGCCTTTTTCTTCCCCAAGGGAAATCAATTTCTTTATTTCGTCGGAATTCATGAATTTTTTCATAAGATCTGTCTCCTCGTTCGATCCATCGACTGAATCATCCCATTCCCCCGGCCCGTCCGGTTCATGATTGTTCTTCCCGGAGAAGGCGGCTTTTTTCCTGAAGCAGGCTTTGGCACCTTTCGGTGTCCCCTTGTTTCTGCGCCTCCCGCAACTGATGCTGTATTTCCCTGTGGCGGAAACGAAACCAGCGATCTCGAAGCTTCTTCGTCATATCCTCCATGAGGCGATCGGCCACATCCTCACCGAAAGGGGTTTCCCCCATCATCATTTCATAAATTTTCTTCCTCGTTTCGCCTTCTTCGAGTCCTTCGACAAAGGTTTGCGGATCGACGCCCCCCCCTAAACAGGCCTCGACCCAGGCGCCGGCAAGCCTCTTTGCCCGGGGATCCAGGAAGTATGGTAAAAGCTTCTTCATGTCCTCACGGGACATTCTTGACCGGTACTCCATGAGAAAAAAAACAACGGACAATTCCAGAGGATCGGGGGGAGGCCCGTCTCCCGGCTCCGGCGGGGAAGGATTTTTCACCGCAAACTTATTCGGACGACGTTTTCCAACCTCCCTCTCCAGCAGGGCCGCGTCAACGCCTAAAAATTCCGCTATCCTCCGAATGAAGAGATTTCTCTGGAGAGGATCGTCCATACTTCCGATCCAGGGAAGAGCGTTTCTGGCCCGTTCGAGTTTTTCCTCCAGGGTGGCCCCCGGCCCCATGATTGTTTCAATATAATAATCCGTGAGGGAGGGGGCCTGCCGGATGAGATCGCACAACCGTTCCGGGCCGAATTTTTTTATGAAGGTGTCCGGGTCGTACCCTTCCGGAAGAAGCAGGACCCATCCGTGTATTCCTTCCTCGAGAAAAAGCTTCAGGCTCCGCTCGGCGGCATGCCTTCCCGCCTGATCGGGGTCGAAGAGGAGGACGACATTTTTTGTAAAGCGGCGCAGAATCTGGATCTGTTCACGGGTCAGGGCCGTTCCCAGGGAAGCCACGACATGACGGACACCCTCCTGCCAGAGGGAGATGAGATCCATGTATCCTTCCACGAGAATGGCCCGGTCGGCCTGCCGGATATCCTCTTTCGTGTCGTAAAGCCCGTAAAGGATCTTTCCTTTCGTGTAGACCGCCGTCTCGGGAGAATTGAGATATTTCGGCTCACCCGTCCCGAGGACGCGCCCCCCGAAGGCGACGACGTTTCCGTTTAAATCAAGGACGGGAAACATGATCCGGTCTCGAAACCGGTCATAAAACCAGTCCCGGTCCTTCCGGATCAGAAGACCGGCTTCCTCTCCATGAACGGCAGAAACGGCTTTCCTCTCCAGATGGTCCTTGAGAACATGCCAGCCGTCACGGGCATAACCGATGGAAAATCGACGGAGGGCCTCCGGACTGATGCCCCGGGCTTCAAGATAGGCTCTCGCCTTCTCATTTTCAGGCTGGAGAAGGTTGTTCCTGAAAAATCCGGCGGCGAGCCGGTTGATCCCAAGGAGTTTTTCCCGCTTCCCCGGTTCTCTTCTCTCTTCCCGGAATTCCCGTTCCGGAAGATCGACCCCGACCTTCCCCGCAAGAAACCGCACCGCCTCGGGAAAAGACATGTTATTTATTTTCATCAAGAACTTAATGACATTTCCCCCTTCTCCACATCCGAAGCAATGGAAAATCTGCCTCTCCACGTTGACGGTAAAAGAGGGTTTTTTTTCGCCGTGAAAGGGACAAAGACCCGTGTAATATTTCCCCCGCTTCTGAAGGGTGACGAACGCGGACACGATTTCCCGGATATCCGCCCGGGAACGGATTTCCTCTATTTTCTCATCAGGTATGTATCCACTCATTCCCCTGGTCCATTATTTTCCGACCAGCCTGACCCGGACTCTTTCGCTCACCACCTTTCCGTCCGCCTTTCCCGTGATCGCCGGCATGAGCTGTTTCATCACCTTCCCCATGTCTTTGGCGCTCACGGCACCGACTTCGGCGATGGCCTTATCGATCAACCCGTCGATTTCCGCCCCGGAAAGCTGCTGGGGCATGAATTCCTGAATGACCTTGAGCTCCGCCTCCTCTTTTCCCGCCAGATCTTCTCTTTTCCCGTTTCTGAACTGCTCGATGGAATCCTTCCGCTGCTTGATCATGGAGGCAAAGACCTGCAGGATCTCCTTCTCATCGAGCTTTCCCTTCAGATCGATCTCCCGGTTATGGAGGGCGTTCTTCATCAATCGAAGGGCCGAAAGCCTCGCCCTGTCCTTCGCCTTCGCCGCCCGAATCATTTCCTGGTCCACTTTCGACTGAATGTCCATGGGTTGCTCCTCGCTGTCATTATTATGCATACAACCATTACGGCTTCATAACGAAGTCCGCAGGCGTCGTTGCCCTTCTTCCCCCCTCCTGCCGGCAGGCCGACCTCCGTCAGCATCATTGCTCGGGATTCGCGCGCCCTGCCTCGGGAAGCATTTAAACCCCGGGCATCCGCCGGGCATTTATATATGTATATAAATTAATACTTTCCATGAGGATGTCAATTCCCGAATTCCACCCGGCGAAAAACAGGCGGTCAGCCCAGGTCGTCCTTCAGCTTCCGCCCTCCAAGGACATGCATGTGGATGTGATAGATGACCTGCCCTCCCTCGGCATTGACATTCATCACGGTCCGGAACCCGCTTTCATCCATGCCCTTGATCCGTGCGGACTCCTGCCCCGCGATGATCATGGCCTCGAGAACGGGAAACTCCGCCGGGGTGACATCCATCAACGTGGGAATATGACGTTTGGGAATGACGATCACATGATGGGGCGCCATGGGATGGATGTCATCGAAGGCAAGGACCTGTTCGTTCTCATAGACCTTTTTGCTTGGAATTTCTCCACGGACGATCCTGCAGAAAATACACTCCTCCATGATTTCCTTCCTCCCTTCATGGACGTTGCGGACTTATTGCTTCCCGAAAAAAACGTTTTACGCCCCGGCCACCCGAAGGGCTTCCCTGAGAGGAAGAGCGCCGGTGTAAAGGGCCTTGCCGACAATCACCCCGCAGATTCCGGATGATGCGACCTCCTTGAGACGCTTGATATCGCCGATGCCGGAAACGCCTCCGGAAGCAATGACGGGAACCCTCACCGATTCTGCGAGGTGCCTGGTGGACTCGACATTCACGCCGGTTTCCGTACCGTCTCTCGTCGTGTCGGTGTAGACGATGGCGGCTATGCCGCTCGTTTCATACTGTTTCGCCACATCGAGGGCCATCCGGCCCGAATCTTCCGTCCAGGCTTCCACGAGGAGTCGGCCCTCTCCGGCGTCGAGTCCCAACATGACCTGACGGGGATAAAGCCGGCATGCCTCGAAGACGAATTCCGGATTTTTCCAGGCGGCTGTTCCCAGAATCACCCACCGGACGCCCGATTCCACATAAGACTTGACGGTCTCCATGTTCCTGATCCCTCCGCCCAACTGAACGGGAAGACCGGTATCCCGGACAATCCGCTCGATCACGCCCCCGTTGACCGGGCGACCGGCCCTGGAACCGTCGAGATCGACCACATGAAGTCTCTCGGCCCCCTCTTCCTTCCACCTCGCGGCAATCTCCACGGGGTCGCGGGAAAACACGGTCATCCGGGAAAAGTCGCCCTGGAGCAGACGGACACAGTTCCCCTCTTTCAAGTCGATGGCTGGAATGATGATCAAAACAGACTCCCTGAAGCTGAAAGGATGAACGCCGCCATAAAAAAACAGGTAATGATGATTATTCTCCAGGCACGGGGAAGGTTGTCATGACCCGATGGATTCCCTCCCCGGCAAGCTCCTCCACCGTCATCCACTTCCCTTTCGCCGAGAAAAAGGTCTTCATGTCCAGGAGGTTCTCCATGAGGGAAGTCTGGGTTTTATCGAAAACGCCGTTCCAGGTCACCTCCTTCAAGGAAACATTGAAAAGGTGAACGCTGAAAGCGACCGACGCGGGCTGCTGGACGGCATAGGGCGTCCCGATCCGATCGCGGAAGCGGTAGACGTACCCGAAGAAAAGGCCGTCGGCGTTCAGGGCTTTTCCTAACATTTCCATATTCTTATCTGGATGTTCCGGTGAGAATCCGGTACAGATCCGGCCGTAAGTCTCTTCGACCTGTTCCGGCGGGACAAGGCGGACCCCCGGGAGGGAGGAAAGCCTTTCATAAAAGAGATTTCTCACGATTGCCTCAGGATCGTCGACGGTTATACCCGCCTTGAAGGTCTTCCCGTCCAGGGGGCAGCGGACGTAGGCCTCCGAAGGATCCCCTGATGAGATCTTCTCAAAGGGAATCACGGCAATGGTATGAACCGGCGGCGACGAATCCCGGGGAGTCAAATCCTTTTCCGGGCCGGCACAGGCCCCCAGGAGGAAAACGACGAGCAGGGGAAGGAAAAACCGGAAGGCCCGATTCATGGAAACTGAAACTCCTCTTGACCCTATGGCGTCTCTCAATGGAGTATCCTTCAAAGCCGGCCCTTGGTGGACGGCACACCGGAAATCCGGGGATCGAAATCGACGGCCTCCCGCAGAGCCCTGGCCAGGGCCTTGAAGACCGCCTCGATCATGTGATGAGAATTACTACCATATAAGACATGAATATGCAAAGTGATTCTCCCGTGATCGGTAAAGGCCTTGAAGAAATCCCGGAAGAGACCCAGGTCGAAGTCCCGGATGGAAAGGTTGTCGAACAGGTCCGGGTAGACCAGAAAAGGCCTCCCGGAAAGATCGATGACCACCCGGGCGAGACTTTCGTCCATGGGAACGAGGGACGCCCCGTAGCGGCGGATGCCCCTTTTATCGCCTAAAGACTTATCGAGCGCCTGCCCCAGGGTGATTCCAAGGTCTTCCACGAGATGATGATAATCCACATCCGTGTCCCCCTGAGCCCGGACGGTGAGATCGAACCGGCCGTGGGCGGCGAGGAGATGGAGCATGTGGTCCAGGAAGGGAATGGTCGTCCCGATGTCGCCCTGCCCGCTCCCTTCCAGGTTCCACTGGACGGACACATCCGTCTCCGCCGTTTTCCGGTGAACCTTTCCCATTCTTTCCATATCTGTCCTCCCCCCGTTTTTTTTCAACCGGACAACCACCCCCGCCGTCAATCATCCCGTCCGTTAGATGACCTTGTTCAGGCAGTACTCGATGATTCCTTCCGCCCCCGCCTCCTGAAGAAGGGGAATCAAATCACGGACGATCCCCTTATCGACGACGGTTTCAACGGCAAACCACTCTTCATCATAGAGATTTGAAACGGTGGGCGCCTTGAGCGATGGAAGCAGAAGCATCACAGTGCCAAGATTTTTCTTGGCCACGTTCATTTTGATCCCCACCTTTCCCATGGCGCTCAGGGACCCTGCAAGGAGCACCCGGATCTGCTCGATCTTTCTTTTCTTCCAGGGGTCGTCGCAGGCTTTCCGGTTCGCGATGAGCTGCGTATTCGTCTTCATGAGTTCATGAATGATACGGAGTTTATTCGCCCGGAGGGTGCTTCCCGTTTCCGTCACTTCCACGATGGCATCCACGAGGCCTTCCACGACCTTGGCCTCAGTCGCCCCCCAGGAAAACTCCACATGGACATGGATCTCTTTTTCCCGGAAATAACGCCGGGTGAAATTCACGAGTTCGGTGGAGATCTTCTTCCCTTCCAGTTCCTCGATGGTCTCGACAGGGGAATCCTCCCGGACCACCACAACCCACCGGGCCTGCTTCGTGGAGGCCTTGGAATACACAAGATCCTGAACAACCGTCACATCCGAATCGTTCTCCAGCACCCAATCCCGGCCGGTCAGTCCCAGATCCAGGGTCCCGTTCTCCACATACCGGGCCATCTCCTGGGCCCGGACGAAGGAACAGCTGATCTCGTCGTCGTCGATATCGGGAAAATAACTGCGGTTGTCGTACGTGATCCGCCACCCCGCCCGCTTGAACAGCTCAACGGTACTTGATTCGAGGCTCCCTTTCGGCAAGCCGATTTTGAGTTTAGTCATCGATAAACATCCTCTGATTGAAATACTTTTGTCCCGTCGGTCTCCAGGGTGTCGCCGGACACTCTCCTGTAGAAGCAGGAGCGGTAACCGGTGTGACAGGCCGCGCCCCCCACCTGCTCCACTTTCAGAAGAATGGCGTCACTATCGCAATCAATGCGGATTTCCCGGATAATCTGGAAATGCCCCGATTGTTCACCCTTCATCCAGAGGGACCGGCGGGACCGGCTCCAGAACACCGCTTTTCCTGTTTCCAGGGTCTTATGCCAGGAAGCCTCGCTCATATAGGCGAGCATGAGCACCTCCCCGGTCCCGGCATCCTGAACAACGGCGGGAAGGAGCCCTCCGCCTTTCTCGAAACTCAACTGAATCATGGGGGCTCTCCTGTCTTTCGATTTTCCGCGCATCAAAGCGTTCGGGGCCAATAAACGTAATGGAAGATTGATTTTTTCGCAAGCATTTTTTCAAAAATTAGCGCTTGATTCACTGCATTTTTTATGTTAGCTAACAGAGCCTGTAGAAATTGAAAATTTCCTGCATGTTCCGGGTTTTGTCCATTTCATGGAAATTCAGAGTAAAAGGAGGTTTAGTGCTATGCAGGTCTTGATCGGTGGAGCGGTAGCGGCGGTTTTGGGACTCATTGGTCTTCTTTTCTGGTGGAAAGAATTCCTCATTCTCCTCATGGGCGGCGTCCCCATCGCTCTTCTTCTCGGCGGCGCTCTGGCCATTTATGTAGGTTATGATGAACTGAAAGACCAGATGAAAGAGAAGAAAGAGAAAGACAAGGCGGAGAAGGAGAAAGCGGACGAACTGGCAAAGACGAAAGAGGAACTGGCGAAGCTGAAGGCGGAACTCGATAAAACGAAGGAATGACGACTTCATAAAAGTCCGCAGGTAAAGTTGCCGTCTGAAGAATAAGTGTTTTAAAACCTTTGAAAGATTCGTCAATAAATAATGAATAAGCTCCCGGGCAGGGGCTTCGGAAAATAGGGGCAGGATTGTCCCTATTTTTTTATCGTTCGTTATTGTTTTGTTCTTGACATTGAAAAACATTTAGAATATCTACGTTTTTAATACCCTTGGCAGCTTGCCGGAAAACCTATGGAAACGATTTTTCAAAAACCCGCCTTCGTTCAGTTCTTCTATCCTTACATGTATTGATGCCTGCTTTCCATCTGCAAGGATGAGGAAGCAGGCCTTCCAGATCCCCGGAAATCGATTGTTTTTTGTCAAGAATGATTTCAGGCGCACCATTGCAGGTCCCTGAACCTTTTTACCTTTCCCAGGAGGACAGTATCATGAAGAAGAATCTTCTCTCTTTTCCGTCAATGACCGGTCTTTGTCTTTTCATCATCGGCCTGGCGTTGTTGTTCACCGTACCCCAGGTTCACGGTAAAACCATGGAATTGACCTACAGCGTATTTTTCCCCCCCACCCACGGCCAGTGCCAGGCGGCCATGGACTGGGCCGGGGAAATCGAAAAACGATCTCAAGGCAAAGTGAAAATAACGGTCTTCCCCGGTGGAACCCTGACAAGCGCCCCCCAGTGCTATGACGGCGTCGTCAGCGGCATCTCCGACCTGGGAATGTCCTGTTTCGCTTATACCCGGGGCCGTTTTCCCCTCATGGAAACCCTGGACCTTCCCCTCGGCTACCCGGACGGCCGGACAGCCACCCTGGTGGCCAATGACTTCGTCCGGAAGTTCACGCCCGGGGAACTGGATGATGTCAAGGTTCTGTACATTCACGCCCACGGCCCGGGACTGCTCCACACCAAAGTACCCGTCCGGAATCTGGAGGAACTGAAGGGCATGAAGATCCGGTCCACCGGTCTCAGTGCCAAGGTGGCTGAAAGCCTCGGTGCCGTGCCGGTGGCCATGCCCCAGGGAGCGACCTACGAAGCCCTTCAGAAAGGAGTTGTCGAAGGAACCTTCGCACCTATCGAAACCCTCAAGGGATGGCGGCAGGCTGAAGTGATCAAATCCACCACGGACTGCCGGGACGTGGGATATACCACCGCCATGTTCGTCGTGATGAACAGGAAAAAATGGGAAGCCCTCACGCCCGATCTCAGGAAAATATTCGAGGATGTGAGCCGGGAATGGATCTCGGTCCACGGAAAGGTCTGGGACGACCTGGACCGGGAAGGCCGGGACTACACCCTGAGCCTGGGAAACGGGATCATTCAATTGACCGATACGGAGAACAAGCGCTGGATCGAAGCGGTAAAGCCCCTGATTGACAATCACGTCGAGATGACGGAAAAGAAAGGTCTGCCGGCGGCGGCGGCCGTCGAGGCCGTGCGGGAGGGGATCGGAAAATACGGCAGGGGAAAAACCGCAAACCCCTGAAAACGGGCGGGAAGGGCAACAGGAACTTTCATGCTTCACCGGATTGATAACGCCGTCAGAAAATTATCGTCGGGATTCAACGGGATCGCGGGAGCAACCGTCGTCATCATGATGGTTCTCGTTACATCGGATGTCATCCTCCGGTTCTTCCGCCGTCCCATCCCGGGAACCTATGAAATCGTGGGCCTCCTGGGAACGGTTGTGATTTCCTTTTCCCTGGCCTTTACCTTCATGGAGCGGGGACACATCGTTGTGGAATTCCTAGTCAGGAAGCTGCCCCGGAAAACCCAGGGAATCGTGGACGGGATCAATGATTTCGTGAGCCTCATCCTTTTTTCGCTCATCACCTGGCAATGCTGGATCTATGGAACGACCCTGAAGAACAGCGGTGAAGTTTCCCTGACGGTCCAGGTTCCCCTGTACCCCTTCCTTTACGGAATCTCCGTCGGGTGCGGCCTTCTTTGCCTGGTCATCCTCGCAGACCTCCTGGAAACCGCCCGGAAGGTGCGGAAAACGTGACTTCCCAGGCCGTCGGCATCATCGGAATCTGCGTCCTCCTCATTCTCATTTTTTCCCGCATGCCCGTCGGATTCGTCATGGCCGCCGTCGGATTCGTCGGATTCGGCTCCCTCGTTTCCTTCAGCGCGTCCCTGAACCTCCTCGCCCGGGACGTTTATGATATTTTCAGCTCTTACAGCCTGACGGTCATTCCTCTCTTCGTTTTCATGGGGCAGCTCGCTTTCCATTCCGGGATCAGCGCCCGGCTCTTCGACGCCGCCTACAAGTTTGTCGGCCATCTTCCCGGCGGACTGGCCATGGCCACCATCGGCGCCTGCGCCGGATTTTCAGCCATCTGCGGATCGACCAACGCGACGGCCGCGACCATGGCGGCGGCCGCGCTTCCTGAAATGAAGCGATACAACTATAAGCCAGGCCTTGCCACGGGCGTCGTCGCCGCCGGGGGAAGCCTGGGCATCCTGATCCCCCCCAGCGTCATCTTTATCGTCTACGGAATCATGACCCAGCAGTCCATCGGAAAGCTTTTCGTCGCGGGGATACTGCCGGGAATCCTGCTGACATTGCTGTTTGCCGGAACCATCGCCCTGTGGGTTACTCTCAAACCGGACCTCGCCCCCAGGGGACCCCGGTTCACCCTCCGGGAAAAGGTCTCTTCCCTGTCCGGTCTGGCGGAAACCCTGGTTCTGTTCATCATTATCATGGGAGGGCTTTTCGTCGGGTTTTTCACCCCTACGGAGGCCGGGGCGGTCGGGGCCTTTTCCACCCTGACCATCGCCGTTGTCCGGCGGCAGATCGACTGGAAAGGACTCGTCACCGCCCTCAGGGAGACGACCCGGATATCCTGCATGATCATGATCATCGTCACCGGGGCGACCATCTTCGGTCATTTCCTGGCCGTTACCCGGATTCCTTTTGAAATCGCGGGATGGATTTCAGGATTCGATCTCCCGGCCTGGATGATCATGATGTTCATCATCCTCACCTATCTCGTCGGCGGGTGCCTCATCGACTCCCTGGCGCTCATCATGCTGACCGTCCCCATTTTTTTTCCCGTGGTCATCCATTTGGGATTCGATCCCATCTGGTTCGGGGTGGTCATCGTCCTGATCACCCAGATCGGGGTCATCACACCCCCCGTGGGAATCAATGTCTACGTCGTCAGCGGCGTGGCCAGGGACGTTCCTCTGGACGTGATCTTTCGGGGCGTGCTCCCCCTTCTGGCCGCCCTGGTTCTCGGGACATTTCTCCTCATCCCCTTTCCCTGGATCGCCCTTTTCCTTCCCTCTCTGATGAAGTAGACGGGGGCCGGATTCACGCTTTTTCGGCGTATTTTTTCTCTTTTCTCCGGAACATGTCGTAAACGAGCAGGCAGGCCCCGACGGAAATGGCCGAGTCGGCCACGTTGAACGCTGGCCAGTGATACGGGCCGATGTAGAGATCAAGAAAGTCCACGACCTCGCCGAACCGGATCCGGTCCAGGAGATTTCCCATGGCCCCGCCCAATATGAGGGAGAGGGAGGCGGTCAGAAAGAGATTGCCGTCCTTCTGCCGGATGATGAAATACACGATGAGGAGAACCGCGGCGACAGCCACGGCGGAGAAAAAAACGGACCGGAAGGCCGGGGAGGCCGAGGAGAGAAACCCGAAGGCCGCTCCGGGGTTCCGGACATAGGTGAGATCGAAGAATCCCGGGATGACCGACAGGGATTCATGAAGGAAAAAACGGGACAGAACGGCGGCTTTGGTCAGCTGATCCAGGAAGAGGACCCCCCCCGCCGTCAGGATGAAGATCAGGTATCGTGCCCTTCCCGCCACGGACGCCTCCTTCCCGGCAGTATCATGAAACGAGGTTCCCATGGCAGCGGTCGCAAAGGGCGGGGTGATCGGCTATTTTTCCCACCGACTCACTGTAGTTCCAGCAGCGGGAACACTTTTCACCCCGGGCCCGGGAGACCCCGATTCGGAGTCCTTCGAACTCGGTGCTGATAAAGGGATCCTTCAGGCTGTCCCGGTCGAGGAGGACGATCTGGGAAACGATGGTGATGGCGCGCAGGTCTTCCAGGCTTTCCCTCAGGAGACTCGCCATTTTTTCCGGCGCGGCGATTTCCACCCGGCTGTCCAGGGAGTGGCCCACCACCTTTTCTTTCCTGGCCTGTTCAATGGCCTTGGAGATTTCCCCCTTCACATCCGCCAGGGTCTTCCATTTCTCACCGACGGCCTGATCAATCCATTCGTCCCGGACTTCCGGGAAAAGGGTCATATGGATGCTTTCCGGCCGCCCCGGCTCGGCGGGCATGGCGGACCAGACCTCTTCCGCGGTAAAGGTGAGGATCGGGGCGATCAGCCGCATGAGGGTATCGAGAATGGAGAACATGGCCGTCTGGGCCGATCTGCGCTCCTTCGATTTGGGCCGGGACGTGTAAAGGCGGTCCTTGAGAACATCGAGATAAAGGGCGCTCAGGTCCACGGTGCAGTAATTGTAGAGGGCATAGTAGACCATGTGGAATTGATAGTCCTCATAAGCCTTCCGGACCCGCCGGATCACCATCTGCAGGCGGTTCAGGGCCGCCCGGTCCATTTCCGTCATTTCCCCGTAAGGGACACGGTCCGAGGTCACGTCGAAATCGTACAGATTCCCTAAGATATAGCGGCTCGTGTTCCGGATTCTCCGGTAGGCGTCGATGAGCCTTTTCACGATCTCATCGGAAATCCGGATATCCATGGTGTAGTCCTCGGCAGCCACCCAGAGCCTCAGGATTTCCGCACCGTAAAGATCCACCATTTCCTGGGGGTCGATAACATTCCCCAGGGACTTGGACATCTTCTTCCCTTCGCCGTCGACCACGAAACCATGAGTCAGGACTTCCCGATAGGGGGCCCTTCCCCGGGTGCCCGCCGACTCGAGGAGGGAGGAATGGAACCACCCCCGGTGCTGGTCGCTTCCCTCGAGGTACATGTCCGAGGGGGACCGGAGGTCCGGCCAGCGGTTCCGGTTCTCCAGGACGGCCGCATGGCTCACCCCCGAATCAAACCAGACATCCAGGATGTTCGTTTCCTTCTTGAACGTCCCGCCGCCGCAGGCGGGGCAGGTCGTTCCCTCCGGCAGGAGTTCCGAGGCTTCCCGCTCGAACCATACATCGGCTCCGAATTCTTTGACCAGACCGACGATCCGGTCGAGGATCTCCTTCGTGGCCAGGTGGGCGTTACAGTTTTTGCAGTAAAAAACGGTAATGGGAACACCCCAGAGACGCTGGCGGGAAATGCACCAGTCGGGCCTGTTTTCGATCATGCCGTAGATCCGGTCCCGGCCCCAGGAGGGAAACCACTGGACGGTGTCGATGGCCTTCAGGGCCTTTTCCCGGAGGCCGTTTTTCTCCATGGAAATGAACCATTGTTCCGTGGACCGGAAGATGATGGGATTCTTGCACCGCCAGCAATGGGGGTACTGGTGGTCCACATCCATCTCACCGAGCAGGGCCCCGACCTCCTTCAGCTTCTTATTCACCGGGACATTGGCGTCAAAGACGAACATCCCGGCGAACCAGGGCACATCCGGGGTGAGTTTCCCGTCGTCGTCCACGGGCGAGTATACATCGAGACCGTATTCGAGGCCGATCTCGTAGTCTTCCTGACCATGGCCGGGGGCGATGTGGACGCACCCCGTCCCCGCCTCGAGGGTGACGAAGGGGGCCAGGATCAGGACGCTTTCCCGGTCGATGAGGGGATGGCGGCACTTGAGGCCCTCCATGATCTCCCCTTTGAACTCTTCGAGGATCTCGAAAGGCTCGTTCCGGTAACCGAAGGCGTCGAGACAGTAATCGAGGAGTTCCTTCGCGAGGATCAGGACCTCCCCCTTGACCTTCACGGCCACGTAATCGAATTCCTTGTGAAAGGCGATGGCCAGGTTGGCCGGGATGGTCCACGGGGTGGTGGTCCAGATCATGACGTTCACCGACTCGCCGGCGAGCCCGGGCAGGCGTTCGGAAAGGTCAGAAATCATGGGAAACTTGACGTAAATGGAGGGTGTCGTATGGTCCCCGTATTCCACTTCCGCCTCCGCCAGGGCGGTTTTGCAGGAAGCGCACCAGTAAACGGGCTTCTTTCCCCGGTAGATGTCCCCGTTCAGCATGAGCTTGCCGAACTCTTCCACCGTCGTGGCCTCGTAATCGAAATCCATGGTGACGTACGGGTGCTCCCAGTCGCCGAAAACGCCCAGCCGCTTAAACTCCCGGCGCTGAATATCCAGATACCGGTTCGCGTAGGACCGGCACATGCGTCTCTTCTCGCCGTGGGGGATCTCGTAGCGCTTCCCCCCCAATTCCTTATCCACCTGGTGCTCGATGGGAAGACCGTGGCAATCCCAGCCGGGAACATAGACACTGTCGAATCCCGCCATGTTCTTCGACTTGATGACGATGTCCTTGATGATCTTGTTCAGGGCCGTTCCGAGATGGATGTCGCCGTTGGCGTAAGGAGGCCCGTCGTGAAGGATGTAGGGGGGCCTTCCCTTGGAAGCTTCCCGGATCTTCTCATAAATTCTCATATTTTCCCAGAATTGGAGAATTTCCGGCTCCTTCTTCGGCAGATTGGCCTTCATGGGAAATCCGGTCTGAGGAAGGTTCAACGTGTCTTTGTAATCCATGTACGATTTCTCCCATCAAAAATGATCTTGAATTCATAACACAAGAAGGGAAAGATAGGCAATACTTTTCCAGGGGTATGACTTTGACGGGAAACGGACGGGAAGGGAAAAAAAAGAACCCCCGGGGGTCCCGGGGGTTCTCATGGTCCGCTGTTTAAGGGACAGTTTCCCTGTTACATCATTCCGCCCATTCCGCCGTATCCGCCTCCACCAGGCATGGGGGGCATGGCGGTTTCCTCTTTCGGCTTCTCGGCGATCATGCACTGGGTGGTAAGCATGAGGGCCGATACGCTCGCCGCGTTCTGGAGGGCGAACCGGGTGACCTTGGTGGGGTCGATGATCCCCGCCTTCATCATGCCCTCGTAAGTATCCGTCTGGGCATTGAAGCCGAAATCATTCTTCCCGGCCTTGACCTTCTCCACGACAACGGAACCTTCAAAACCGGCGTTCTGGGAGATCATCCGGAGGGGTTCCTCGATCGCCTTCTTGACGATGTTCACACCGATCTGCCGGTCGCCGCCCAGGGACAGCTTGTCCAGGGCCGGAACGCAGCGCAGGTAGGCCACGCCGCCGCCGGGGACGATGCCTTCCTCCACGGCCGCCCGGGTGGCGTTCAGGGCGTCTTCCACTCTTGCCTTCTTTTCCTTCATTTCCGTTTCCGTCGCCGCGCCGACCTTGATCACCGCGACGCCGCCGACGAGTTTGGCCAGCCTTTCCTGGAGTTTCTCCCGATCATAGTCCGAGGTGGTTTCATCGATCTGGGCCCGCATCATTTTCACCCGGGCTTCCAGATCCTTCCTGTCACCGGCACCGTCAACGATAGTGGTGTTGTCCTTGTCGATGATGATTTTCTTCGCCTGCCCGAGATCTTCCAGGCGGGTATTTTCCAGCTTGGCGCCCATGTCTTCGGAAATGACCTTGCCGCCCGTGAGAATGGCGAGATCCTCGAGCATGGCTTTCCTTCTCTCGCCGAAACCCGGGGCTTTCACCGTGGCCACATGGAGGGTCCCGCGGATCTTGTTTACCACGAGGGTCGCCAGGGCCTCCCCTTCCACTTCTTCTGCAACGATGAGGAGGGGCTTGCCGATTTTGGCAATCTGCTCGAGCACGGGGAGAAGGTCTTTCATCCCGCTGATCTTTTTGTCATGGATCAGGATGTAGGCGTCTTCGAGAACCGCTTCCATCTTGTCCGGATTGGTGACGAAATAGGGGGAGAGATAGCCGCGGTCGAACTGCATGCCCTCGACCACTTCCAGTTCCGTCTGGAGGCCTTTCGCCTCTTCCACGGTGATGACCCCTTCCTTGCCGACCTTGCCCATGGCTTCGGCAATGATGTTTCCGATGGTCTCGTCGTTGTTCGCCGAAATCGTGCCGACCTGGGCGATCTCCTTCTGATCCTTTGTGGGCTTGCTGATCTTCTTCAGTTCATTGATCACCGTTTCCACGGCCTTGTCGATTCCCCGCTTGATATCCATGGGGTTTCCGCCGGCCGCTACGGCCTTGACGCCTTCCCGGTAAATGGCCTGGGCCAGGATGGTCGCCGTCGTCGTTCCGTCTCCGGCCACGTCGCTCGTCCGGCTCGCCACTTCACGGACCATCTGGGCGCCCATGTTTTCAAATTTATCTTCCAGCTCAACTTCCTTGGCGACGGTGACGCCGTCCTTGGTAACCGTCGGGGCACCGAAGGTCTTGTCGAGAATGACATTCCGGCCCTTGGGGCCGAGAGTGACCTTGACGGCGTCGGCCAGGGCGTTTACGCCGTTCAGAATGGATTTTCGCGCTACTTCATCATATTGCAGGATTTTGGCTCCCATGAATCTTTCCTCCTTCTATAATTCATCCGTTTTCTTTACTTTTCGATAATTCCAAGAACGTCCTCTTCCCGCATGATGAGGTAGTCCTCACCCTCGATCTTGATATCCGTCCCGGCATATTTGTTGAAAAGGATGCGATTCCCCGCCTTGACATCCAGGGCGATCACCTTGCCGTCTTCCGTTCTTCTTCCGCCGCCGACGGCCATCACCTCTCCTTCCGCGGGTTTCTCCTTGGCTGAGTCGGGAATGATGATTCCGCCCTTCGTCTTCTCCTCTTCCTTGACCCGCTTGACCAGGATTCTGTCATGCAACGGCCTTACCTTCATGCGTCTTTCTCCTTTCTGATGTGTTTTTATTTAAATTGAATTATCAAACGAAAGATAAGGGTTGACTCTTCCCTCCGAAAACCAAGGATAAGTTAAACATGAAATTTTTCCTGTCAAGGAAGGGAACCTTTTTTTTTAAGAACCCCCGGGCTTCCTTCGAGGGCGCAGCGACCCCTTTTTTACTGCGTCACCGGTTTGATTTCCACAGGCACCGGGCACAGGTCCCGGAACCGGCGGGCGTCCTCCATGGTTCCCACGAGATCCCCGCAATGAACGGGAATGGCGACCTCCGGGCCGATGATGCGGGCGGCCTCCGCCGCTTCTTCGGCGGTCATCGTATAGGTCCCGCCCACGGGAAGAATGACGATGTCCGCCCGGATGTCCTTCATCTCCGGAATCAGGTCCGTGTCCCCTCCGAAATAGATCCGCTTCCCCCCCATGGTGATGATGAATCCCAGCCAGTCGTTCTTCCTGGGATGAAAGGCCTTGTTCCGGTTGTAGGACGGGACGGCTTCGATCTCCATGTCGCCGATCGTGATCCGGTCCCCCGGCCTGACGATCCGCACGTCCCCCTGCAGGCCCGCGGCCGCGTCGGCGGTTGTGACGATAATCGTTTCTTCTTTCCGGATTTTGTCCACGTCCGCCGGGGACAGGTGGTCGCGATGGCTGTGGCTGATGAGGATGACGTCCGCCTTTTCCGACCCCGTCCTCAGCTTCCACGGATCGATGTAAACCACCTGCTTCCCCCTGATCTTCACGCTGGCATGTCCCAGCCATGCGATGTTCTCCCTCATCCTTTTCGGGCCTCCTTAAGTTAATGATTTCGTGCCCTGTTTCCGCCGGCGGGACGAGGCACGACCCCCCGCCCCCTGTTGACAGAAAAAAACCTTTCATGATAGACGGCTTCATAGAAAGACCGTCCGAATATGGTTATTTTTCCACTTTTTACGAGTTCACCATGGCGGGCCTCCATGAGAAGGAAAGGACCGGAAATGAAAGACTTCGAAGCCACGGCCGTTGAGGCGGCCCGGGAGGCCGGCAGGCTGCTGAAAAATCGATTCCATGAATCCCACCAGATACAATACAAGGGAGAGATCGATCTCGTCACGGAGTCGGACAACATGGCGGAGGAACTCATAACGGCCAGAATCGCCTCATCCTGGCCCTCCCATGATATTCTGGCGGAGGAAAAATCCGGGAAGACCTCCGGGGCCGCCTTCCGATGGATCATCGACCCCCTCGACGGAACGACCAATTACGCCCACGGGTATCCCGTCTTCTGTGTTTCCATCGCCCTGGAGCGGGAAAATCAGGTCATCTTGGGGGTGATCTACAATCCCATGCTGGAGGAACTTTTTGTCGCCCTGAAGGGCGGCGGGGCCTTTCTGAACGGCGGGAGAATCACCGTTTCTTCCACGGACTCCCTGAACCGAAGCCTCCTTGCCACCGGTTTTCCTTACGATATCCGGGAAAACCCCGAAAACAACGTTTCCTACTTCAACGCCCTTGCCGTCCGGGTTCAGGCCATCCGGCGGGCCGGTTCGGCGGCCCTGGACCTCGCCTATGTCGCCGCCGGCCGATTCGACGGCTTCTGGGAACTGCGGCTTAAACCCTGGGACACGGCGGCGGGCGTCCTTCTCGTCCGGGAAGCGGGGGGCACGGTCACGGAAATCGGGGGCCCGTCTTTCCACCTCCATTCTCCCTCCGTCCTGGCGACAAACGGAAGAATTCACGTCCTCATGAACACCCTTCTCGGTGAAACGGATCCTTCCGACCGAAGATTCACAGCCCCCTGATAAGCGGGATCTTTCAGCCCGCGGGCGGTAAAAATATCTTGACAGCCCGCCATGGTATATGCTTTATATTACATAAAGAGTGGAACGTCTTCGACTCTTTCCATGGCGGGGGAGGCTGATTTTCCGGCAAACCAGCCTCCCCTCTCCTTAAAATACCCTGAACAATCCCGAAAATCCAGACGGCACGAAAAGCATTATTTCCGGACGTTCCATGGGATCGTCAGAAATAATACCAGATCGAGAGGTAATCGTTGATGTTTTCACCGTCCCGGCTGAGCCGTTTCAGATAATCGTAAATGGAAACGTCCGTGTAAAGGTAATCATATACAGCGGTCAGTTTCGTTTCCCAGGAATAAAAACGGTAGATCCGGCGGCCGTCGGGAAGGATCATGATCACCTCGTGATCCTGCCAGGACCGGAGGTGGGACTTCCCAAGCCGGGGCACGTTGAAAACCGGCTCGTCCGTCCTGACCAGGCCGGGCAGGAGGCGGCACTCCTCTTTCCTTTCCTGCTCGATCCGGGCGATAGGAACGCGGAAATCAAGGGTCTCGTCCTTTCCCATGGTATTGAACATATAGTAGGGATCGATCCCGCTCACCTTCAGGACCTTGCGGAGGAAGGCGCATTCGAATTTACGGCTGTTGTAATAGGTGAAAACGGCCTGATTGTATACATTCATGCCCATTTTCCGTATTCTCCGAATGGCCTCGAGCGAATCGGGGTTCATTTCCGAGGAATGTTCGAAATGGGTCACCACGGCGATTTCCCGTCTTCCCCATTCATGGTATTTCTGGAAGATTCCGAGGAGTTCGTCATCGATCCGGAAGGGAAGAGTGACGGGAATGCGCGTGCCGATACGGATCCGGTCCACGTGATCGATGCGGGCGATCTCCCCGAGGATCCAGTCGATATAGCGGTTGTTCAGGGTCAGGGGATCTCCGCCGGTCACCAGGACCTCGGAAATATTCCGGTCGTCCCGGATCCATTGAAGAGCCTGGGCCACTTTCTTTTTGGACAGCATGACCTCTTCGTCCATGTCTTTGACTTCCCAGTTCCTCTGGCAGTAAACGCAGATCTGGGGACAGGACCGATAGGGCTTGATGATGACGATCTGGGGATAACGCCGGGTAACCCCCTCAATGGGGCTCGTGGATTTTTCCGCCATGAAATCCATGTCGATCCCCTTCCGGCGGTTCTCGACAACATTCGTGCAATAGCGCACACTGGGAATGACCTGGGCCCGGATGGCCCGGTCCTGGCCGGACCGCCCCTTCGGATTGAAAAGGGAAAGATAGTGCGGGGTGATTTCAAAGGGGATATCATTCTCAAGGGCCATTTCCAGACCCCGAGCCTCATCTTCTTCCAGATGCACCAGGGCGGCCAGGGTCTCCCGGTCCCGGATGATGTGTTTCAGGTGCCACCGGTGATCATACCAGTCCTTGCCCGATCCGCCGAAACGATCCAGGATGGACTGGCGCATCCTTTTCCGCTGTTCGATGATCTTATCGTCCATGCCGCAGACATGCCGGCGGAGGTATTTGTCCATCATGGAAGCGTAGGCGTCGAGCTGTTCCGAGCGCACGATGGCCGCATCCTTCCCTTCCTTGAGGACCAGCAGTTCATCCCTCCGGGAGTGCCTGCCGTACTTGCCCCGGATGCCGAGGAAAAGGGCGAGAAACTCCATTATGAATCCCTCGGAAACCTTGTCGAAGATCCCCTCCTCCTTGCGGGCCAGGTCATAAAGAAAACTCAGGGAGGAGGTGCCGGTCAGATGTTCATTTTCCGTCCGGAAGACGTTTGAAACAACGCGGATGCATTCCCGGACATTTCTCTTCTCGACCACGTTCAGCTCGGCATAGTAAGTATCCGCCTTCATGTTGTAAAGATCGCGTCTCAGTCGATCGAGATAGTCGAACACCATGAATCTTGCTTCTTCCACGTGCCTTGAATTCCGGAGGATGCTTTCGATCCGCGGAGCCGCCCGCCAGAGTCTCTGAATCAGTTCCCCTTTGTCGAGATCGATCAGTTTTTTCATAGTCCCTTCCCGCTCAATGGTGCAGATATGGTCGCTAACCGGTTTCAGAAAAAAACAACGGTGGAATTTTATATCACAGAAACTTCATCATTTTCAACCGACTCTCAAGGAATTTAACCGCCCTTCGGACGGGTGGGAGCCTTGGAAAAAATATGATATGAAGAAAGGCGAATTCGTAAAAAGTCTTAAAAGTCCTTTTTACCGACGTCTTTGTAAAAAGCTCCAGAGGCAAGGCGCCCGATTCCCGAGGAACGAGGCGTACTTAGTGGTACGCCGCAGTGACGAGGGATGAAGGGCAACGCAGCATATGGTGCTTTTTACGAAGACGTCAAGAAAAGGCGGGATGAAAATAGAAAGGTATCCATCATGTTCACCGAGAAAGATCTGCACACCCTGCATGACAAAGCGGACCGGCTCGCAGCGGAAAAGCGCTTCGATGAAGCCATCGAACTTTACGAGAAGCTGATCGGGGAGCATCCTTCCAATGAATCGCTCCTTCTGTCCCTTGCCTGGGCCTACCGGGACGGGGGAAAAGATGAAAAGGCCATCGTCTGTTTTGAAAGTCTTTTCGAAAGAGAAATTGGGCGAAAGGTTTTCACGGGGTTTGCCTTCGACGAACTGGTCCGCCTGTTTCGGGAAAAGGGCCTCCACGAGCGCCTGGTTTCCCTGTGCGAACGGGTTGCGGATGCCCAGCCGGAGGACCCCGCTTTGCTTTGCACCCTCGGTGAAGCCTACCTGAAAGCGGAAAAAGCGGACCCGGCTGTCCGGGTCTTCCGGAAACTCACGGAAATGGAGCCCGGGTCTTCCGCTTACTTCTGTCTTCTGGGAAATGCTTACGCCCTGGCGGGGTCTCCGGAAAAAGCGGAGGAAATCTTCGAAAAAGCCGCGGCCATCGATCCCGGGGAGTCTCATGTCTTCTTCAACCGGTTAGGAAACATCCTGGCGCAGAAGGGCGATCTCGAACGGGCCGTCCGGATCCTCCGGAAAGCCATCGGAGAAAAACCGGATTGTCCTTTTTACTACTGCACCCTTGGGGATGTCCTGATACGGCGGGGGCGGATCGACGAGGCTCGAAAGGCTTATGACCGGGCCGTCGAACTCGATGAAGGATCCGGGGAAGGGTACCTGAACCGCCTCGGCCTGTCCCTTCTGAGCGGCGGATACGGGAAAGAGGCCTTTTCCGTATTTGAATCCCTCGTCTCCTTTGACCCGGCCAATCCGTTTTACCGGCGGAACCTTGGGGAAGCCCTGAAATTGGTGAAACCGCAATAAAGCCCGAAAATCAATTCTTGACAGGGATCCGCCCCTTGAGATATGCTTCCGGCGTTCTCCTTGGCAGATCAAAATGGGGATGTAGCTCAACTGGGAGAGCGCGGCGTTCGCAATGCCGAGGTCAGGGGTTCGATCCCCCTCATCTCCACCAGAAAATAAAAAATCCCTCCTCAAGAGGGATTTTTTTTGCGCCGAAACCCTTCCTCGCAAGAAGACGGGTCAGCCCCTGGCAGGGAACATCCTGGCGAATCTTCTCTTCTTCCTGTTTTTCCACCCCCCCCGATGATAGGCGTAACCGGCGAGAAGGGGCAGCGCCAGGGTCGCTTCGGCGAAAACCATCTGTTCAAAGGCGGTATCCACCTTCCCCCAGGATGCAGCCTCCTTCAGAGTGGAACTGGAACAGGCGCCGTCCCGGACATCGGCCACGGTGATCTGGACGGCATATTGATGCATGGGGACTTCCTTCCCGAGGATTTCCGCGCAGATCACCGTATCCTGGATGAAATTTTTGGGCACGCCGCCGCCGATCATGAGAAGCCCCGTCGTCTCCGCCGCCATTTTTATTTCCGTCACTTCCCGGAAATCCTTCACCGAATCAATGGAAACATGGCTGTCGGGGCGGCGGTGCTGGTGCAGGACGAGGCCGAAGCCCGCGCTGCTGTCGGAAAAGGCGGGGCAGAAGATGGGGACGTCATGCTCCCAGGCAACCTGGACCAGGGAGTTCTTCTTCTTCGAATGGTTTGTGAGATATTTCCCCATTTCACCGATGAATTCCCGGGAAGAATAGGAACCGGGGGAAAGGGCATCGGCAATTTCCGTCACCGTCCGGTCACAGGCCTGAAGCTCTTCCTCGTCGATGTAGGTATCGTAAATCCGGTCGATATAAAGACGCCTCAGCTCCCGGTCATCCACATGGGGAGACCCCTGGTAGTGCCGAAAACCCAGGGCCTCGAAAAAATCCATGTCCACGATGGCGGCTCCGGTCGCGCAGACGGCGTCCACCATGTTGTGGGCCACCATATCGGCGTAGATCTGCATGCAGCCGGCGGCACCGGTGCTCCCGGCGATGGTCAGTATGACGGCGCACGCCTCGTCCCGAAGCATCCTATCGAAAATGTCCGCCGCCACGGCAAGATCCCGGGCGGAAAAAGACATCCCTCTCATGGATTCGACAAGGGGCACGGGATCGAATTCCTTGATGTCGATGTGCCGGACTTCGTTCCTAAGATAATCCTTCTTTCCCATCTTTTTCCCTGGTTCCTCTCAAACGGCCGGCCTTCGGGAAATCTCTTCCCCTGGAATACCCCGGTCCCGTTTCATTCATTTTTATTTCAAGCGGACTTTTTTTACGAAGCCTTCACCGGAATCATTATCTGAAACAGGGCAACAATGCAAGACCGGCATAACGGGGAGAACGTCCGTTTTTTCTGTTGTGAATGCCGCCGGAAATGGATTAATAGACGGCATGGACTTGATGATCCCGTAAAAAGTCTAAAAATGCTCGTTTTCCGACGGCTTTGTAAAAAGTTCCGGAGGCAGGGCGCCCGAATCCCGAGGAACGAGACGTACTGAGCGGTACGTCGCAGGGACGAGGAATGAAGGGCAACGCAGCCTATGGAGCTTTTTACGAAGCCGTCAGACTTGGAGGAGGGTGACGATGAGACTTTCAAAAGAAGAGATGCTTAAACTCATGACAGAATGGGCCGACGCCTGGAATCGCCACGATTTCGAGGCCGTCATGGAGAAGTTCCATGATGACATCCTTTTCGAAAACTGGACGGGGGGGAGGGCCGGAGGAAAAGAATCCCTCCGGAAAGCCTGGGCTCCCTGGTTCAGCCATCACGGTGATTTTGTATTTAAAACGGAAGCCTTCATCGCCGACGAGGAGGGACAGCGGGTGGTCTGGCAATGGACTCTGGACTGGCCGTCCCCGGAAAAAGGATATGAAGGCAAGCGGGAGATCCGAAGAGGAGCGGACATCATTGAGATAAAGGATGGAAAAGTCTTCCGCAAAATCACCTATTCGAAAACCACGGTGGTGATCGACGGCCGAAAGAAGTCCCTGACGGCGGACTGACCCGGAACGGATATTCTGTTCCGGCATGGATGCGGCTTCTTTCCCGTCCATGGAGCGGCGGAAAGCAGCGGGGGGACTCAACGCGGGATTCCCTTCCCTGCCGGGGCGGGTCTGTTGAGAAAATCCGCCCCGCGCTCCTCGCTCAGGCCGAGAACTCCCGCATAGGCAAACTCGAAGTAAATGTCCACGATGTCCTGTACGTTCAGAGGACCCCCGATTTTATACCAGTACGAAACGCCGGTACACATCTGAAGGATGGCGAAAGCGGCGATCTTCGTATCACGGATGCGAAAGGCGCCCTCCCCGGCACCCTCGTCCAGCACATCGGAAAAGAGTTTTTCATATTTTTCCCGTTTCCGGATCACGCAGCGCCGGTTTTCTTCCCCAAGGCTCCGGATCTCGGAATCGGTAACATAGGTCATATCCAAGTTATTGATATGGTAAACGATATGCGTCTCGATCAGTTTTCTCAATTTTGCGATCACGCTCCGCTCGTTTTTGAGCGCGTCTTTCACCAGAAACATCAGTTCGGACATGGTAAAGTCCATGATGCTGAAGAGGATTTCCTGCTTCGATGAAAAATGATAATAGACACTTCCACCCTTGATCCCGGACCTCCCCGCCAACTCCCGCAGGGTAGACGCCTCGTAGGATTTGTCCCTGAAAAGACGGGCCGCCTCCGTGAGGATAATTTTTTTTCTCGGATGCATTTCCATAACTTTTTGACTTCCCCGGAAAGATTCATTCAAATGACCTAACGTTTGTTATAACATTTCCCCTCCCCCGTCAAGCTTTTTTATCCTTTTGATATTATTACCAGAACGCAAAGGAGGCAATCCCCCTCCATCTTCAAGAAGAGAATGGATTCTTATGTTCCGAGGACCTTCGTCCCGGAACGGACCAAACCCTTTTCGTTTTATTATCCTACTTATATAACAATACTTTTTGCAACATCAGTCACGGTTAAAAAATCTCTTGACAACCCCAAAACATTACACTATTTTAAGACAAACCTAACGATAGTTAGGTAATTCACCGATGGAGGTAAAGAGAGTTATGAAGCTTCTGAAAAAAGGGGTCGTCATCGTGTTGTCTCTTTTCCTGTTGACGGGCATACTGGGCACTTTCAACGGAACGGATGCCTCGGCAGCGGATCAGAAAGTGTACAAGTTCAGAATGCAGGTCCTCTTCGGCCCGAGCCAGCTGTGGCAATACCAGCCATTCGTGGATTATGTCGATAAAGCAAGTGGCGGGCGGATCAAGATAGATCTCTACGCCGGTGGCCAGCTGGTTCCCACGGACCAGATGCTGAGCGCCTGCGCCGAGGGGACCATCGACCTGGCAGGAGGAGCGGGCGGGTACTGGTCCAACAGGATCCCTCTGGCGGACATCGAGGCGGGCATGCCTTTCTCCCTCCGGACCCTGACGGACGTCAACACCTTTTTCTACCAGAAGGGGTTCCTGGAACTCTGCCGGAAGGCCTATGGGGAGCACGGCGTCTATTACCTCGGCCCCCAGATGGTGGACTTCTCGTTCATCGAGGCCAAGAAGCCCGTCAGGAATCTGGAAGATCTCAAAAAACTGAAGTTTCGGGCCGTCCCGAATACGGGCAAGCTCCTGGGCAAATCGGGGGTCTCCGCCGTCTACATTCCCGCCGAGGAAGTCTACATGGCTATCTCCACAGGTACATTGGACGGCGTGATTTACGGAGGCGCCGCATCGAATTCCACCATGTCCTACCAGGAAGTCGCCCCCTATTACATGGTCCCCCCCATCAACTGTGCCAACCAGAACCTGATCATGGGCATGAAGCAATGGAATTCCCTGCCCAAGGATCTCCAGGCCGTTCTCGACCTGGCCACCCAGTATGAAAACCTTTACATCCAGACCCTGAACTGGGACCTGGAATTCAAGTCCCGGGTCAAAATGATGAAGGAAAACAACCTTCAGATCGTTCAGCTGGATGAAGCCCTCCTGGACACTCTGACCGCCAGCGCCCGGGAAATGTGGGCCGAGGCGGCCAAGAAAGACGCCTACTCCAAGCAGGGGATCGACATGCTTCTGGATTATCTGAAGGAAGTTGGTTACATCAAGTAACGCTTTTAAAACAGAGTTGGCGTGCGCCCGACCCCTCCGGGCGCACCCACGACATCACAAGGAAAGTCCGACTTCAGGAATTCGCCGTCCACAAGAAAATTGTTTCAACGGACGGGGCCTCGAGTTTGCATGTTCCCGTGACGGTTTTCCCCTCCGCCGATTTCATCACCGCAACGGGGAATGCATCGGGATTCCCCACAAGCGAGGTTATTATGAAACTCCTTGCCTATTTTGTGAAATCAGTCGACCGCACCTCCCTGATTATCGGAAAGATCGTGAGCTACTTCATGGTTCTCGTGATGGTCTCGTCGGTCATCGAGATCGTCTCCCGGTACTTCTTCAACAGCCCGACGATCTGGGCCTACGAGTTCGGTCAGTTCCTCTTCGGAGCCTACTTCCTCCTCGCAGGAGCAGTCACACTCTATTACAGGGAACACGTTGGAATGGACGTGGTCGTCAGTCACCTGTCCCCGCGAAAACAGGCCATGGCGAACGCCATCACTTACATTTTCGCCGCCCTCTTCTGCGGGGTTCTCGTCTATAAGGGAGGACAGTTTGCCTACAAATCCATCCTTCACCTCGAGCGGGCGGCCAGTGTCTGGGCGCCGCCTATCTGGCCCCTCAAGGCGACCCTGCCCGTAGCTGGTCTTCTCATGCTCCTCCAGGCCACGAGCAACCTGATCAAAGACATCTACTTCGCCGTCACGGGGTCGCCCTGGGAAGAAAGGGAGGTGCGTGCGTAATGGATATGACCACCATCACCCTTCTCATGTTCGGCGTCATGGTGCTTCTTTTGTGTACGGGTCTGCCGGTCACTTTTGTTATCGGGAGCGTAGGCATCATCTTCGCCTACTTTCTCTGGGGACCGGGCGGACTTTCCATGCTCATCTACCCTACCTACGGCCTGTCCCTGACCTTCCTCCTGGCGGCGGTCCCTCTTTTCATCTTCATGGGACTTATCATGCAGAAGTCGGGCATCGCCGATGACCTGTTCGAAGCCATGTACAAATGGGCCGGAGGTCTCCGGGGCGGCATGGCCGTGGGAACAGTCGTCGTATGCGCCATCATCGCCGCCATGGTGGGCATCAGCGGGGCGGCTACCGTGGCTATGGGACTCATCGCCCTCCCGGCCATGCTGAAACGGAATTACTCCAAATATCTAGCCACCGGCACCATTCAGGCGGGAGGGGCTCTCGGCCTCCTTATTCCTCCCAGCATCCCCTTTCTCGTCTATGCCTTCGTGGCTCAGCAGTCCGCGGGGATGCTCTTCGCCAGCGGCGTCTTTCCAGGACTTCTCCTGTGCACGCTCTATGTCGTCTATATCCTCACCCGTGCGGCCCTGCAGCCCGAGCTGGCGCCGGCGCTGCCGCCGGAGGAAAGGGCGTCCCTCCGGGAGAAATTCTTATCCCTGAAGGCCCTCTTTCTTCCTTTCGCGGTCATTTCCGCCGTCATGGCCTGCGTCGTTTTCGGGATCACGACGATCACGGAGGCCTCCGTGATCGGGGCCGTCGGCGCCATGGTCGCAGCCGCCGTCCACGGCAGGCTCACTTGGAAAATGGTCCGGGAAAGCCTGGAAAGGACAACGATTGTGACGGCCATGGTCATGTGGATCGCCCTTGCCGCCGTCTGCTTCGGGAGCATCTACACGGGGCTCGGCGCCGCCAAGATGGTGAAGGACGTATTCCTGGGCATCGGCCTCGGTCCCTGGGGAATTCTCATCTGCATGCAGCTCAGCTTCTTCGTCCTCGGCATGTTCCTCGATGATACGGCCATCCTCTTTCTCACCGTCCCTCTGTATCTGCCCATCGTCAAGCAACTGGGGTTCGATCCCATCTGGTTCGGTACCCTCTTTGTCATCAACATGCAGATGGCCTTTCTCACCCCGCCCTACGGTCTGAACCTCTTCTACATGAAAGGCGTCGTCCCTAAAAATATCACCATGACCGACCTCTACTGGTCCGTCTGGCCCTTTGTGGTCATCCAGGGCGTGGGGCTCGCCACCGTCATGATGTTCCCCCAGATCGCCCTGTGGCTGCCCAACGCGGTCTTCAAATAACGGAACGGAGAGGAACGGCGATGAAAAAAAGAGGTCATCCATTAGGCTTGCACCGGGTCCTGGAACCGAAGGGGTCCCTTCCCCAGGCGGCCCGCCGGCTGGACAGCACCCCGGAGTGTTACGACAACGAGATCCTACTGGACGTGGAGGTTCTGAACATCACCTCCGCCAGTTTTTCCAGGCTCAAGAAGGAAGTGGGAACGGGGCACGATGCCCTCGCCCGGGCGGTCATGGCCATCGTCGGCGAGCGGGGTAAATACCAGGACCCCGTCTTAGGATCGGGAGGCATGCTGGTGGGACGGGTTGCGGAAATTGGCGAACGTCTCAAGGAACGGATCGATCTGTCAGCCGGCGACAGGGTTGCCACTCTGGTCTCCCTCACGGCCACACCTCTCCGGGTGGAGGAAGTTCTCCACATAAACGCGCCGGTGGACCAAGTCTGGGTCCGGGGGCAGGCGGTCCTTTTCGAACGGGGCCTTTACGCCAGGATCCCCGGCGATCTTCCGCCGGAGGTGTCGCTCGCGGTCATGGACGTCGCCGGAGCACCGGCCATGGTAGCCCGGAAGGTCACAGCGGGAGATATCGTAGTCGTCCTGGGCGGCGGGAAAGCAGGGCTTCTGTGTCTTCACGAGGCCCGCAAAAGGGTGGGTATCACGGGGAAAACCATCGTCGTGGAATACTCGGAAGAACGATGCGGGGAAATCCTCTCCCTGGGTCTTGCCGACGCGGCGCTGCCCCTGGACGTGACAAAGCCCGTGGAAGTCATGGAAAAAATAGAAGAGGCGACCCGGGGGGCCATGTCGGACTTCACCGTTAACGTGGTGAACGTCGAAAATTCCGAGATGGCGGCGATCCTGGCCACGAAACCCCAGGGAACCGTTTTCTTTTACAATACGGCCACAAGCTTCACGAAGGCGGCCCTGGGAGCGGAAAGCGCCGGCACCCCCGTCGGAATGCTCATCGGAAACGGCTACGTCCCCGGCCATGCCGAGCTGACGTTCCAGATTCTGAGGGAAAACGGAGAATTGCGCCGGTTTTTCGAAAGAATATACACAGACAGGAAGCGGTAGCGGAACATTCTTATATTGCGAAGGAGTGGAAAAGATGGGAAAAATTGAATCAACAATACGGCTGAGGATGTCCCAGGCGGATGCCCATTACGGCGGAAACCTGGTGGATGGAGCCCGGATACTCTCTCTGTTCGGGGACATTGCCACGGAACTATTAATCAAGATCGATGGGGATGAAGGGCTCTTCCTCCGCTATGACGAAGTGGAATTCCTGGCTCCCGTCTACGCCGGGGATTATATCGAGGCCTCGGGATGGATCACCGGCATGGGCAATACTTCCCGGAAGATGGAATTCATCGCCAGAAAGGTCATCCGATGCATCAACGACCTCGGGCAGCCTTCCGCCTGCGATTACCTTGAAGAGCCCATCGTCACCACCCGGGCCAGGGGGGTCTGCGTCACTCCGCGGGAAATGCAGCGAAAAAGCAAGCTTTGAAACAGTCCCTTTCAAACCGTTCCTGAAATCCCCCAAGGGAAAAGGAGGTACGGATGCCATGGATAAACTTATCATTACGGCGGCGATTCAGGGGGCTGAGCTGACCCGGAAGGACACCCCCCATCTTCCCGTTACCCCCGAGGAAGTGGCCCGCGAAGCGAGGCGGGCATGGAACGAGGGTGCAGCGGTCATACACCTTCATGTCCGCGACGGGGAGGGCAAGCCCTCACAGAAGGTCCGGGATTATCAGGAAAACCTGGAAGCGATCCGGGCAGCGGGATGCCGGGCCATCCTTCAGGTATCCACGGGCGGCGCCCTGGGAATGAAACCCGAGGAAAGGATGGAACCCCTGACGTTACGGCCCGAGTATGCCACCCTGAATACGGGCTCCATCAACTTCGGACGGGATATCTTCATCAATTCTTCCTATATGATGGAAGAATTGGCCCGGGCCATGATGAGCTGCGGCGTGAAGCCCGAATTCGAAATCTACGAGGAAGGGCATATCCATAACGCCTTGGCCCTCGTCCGGACCGGGCTGGCCCGGGAACCCCTGAACTTCGACTTTGTCTTAGGCGTCCCCGGAGCCATGGCCCCGACCCCCCGGAACCTCCTCCATCTCGTGGAAACCCTCCCGCCCGGGGCCAACTGGACCGTCGCCGGTATCGGAAGACACGAACTCATCTTGGGGGGGATGGCCATTTTCATGGGCGGGAACGTCCGCGTCGGCATGGAGGACAATATCCACTATTCGAAAGGGATCCTGGCGGAAAGCAACGGGGAACTGGTGGCCCGGATCGCCCGGATCGCCCGGGAGGCGGGACGGGAGATCGCCACAGCCGGAGAAGCCCGGAAAATTCTGGGGATCCGAAAAAAAAACAGGACGGAAGTTTAACCCACGGGAGACTCCAGGGACCGGATGGCCCGTGGAGTCTCTTCCTGTTTCGCATCGTAAAATATATCCCGTCAACCGGGTTTTTCCCGGTCATCGATGAAAATAACCCCGACATGGCAGAAATTGAGGGGATTCAATCGCACAAGGCGATCACTTCGATCTCAATGGGGGCATCCTTGGGAAGGCCGCTCACGGCGATACAGGACCGGGCGGGCGGGTCTTCCCTAAAGTACTCTCCGTAAATACCGTTGAATTCACCGAAAAAATTCATGTCCCGGAGAAAGACCGTCGTCTTGACGACCCGGTCAAGACCGGATCCGGACACTTCCAGAACGTCCCGGACAGTGTCCAGGACCCGCCGGACCCGGGCGGCGAAAGGCCCCTCCACCATGGTCCCCGTCGCGGGGTCCAGGGGAATCTGTCCCGACAGAAAAAGGAACCCCCCTGCCCTGACGGCCGTAGAGTATGGCCCCACGGCCCGGGGAGCCCGGTCCGTCCGAATGATCTTTTTTTCCATGGTTCCCTCCCGGTTCGTATTCTCCTGCTGAGGAGTGCTGTGCTTTCTGTATCGAAAAACGGACCGGCGGGCAATGAAAATATCTCAAGGAGGAAACAAAGGGCTTGCAACTCCCCCCGGGCTCTGTTAAACGGAGCGGATAGTCAAAAAAGGCGGAAATACCGCATGTTGAACTATGGAAAAACAAAAATGATCCTGACTGTGACGGAACTCACGGAAGAAATCCGGTCCGTTCTTGAGGAAACGTTCGGGTTCCTGTGGGTCACGGGAGAAGTGTCCAATCTCCGCCGCCCGTCGTCGGGGCACGTGTATTTCACCCTGAAGGACGAACGGGCTCAGATCCGGGCCGTCCTGTTCCGCCAGAGTTCGGCAAAGATGGGCTTCGATCTCGAAGACGGCATGGAAATCACCTGCCGGGGGAGGGTTTCCGTTTACAGCCAGCGGGGAGAATATCAGATCATTGTGGACGCCGCGGAACCGAAGGGAATCGGCGCCCTCCAGATGGCCTTCGAACAGCTGAAGAAGCGCCTGGAGGAGGAAGGGCTCTTTGACCCCCTTCTCAAAAAGCCCCTTCCGTTCCTGCCGAAGAAAATCGGTGTGGTCACCTCCCCGAGCGGGGCCGTCATCCGGGATATCCTGAACATCACGGGAAGACGTTTCCCATCCATAGACATTCTCATTGTCCCCGTCCGGGTCCAGGGCGCCGAGGCGCCCCCGGAGATCTGCGAAGCCATCGCCCTCCTGAACGAACGCCGGCTGGTGGACGTGATGATCCTGGCCCGGGGCGGGGGGTCCCTGGAGGATCTTTTCCCCTTCAACGACGAGCGGGTCGCCCGGGCGGTTCATGCCTCCCGGATCCCCGTCGTCTCGGCGGTGGGCCATGAAATAGACTTCACCATCGCCGATTTTGCCGCCGATCTCCGGGCGCCGACGCCGTCCGCCGCCGCCGAACTCGTCGTTCCCATGAAAGAGGACCTGCGGCAGACCCTGATACGGAACGGAGAACGACTGGACCGCGGGCTGGAGAAGAAAATCCTTCACCTCCGGGACCGTTCGGCCTTCTTTCAGGCCCTGCTGAAAACCCCCCGGCGGCGGATCGACGAATCCCGTCTGGAAATGGATGAAACCCTGGCGGACCTGGAAGCCGGAATAGGGCGGATTCTCCGGGGACAGGAGGACAGGCTGGACCGGAGAAAAGAACGCCTCAGCGCCTTTTCACCGGCCGGCCGTATCGGGAACTTCCTTTTTCAGCTTGATCACTTAGGAAAAAATATGGTAGCGGGACTTCAGCTGACCCTGAGGGAACGGAAATCCCGTCTCAGGGAGGGGGGGGCTTCCCTGGATGCCTTGAGCCCTTTATCGGTGCTCCGGCGGGGATATGGAATCACCCGTAAACACCCCGAAGGCCCCGTCCTTCGGGACGTGTCCTCCCTTGCCCCGGGAAACCGGGTGAGTACAAGGCTTGGAACCGGGTCCTTCCTGGCCGAGGTATTGGAAACCGCACCGGGAGACAACCTATGGAAGACATGAAGTTCGAAGAAGCTTTGGAGCGCCTCGAATCCATCGTCCGGGATCTTGAGAAGGGCGAGCTGACCCTCGAGGAATCCCTCGCGGCCTTCGAAGAGGGCATCGGGCTGTACCGGTTCTGTGCGGGAAAGCTCGACGATGCGGAGCGGAAAGTGGACATCCTCCTGAAAGACCAGCAAGGGTTCCGGATTCAGTCCTTCCTGAAAAAGGAAGATCATGAAGAGTAGATCGGGCCTTTCCCTGGAAGCCTTCCTCCGGAAAAGAAAAGACGTCGTCGATCACGCCCTCGATGCCTATCTCCCCCCGGAGGACACCTATCCCGAAGCGATTTTCAAGGCCGTCCGATACAGTCTTTTCGCCGGGGGAAAACGGCTTCGCCCCATTTTAGCCATCTCGGCGGCGGAAATCTGCGGCACCCCGGCGGCGGACGTTCTTCCCGTCGCCTGCGCCCTGGAGATGATTCACACTTATTCCCTCATCCATGACGATCTTCCCGCCATGGACGACGACGATTACCGGAGGGGCAGGCCGACGAGTCACCGGGTCTTCGGGGAAGCGGCGGCCATCCTCGCCGGGGACGCCCTGCTCACCGAGGCTTTCCGTCTCATGGCCCGCCGGGACCTCATGGCCGGCACCCCCCCGGAAAGGATCCTCGCCGTCATCGGCGAAATCGCCCACGGGGCCGGATTTTTCGGCATGATCGCCGGGCAGGTCGTTGACATCGCCTCGGAAGGAAAACCGGGGGACGAAAAGACCCTGGCGTTCATTCACTCCCGGAAGACGGAACGGCTGATCACCGTGTCCCTTCGGGCCGGCGCCCTGGTCGCCGGCGCGGGGGAGGCGGCTCTTCACAGTCTCACCGAATATGGGAAAAGAATCGGACTTGCCTTTCAGATATCCGATGATATTTTGAACGTGGAAAGTTCGACGGACGCCCTCGGAAAGGGCACGGGAAGCGATGCCGCCCGGGGAAAGATGACCTATCCCGCCCTGTTCGGCCTGGAGGTCTCAAAGAAAAAAGCCCGCGTCCTGGTCGAAGAGGCCGTTCAATGTCTCGCGCCTTTCGGCGGGGAGGCGGACCCCCTCCGGTCCCTGGCCCTCTTTATCATCGACCGGAAGGCATGATAGGATGGCTGCTTACAAAGCCGTCCCCAAAATCGTGTTTAAGACTTATTTACGAGATCATCAAATATGGATCAGGAAAAGAAAAAAGAAATTCTTGACGGGATCGATTCCCCGGAGGATCTCCGGAAGCTGACCCTCGACGAACTGAACCTTCTCGCCCAGGAAATCCGTGGCAGAATCATCGATACGGTGGCGCAGAACGGCGGACATCTCGCATCGTCCCTGGGCACGGTGGAACTCACCCTGGCGCTCCACTACGTCTTCGACACGCCCCGGGACCGGCTCATCTGGGACGTGGGACACCAGGCCTATGCCCACAAGCTCGTCACGGGCCGCCGGGACCGCTTTCACACGCTGAGAAAGAAGGACGGCATCAGCGGCTTCCCGAAGCGGAAGGAAAGTCCCTATGACGTCTTCGACGCCGGGCACAGCAGCACCTCCCTGTCCGCCGCCGCGGGCATCGCCGAAGCCCGATGTCTCAGCGGGGGAAAGCACAAGGTCATCGCCGTCATCGGCGACGGGTCCATGACCGCGGGGATGGCCTACGAAGCCATGAACTGGGCGGGGGACCGGGAAAAGGACCTGATCATCATCCTCAACGACAACGAAATGTCCATTTCCCCGAACGTGGGGGCCATGTCCGCCTACCTGAACCGGGTCATGACGGGGAGAGAGGTCACCCGGCTCAAATCGGGGGTCCTGAATGTTCTGAAATCCCTCCCCGGGGGAGACCACATGATCAAATTCACCCGGCAGGTCGAGGAATCCCTGAAGGCCTTCATCGTACCGGGCATGCTCTTCGAAGAGTTAGGGTTTCAGTACGTGGGCCCCCTGGAGGGCCACCGGCTGGATTACCTCATCAGGAATCTCCGGAACGTCCGCCAGCTGAACAGGCCGGTCCTGGTCCACGTGGTCACCCGGAAAGGAAAAGGCTGTTCCTTCGCGGAAGCGGAACCCTGCCGGTACCACGGAGTGGGACCCTTCGACCGGGAAACCGGGACCGTCCGGATCAAGCCCGGCGCCCCGCCCTCCTATACGGAGATCTTCGGACAAACCATGATCCGGCTGGCCTCGGAAAACCCCAGGATCGCCGCCATCACGGCGGCCATGGGCACCGGCACGGGTCTGGACGAATACGCCGTCCGGTTCCCGGACCGGTTCTTCGATGTGGGCATCGCCGAGCAGCACGCCGTCACCTTCGCCGCGGGGCTCGCCGTCGAGGGGTTCGTGCCCGTCGTCGCCATCTACTCCACCTTTCTCCAGCGGGCCTTCGACCAGGTCCTCCACGACGTGTGCCTCCAGGACCTTCATGTGGTCTTCGCCCTCGACCGGGGAGGTTTCGTGGGGGAGGACGGCCCCACCCACCACGGGCTTTTCGACCTGGCCTATCTCCGATCCATCCCCAACATGGTCATCATGGCCCCGAAGGACGAAAATGAATTCCAGCACATGTTGAAAACGGCGGTGGAGCATTCGGGGCCCGTCGCCATCCGTTACCCCCGGGGCTCCGGATCGGGGGTTCCCCTGGATGGCGAGTTTTCCCCTCTCCCCATCGGCAGGGGGGAAATCCTCATGGAAGGGAACGATCTTGCCATCGTGGCCATCGGAACGGCCGTTCAGGCCGCCCGGGCGGCGGCGGAAAGACTTCGGAAAGAAGGAATCGGAGCGACGGTGATCAACGGGAGGTTCGTTAAACCCCTGGACAGGGATCTCCTCTGCCGGATCGCGGGGGAAACGGGCCGCGTCCTCATTGTCGAGGAAAATGTGCTCATGGGAGGATACGGCAGCGCCGTCCTGGAATGTTTTCAGGAGGAGGGGATGGAGGCCCTGAAGATCCGACGCCTCGGCGTGCGGGATGAATTCGTCGAACAGGCGACCCAGAAAGAGCTGAGGCATCTTTACGGAATCGATGAAGAGGGCATTTACCGGACCGCTCTCACCCTGGTCCATGCCTCCTGAACGACCGTCTTTCTCCCATGATGGTTTCGTAAAAGCCTCCCCTATCGCGTATCCCTTCATCCCTCGTCATTGCGGCGTACCGGTAAATCGCATGGAACGGAAAAAAGGCAAGGAAAGATTGGACAGGCTCGTCGTGGCGCGGGGGCTCGCCGAATCACGGGAAAGGGCCAGGGCCCTCATCCTGGCGGGGTCGGTGACGGTGAACGGCGCCCCCGCCGACAAGGCGGGGGCGCTCGTTTCGGAAAACGCCGACATCGCTCTCAGGACGGCCGACCACCCTTACGTGAGCCGCGGCGGTCTGAAGCTCGAGGGGGCCCTCGATGCCTTCCGGCTCGACGTGACCGGTTTCACCGCCCTGGATGTGGGCGCCTCCACCGGGGGGTTCACCGACTGTCTTCTCCGGAGAGGAACCCGGAAAGTCTATGCCGTCGATGTGGGATACGGCCAGTTCGCCTGGAAGCTCCGGCAGGATGAGCGGGTCGTCCTTCTCGAAAGAACCAATATCCGCCACGTGACGGGAGATCACATCGGGGAGGCCGTCGACCTGGCGGTCATCGATGTCTCTTTCATCTCCCTTCGGCTGGTCATCCCCGTCGTCCTCCCTCTCGTCCGGACGGAAGGCTGGATCCTCTCCCTCATCAAACCCCAGTTCGAGGCGGGAAGAGACGAGATCGGAAAGCGGGGGGTCGTCCGGGACCCCGCCGTTCACCGGACGGTCATCGAAAAGATCGATGCCTTCGTCCGGGAACAGGGCGTCCGCGTCCTCGGAACCTGCGAATCCCCCATTACGGGTCCGGAGGGAAACCGGGAATTCTTCCTTCTCGGGAAAAAAGAAACGGTCGAGCCGATCCACCGGGAAGGGACGGTCGGCCCTTAAGGGTATCATGGGAATCAAACTGGCAAGAACCGCCGGGTTCTGCATGGGTGTCCGCCGCGCCATGGACATGGTCCTCGACATCGCCCGCAAGGGGGGAAAGGGGCCGATCTACACTTACGGGCCCCTGATTCACAACCCCCAGACGATCGAACTCCTGAAGAAGCGAGGCATCCTCCCCGTCGGAAACATCGACGAGATCCGGGAAGGAACGATCGTCATCCGCGCCCACGGCATCCCCCCCGCGGAGCGAACCAGGTTGAAGGAAAAGGGCATCGAGATCATCGATGCCACATGCCCCAAGGTCGCCCGGGTCCAGGGAATCATCCGGAAACACCACAGCCAGGGGTATACGATCCTGATCCTCGGCGACAGGGACCATCCCGAGGTCACCGGCCTTCTCGGTTATGCCGGCGACCGGGGATTCGTCATCCACCGGGCGGAGGACCTGGAAGGTCTCACCGGATCGGAGCGGGTGTGCGCCGTCGCCCAGACCACCCAGAACGTGGAAGAATTCGAACGGATGGCCGAAGCCATCCGAAAAAGGTTCCCTCAGGCCGTTATTTTCAACACGATCTGCGATTCCACGGTGAAAAGACAGGACGAGGTCCGGGACATGGCCGGGAAGATGGACGCCATGATCATCGTAGGAGGAAGAAACAGCGCGAACACGCAGCGGCTGCGGGCCATCAGCGAAGATTCCGGCACTCCGACCTTTCACGTGGAAACCGCCGGGGAACTTTGGAAAACAGACCTCGATTCTTATGAAAACATAGGCGTTTCAGCCGGGGCCTCGACGCCGAACTGGATCATCAACGGGGTTCTGGACCACATGGCCGGCAGGGGCAGGGAGAAGCACCGGTCGATGGGAAAACTTCTCTACCCGTTATGGCTCTGGATGGTCAAAACCGACCTCTTCAAGGCCGTCGGGGCCTCAAGCCTCACCCTGGCCGCCCATATCCTCCAGGACCTGCCCCTGAATCCACTCAGCCTTTTCACTTCCGCCTTCTATGTCCATGCCATGCACACCGTGAACCGTATCCAGGAGAAATCCCCCCTGCAGGACCGCGTCAGGGACGAAGAGAAAATACCGGCCCGGAACCGGAACGCCCTCCTTGGGCTGGTCACTCTCGGCCTCGCCCTTTTTCTCTCTTACCTGACCGGCCTGTTTTCCTTTCTCCTCCTCCTGTTTATTTCATCCCTGGGGCTTTTGTACGACATCCAGCTTTTTCCGGCAAAATGGTCCGTGAGAAAGATCAGCGGCATCCCGGGCTCGAAAAATTTTCTCATGGCCTTCGCCTGGGCGACGGTGTGCGCCGCCCTCCCCCAGGTGGAAGCCACCCTGTCGATCACACCGGGAACGGTCGTCGCCTTTCTCTTCGTCTTCACCCTCGTCTTTATCGTTTCCTCCCTGTCGGACCTCATGGATATCCAGAGCGATCGACTGGTGGGACGGGAGACCATCCCCGTGGTCATGGGGGAAAAAAAAACCCGGGCGGTCCTCCAGGGGGGCTCCCTCCTCCTCGGTATCCTCCTGATTCTCTCCTATGGAACGGGCGTCACGCCGCCCTTTACCCTCGTTCTTCTCACCCCCCTGATTTACCTGTGGATTTGTTTCCTTGTTTATGATAGAAGGTTCTCGCTTTCCGCCCTGACGATGGAAGGGTTCCTGGAAATGAACCTTCTTCTTCCCGGAATCCTGGCGGGGCTGTGGCTGTATTTTTGAGGAAATATGGGTATTTTGTTCGAAAAGCATTCCCGGAGATGAGAACCATGAAAATAAGAGGGCTCCGTCTTTTCCTGTTTTCCGCGATCACCCTTCTTGCGGCCTGCGGAGGGCTTCGTTACGCCCAGGTGAACCCGGAAGCCCGGGACTTTCATCCCCGGACCATCGCCATCCTGCCCGTGGATGTGCGGACCAGCTACGAAGCTACCGGTCTCGCCGATGAAATCTTCACCCGGGTCCTTCAGAAGGAGGGCCATTTCCAGAAAGTGGTTTCCCCCGGGGAAATCAGGGAACGGATGGGTCAAGATCCGGCCATTTCCAAGGATATTTCCGATTATGTCGCCAAGCTTCGGGCCGTCAGTTTCTCCGATCCCGCGCTGACCCGGGCCATCGGAAAGCATTTCGAAGTCGAGGCGCTCCTCCTGGCGACGGTGGATTTCTGGATCTACACCGTGGAAGGGGAAGACAAGGTCGCCAAAGTGGGATTCGCCGTCGATCTCGTCGATGCCGCCTCGGGACGAGTCGTCTGGAAAGCCGCCCATCACGAAATAAAGACTTACTGGCTCCTCAAACCCGCACTCCCCGATCTTGCCGAATCCGTGGCCGGAATGATCGTCGCCGAGATGCCCCGTTGATTCCGGGCTCCGCCGGTTACGGGATTCGCGCTTCAAGGGGGGCCGTCCCCATAAACACATGAAGGAGGCACCATGAAAGAAAAAGTTCAGGACCTGATCAATGACGTCCGCCCGAAGCTTCAGGCGGACGGAGGGGATATCGAACTCATCGACGTAACCGAGGATGGCGTCGTAAAAGTAAAGCTCCTCGGCGCCTGCGGGGGGTGCCCCATGGCCCAGATGACTCTGAAGATGGGCGTCGAACGCTATCTCAAAGCCAAACTTCCCGAGGTCAAGAAAGTCGAATCCGTCTAATCACACGACCGGTAGTTACCGGTGATTTTATCTGATTTTTGGAGGACAGCGCCATGGCTTACAAAATCACCGACGAGTGCATCGCCTGCGGTTCCTGCGAACTTGAGTGCCCCGTGGAGGCGATCAGCGAAGGCGAGGATATTTACGTTATTGATCCGGACAAGTGTACCGATTGCGGTGCCTGTGCCGATATCTGCCCGGTGGAAGCCATTCTGCCCGGCGAAGACAGCAAATAGCAGGGCGGGGGAATGGATGCCCCGTCCCCGGCGCGCCATCATGGGTTATTTCATCACCTTTGAAGGAATCGAGGGGTCCGGGAAAACAACCCAGATCAAAAAAGCAGCCGATTTCCTCGCAGCGAGACAGGTTCCCTTCCTGCTCACGGAAGAACCGGGCGGAACGGCGCTCGGACATACCCTGAGAAGAATCCTCCTCGACAAAACGACCCTTCAGATCGGAGACAAGGCGGAACTTCTTCTTTTTGCGGCAGCCCGGGCCCAGCACGTGGAGGAGAAGATCCTGCCCGCGCTGCAGGAGGGAAAGGTCGTCCTTTGCGACCGCTTTTCCGACGCCACGGTGGCCTACCAGGGATTCGGCCGGGGACTGGACCTCGAAATCATCCGCGGGATCGACGTTTTTTCCACGGGATCCCTCAAGCCGGACCGGACGTTCCTCTTCGATGTGACCGCCGAAGAAGGCCTGGAAAGGGTCCGGGCCCGTTCCCGGAGAACCGGAACAACCCCGCCGGCGGAGGATCGTTTCGAGGGGGAAGAAACCGTGTTTCACAGGAGGATCCGTGAAGGATACCTGAAAATCGCCGGGGAAGAACCGGACCGGTTCCGCGTTTTCAGGGGAACCCTGTCCATTGATGCCATCCACGGCGATGTGTCGAGGCAGCTCGCCTCAATCCTTCACCTGTAAAGGGACCATGTCTTTTAATGACATCCTGGGACAGGAAAAGCAGAAGATCATTCTCCGGCGTTCCATGGAGCGGGACCGCGTTTCCCATGCCTATCTCTTTCACGGGATCCGGGGCATCGGAAAATTTGAAACTTCCCGCGCTTTCGCCATGGCCCTGAACTGCCGGAATCTTCCGGGGGACGCCTGCGGAACCTGTTCCTCCTGCCGGAAAATCAAGGAGAAAAACCATCCCGATGTCATGGAGATAAGGCCTGACGGGGCCTTCATCAAGATGGCGGCGATCCGGGAACTCCAGCACCAGATCCAGTTCAGACCTTACGAGGGAAAACGGAAAGTCTTCCTCCTCGACGATGCCGAACGGATGAATGACCCGGCGGCGAACGCGCTCCTCAAGACCCTGGAAGAACCCAACCCGGGAAACGTCCTGATCCTCATTTCATCACACCCTTACCGGCTTCCCAGGACCATCCCTTCCCGGTGCCAGCCTCTTCGTTTCGACCCCCTTCCGGATAGAAGCATCTCCGTCTTTCTCATGGAACGCCATTCCCTTGATTCCGCCCGGGCGGATCTTGTTGCGGCCGCCGCGGGGGGAAGCCTGGAAAAAGCCCTGGAGATGCTTCGGGAAGAGTATCACTCCCGGAAAAACGTCCTCATCGACCGGTTTGCCTCCTGCCTCGACGGGAAGGACCCTCTCGATCTGTTTTCCCTTCCCGCCGTTTTCGGTGAAAACAGGCTGGAGATAGCCGGGAAGCTTCAGATTCTCGAAACCTGGTACCGGGATATGCTCATCACGCGGGAAGGAAAGTCATCGGACGGGCTCATTCATCCCGATCTTGCCGGGAAAACGGAAAGCCTTTCCCGGAAGTTATCGGGAGAGGACATCATCGCCTCCATCCTGGCGATACGACGGGCCCGGGAGGCCATCGAACAGAATGCGAACCGGCAGTTGACTTTAGAGTCAATGCTGTTTAAACTCGTCGCCATATGAAACCCTTGGAATCGACCATGAAAAACGAAGAGGACGGTAGTATCCGGGAAGGTCAGGCGGAACCGGAAATCTGGGTCACCTGTGTCCAGATGAAACACAGGAACCAGATCTATCTCGCCCATCTCGGGGGAGCCCCGATCCGGAAAGGGGACAAGCTGATCGTGGAAACGGAAAACGGCCCGGCGGTGGGCACGGTCATCACCGCCTGGACCTTCGACCCTTCCGATCCCCTCCCGGGAAAAATGAAAATGGCCCTTCGGAAAGCCCTGGAGGAAGATCTCCGGATCGAAGAGGAAAACCGGGAAATCGAAACCCGGGCGTTTCATTTCTGCTCCCGTTGCATCCGGACCAGGGGCCTGCCGATGAAACTCATCGAGGTCGAGTATCTTTTCGATCGGAGCAAGATCATCTTCTATTTCACGGCGGAAAGCCGCGTCGATTTCCGGGAGCTTGTCAAGGACCTGGTCCAGGAGTTCAAGACCCGGATCGAACTCCGTCAGATATGGGTGAGGAGCGAAGCCCAGCTTTTGGGAGGGGTCGGAATCTGCGGCAGGGAACTCTGCTGCACCCGGTTTCTGAACACCTTTGCCCCCGTTTCCATCAAGATGGCCAAGGAACAGCAGATGCTCCTGAATCCGGAAAAAATATCCGGCCTCTGTGGACGGCTCATGTGCTGCCTGGCCTATGAATACGGCCACTATGCCAGGACCAAGAAGAAGCTTCCCAAGTGCGGGGCCCAGGTGGAAACGGAAAGAGGAAAGGGCACCATCATCCGGCAGAACCTCATGGAGGGAAAAATCACCGTTTCTCTTGAAGACGGCAAGGAAGTGGAAATCACCCTGCAGGAGTTGAAAGTCGATCCCTTCACCAGCCTGTGAGAAAAAGGGAAACTCCGGGAACCCCAGACAAGAAAAGACGACCTGTCGATACACGGGAGAATAGAACGATGAAAGAGGTTTTTTACGTAACGACGCCCATTTATTATGTCAATGCATCCCCCCACATCGGTCATGCCTACACCACCATCGTGGCCGATGTCATGGCCCGGTTCTATCGTCTCCTCGGTTACGATACTTTTTTCCTCACCGGCACGGACGAGCACGGGGACAAGATCGCCGAAGCGGCGGCCAAGGCGGACGAAACCCCCAAGGAATACGCCGATCGGTACAGCGGCCAGTTCCGGGCTCTCTGGCCGGAGCTTTCGGTGACGAACGACCACTTCATCCGCACCACCGATGAAAACCATGTCAAGACCGTCCAGTACATCCTCCAGAAGGTCTACGACCAGGAAGACATCTACTTCGGCCATTACGAAGGCCATTACTGCGTGGGCTGCGAACGGTTCTACCGGGAGAGCGAACTCGTGGAGGGGAAGTGCCCGGACCACCAGACGGAACCGGAATTCCGCAAGGAGAGCAATTACTTCTTCCGCATGAGCCGTTACCAGGACTGGCTCATCGAATATATCCGGCAGAACCCGGAATTCATCCGCCCGGAACGGTACCGGAACGAGGTTCTTTCCTTCCTCCGGGAGCCCCTGGAAGATCTGTGCATCTCCCGGCCCAAAACGAGGCTCACCTGGGGGATCACCCTTCCCTTCGATGAAAAGTACGTCACCTATGTCTGGTTCGACGCCCTCATCAACTACCTCACGGGAATCGGCTTTCCCGACGGCCCCCGGTTTGAAAAATTCTGGCCCGTCTGTGAGCACCTCATCGCCAAGGACATCCTGAAACCCCACGGGATCTACTGGCCCACCATGCTGAAGGCCCTGGGGATCAGCCCCTACCACAGGCTGAACGTCCACGGGTACTGGAACATCGACGAGGGCAAGATGTCCAAGAGCCGGGGGACGGTCATCAAGCCCCTGGACCTGAAGGACAAATACGGCCTCGACGCCTTCCGGTATTACCTTCTCCGGGAAATGGTCTTCGGCCTCGATTCCAATTTCAGCGAGGAGGGCTTCGTCCTCCGGCTGAACTCCGACCTGGCCAACGACCTGGGCAACCTGGTGAGCCGGTCCCTCACCATGGCGACCCGTTACTGCGAAGGAAAAGTCCCGAAAGCGGCCGGGCCCGCCGAGGAGGATCGAGCCCTGATCGACCGGGCCCTGAAGCTTCTTCCCGAGGTGGAAGAAGCTTTCCGGGGCCTCCAGTTCCATAAGGGCCTCCTCGCCGTCTGGGATTTCGTAGGCATGACGAACAAGTATATCGTGGAAAGGGAACCCTGGACACTGGCCAAGGACCCGGCCAAAAAAGAACGGCTGGATACCGTTCTCTACACCGTCCTCGAAGGGATCCGTTTCATTTCCGTCCTTGTCAGCCCCGTCATGCCCGACGGAGCGGCCAAGCTTCTCGGGCGCCTGGGAATCCCCGATCCTTCCGGACAGACCTTTGAAACCCTGCGGTCCTGGGGCGTTCTTGAACCGGGAAGTCCTCTCACGGTGGGGGAAGCCCTTTTCCCGCGGGTTCAGTGGGAAAAGAAAGAGAAACAGGAGGTCCGGAAATTAGAAGACGTGAAACCGGAAATCACCTGGGATGATTTCTCCAGGGTGGATCTCCGGGTGGCCCGGATCCTGGAAGCGCAGCCTGTCCCCCGTTCGGACAAGCTGGTGAAACTTAAAATCGACGTGGGCGAAGAGCGGACCATCGTCGCCGGCATCGGGAAGGATTACAAGCCCGAAGATCTCGTGGGCCGTCAGATCGCCGTGGTGGTCAACCTGAAGCCGGCCAAGCTCATGGGGGTCGAATCCCACGGCATGCTTCTCGCCACGGACAAAGAGGGGGGACTCAGCCTCGTCGCCTTCGACGGAAAAGCCCTGGAAGGGGCCCGGATCCGCTAATCGTCCAGGTCGCCCACCTCGCGGGCCAGTTTCTCCGCCGACGCCGCCGGGGCCGCCCCCCCGGGCATCTCCCCGGGAACATCCACGGGGTGGACCCACTTACGGACGACATTCGCCGTCCCCGTGACATTCAATTTTTCGAACAGGAAGGCGAACCGGTCCTCCAGTTCCCCGCCGATGGAAGCGAGGACTTCCGGAGGCAGATCCCACATGTCCTTTTTAAAGGGACCGAACCCCTTTTTCCGGGTCTTGTAAAGAAACTGATCCTCCGTATCCTTTTCCTTCCTCTCCCCGGCCAGATCCTTCCGCAGGTATGAATAAACCTGTTCCCGCAGATCCGCCGGGAAGGCGGCACTGTCGTAAATAATGTTTTGGAAACCTGTGGCCAGGTGGATTTCCGCCGTCCCCGTCTCGGGGAAATTTCCGAAAGCCTCCTCCGGCAGGGTGGAAGCCCCGTGCTGAACCGCCCCGGAAAGACCGTATTCCCGGCGGGCGGTTTCCGAAATCTCCCGGAGGGTGTTGAAGTCGATCTTGACCCTGGCGATGGTCCCGTCGGGGAGGGGGACGCCCCCGTGGGTGGTTCCCGTCTGAATGCTGATCTTGCTGATACCCTTGGCATCTCCCCGGAGGCTTTTCAATACCCGGAGATACCCGGTCATGAACGCCCGGAATTCCTCCACGGTGGTATTCCTGCCCCCGACCTCACCGATCTCGCCTCCCACGGACACGGTCACGCCGGCAGGCTCGATCCCCCTGATGAAGGCCGTCAGATCGGCGGTGATCCGGTAATTGGCCTCCTGCTGTTCCTCCAGGGTCGGACGGTCCAGGTCCACCAGGGTGGAGGCGTCGATGTCGATGTTGTAAAATCCGTTCTCCACGGCCTCCCGGATCAGCTTCTTCACATCCTCCACTTCCCGGACGGGATCGCCGGCATACTTCTTCGCGCTCAGCTGGAAATGATCCCCCTGGATAAACAGAGGGCCCCGGTATCCTGTCCGGACGGCCGCCGCCGTGATGGAAGCGGTATACTCGGCCGGTCTCTGGTAGGTATAGCCCATCTCCGAGCGGGCGATTTCGAAAATGAAGGGTCCCATATTCCTTTTCATGGCGGCCCGAAAGACCGCCTGGGCGGCCTGGTAGGTCATCCCCCGGAGGTTGACGGCGGGAACGGTGAACCCCGTCACCTCCTTTTGCCCCATGGCATCGTAGAGGGTCTGGATCGATGCGGGCAGGATCCCCAAAGACGCCCCCCCCCGGCGGATGATCCAGCGGCAGAGGGCTTTCAGGCCTTCATCGGGGGAAAAAACGGCGGTGTAAATCAGCCCGTCGATGCCTTTTTCCCGGAAATTTTCTTCATCGAGCACCCGTACTTCTTTTTTCCCCACATCCAGAATTCCGCGGAGGTCCTTCAGCAGGGCTTCCCGATTTTCATGGATCATCGTCTCTTCTCCTTTTATGGCTTTGCTATCCCTCCCGGCGGGATCTTCCCTGTCATTTGCGGGCATTGCTCAGATATTCCCCGGCTTTTTCAACTTCGTACCGGCTGCCGATATAAATGGGGCTCCTCTGGTCCAGGCTTTCCGGCGTCATGGACAGAATCCGCCGGATACCGTCGGTAGCCATGCCTCCCGCCTGCTCCATGATGAAGGACATGGGCTGGAGCTCGAAGATGAGACGGAGTTTTCCGCACCGAGCGGTTTTCAGGGCGGGGTAGGTGAAAATTCCCCCGCGCTTGATCAGAATCTGGTTGATGTCGGGAACGAAACCGCCGCTGTACCGGAGTTTGTAGCCTTGGGATTCAAGGTCCGTCACATACCGCTCGTGGGCCTCCGTCCATTCATTCCGGATGCCGCCGATGCTGTAGATGGAGCCCCTGTCCTTCATGCGGATGTTCTCCTCCGAGAGGACGTATTCCCCTTCCCGGTTGAGGACGAACTCATGGGTGCCTTTCCCCGCCGTGTAGACCATGGTGATGAGGGGCCCGTATGTGATGTACAGAGCGGCGACGATGCTTTTCTGACCCTCCTCGATGATGGGAACCCGGTGGATGCCGATGATCGTCCCGATGGCCAGGTTGGTGTCCACCAGAGAGGAACCGTCGAGGGGGTCGGCGGTAATGAAGTATTTTTCATCCCCCTTCCCGCACTTCAGGATCTCCGGCTGCTCCTCCGAGGCATATTCCCGGACGAACCCGGAAAACTGGAGCTGGTTCTTGAGGATATCGTCGGCCACCCGATCCAGGGCCAACTGGTCTTCCCCGTAAATATTCTTGAAACCCGCCAGTTTCCGGTTCGATTCGTGAATCCTGGCGGAAATGTATTTCCCCGTCACGGCGATTTGCCAGATAAGACGCCGGAGTTCCGTCTCGATGCCGGCCATCCACATGTGCCGCCGGAGATCGATAAAATATCGCGTTGGATCTGAAATATTCACCATCGTATTTCCCCCTGAATGATCTTCAAGACCATCGAAACAGGATAATGTCGTAAAAAAGTCGATGAATGATCATTTTCCGGCGGCTTCGTAAAAAACCCAGAAGCAGGACGCCATAATCCCGAAGAAAGGCGTACAGAACGGCACGCCGTAATGACCAGGGCAAAAGAGCAATACCCCCCCGGTTACCTGTCAATAAGCCGTCGACCTTGGATTTAATAGCAGTTCGGGGCATTCGTCGCAAGGGGTTTGTTGTTCCGCCCCATTCCGGGAATCGCGGCGCCTCTATCCCGGGAAAAGCCTTATTTCCCCGTGGTGAGTTTCCAGGCGGCTTCGTAAAACTCGGCCCCCGACGAACCGCCATTTTCCGTCACGGCAATGCCCCGGCTTTTTTCCCCGAGGGAACGGGGGCTTCCCCGGTAGATCCCCAGACCTTTTCCCGCCGGTTCAAGGTTCACGTCTCCCAGGGGAACCTCGCTCGCATAAACGACAATCCGGTCCTCCCCGAAAGGGGGAACCACTTCCAGTTGGAAACGATCCCCCTCCCCGGGAATCCTGTAAATGTCGCCGGCCCGGAAGGAGGCTTCCTTCCGGTAGGCATTTGGAAGGAGCTGGACAATGTTTCCCGAGGCATCGACATCCACGACCCGGGCATAGAAATCCCGGTTCCCCTGGAGGAAAATCTCGATCCGGTCCCCTTGCCGGTAGTGCTTCCTGGAGGACCACACCCTGACCTGGAGGGGCAGTCCCGGATCCATGTCCGATCCTTTTTCGGGAAAGCGTTCTTTCCGTTTCAGGCTGTATTCCACCTCCGCCCGGACCCATACGTGATACCGGCTGTTGCCCTCGATCCCCAGGTCCTTCTGCTCCAGGACTTTAACGGCCCCCTCGGCATCCGTCCAGATGAGATCGTATCGGACCTCGAAATCCTTCACGTGGGTTTTGGATGTGACATAGGTCCGGGCCATTTCGAGGGCCTGCCGTTTGGCCGTGGCCAGAGCCGCCGCCCGGACCTGGGACAGGGTCATGTTTTCCGACAGATAAGCGTAGCCGTCCACTTCGTGAATGGAGGACCGCTTCTCCTCGTCGGGGATCACGGCGCCCGCCCGGTTCTCCTGCCCGCAAGAGACCGGCGGATCAAGAACCATCCCGGACGAAAAAAAGAGAAGGACGGCCAAAAGGGCCGGCAAAACAAGACGCCCTTTCATGGGAGACTCCTTGCCCGGGGGCACCTTACAACCTCCCCGGGGGTTTTTTCATCATACAGAAGCGGGAGGGCTGCCGTCAATGGCCCTTCGATCTTTCCCAAGCAGCGCCTTCCCTTTCCGAAGCGGTCGTCCGGCTGCCAACCGGTGCCAACAGATGCCAACCGAAACTGCCAACTGGATCCTCCTTCCTATCGACCGTTCATAATATTGCTATATATATCATACAGATATACCATGGCACAAATATTGCTCAATTATTTCAGATTCCTGATTCTTTTCCCTTTCATCTTCTTTCGAAAATTCCTTTTCCGCTTTTTCCCTGCGAATCGGGACGGATGAAGTCGTAAAAAGTCAAGAAGATCATTCTCCGGCGGTTTCGTAAAAAGCTCCAGAGGCGAAGCGCCCGAATCCCGGGGAATGAGACGTACCCGACGGAACGGACCATGCCGGCTCACAAGAAAAAAGGAGGGGCACAATGAAACGATCCCTATATTTTGTTCTCTGCTTTCTCATGACGGGACTGATCCTTCCACCGGGGCCGTCCCGCGGGGAGGAGACCTGTCTTTTCGGCCCGGAGAGATTCATCCGCAAGAACCGGCTCGTCCAGGACGTATACACCCGGACCTTTTCCGTTCCCGGTCCTGGGGGGGCCCGGCTGGTGGCACGGCCGGACGTGACCGGCGCCATCATCCTGGGGAGAATCACCCTGAATGGAACGGTCGTCTCCGACGGGGAGGACGCCCTCCCTCTCAAACTGCCCATGGACGTCCCCGTCGAGCTTCTTGAATCGAATACGTTGAGGGTCACCCTCTACGGCAACCGATGGAGTTCCCTGACCCTCACGATCATCGAAACGAAGCGGGGTGTCGTTGAAATCCTCGATCCCGCCGAGGGCATGACCGTGGAGGGCCGCAGGACAACCGTTCACGGCACCGTTACCGGGCTGACGGCCCCCTGGGGCGTCTCCGTAAACGGTCAACCCGCCCTGGTGTGGGAGGGTCGTTTTTCCGCAACGGGCATTCCCCTTCAGGAGGGGGAAAATGTCCTGGCGGCCGTGGCCTCCGAACGGAACGGCCGGACGGCGGCGGCCTCCCGAACCGTCCATGCCCGGATGGCCCGGGAGGGCATCGCCGTGACCGCGGCGCCCGAATCGGGCCTGTCTCCCCTTGAGACGACCCTGTCGATAGACACGTCTTTGCCCCTTGCCTCTTCGACCCTCGGCCATACGGGACCCGGCGGTACGGAAATCCTGGAAAGCGATGCCCTCCATTTCAGATTGCGGGTGCCGGAGCCGGGAATCCATATTTTCAGCATCAAGGCAACAACAGAGGGCGGCGGGGTTTTCCATGATGAGGCGACCGTTCTCGTAATGGAAAAGCAGGACTTCGATGCCATGATCCGGGAAACCTGGGACGGCATGAAATCGGCCCTTATGAACGGGGACATTTCGACGGCCGCCGGTTACTTCGATGATGGCACGAAGGATCTGTACCGCGAAATATTGGAGACTCTGGGAGACGACCTTCCCCGGATCACGGGAGAAATGCGGGACATCGAATTCGTTTCGATGGAAGACAACCTCGCCAAATACCGTCTCCAAAAAGAACAGCTTTACGGCGGGAAGATGCTCACCATCGCATATTACGTCTATTTCATCAAGGATGGAGGCGGACTGTGGAAAATATACCGTTATTGAACGTCTGCAGGAGAAAGAAGAAACCCATGAAACGCTCCCTTTACATCATCCTGACCGGCCTTGTTCTAATGGCGAGCCTTTCCACCGGCTGCTGCCCCGTCCAGTACGACGGCGACTACACGGGACGGGTCGTGGACGCCGAAACGGGGGAACCCATCGAGGGGGCGGTCGTTCTCGGCACCTGGGATTTTGTCTCGTCGTCCGTCGCCGGGGCGCTCTACAGCTTCTATGACGCCGCGGAGACCATCACCGACGCTCAAGGCAACTTCACCGTCCCCGGCCGGGGCCTCATGTTTCTGAGCTGTCTCGACAGCATGGACGCCACCGTCTTCAAAACCGGATACGAATGCCTGGACCATGGCTGGGATTCCCTGAAAATCGATAGCGGACTGAGGGGAAAAATTCAATGGGACGGTGAGATTCCTGTAATTCGCCTCAGAAAGCTGACAATGGAAGAAAGAAGGGAACAGGATGTTCCTTCTCCTCCATCGGAAATCAACTGGGAGAATTTCCCTTTGTACATGAAGGAACTCAACAAGGATCGCATCGAACGGGGTAGAAAGCCCCTTTCCATGCACAAGGAGAAACTCGATGAAGGCTTCATGTAAGGTCCTCGGCCTGATATTAATATTCCTTTTTGTTCTTCCCATGCCCCGGGATGTCTCCATCGCTTGGAATGGAGAGACCCACGAAGATCTCTCGTCTTCTGCCGCCAGTTTTTCAGTACTCCATTCCAATAGAGGAGATTATCTCAGAAAAGTCGGGCTGGAAGGCGGTCTTGACCACGAATTGAACTGGTATAAAAAAGAAGCCGTCGAAAAATGGATTAAAGAGGGTTCCAAACTTGAGGATGACAACCCCCGGTACAACAACCACTTTCACAACCCCCTGGCGGAATGGGGATCCGCCGGTTTAGACGACTGGTGCCTCGTGGTCCATGCTTCAGGGGAATCTTCTCTCCTCTGGGCCCAGGATGACGACGGGCAGCAGAACACCGCGGAGGGGGACTGGTCCTGGCGGACCATCCGGGAATATTATTACCGGGCCCTGACAGGCTCCACAGATGCCGACCGTCAGATTAATTTCGCCAAGATCTTCAAGGGCCTGGGTCACCAGATGCATCTTATTCAGGACATGGCCGTCCCCGCTCACACCCGAAACGACGCCCACCCCTTGGACCCGTTCATTCACAAAAACAGGTATGGCGGGCTGTTCTTCGAAAGCTGGGCAGAGAATCATTCCGCTATCATCAAAGGGCTCGCCCGGCAACCCGTCATCCCCACCGTCGGGCTTAATACAAGTGCCTCTTATGGCGGACAAACCCTGGTTCCCATCACCCGGCTGACCGACAGGAATTCCTACAATGGCTCGAATCCCCCGGGTATGTATAACCGCACCGTCGGCCTGGCGGAGTACACGAACGCGAATTTCTTCAGCGACGACACCCTCTTCGCGGCAGACTGTGAATCCGGCCCAGGGCATTATTTCCCTTATCCTTGCAAGAAAGACACGAACCTCCAGGCGTTCATCGACGAGGACCTCCTGCCGGAAACGGATACCCAAAGCGGAGACACGACGTTCCATATCAGCAAAGTGAATGAAAGCAGCAAAAAGGTGATCAATCACCTCGTTCAGCCCACCTACTACACCGAGTACCTGACGCAATTCCCCCTTTATTTCAGAAGTTACTATCTCGGCGAACGATGCCATGAGGATGCCGTCGCCTTCCTCGTCCCCCGGGCCGTGGGCTACTCGTCGAAGATCATCGATTACTTTTTCCGGGGGGAAATGGATCTCGTCCCCGATGAAAGCAATTCAGCCGTCTACAGGATCGAAAACAAGACCCCGGAAACCATGGACGGTCATTTCGAAATTTACTACGACAATGAAAATGAAGAACGAATGAACCTATGGGAAGCCGACTTTTCCGTCGGGCCGAATGCCCGGAGTGATCGAACCGTGGAATTCGATGAACCCGGCGACGCCAAAGAACCGGGAAAGTACATGCTCGTCTTCAGAGGAAAGCTGGGCTGCGAGGAAGATGCCGTCGTCGGAATCGAATGCAACTGCAATCCCTGTGCTATTTACGAAAATTTTGAAAACAACGCTTTCCAGGACGGGTGCTGGATCGTGGTACACGATGAAGAATACTATCCCCATCACCCCGAATGCCGGTTCGAGGAAAACGTGCTGCATTTCAGCCTGTATGAATCCGAGATCGTCGAAATCCGGTTCAGTCAGCCCGTTACGCCCCTCAAGATATCGAAGTACCCCCTTCTCCGCTGGAACATCGACTGCAACAACGCCGGACAGGACATATGGTGGGGGGTTTCAAGAATTTTCGTGCAATGCGAGATCAATGGAACACGCACCCACACCTTCGTCGTGTACATCAACCTTGAAGAATACATCCCTGACAACCCCCCGTTCTACACGGCGGAAACCGTGGGAAAGGGGGTTCAGGAAATCGACCTTCGGGAAAGGTTCGATGCATCCGATGTCATTTCGAATCTTCGGGTCCTGATATCGAATTCGGATACTATGGATTATCTGGAAGGGACCATAGGGTACATCACCCTCTGCCCCGAGTAAGTCACCTTCACTCAGAGCGACAGCCCCGCCGCCCCTCACGGGTCCCGGGCCACCCGGAAGCCCGAACCGTTGTTGTTCATGTCGGGAGCGAGGCAGAGACGGCTGGCGGATCGGGCGCTCGCCGGCATGGATTCCCAGGAGCCGCCCCGGAGGATCCGGTACGTCCCCGAGGAAGGCCCCCGGGGGTCCGTCTGGGCAAAGGTCGGATAGGGGGCGCACCAGTCCCGGCACCACTCCCAGGCATTCCCGATCATGTCGAAAAGCCCGAACCCATTCGGCCCGTATGACCCCGCCGGTGCGGTCCAGGCCTGGCCGTCATCGCATTCCACCACGGCCCAGCCGGGGAAAACCCGTCTCGCCGACTGGTCCGCCATGTTGGCGAACCGGCAGGATGCGAAAAGGTCTTCGCCCCAGTAACGGCTTGTCACCGAGCCCGCGCGGCAGGCGTATTCCCACTCGGCTTCCGTCGGAAGACGGTACTTCGCCGTCCCCTCCCGGCGGTTCAGCCACTGGATGAACGCCTGTCCGTCATTCCAGGAAAGGCAGGTCACGGGCTGAAGATCCGTCTGAAAATATCCTGGATTGTCCCAGTAGAAACCCGGCCTCCGGTTCCACTGGCCCCCGTCGAGAAACCACGTCCCCCCGTTCCTCTCCGCCTCCGTCCGGTAGCCCGTCGCCGCGGCGAACGCCCGCCACTGCCCGACGGTCACCTCCGTGGACTGGAGATAAAAAGCCTTCGAAATCGTCACCGGGTGCGGGAACTCATAGTCCGTCCTCCCCGACTCGTAGAGGGGGCTTCCCAGGGTGAAGCTCCCCGGGGAAAGGAGCAGGAAGGTCATGCTCATGTCGTTGGTGAAAGAGGCTCCGCCGGCAACGCCTCCGGATACGAACGGGGGTTCAGGCTTCCACGCCTTTGCAAGGGTGATGTCCACATATCGGTCCTCTCCCGCCGCCAGGTCGAGCCATTCCGTCCGGGTAACATATCCCGAGGTGGAAACTTCCAGCTGGTAGCGCCCGGCATCGAGTTCCATCCCCCGTTCATACCGGGGCTCAATGTTGAGGATGCGTATCCGGGCATCGCCCGGTTCCGCATCCACGAACAATCTGGATTTCCGGGGTTTCTCCGGAGAAAGAGCCACCGTCCGGGTGAGGCTTCTCCCCTTCTCCAGGATTACGGACTTCTCATAGGCTTCATACCCTTCCTTTTCCACCCGGAGACGGTGCTTTCCGGGTTTGGTTTCCCGATTTTTCAGAGGGGTGCTCCCGATCTCCCCCCCGTCAAGGAGGACCCGGGCCCCGGATATGTTGGTCTCCACGGAAAGATAAGCCTTCTCCCGGACTCTATCCCCGGCCGGTTCCGACACCTCCGCCGCCCCGCCCGCCAGGGTAAAGATGAAATCCCCCTTGTCGAGACGGGGATCCCGGATCTTGCCGTACTGGGGATGCTGGCTTCCCTTCGAATAATTCACCACCGAACTGTCGAGATACATGCCCAGTTCCGAGGCCGTGACGTAACCGTCCCTGTTGAAATCGGCCTCCCCCTGGATCCCTTCGACGAAGCATCTCCTGAAGACGCTCTCGTCGGGAACCTGCTCGTCCTCGTTTCCCGCCGTGATGAACTGGCGGACATCCCGGGCGCTTTTTTCTGAAATGTCCGTGGGGGCGCTCCTCACGGAGCTGAAGACGGAACCGGAAAAACAGGAATCGAAGACCATGAGGACATGCTTCGACTGGATCCGGAGGGCGTAAGTCTCGAGCTGATTCATGCTCACGGCCTTGTTCACGAAACCGATATGGTCCCGCGAGGGGAGAGGGGCGTCCTTCGGGACGATGTACCCCAACTTCTCTCCGTTGGCCAGGGTTTCCGTCTCCCCGTGCCCGGAGAAATAAAGAAGGATGGCCCGGTCCTTCTCCCGGGCGGGCCCATAGACAAGACGATCCAAGGCGTCCTTCAATTCGTCCGAAGGGGGATTCAGAAGGATCGTCACAGTCATCCCCATCGCCTTCAGGGATCGGCCCACCTCTTCGGCATCCCGGACGGCCCCGGGAAGATCGGGCCAGACGTCGTAGTCCCCCACGCCGACGACCAGGGCGTGATAATCCCGGTAGAGCCGGATTTCCCCGCCGCCGGGGCTTTTCACGGTGATCGCCCCCTCCAGGAGGCCCGGAAGAAGAACGAGGATAATGAAAGGCGCCGTAACGAGAAGGGAAAGGCTTTTTTTCACGATAAAATCCTCTGAATCCGATTTTCAGAAGGCGACATCACGGCCGAATCCATTCCTCCGGTAATCCATCGGAAAGGTCGTGGGATATTTTCTCACCTTTCAAGCACCCATGGGCCTTCCTGTCAAAGGTCAGCCAGATCCCGCCCAGATCCCGGGCCAGGGCTGCGTAACAGGCATCGTAGCCCGTGAGTCCTCTCTCTAACAACGATACGGTTTCACGGACAAGCTTCTCCGTCATGGGCTGCCTGAGAATCCCGCTGTTCAGGATCGGCACAACGCCCTCCAGAAAGACGCCGGGTCCCGAAGGATGGACGCGGCAAAGAACGGAAAATACCTCGAAAGAAAAGAGTTCCGGCACGGCGAAACGCTGCGGGTTTTCCACCATTTCGGCCAGGACCTCTTCCGCCGCGGGGTGATATTCTTCATCCAGAAACCACCGGACGGCCACGGAAGCATCCACGACCCACATCACTTTTCGTACCCCCTCAGTTCCCTGAGGACATCGAGGCTCGTCTCCCCATCTTTTCTTCCCGCCTTCAATGCCCGGATGGTCGAAAGGAGAGCCTTTTTCTTCTCATCAGCCTGAAAATCAACGAACCTTTTCTCAAACTGCTCCGTCGTAATCAGGGCTGCCCGAATTTTCCCGCCTTTGGTGACAAGAATCGGTTCACCCGTCTCATCGAGGATATCGAGCACTTCTCCAAGCCTGTTCCTCAGTTTCAAAGCATTGACTGTCTTCATCACCCGCCGATCCATCATTTTTTTCAACCATAAAACAAAGAACTGCCTATGTCAAGTGCATAGGTGTATATACATATCTTCATTCAATCCTCCGTTTCGCCCTGCGCCGCCGCCCGATCCAGTAATTCCCGGACCAACAGGGCCCTCTTCGGGCCGATCCCGGCCGTGGCGGCCAGTTCCTCCGCCGTGGCCGTCAGGATTCCGTCAAGGCTTCCAAAGCGGGAAAGAAGTTTCTTTTTCCGGGCCGGGCCGATCTCCGGCAGGGAATCGAGAGGCGACACGAAGGCCGCCCGGTCCCGGATCTTCCTGTGGCCGGCGAGGGCGAACCGGTGGGCCTCGTCCCGTATCCTCTGGAGGAGGCGGAGGAGTTCCGGCGTCCGGGTGAGGTAGAGGGGATTTTTTCTCCCGGGAAGATAGACCCGGTCCTCGCCGCGGGAGACCTTTCCGGAGGTCTCTTTACCGTCTCCCGGCCCGTCCTCTTCCTGCTTCTTCTTGGCCAGACCGATGGCGTCCACGCCGCCGATCCCCAAGTCTTCCATGACGGCAAGGGCCACGCCAAGCTGCCCCTTGCCGCCGTCCATAACGACCAGGTCGGGGGGCTCCTCCGGGCCTTCGAACCGCCGCCGGAGCACTTCGGCCATCATGGCGCAGTCGTCCGCCCCTTCCACATCCCGTATTCTGTAACGCCGGTATCCGCCCGGGTCCCGCCGGCCATCCAGAAAGGTCACCCGGGACCCGGCGGCGGAGGCTCCCCCCACATTGGAAATATCGTAACACTCGATCCGGCGGGGACGATTCTTCAGGCGAAGCTTCTCCTGCAGCCGGATCAGAAGCGCCTCTTCGGCAAAACCGGCCTTCATGCCGGCCTGGTACAGGTTTTCGGCATTCCGGACGGCCATCGTCAACAGACCGCCCCCTTCTCCCCGCCGGGCACGGAGAATCCGCACGGGCCCGCCTTTTTTCTCCGTCAGCCATTCTTCCACGGCCTGCTGATCCTCGATCCGGACGGGGATGAGGATCTCCCCGGGAAGGTAGATTTCCCGGTCATAGTACTGTTTCAGGACGGCCGAAAGGACTTCCCCGGAATCGGCCCGGGTTCTGAGGAGGGGAAAGGGTTTCTGTCCCTGGATATGCCCCTGCCTCACATAGAGGACGGACACCTGGACCCGTTCGTCGGACCGGAAAAAACCGAAAACATCCCGGTCCTTCAGGACGAAGGAAACGACCTTCTGCTTTTCCAGCGTTTCTTCGAGGGCGGCGATCCGGTCCCGGACACGGGCGGCTTCTTCAAAACGCATCTCCCTCGACAGAAGGCCCATCCGGGTGCGGAGGGAGGAGAGAAGCCTTCTGCCCTTCCCTTCGAGAAAAGAAACGGCTTCCCGGACGACTTCCCCGTAAGCCTCCTCTTCCACGAAATCCCGGCAGGGCCCGAGGCAGCGTTTCATCTCGTATTCGATGCAGGGCCGGGTCCGGGTCTTCAGCTCCAGCTCGCCGCACGTCCTGAGGGGAAAAACGGGCTGGAGGACCCGGAGGGTTTCCCGGACGGCGGCGCTCGAGGCATAGGGCCCGAAATACCGGGCCCGGTCCTTTTTAACCTTCCTCACGAGCTGGAAACGGGGGAAGCGCTCTCCGGCGTCGATCCGGATGCTGAAGTAGTTCTTGTCGTCCCGGAGATTGACATTGTAACGGGGCCGGTGTTTCTTGATCAGGGTGTTTTCGAGGATCAGGGCTTCCTTTTCCGTTTCCGTGACGATGAACTCCACGTGGTCCACCTGCCGGACGAGGAAGGGAATCATGGCTCTCCCGTCGGTCCTGCCGGCATAGGCCCGGAGGCGGGACCGGAGGTTCACCGCCTTCCCCACGTACAGGACACGATCCCCGCCGTCTTTCATGAGGTAGACCCCTGTTTCCGGGGGCGCCTTTTCCCGGGCCTCGTCTAAGGGGTTCCTTCGGGATTCCATGACTGCCACTCCATCTCGAACTTCGAAAGTTCCCGGATCCGGTCCCGGAGGACGGCGGCCCGCTCGAATTCGAGATTCTTTGCCGCCTCCTTCATTTCCTTCGTCAGTTGTCCGATCGTGCTGCGGATCTCCCGGATCGACCGGTAGGGCGTCTTTTCCTCCGCCGCCGCCGGAACGGTGACGTAATCGGATTCATAGATCGAAGACAGGATGTTCTGAAGAGACTTGCGGACCGTCGCCGGGGTGATGCCGTGCTTCCGGTTGTAGGTCTCCTGGATCGCCCGGCGGCGTGTCGTCTCCTCCACGCAGGCCCGGATGGACCGGGTCATGGTGTCCGCATAGAGGATCACCTGACCGTTCACATTCCTCGCCGCCCGCCCGATGGTCTGAATGAGGGACCTCTCCGAGCGCAGGAAACCTTCCTTGTCGGCATCGAGGATGGCCACCAGGGACACTTCCGGAATGTCGAGTCCCTCCCGGAGGAGATTCACCCCGACGAGGACGTGGAATTCCCCGCGGCGCAGGGCGCTCAGGATGCTCACCCGCTCGAGGGTTTCGATATCCGAGTGCAGGTACCGGACCCGGATTCCCAGGTCAAGATAATATTCCGTGAGATTTTCCGCCATTCTTTTCGTCAGGGTCGTCACCAGGACCCGCTCGTCCCGGTCCACCCGTTTCCGGATTTCGCCGACCAGATCATCCACCTGGTGACGGGCCGGCCTGATCGTGATCTCCGGGTCCATGAGCCCCGTGGGACGGATGAGCTGCTCCACCACCCGGGCCCCCGCCTTCTCCAGTTCGTACTTGGCGGGCGTGGCGGACACATAGATCCTCTGAAACGGGTATTTCTCGAATTCATCAAACCGAAGCGGCCGGTTGTCCAGGGCGGAGGGAAGGCGGAATCCGTATTCCACCAGGGTCTCCTTCCGGGACCGGTCTCCCCGGAACATCCCCGTGAGCTGAGGAAGGGTCACATGGCTCTCGTCGATGAAAAGGAGGGCGTCCCGAGACAGGTAATCCATCAGGGTGGGGGGGGGCTCCCCGGGCTTTCTCCCCGTGATGTGCCGGGAATAGTTCTCGATACCCTGGCAGTACCCCATCTCCCGGAACATTTCCAGATCGAAGCGGGTCCGCTGCTCCAGGCGCTGGGCTTCGAGAAGTTTCCCCTGCCCCTCCAGGACTTTCAGCCGGTCCTCCAGTTCCATCTCGATATCCCGGACCGCCCGTTTCATGTTTTCTTCCGTGGTTACGTAGTGGCTCCCGGGATAGACGCCGATCCTCTTCAGGTCCCGGATTTTCTGACCCCGGAGGGGATCGATGAGGGACAGCCGGTCGACGGTGTCCCCGAAAAACTCCACCCGGATCACCCGTTCATCCTCGTAGGGGGGAAAGATCTCCACCAGGTCCCCCCGCACCCGGAAGGTTCCCCGGTGGAAATCGATGTCGTTCCGATCGTACTGGATCCCGATAAGCTTCCGGAGGAGTTCGTTCCTCTCCACTTCCATCCCCTCCTCGAGAGAAACCTTCAGGGTGGAGTATTCCTCCGGCGATCCGATTCCGTAAATGCAGGAAACGCTCGCCACGATGATCACGTCTTTCCGCTCAAAGAGGGAGCGGGTGGCGGAGTGGCGGAGCTTGTCGATATCTTCGTTGATGGAAGAATCTTTTTCGATATAGGTATCGGAGGCCGGAAGATAGGCCTCCGGCTGGTAGTAATCGTAATAGCTGACGAAATACTCGACGGCATTGTCCGGGAAAAGCATCTTGAACTCGTTGTAAAGCTGCGCCGCCAGGGTCTTGTTATGGGCGATGACCAGGGCGGGCCGGTTCACCCGGGCGATGACATTGGCCATGGTAAAGGTTTTCCCCGAACCGGTGACGCCGACGAGAACCTGGTCCGGGCTTTCTTTCCCGATACCCTTCACAAGTCTCCCGATCGCTCCGGGCTGGTCGCCCCGGGGGTCGAAGTCGCTCACCAGATGAAACAGCCCCTCATTTTCGGTCATCGCCGGTCCGTTCCTTTCCCTGTCAGCCCATCCATATCAAAATATGCATGAAAAGCCCACCGGGCAAATCCTGCGGCCTCGCCCCTCCGGTCAGTTTCATCTTGACAACAAAGGTCATCTATGGTCTAAGAACGGGTTTATAGATTTCGATTGGAGCAGGCTTATGAAAAAGAATCTTACAAACATGACCAATCTCAAGAAAAAGCGGGACCATGGGTTTCGCGCGAGAATGGCCACCAAAGGCGGACGGCTGGTCCTGAAAAGACGAAGGGCAAAGGGCCGCAAGAGGCTTGCCGTTTAACCACTCCGGACAGGCGGACATTCTCATCCGGACAAACAGCATCGGAACCGTCTCCTTGATTCATGGAACCTCGGACATTTCAGAAACGGGAGAAAATCCGGAAGAGAAAAGAGTTCACCCAGGTATTTCAAACCGGAAGAAGATTCGACTCGAAGAACTTCATCGTACTTGTGAGTCATAATCCGCTGGGAATTCGGAGGCTCGGTCTGACGGTCAGCAAAAAGGTCGGGAAAGCGGTCAAAAGAAATCGGATCAAGCGACTGTTAAGGGAGTTTTTCCGCTTGAATAAGGATAAGATACCGGAATCGAAGGATATTCTGATAATCGCCAAAAGGCGGACCTCCTCTCGACTCGGGTATGAGGATATCCGGCTGGAACTGGAAAGACTCTTCAGGGAAAAGGTGTGTTCCTGACTCAATGATTCGACGCACCATAAAAGGGACGTTTATTTTTCTGATCCGCGGTTATCAAACCGTCCTGTCGCCCCTTTTCCCCTCATCCTGCCGTTTTTTCCCCACCTGTTCGGAGTATGCCATCGAGGCCATTGAGCGTTACGGTCCCCTGAAAGGGACCTTTCTCGGGCTGAGGCGTCTCCTTCGCTGTCACCCCTTTCACCCCGGCGGTTTTGATCCTGTGAAATAAACCGGCAGGATCGCAATTGGGAGGTCTTTCATGGATAAACGCACACTCATCGCCATCGTCCTGTCACTCGCCCTTGTCATGCTCTACCAGTATCTGTTCGTCAAACCCGCGGCCATTCAAAAATCGGCCGAGCCCGTAACTCAGGAAGCCACCGTGTCCTCTCCGGAGAAGCCCGGAGAGTCCGCAGGGCCGGAAACCCCGATCCGCCAGAGAACTCTCGTCAAAAGGGAAGAAACCGTCCTTCCCGGCCGGGACATCACTGTGGACACGCCGCTGTACACCGCCGTATTCAGCACCCGGGGAGGCGCTCTCCGCTCTCTGAAGCTGAAGAACTACCGAACCGTCACGGGTCCCGAGGGTGTTGAGGTCGAAATGGTCGCCCTGAAGGGGGAGATGACCTATCCCCTGACCACGGGTTTCATCGACTCCACCGTGGAAACGGACCCCAATGTTCTCTTCGAAGCGGACCGGGAAAGGCTGACCCTCTCCGAAAACCGGGACCCCGGAACACTGACTTTCTCCTGGACCTATCCGGGAGAAATCAAAATCGAAAAGATCTATACCTTTTATCCGGACCGGTACCTCTTTAACCTCGACTTCACCGTCCAGAATCTTTCCGACGGAGTGATCCACCAGACAGGGTTTTTCTCGTGGAATCAGTATGTCGATCCCAACCGCGAGCAAGACACTTACGGCTTCGACGGTCCCGTATACTCCTTCAAGGAGAAAGTGGACACGCTGGCCGTCAAAAAAATCAAGACCCCCGTCACCGTCGGACCGGATGTCTCCTGGGGAGGATACGAAAGCAAGTATTTCATGGCCGCCCTGATTTCCCAGCAGCCCTCCCTGACCAGTCTCGTTCTCTCCAAAGACGGTGGGGACGTGGTATCCGTCAACCTGGAAGGTCCCAGGAACGTCATTCCCCCGCAACAGGCCGGGAGCTTCCGGTACAGCCTCTATGTGGGGCCCAAAGACCACAGCATCCTGAAGTCCGTGGGAGTGGGTCTGGAAAACGCCATCGATTTCGGTTCGTGGATCAAATGGCTGGCCCTCCCGCTTCTCGCAGCGCTGAAATTCATCTACGGATTTGTCCACAATTACGGCGTGGCCATCATCATCCTGACCCTCTTTGTCAAGATCATTTTCTGGCCCCTGGGAAACATCAGCTACCGGTCCATGAAAGGGATGCAGAAACTCCAGCCGAAGATCACTGAACTCCGGGAAAAGTTCAAGGACGACAAGGCCCGCCTGAACCAGGAGGTCATGTCCCTGTACAAGATCCACAAGGTCAACCCCATGAGCGGCTGCCTTCCCATCTTCATTCAGATCCCGGTTTTCTTCGGTCTCTACAAGGCCCTTCTTTATTCCATCGAACTCAGACACGCCCCGTTCTTCTTCTGGATCAACGACCTCTCCGCCAAGGACCCCTTGTACATCACACCGATCCTCATGGGTGCCACCATGTTTCTCCAGCAGAGGATGACCCCTTCCGCGGGCAATGAAATGCAGCAGAAGATGATGATGTGGATGCCCGTCGTCTTTACCTTCCTGTTTCTCAATTTTCCCTCGGGCCTGGTCCTGTACTGGCTCTTCAACAACATCCTGAGCATCGGCCAGCAGTACTACGTCAACCGCCAAAAATCATAGCACGGACGAGGTAGGACAAGAATGGACAAGAAAACCATAGAACTAGAAGGAAAAACCATTGACGAAGCCATCGATAAAGCCTGCCGCGAGTTCAATCTTCCCAGGGAAAGACTGAACATCGAAATCCTCTCGGAAGGGTCTTCGGGTTTTCTCGGCCTGGTCGGAGCCAAGCGGGCCAAAATTCGTGCCAGTCTCATGACATTCGACCTGAATTTTGAAGAGCCGAAAGCCCCCCCCGTCCAGGAGGAGCCCGGACGCTCCGCCGGGGAAGAAGAGCCCCCGCGGGAAGCCTCCTCTCAGGCCCTTCGGGCAACGGCATTCCTGACGGGCCTCCTGGAGAACATGGGGTTTCCTTTCCCTGTCCAGCACAAGGAAGGGGAGGATTATATCCTGTTGAAAATCGAGGGGGATGGGAGCGGTCTTCTCATCGGCAAAGGAGGGCAGACTCTCGATGCCATCCAGTATATCGTCAACAAGACCGTTCTTCGGGAAGGCCAGGAAAAGAAAAGAATCCTCCTGGATACGGAAAACTACCGGAAGCGGCGGGAAGAATCCCTTATCGAGCTTGCGGAAAAATTAGGGGAGAAAGTCAAGAGGACCCGGAGGCCGGCAACGATGAATCCCATGAACGCCCATGACCGCCGGATCATTCACATGGTCTTCCAGAACGACAGGCAGCTCACGACCAAGAGCCGCGGTGAAGGCACTTTCCGGAAGATCGTCATCATGCCCGTCAGAAAATAGCAGGGCGGTCCGGAGCGTGCTTCCGTGGCGCGGGATGTTGATACGATAGCGGCCATTGCAACCCCCGTGGGGCGGGGAGGAATCGGAGTCATCCGGATCAGCGGTCAGGACTCTGAAAAAATTCTCCAACGGCTTTTCCAGCCCCGGAAGGAGAATGCCTTCCCCCTGGAGAGTCATCGTCTTTACTTCGGCCGGTTGATCGCCCCGGAATCGGGAAGAGTCCTCGACGAAGTGCTCGCAACGATCATGAGGGCCCCCCACTCCTACACGGGGGAGGACGTGGCGGAAATCCACTGCCACGGAAGCCCCCTTCTCCTGGAACGCATTCTTGATGAAATACTCCGCGGGGAAACCCGTCTCGCCGGACCGGGCGAGTTCACCCGGAGGGCCTTCCTGAACAACCGGATCAATCTCGCCCAGGCCGAGGCCGTTCTCGATCTTATCGAAGGTAAGACGGAAAGAGGGATCGAGATCGCCCTCGACCATCTCCAGGGAACCCTCTCAGACCGGATCCAGTATCTGCGGTACCAGCTTGTGGAAGCCCTGGCACTCGTGGAAACGGCCATTGATTTTTCCGACGAGGATCTTGTTTCGGATCCTGCCATAAACATCCCGGATATCCTGGATCATTGCACGGAAGCCATTTCCGGGCTCCTTTCGACCTACCGTGAAGGGAAAATCCGGCGGGACGGCCTTTCCTTGGTCATTACGGGAAAACCGAACGTGGGGAAGTCGAGCCTCCTGAACCGTCTTCTCGGAGAAGACCGGGCCATCGTCAGCGTCCTCCCCGGGACCACCCGGGACTTCATCGAAGAGACCTTTGCCGTCCGCGGTTTGCCCGTCCGGCTGATCGACACGGCCGGCATCCGGAAAGGAAAAGACGAAATCGAGGAAGAGGGGATCCGGCGGGTCTGGGAAAAAACAGCCTCCGCCGACGGTATCATCATTCTTATCGACGGAAGCGTTGACCTCTCGCCCGAGGACGGCCTGATCATCGAAAAGAATAAAGGCAAAAGGGTGATTATCGCCATCAACAAGATCGATCTTCCCCGCAAATTGGACGAAGAGGCCCTCCGGACCCTGATTCCGGACGCGGCCTTTCTCCCCATCTCGGCGAAGTTCGGCAACGGCCTCCCCGAACTGAAAGAAGCGATCTATGGAATCGCCTCCCTGGAGGATACCCGGGACGGCACGGGAGACCGGATCCTGACGAACCTCCGCCACAAGGAAGCCCTGGTCAAGACGCTGCGATGTCTTGAAAGAGGCAAAGAAGCCTTTTGGGAGGGCCGGCCGCCGGAACTCGTCGCCCTGGATCTCCGGGACGGCCTCGCCACCCTCGGCGAAATCACCGGTGAGACGACGACCGAGGAAGTCCTCGACCACATCTTCTCCCGGTTCTGCATCGGCAAGTAGCGACCGCCGAAGAATCCGCCCTTTTTCCCCTGTTGATTATTTGAACGATCTCGTCTATTTTCCACCATAGAGAAACGGATGAAAGCGGAAAGTCATGTCCGAGATGTATCGAAAAGTCGCGGCCCTTCTCACGCCCCTTTATGAAGTGGGCGGGTCCGTCCGGGATGAGCTTCTCGGTCATGAGCCTAAGGATTTCGATTTCACCACCCCCCTTTCCCCCGACGACATCGAGGATAATATCCGGAAGGCGGGGAAAAGGCCCTTTCTCACGGGAAAGAGATTCGGAACCGTCGGGGTCCGGATCGAGGGCCGCCTTGTGGAAATCACCACGTTCCGGACGGAGCGATACGAAGAAGGGAGCCGGAAACCCGATGTCACCTTCGTCGATGACCTTACGGCGGACCTTTCCCGGAGGGATTTCACCATCAACGCCATGGCAAAGGACGGGGACGCGCTCATCGACCCCTTTCACGGCCGGGATGATCTTTCCTTAAAGGTTCTCCGGGCCGTGGGCGCCCCGGTGACCCGGTTCCGGGAGGACCCCCTCCGGATGCTCCGGGCCGCCCGATTCTGCGCCCAGCTCGGATTTACCCTTGAAGAAAGGACCTTCCGGGCCATCCCGAGGATGAACCACCGGATTCTGCAGGTCAGCAAGGAGCGCTGGACGGCGGAGCTGGACAGGCTCCTCCTCTCCGAACATGCGGAATCGGGACTGGAGGTGCTCATGGAAAGCGGCCTCCTCCGCTTCATTCTTCCCGAGATTTCTCTTCAGAAGAATTACGGGCAGAACTCGAAATACCACCGTCACACCCTCTGGGAGCACACCCTCCGGGTCACCGCTTCCGTTCCCCGGGAGATCCACCTCCGCTGGGCCGCCCTCCTCCACGATATGGCCAAGCCCTTTGTCCGTCTGGAAAAAGAGGACCGGAGTGTTTACGGGAAGCACGATCTCCTCGGGTACGACATGGTTCTTCGCCTGGGCCGGCACCTCCGGTGGTCCGGCGAAAGGACCCGGAGGGTGAGCGAACTCGTCCGGGACCACCTGAAAGAAGAGAGCCCCCTGCGGCCGGCGGACAACGGGGCGAAGTGATCCGTTCCGGAGCAGTGCCGGACCGCGGTCATAAAACAAAATCCAACGAGCTGACCCTTATTTTTTCTGGAGGGCAATTACAATGATTCCCCGGTAACGGGTGACATCCGCGACAACGAAATCTCTTTCGACGCTGGCAATAGCCTTCCGAACACTTCCGTGGGATATGATCAGAAAGCATTTATCGGTCATGCAGATCCTGCCGAGCGCCGTGATCCCTTTCTCATCCAGTCCGGAAACCTCCGCCTTCCCCCGGTAATAATAATCGAAAGGCTTCCTTGCGTAATATTTCCACACGAAGACAGGTAAGGCAGGATCTTTTTTCCCCAGTTCATCCGCAACGGTTCTCCAATCCTCCTTCGTTGCCACGGAATAGACCTGATAGCATCCGAATAGATTGGAAACGATGATCGGAAGAATGAGAACGGCGAGAAGCCCCCTTTGGAATGTTTCACTTCGCCCTTTCGTCACGAAGGATGAACAGGCCGTCATTCCATAGGCAAGAAGAAAAAGAAACACCGGAAGATACAGTTGCACCTGCCTGAGATTGAAAATGGGTGTTTTCATCACCGATATGAGAAAAATGAGGACCGGAACGAAAGACAGCAATGCCAGAAGGAAAGGGAATGATCCCTTTCTCTCGAGAGCACGATACATCCCGACACCGATCATGAAAAGGCCGTATAGGCCGATCAGGCCGAAGACGGCCCTCGCCCCGGGACCGTTCCCGATATCAGAAATCACCATCTGGGAGGATACATCCACCTGAAGCCCCGAAAGGAGGGTCCCCAGGACATTGGCAAGGTCGTTCAGTCCTGGCGGGAGCATCCACGATATCATCCTGAAATTGATCGAGTCTAATGCAACGGCCAACCATGGCACATAAAGAAAGAAGACGACGACATTGGAAGTCCCGTAAAGGACCACCTTCTTCCAGTTTCCGGGCAGGCCGTGACACACAAGCACATAACCCCAGAAAGGAAGAAAAAGGAGAACGCCAAGATAGTCGGTATAGAGGAGGAAAATCGACGCCAGGATATGGAGAACAAAACTGACGCCCCCTTCCTGGGAGTTCATCATCCTGAAAAATGACCCGGTGGCCAAAAGCATGATAAGCGGAATGAGAGAATACATCCGCCCTTCCTGGGAATAGTAAAGGGCGACGGGGTTCACCAATAAGAGCAAGGCGGAGATAATGCCGACGTTTCTTGAAATAAGATTCTTTCCCATACCATAGACGATCACAACGAGAAACGACCCCGTCAGGGCTGAGAGGGATCTAAGCGCCCATGCACTGGTCCCGAACATCCCTGTCCAGAAACGAAGCAAAATGAAATAGAATGGCGGATGGGGTTCATCCCACGATGTGAACAGAATATGATGTTTCAGTTGAATTGATGCCAGTTTACCAGCACTTTCGAAACTCAGGACTTCATCCAGCCAGAGGCTCTCGTCGTCCAGACCATGGAATCTGAGGAGAAAAGCAACCACAAACAGCGGCAGGTAGTAAAACAAGACCTCGGTACTTATCGCTTTCTTTATTACCCGGTTGATGAAGACCTCGAATGGCATCTGACGGAAAGGATCCTCTCCATGGAACTTGAAAGTTTGTGTAATATCAAATCAGTCCAGCGGCGGCGGATGAGCCGAAGTATATTCCCCCTTTCCGGGCTCGATGGAGCAAGGGCCTCAGGAAGGATCGGATCTTGTGTCCCCGTCCATCCCGGGACCGGGCCGGGTTCCCGGAAGGAACCCGGGACTTCAGGTCCCCGTCGCGGTATTCATCGGGATTGCCTCCGGTGAGTAGGACGGCGGAAAGAAAACCTCTGTAGCGCAAAGGGAAACTTCAACGCGCGCTTTACCTCGGCCTCCGGCTCCGGCGTCAGGTTCCTCTTCTCCCCAGAGTGTCTTCCTCTTGTGCCAAGCGATATCGCCTTGCCGCCCTCCCTCTTGTAGCTCTGCCATATCGTGCTCGCACGGCTTTTACTGATTCCGACACCCCGGGCCGCCATCTTGTTCGTGAGCCCCTGTTTCCGCAGACGGACCACCTGCTTCCGGGTCTCATGCTGGGCTTCGGGACTCAGGGTCCTTGCATCGATCTTTTCCATGTCATGGCTGCGGCATAAAATACCTGATATTCATGCTTATATTTGCAGAGGCAATAATGACAGGGGGGCAACCGTCAGGTAAAAGGCAGCTGAATGAGAAAAAACAGAAGCCATGAGGAGGCACCCATGGAAAAATTTAGCAGCATTTTAGGTCAGATTCTACAGATTTTTTCCAGGCGGCAGTTCTTTGAAGCGGTCTTCGACACGAAAGCGGCAAAGGGATCAAGGGGTTCGGCATCCGGGATCGCTTTGTGGCCATGCCGTTTTGCCGGCATCTTCGGAAAAGGGGGGCTTCTTGGGATCCGAAAGGCCCCAAAGCGGTCGACTTCGGCCTATGCCAATGAGCATCGGCCCTGGCGGCTTCATGAATTGATCGCCATCCTGCTCTTCACGTTCCTCCGTTTCGTTCTTCCTTCTCCCGGTCTTTCTCGAACCTGGTGGCCATGCTCCGGTTTCATCTCTTCGGTTACGGGAATCTCCGGAAGAGGCTGAACGGACCCTATGAACCGGCGCCGGTGCACGTTTACGGCGCCCAGATACGGCTCTTCCAACAACTGTGGACAACAGAAATGACTATATGAAATTAGCCTTTATATAACTTTGCAAAGTTGGTATTCTTCAAATGAAATTATAGGCTGAAAGCGATCGGATCCGCCGGAGGGTAAAAAAATGAAGTCGAAATATTGGATCATTTTTATTTTTCTTTTATTCCTAATTCTCTCCTGCGTCTCTACTCAGAAGAATTCCGGCCCCCTGATTCCCTTCGAGGAGGGGAATGTCTGGGGATACCGGAATGCCCGGGGGGAAACGATCCTGGAACCCCGTTTCATCATAGCCGGTCCCTTTAACGCCCATGGCATCGCCGCCGTGGTCGATGAAAAAGGATGGGTTTATATCGACTCGAGGGGCCGGGCGGTGATCCGGCCCTATGTATTCGATAATGGACCCGACGATTTCAGGGAGGGGCTGGCCCGGGTCAGGATGAAAGGGAAATTCGGTTTTTTCAACGAATCGGGGACTGTTACAATCAAGCCTGGATATGATTTCGCCGGACCCTTCCAGAACGGCCGGGCGCCCGTCTGCGAAGGCTGCCGAGAAGAGCGGGAAGGAGAATACAGCTGGTTTACGGGGGGCCGATGGGGTTTCATCGACATCACGGGGAAAATCGCCGTCCCCGTTGTTTTCGACGAGGTGGAACCCTTCCAGAAGGGAAAGGCCCGGGTCAGGGAGAATGGACGGTGGGTCTTCATCGACCGGGAGGGGAAGAGTATCCCATAGACCGTATTGAGGCAGGACGGCGTACACGATGTTCAAAGGACGTTTTTTATGAGGGAAGGATGATCCACCTTGATACGGAACGCTGCAACGGTTGCGGCCTTTGCGTCTTGGTCTGCAAGGGCGGCCCCCTTCTCCTCGACAAGGGAAAGGCGGAGGTTTCCGAACAGAACGCCGTCCTGGGGTGCGTCGCCTGTGGTCACTGCGCCGCCGTATGCCCCCGGGACTGTATCCGGCTCTCCGGAAAGGGACTTCTCCCGGATGACCTGACGGCCCTGCCCCGGAAAGAAGACCGGACCGGCTATGAGGGGCTTCTCTCCCTCCTTCTCTCCCGGCGGAGCGCCCGGAATTTCCAGGAGAAGGAAGTTCCCCGGGAGATCATCGAGAAGATCCTCGCTGCCGCCTCCACCGCTCCCATGGGCCTGCCGCCCTCGGAAGTCTCCGTCCTTGTTTTTTCCGGAAGGGAGAAAGTCCGCTCCTTTCGGAAGGAACTCCTCGCCTCGATCCGCTCGGCAAGATGGATGCAGTCGGGCCTGTTTCTTCTTTTCGTCAGGCTTTTCTCCGGAAGGGAGGCCTGGCGCATGTACCGGGATTTCGTCCTGCCCGTCATGAACCTTTACATCCAAAAGGACCGGGAGGGAACGGACTGGTTCTTTTACGATGCGCCCCTGGCCTTCTATTTTTACGGATCCCCCTCGGCCGATCCCGCGGATCCCCTGATCGCAGCCACCCTGGCCATGACAGCCGGAGAGGCCCTCGGCCTGGGAAGCTGCTTCCTCGGTTTTCCCGGGCATCTCATACGGCACAGCCGCCGCCTGAAAGTGAAATATGACCTGCCCGGAAAGCTCCAGCCGGGTATCGTCCTCCTGTTCGGATACCCCGCGGTGAGATTCCACCGGTCCCTGAAAAGACGGTTCGCCGGGGTTCGATATGCCGAATGAAACTCATGTACTCCATGATAGACGAGTCTTTCATGGAAACGGGAAAAACCCGGGAGAGGAGCCGTTCAGTGGAAGGAACCCTTGAGTTGAAACCCATAGGGGTCATCCGGAGTCCCTTCCGGGATCTCCGGGACATGCCCATCCAGCCGGCCGGCGCAATGGGTGTCCGGGGAGAGGTCATCCTGGAACCGCAATACCAGGAGGGACTCCGGGATCTTGACGGGTTTTCCCATCTGTATCTTCTTTATTTATTCCACCGCGTGGAAGGATGGAAACCGGTCGTTGTGCCCTTCCTGGATACGGAACCCCGGGGCATTTTCGCCACCCGCGCCCCCGTCCGGCCCAATCCCATCGGCCTTTCCATCGTGGAGCTGGTCACGGTCCGGGAGAACGTCCTCACCGTCCGGAACGTGGACGTCCTCGACGGGACGCCCCTTCTGGACATCAAGCCCTACATTCCCGACTTCGATCATTATGAAACGACGAAAAACGGCTGGATCGAGGCCCGGAGAGGCCGTGTGAAAAACCACAGATCCGATGGGCGGTTCTGATCCCTTCAGCGGAACGGTCTTCCCATCTCCCGGAGCAGGGTCTCCATCTCCTCCCGGCTGAAGGTGAAAGGGGTGCTGCAGAATTCGCATGTCACGGTCACTTCCTCCTCCTCTCCGGCAAGGCGCGTCAATTCCTCCATTCCCAGGGAGATGAGGACCCTTTCGATCCGTTCACGGCTGCAGGTGCACCGCCAGAAAAGATTCTTGGTCTCCAGGGTCCGGACGGGAATTCCGTCAAATATCTCCGAAAGGAGGTCCTCGGGCTTTCTCCCGGCCCGGAGGAACTCCGTTACGGGAGGAAGTCTTCCCATCTGCCTGACCAGTTGGTCAACCACTTCCTCATTCTGGGGCGGAAGGGTCTGGACGAGAAATCCCCCCGCCGATGTCACCGCGCCGCCGGGATCGACGAAAACGCCGAGCCCCACCGCCGAGGGCACCTGTTCGGACTCGACGAAATAGGCGGCCAGGTCCTCGGCGATTTCACCGGTCCGAAGCTTCACAATGCCCTGGTAGGGTTCTTCCAGACCGGTATCCTTGAACACGGTGAGAAACCCTTCCTTCCCGAGAACCCCTGAAACATTGAGTTTCCCGTCCCGCAACGGCGCGTCGGCCCGGGGATCTCCGACGAACCCGCGGAGGGCTCCGGAATAATCGGCCTCCACAAGGATTTTCCCCAGAGGGCCGTTTCCCTCGAATTTGAGCCCTATCCGCTGCCCCGGCTTCATCAGATTACCCATGAGGGCGGCCCCCGTCAGGGCCCGGCCCAGGGCGGCCGAGGCGGCAGGAAAGGTCCCGTGGATCCGGCAGGCCCGGTTCACCAGTCCCGTGGTGACACAGGCAAGGCCCAGCACGCCGTCCTTTTCCCCGATAACCCGGACAAGATAATTTTTCATTTTTCCCTTTTCCTTAAAATCAGCCGTCCATCTCATTCGGGGAAGGGTTTCTCCGCAACCGCCGTCACAGCTGCAGCTCCACCACGTCCCCGTCCTCAAACACATACTCCCTCTGGACCATCCGGCCGTCCCGGACCGTCTTCCCCCAGATCCGGGCGGTCTTCAGTCTCCGGACAAAATCCTTGTGAATTCTCTCCGCCAGGGTCTGCACGGTACTCCCCCGGGAAAGAATGTAGGGTTCGTCCAGATCGGGCGGTTTACCCGGCGCCTTGGTATACACCCGGACCACCCCGGAAAGATCAAAGACGCCTTTCATGAATTGATCCAGATTCCTCTCCCTGAGGATGGAAATGCCGATCGACGGAAACGGTATCCCCGTGAGTTCAAGAAACGTCCTGTAATCTTCTTCGTCCTTGTCATCGTCCACTTTGTTCACCACCACCAGGATCTTCTTGATGGAAGGCGGTTTTCTCAGGTCTTCGGGAAGGGGACACCCCTCGGGAAAAATTCGATAGCCCCTCAGAATCTCCAGAAGATCTTCCAGATGCTGGAGGAGATCCTCCTTCAGATCCAGAAGAAGGACGATGATATCCGCCCTGCGGATCAGGTCCGCCATGAGAGGGTCCACGTATTCTTTCGTGAGGGGCGGCGTGTCCAGGAGCTGGAACTGGATGTTCTCGTAAGGCGCCATCCCCGGAAGGGGAACATGGGTGGTATGGGGGAAGTCGGCCACCTCCGGCGCGGCGTTGGTCAGCCGCGCCACCAGGGAGGATTTCCCCGAATTCGGAGGACCCGTAATCGCCACCTGGGCCGCCCCCTCCCGGTTGATGGAAAAGGCCGTCCCCTTTCGTGCCCCTCCTTTCTTCGTCCGGGCCTGGTCCCTGTGCTTGGCGATCCTGCGGCGGAGTTCGGCCTTCAGTTTGTCCGTCCCCTTGTGCTTGGGCATGATGGCCAGCATCTCTTCCAGGGCTTCGATCCTGGCCTCCGGGGTCTTGGACTCCCGGTAGCGCTTTTCCGCTTCCTGGTACTGGGGCGGCAGGTTCGCCGGCATCGGCTTCCGTTCCTCTCCAGGGACAATTCAGGATCGGTCCCTTGCAGGACCTGTCTCCAGCAGCGCCGGGGATCCCGATTTTGATGAAGTCGCAAAAAGTCTAAAAATGTTCCGTTACCGGCGGCTTTGTAAAAAGATCCGGGGGATGAAGGGCAACGCAGCCTCTGAATATTTTTACGAAGCCGTCAATTTTTGTACACAAAAGCCTCCCTTAATTCAACCATCTTTCAGAAACCTTCCTTTCCCCGGGACTTCCTGCCGGAAGCACCGATATCATACGCCGGCCCGCCGCAAAAAATCGTTGGACCAAAAACGTCGCTGTGGTAAAGGAGCGCCATGGCGGAAGAACGGCGCACCGTTTACAGTCCGAAGGCCCCCCTTCCCTCCCTGGGGATCCCCCTGGGGGGACTCCCGGTATTTTTCCGTTTCTTCATGAAGAGGAAGTTCCTGGGAAAACCGATCCCCCTCCTGGGAAGCTTCAAGATCACCTACCGGTGCAATCTCCGGTGCTCCGGATGCCCCTTCCATCAACGGGGAAGCGAACCGGGCAGCCACATGAACCGGGAGACGGCCCTGCGGGTCCTGGCCCGTCTTCATGAAGCGGGCCTGCCGATCATCATCTTCGAGGGCGGGGAACCCCTCCTCTGGAGGGATGGATCCTTCACTTTCAGCGACCTTGTTCTCCGGGCGCGAAAGCTTTTCCCCCGGGTGGCCGTCACGACCAACGGCACCGTTCCCCTGGATGTCCCCGCCCATATCTTCTGGGTCAGCCTGGACGGTCTCCGGGATACCCACAATGCCCTCCGGAACGGATCCTTCGACCGGATCGCCCGTAATCTGGAACATACGACACACCGGAAGGTCTTTGCTCATGTCACCCTGAATAACCGGAACCGGCACGAGATCGCCGGCCTGGCCGAATGGGTGAGGAAGCATCCGAAAATCCGGGGCATGACCGTTCAGCTTTTCTATCCCTACAACCGGGGCGAGGCCCCTCTTGCCCTGTCTCCGGGGGAAAGACGCGCCACCCTGGAAGCGGTCATGGACCTCAAAGAGCGGGGCTACCCGATTCTGAACTCCATGGAGAGACTCCGGACCATGATCGATAACCGATGGACCTGCCACGACGATGTTCTCATCAACGTCGATCCCGATGGAACCATGACCCGGGGGTGCTACGTCAAAGGCCGCGGCATCGTTGACTGCCGGCACTGCGGGTTCACCCCCGTCGCCGAGGCATCCGGAGCCCTGGAGGGCCGGATCGGGGCCCTCCTTGCCGGGTGGCATCTTTTCATCCGACCATGATCTACGCAAGGGAATCCTTGACAGAACGCATCCCGATGGATCACATTGGGCAGAAAGAAAAGGAAAGGCGGACATGGAACCGAACCTCCTTTTCAAAGGTCGGGAAGCGGCGAGGCGGCGGGGTGGTTTCGGAAACAGGCCCCGGAAAAAAATGCCCGGTGAAAAGACGGAAAGACCCGAATAGAGGAAATACCTGTGAGAGACAAGAACGGGCTCGGTGAAACACTTAAAGGACTTCTTTTCAAGAGGGGCGCCACTCTCGCTTCCTTCGCCGATCTCAGGGAATTTCCCGGAGGCCCGCCTCGGACCATGCCCCGGGCGGTTTCCCTCGCGGTGGCCCTGAATCGGGAAATCCTGAAAGAAATCCATGACGGGCCCACCTGGCCTTATTTCCGGGAATACGAAAGGGTGAACAGCCGGATCGACGGCCTTTGCCGCCTGGCCGCCTCATTCCTGGAGGAAGCGGGATTCCGGGCGACCGCCCTTTCCCCCACGACGGAAAACTGGAACCGGGAAACCTTCGCGTCCGATTTCCCCCACAAGACGGCGGCCACCCGGGCGGGTCTCGGCTGGATCGGGAAATCCGATCTTCTCATCACGGAAAAATACGGAGCGGCGGTCCGGTTGGGAACGGTCCTGACCGATGCTCCCCTGGAAACGGCGGAGCCGGTGGACGCTTCCCGGTGCGGGCGCTGCCGGGCCTGTGTGGACCGGTGCCCCGCCCGGGCCATCCGGGGGTCGGACTGGCAAAAAGGAACTCCCCGGGAGGACCTGTATCGTGCCGCCTTGTGCGCCGAAACCGCCCGACGTTTCTGCGAAACCCTCACAATCCCGTCGACGATCTGCGGGATCTGCATCGCCGCCTGCCCCTGGACGCAGAAATACCTGAAGGGAGGCGGTCAAGACGAGCCGGCCCCCGGCAGGGGCTGAAGAAGATAACCTGTTAAAAAGAGGCAGAAACAAGACGCCGGAATCCCGAGGAACGAGAGGTTCGTGCCGGTGCGCCGCCGTTAAAGATCCTTCAGATCCACTTTCAAGGAAAGGAACCGCAGAAGGTCTTTCAGGGTAATGATCCCCACAAGCTCATCCCCTTTTACGACCATAAGCCGGCTGTTTCCCGTGCGGCTCATGGCGGACAGGGCCCTCACGGCGTCCTCCTCCGGCCCGATGGTGTTTTCCGGGGAACAGCCGGCAGCGACGTCTCCCACGCGAACCTGTCCCCACGTCTTCCGATCCGTTTCCCTGATCTGCCGGACGGTAATGCACCCCGCGAGGCGCTCCCCGGAAACGACGGGAAACATCTTGAAGTGGTAGCGGTACACATAGTCCCGCACCAGTTCCTCCAGGGAGAGATGGGGAGATACGGTGACCGGTCCTGAAACCATGAAATCCCGGACCTTTTCTCCCTCGAGGGCCTTGCGGGTGAGTACCTGCTGGTAAGACATCCTGGCCGCATGGTTCACGAACATCCCGATCATGAACCACCACAGGCCGCCGATGAAATCCCCCATGAAGAAACGGACCACCCCGAGGACAATGAGGATCGCGGCGAAACCCGAACCGGCCAGGGAAGCGATCCGGGTGGCCCACCGGAGATTGTTCTTCCAAGCCCAGAGGAGCGACCGGAGGACCCGCCCCCCGTCGAGGGGAAAGGCGGGAATCAGGTTGAAGGCCGCCAGGATGCCGTTGATCCACCCCAGGTAACGGAGCACGCCGGCAACCGGGACGGAGAGGGCCCCTTGGCCCATCCGGTACAGAATATAGCACCCCCCGGCGATGAAAAGACTTGAGACAGGCCCGATGACGGCCATGAAAAACTCCGCCCGGGCGTTCGGCGGTTCTTCGTTCATTTCGGCCACCCCCCCGAAGATGAACAGCGTGATGCCTTTCATGGGAATGCCGAAACGGCGGGCGACGATGGAATGGGAAAGCTCGTGGAAAATGATGGAGGCAAAAAGTCCGACGGCCCCGAAAACACCCATCCACCAGTAGGTCGCGGAAGGAAGTCCCGGATAATAATGGGGGAAAAGCCCCACGGCCAGGGACCAGGTGATCAGGGCGGCCAGGAAAATCCAGCTCGCATCAATCCGGACCTCGAATCCCAGGAGCTTGAACAGGGTGACCCGGCCTCCAAACATCTTGATTCCTCCTGTGGTTTGGGACAGGGGATCCCCCCTCAAAGGAGGATTCACCTCCCCCGGGTGTTTTCCCGGGGAAAGGTGAGGGCCGGGGATTCCCCGTTGAGAAAGCCGTTCTAAAAACGGGGTTTCCGCTTTTCCCGCTGGGCCCGGATGCCTTCCCGGGCTTCCTCGCTGGAGAAAACAGGCATCCCGAATTCAAGTTCCTTTGCCAGGGCGTCCTCCAGGGAAAGTCCGCGGATCTGACGGGACAGGCGGACCATGGTCCTCACCGACAGAGGGCCGTTTGAAGCGATCCGTTCCGCCAGCATCATGGCTTCATCCATAAGCTCTTCCCGGGGAACGACCCGGTTCAGGAACCCCCATTCATACAGGGTGGCGGCGGAAAAATTGTTCCCCGTAAGAAGGATCTCCAGGGCCCTTGCCTTCCCCATCTCCATGGGTAGAAAGACATTGCCCCCTCCCACGGGCATGATGCCCAGCGTGGTCTCCCGCATTTGAAAGACGGCGTCTACCGAGGCCACCCTGAGTTCGCAGCCCATGACCATCTCGAACCCGCCTGTCAGACAGTACCCGTTGATGGCCGCAATGACGGGGCGGTCCAGGTTCCGGAATTTCAGCATGGCCTTTCCCACAGCCCCTCCCCAGGAGACCAGCCATTTTTCCGCTTCCGTTTCCGGTTTTCTGGCCGCCGTGAGAACGGGAATGGCCGTCCGAAGATCCATGCCCGAACAGAAAATGTCCGGCAAAGCGGAGTAGAGGACCACGGCCCGGATCCTGTCGTCTTCCTGACACCGCTCCCAGATGCGATAAAGATCGAGGAGCGCCTCGGGACTCAGGGCGTTTTTCGTCTCCGGGATATTCAAACCCACCCGGGCAACGTGTCCTTCCACGGCAAACGCGACACCCATTTCGAACCTCCCCTTTTCGAGGTGCCCGCTCCTGATCACGCGGGACTATGGTGTTACCGTATGATAATTTCAGGTCTCATGTAAATTATTTTCCATGCCGCTGACGCGGATCCTCCGACCGTGCCTGTTCTGTCCGCATTTCCCCCGCCGACCGCCGACTTCAAAATACAGGGGAGAAAACACTTTTCAGTCAGCCGGCATCAGCTGCGGCGTGACGACGACGTCAATCCGCCGGTTGACGGCCCGTCCCTCCTCCGTTTCATTGGGGGCCAGGGGACGTGTGGCGCCATACCCGACGGCCACGATGTTTTTTTCCGGCAGGGTGCCGTTCGCGACAAGGTACTGGCGGACCGCCTCGGCCCTCTGCTGGGACAGGTGTTCATTCAGGGTGCTGGAACCCGTGCTGTCCGTATGGCCTTCAATGACCACGCCCGGTTCGCCGAAAGTCCTGATGGACCGCTGGACCTTGCTGAGGAGGGGATAATTGTCGGGCATGATAACGGCTTTCCCCACGGGAAACTGAATGCCCCGGAGCCGGAGGATGAGCGTGTTGCCCTGCTTGTAGACTTCGGCTTCGGCGGGATCGAAAAATCCCTGCACATCGTTGTATAGCTGATTAAACCGGCGCTCCGCCGCAAGCCGCTCCTCCACGGCCCTTTTTTCCACCGAAGTCCTCTCCCGTTCCGCCTGTTCCTCCTTGCTCTTTCCTTCCAGCATGGCGATCCGGCCCGACAGGGACTCCGCCTCCGACTGGCACTGTTTTTTCAAGGACTCCATTTCCGACTGTTTATCCTTCAACTGGTTCATGACAAAGGCACGGTCCTGCTTCAGGCCGTTGATGGAACCGGCGATATTCTCCCTTTGGACGTCAAAGGGTTCCGTCCGCATGTCGGGAGCCCCCAGGGCCGCCGTCATCTCATAAAAAACACCGTCCATCTTCAAGGCGATCTGTTCCGGATCCATGGCCTTTATCTTCTGGCTTTCCCGGGTAATCTGAAGAAGCCGGCGGGCCTGGAAAAGGGCATCGGCGGACAGGGAATGAATCTTTTCCTTCTCATAACGATTTTCCGAGATAAAGGCATCGGTTTTCTTAAATTGCTCCGTGGCCGCCGCCAGCGTTACCGGCGCATGCTTTCTGGCACCTTCCTTCTCCGCCTGGTCGATGAGGGCGCGCACCTCGTCTATAACCTGGCTTTTGATCGCCTTGAGTTCGAGGTCCAGGAAAGCGCCCGCCACCCGATCGCGATCTTTCAGGGCCCGGTTCAGGTTATTGTCCTCAATCGCCCGGGTAAGGTCCAGAAACTCTTCTTCCAGCCGGGCATAGTCTTCCGCCAGGTTCGTCGCGCCGGCCTGCCGGGCCAGCTCACGGGCCTTGATGACATCCGGAAGGGTGGTTCTTGCCAGGGTCCCCATTTCCCGGGCCTGTTTGAGCTGTGCCTTTCCAACGGCAACCGTTTTCAGGATTTCCGAAATCTCTTTCCCCTGATCGAGCTGCTTTTTAGCCTCCGAGAGGGACGATTCCGATTTGGAGAACCACATGGGGGAAAGGACATCGAGCTGATCGTTTTTGGCGGCGCTCAGCTCATTGTCCAGCCCGTTCACCATTTCCGCCGGGTTCTCCGCCGTGGGGATCGGTTCCACTTTCAGTTTAGGACCGGCACAGGCGCCGAAAAGCAAAATCAATGCCCCGATACAGACTGCCCGCCGCCATGCGTTTTTCATTTTTCCTTATGCTCCTTTCCTTTTTTCCCCGCTGGGGCGATCTTCCCGACCCATGGCCGGAAACTCTTACCGCCGGAACCCCATGCCCCTGCAAGGTGCCGTTTTGCCCATTCACACCTGACAATGTCTTTAAAAAGTCGAAAACATGTTCCTCTTCCGGCGGCTTCGTAAAAAGATTCAGAGGTAAGGCGCCGGAATCCCGAGGAATGAGACGTACTCATCGGTACGTCGCAATGACGAGGGATGAAGGGCAACGCCGCCTATGGACTTTTTACGAAGCCGTCATACCTGTTACTTCGTTTTCCTGTATCGGTGGATTATACTACAAATGAACGGTTGGAATCAAATCAACCCTTTTTTGGATTATAGTCCATAATGATGTGTCACGAAGATTTTCAATCGTCCGAGAACGGGCATCCCCGTCATCGTTTTGATTCATAATGAAACTTGAGATGTTCAGCAAAGGCCGGGCATCCCGGGTTGCTTCGAAGAGTCGGCGGGTGGACGAGGAGGGGGGAAGCGCCGCCTGTGGAATATTTACGAAGCCGCCATTGATTTGCCCGGGAAAAACCCATATGATCTCATGGATATCGGTTCATTTTTTCAGAGGCGGCCTTTTCCATGTTTCGAATACGCCAGATTTACGACGACACGATCCCTGTAAACAAGACCGCCATCGCCCAGGTCCAGGCGATCCTCCGCGTTCAATTTACCGGCCTCCGGGAGGATGAGATCGCCAAGCTGCCGGATCGTCTTGAAAATCCCTTTAAACATCGTTTCCGTTCCATTCTTTTCGTCGCCGAGGGCACCAAGGGGGTCATCAAGGGATTTGCTTTCGTCCTCCATGAACCGGATCTGGATTTCTGTTTCCTCGACTACCTCTCCACGGCAAAACAACTCACCGGCCGGGGCGTCGGCGGAGCTCTCTATGAAAGGATCCGCTTTCACGCCGTCGAATCGGGGTGCGCGGGCCTCTTTTTCGAATGCCTTCCCGATGACCCCGCCCTCTGCAGGGTCCCGGGGGTGCTCAAGGAAAACACCGTCCGGCTTAAATTTTACGAGCGCTACGGCGCCAGGCCCATCACCGGGACCGCCTACGAAACCCCCCTCCAACCGGGGGGCGACAATCCCCCGTATCTGGTCCTCGACCCTTTGGGCCGGGAACCGGCGATTTCCCGCACCTATGCCCGGCAGATCGTCCGGGCCATCCTGGAAAGGAAATACGGCGATCTCTGTCCTGGAGATTATGTCGAAAAAGTGGTCGAATCCTTCCAGGACGACCCCATCCGGCTTCGCCCCCCCCGATATGTCCGCCGGGAACCCCGGACCGTGGTCAGGACCATCCCCGCCGATCGGAAAATCGTCCTTGTCGTCAATGACCGTCATGACATCCATCACGTCAAGGAGCGGGGCTATGTGGAAGCACCGGTGCGCATCCCGAGTATCCTGCGGGAGCTGGAACCGACCCGCCTGTTCGAAACCGTCCCGGTTCGCCATTTCTCCGAGAAATACATCCGCCAGGTTCATGATTCCCGTTTCTATGATTATTTCAAGAAAGTCTGCGAATCCCTGGAGCCCGGCAGATCCCTCTATCCCTATGTTTTTCCTGTCCGAAACGTTGCGAAGCCCCCCCGGGAACTGCCCGTCAGGGCCGGCTATTACTGTATCGACACATTCACCCCTTTGAACCGTAACGCGTTTTTGGCGGCTAAACGGGCCGTGGATTGCGCCCTCACCGGAGCCGCCAGGATACTGGAAGGCGACAGGATCGCTTACGCCCTGGTGCGCCCCCCCGGACACCACGCCGAACGCCGTGTTTTCGGGGGATTCTGTTACTTCAACACCGCAGCCATTGCCGCCCATTATCTCAGTCCCTTCGGCAGCATCGCCCTGCTCGACCTGGACTACCACCACGGCAACGGCCAGCAGGACATTTTCTACGAGCGTTCCGACGTCCTGACCCTCTCCATTCACGGCCATCCCCGGTTCGCCTATCCCTACTTCAGCGGATTCGAGGATGAAAGAGGGGCGGGGGCGGGCACGGGCTTCAACGTAAACTATCCTCTCCCGGAAACGATCAACGGTGAGAAATACCGGGAAACACTCCAGAAGGCCCTAAAAATCATCGGAAAGTTCAATCCGGGCTTTCTGGTCATCGCCCTGGGGCTGGATACGGCCAAGGGGGATCCCACGGGAACGTGGCCCCTTCAAGCCCGGGATTTCGAGGAGAACGGGAAAATGGTCGGCCGCCTTCACCTTCCCACCCTGATCGTTCAGGAAGGGGGCTACAATTCACGGAATCTGGGGACCAACGCCCGGCACTTTTTCGCGGGCCTCTGGAACGCCATGAACCCCTGAATATCCCTTCAGGTTCCGTGAACAGGGCTTCGGTTACGAACGAGAACTGACGAAAGGCAGGAATAATCATGAAGACGAAAATCCATGTGAGCAACCGCCTGGTCAAGGGAGCGGATCTGAACCACCACGGAACCCTCTTCGCCGGCAGGGGCGCCGAATGGTTCGTGGAATCCGGTTTCATCGCCGCAGCCGGCATGACATCACCCCACCGCATTCTCTGTGTCAACATTCACGGAATGGTCTTCAAGAAACCCGTCCCTCCGGGCAGCATCCTCCGATATACCAGCCAGGTCGTCTTTGCGGGAAGAACCCGGCTCGTCTCCCATGTGAGAGTTTTTCTCGACAGGGAAGAGGCTTTCCTCCTGGAGGGATTTCTGAGTTTTGTCCATGTGGACGACCAGGGAAAGCCCTGCCCCCACGGCATCGTCATCGACTACACGACGCCGGAGGATCTCAGCCTCCTGGCGAAGATCAGGACCCTGCAATAATCTCCCCTCGTCACCGGTTGATTTTGCAATGAAAAATTCGTATAATAGACATCTTTTCAGTGGGCAAATCGTGCTGACAGTCCATAAATCGCCCTGAAGGGTCGGCCGGCATCACCGACTCCGGGCATCTGTTTCAAGGAGACTGCTATGAAGGGTTACGGAATTATTCTCGCCCTTATTCTTCTTCTCGCCCTTTTCATTTCCACACCGGCAGCGGAAGAAGAGGAAGGAACGTTGACCCGGGAAGCCGCCCGGGCCGCTGATGTGTCCCTGAAGCCGGGTGAGCGGGTGCAGGCCATTCAGGCCCTCGGTCAATCGGGAGACAGCCGGGCGGCCATGCCGCTCCTGGGAATCCTAAAAGACCCCTCGGAAGAGCCGGGCATCCGGGCCTGCGCCGCCCGGTCTCTCGGAAATCTCGATACGGCCCGGCCGGAGGTCCTGGCCGCCATGGAGGCGGCCTACCGGGAAACCGCGGCCGATGACAATCTGCGGTATACGATCCTCCAGTCCATGGGAACCCTGAAGGCCCTTGAAGCTCTGACGCTTTTCCGGGAAGCCCTGGATGATCCCGATGGCACCATCCGTTTCAAGGCCGCCCAGGCCCTGGGAGAGCTGAACGATCCGGACGGTGTGAGGACGCTTCTCGGTCAATACGAAAAGGAAAAGGACAGGACCGTGCGGGCCGAAATCGTCCGGGCCCTGGGCAGACTCCAGGACCCGGCCCTGGAATCGTTCCTCATCGGGGCGCTTCTCGGGGACCAGGAAGCCCTGGTCCGGTGGAATGCCGCCCTGATGCTTCAGGGTTATGCCAGCCTCGGAACGGAAGCCCGGGAGGCCCTCAAAAATGCGGAAAAGGACCCCTCCCCCATGGTCCGGCAGGCAGCGGCGGGAGGTGCCCCATGAAACGAATTTCTCTTCTCATCGTGATCTTCACTCTGATTTCGGCGGGTTCCGCATTTTCCCTCGAAAAAGGGGCCCTCCTGTACCACTCGAGCAAGGGGGACACCCTTTACGGGCGGACGGACGATCTCGTCCTTCCCTGCTCTCCCATCGATGCCTTCTATGGCGAGCTGAAATCGGGCCACGCCGGCCTTTACATCGGGAACGAACGGATTATCCACGCCATCAAATACGGCGTCATCGAGGACCTCTCGAACAGTTTCATCACAAAGGACGATCTCGATAGCGGCTGCAAGTACATCGGCGCCAAGCTCCCCGCCGATTACGACGACCCGGCGGCCTGGCCCGCGGAGCGGAAGGACCAGCTCGTCGTCATCGCCCGGGAACAGCTGGGAAAGTCTTACGACTTCACCTTTCACCTTCAGACGGGAAACGGATCGGGAGACTTCACCTGTGTCGGTCTCGTGGAATATGTGTACGAAGAGGTCGGGTACGACGTCACCCCCGACGGGTATTACGCCACCGGGGCCGGCGGAAAGACCTACGTCCAGACATACAACTGCATCGTCACCGCATTCCAGGACTGGATCGGTACGAACTCCTTCGCGGAAAAGGCCGAGTTCTCCCGGATCCAGCATCCCCTGGAAAGCTTGGCGGGTAGAGATTATGAAGGGGGGAAATACATCTTCTTCCCCTATACCCAGTATTTACAGACGACCACTGTGGCCGTTCCGACGGACATCCCCGTTTCCGGGGGGTCTGTTTCCGAGGGCGGTGGATCCTGCTTCATCGCCACGGTGTCCCCGGACCGTTTCACCCTCGTCAACGGGTTGACCGTGTTGTTTTTCCTGGGAGGGATCGCCCTTCTCGGGGTTTACCGGTCCGGAAGGTCCGGAAGGAACCCATAGGAAAAAGACACCCCTTTCCGACACAACAACCCGAATCCCGGCGCGCAAGGAAAAGCCGGGATCCCCGAAGATGGGGGATCCCGGCTTTTATAGGACCGGGACTTATTTAAAGATCACATCACATCCCCTTATTTCTTCCGGATGGCGACCCGATACCCGCCACCTTCCTCCAGGATGGAAACGACTTCCCATCCCTGGCTCCCCGCGGCCCGGGAAACGTTTTCCCGGGACGTGTCGGTGTCCACAAGGACCTCAAGCGCCGTCTCTTTCCCCGTCCGGATGGCATTCAGCGCCAGGATGACCGGCTGGGGACAGGAAAGGCCTCTTGCGTCAACGATCTTGCTCATGGAATGCCTCCCTCAATATAATTTCTGTCGCATGGTGAACCCGATGAAAAGACAAACGGCGAAACCGATGATTACCGCCGGGATCCCGTGAGGCCCCACGCCGGCGGGCGAGCTGGCCAGGCCGAAATTGTGGGCGAAGGCCGCTCCGGTGATCATGCCCAGAACAAAGACGGCGGCATCCCCGTCCCCTTCGCCGGCGAGGAACAGCTGACGTCCCGGGCATCCCCCTGCCAGAGCAAAAGCGAGACCCGCCAGGGCCATGCCCAGGAAATTCCAGAGCTGCATCGTGTGGGCCACGGGCTGGCCGGTGAAACCGGGATGAAACTGATTGAAGACGATATTTGTCACGAAGGCCCCCGCCACGAGGGCGACGAAACCGGAAAGGAGATGGGTCTGCCGGAAAAGAAGGAAGTCCCGGATGGCTCCCATGGTGCAGAACCGGCTTCGCTGGGCGACAACGCCGATGAGAAGACCGACACCCAGAGAAACGGCAAGGGAAGCGTACATCGCCCCAGGGCCCTTGAGACTGTAGAAAAGAACACCGCTTTTCTCCTGTCCGGCGATGGGCGGGAAGATAATCCTTAGGACCAGGAACCCAAGGATGATGAGGGGGAAGATCCAGCCCGCCGCCGTGTAGGACGCATTGTTCCGCCCCAGGTTGTAGCCGCTCCGGAGGAAAAGGGTTCCGACCCAGATCCCGCCCATGAGGCCGAGGATTCCAAAAATGGCGCTGCCGTCCCCTCCGGCGAGGCGCAGAAGCGCCCGCCAGGGACACCCGAGAAACACCAGGGCGCCGATCATGGCGAAAACGCCGAGAACGAACCGCACCACCGGGGCCGAACCCATGCGGGGCCGGAACTCCCGGAACATATAGGCCGCGCCGAGAGACCCCAGGACAAAACCGAGGATCTCCGGGCGGAGATACTGGACCACCGCCGCCCGGTGGAGACCCAGGGCCCCGGCGATATCCCGTTCAAAGCAGGCGACGCAGACTCCCATGTTTCCGGGGTTCCCGAGTTTTTGGAGAAGAGAAGCCAGGACTCCAATCAGAACCCCGACCCCGATGATTCCCCAGCGGGTGGAAAACATATTTTTCAATCCTTCCATTCTCTCCTCCTGCATTTAAAATGACTTCCTCTACAGGCTGCGTTTGAACCTGTGACGTCCATGACGCCGGCGGACGAAAAAACGACCCTGAAGGGTCTTGCATTGGCCATGGGGGGGCTCCCGTGCCCCCCGTCCTGGTCAACGGCTGATTAAAATGCAGCACAGTCTATAAGTCAAATTCTTTATCTGAATAATTATAAAATGATTGCGCCGGACGGGAATAACGCCTGTCCTGAAGGGCTAAATATCCCTTATCAGGGACGGTGAAGGGGGCCCGGGAATGTTTTCACAATATCCCTGATTCCATGCTTGAAGGTAAAACGCAGAAAAAAGTGGAGAGATTCGGCTGCTCCCAATAAACCGGGGCTAAAACGAACCGGCCGGGTCGGCGACGGTCAGGGCCTGTTCCCGAGGGATTCGAGAATGTCCAGAAAATCATCCCCCGGGGGACAGAAGAGTTCAAAGGCATCCTTCTCCCTCCAGGGAAAGACGAGCCTCAGGGCATGAAGCATGAGGCGGGGGGTACCGCCCACGGGAAAATTCGACCCATAGCGGGTTTCCCCCAGGAGGGAATGTCCCAGTGAATGGAAGTGGACCCGGATCTGGTGGCGCCTTCCCGTAAGGGGTTCCACTTCGAGCCAGGTGGCCCCGGGGAACCGTTCCCGGACCCGGTACCGGGTTTCCGAGGGTTTTCCCCGGTCATCCACCCCCATCCGGCCGGAACCGAAGGCATGAACGGACCGGTCGATGACACCGTCTCCGGCCACCTCTCCCTCCACCGCCGCCCAGTAGGTCTTCCGGACCTTCCTTCCTTCGAAAAGCCCGGACAGGTAACGATGGCTTTCCCGGTTCCTGGCAAAGAGAACGATACCGCTCGCCTCCCTGTCAAGGCGGTGGACGACGAAGAGTTTCTCCTCCCTTTCCCGGGACAGGCGTTCCACCAGGGATTCCCCGTCTGTTCCCCGCCCCGGGATGACCAGGACTCCCACAGGTTTGGAAATGGCAAGAAGCCCGTCATCCTCGTAAAGGATTTCAGGAGTTCCGGTATATTCAACAGGCAAAGTTCCCCTCATGTCTCCACCATCGGCTTTTCTCCTTGATCCTTTCGCAATCGACGACTTCGTAAAAAAATCCATATGCTGCGTTGCCCTTCATTCCTCGTCCCTGCGACGTACCGCTCAGTACGTCTCGTTCCTCGGGATTCGGGCGCCTTGTCTCTGGAGCTTTTTACAAAGCCGCCGGAAAACGAGCATTTTTAGACTTTTTACGAGATCATCACAATCGACGACTTCGTAAAAAGTCCACCGGCTGCGCTGCCCCCCGGCAAATGAAGCGATCCTGAAGGGTCGGCCTACAGATCCGGGTTTGTCGCCATCGAGACCCTGTCCCCCTATCTTGGCATCCGGCATCCCCTGTAGGCCGGGGCTTCAGCCCCGCGAAAAACGCGTCGTGTCCTGTTTTGTTCCGTCGGCACTCCATATTTTCATATTCTGTGGCGCCCCCGGGGGGCGTTACTGTTCAATAATAATCAGATAACCCATAAGGCAGGGCCTCACTTTCGAAGATTTTCCCCCATTTTTCCCTGTCAGACCCTTCATTATCTTCTTGCCCCGCCCTCTCCTTCAAGACCTTCCCGCCGTCTGAGGGAGGGGGTTCACGGTGAAGGAACTGGCGCTCGAAGAAGTCGATTTCACCGGGTGACAGGGGGATGTCCCGGGCAACGGTGCTCCTCTCGATCACCACGGACTTTTTCCGGGTAAGAGGCAGTTCCAGGTAAGGATTTCGATAGGTCACGGCAGGGTGGAGCGTACAGGCCGTGTAGGACACCTTTACCAGGCCGCCGGATAAATCCATCCGGGGCCGGAGATCTCCGGAAAAAAGAAGGCGGCCCTTCCCGGACAGGGTCCAGGAACCGGGCGGAACACCTCCGGCCCGGAGATCCTCGGCGATCCGGGCCATCCATTCCGGAGACCCTTCGAGGGAAAGACTCCGGATCAGCCCCGCTTCGGTGATGTCCTCCCAGGACTTCCGGGCCACCCGGGCGTTCCGCCGCCTCGCCCCGGCGGTCTGAAAGCGGCTCCGGTAGATGGAGGAACAGTAGTTCACCGGGAAATCGATTCCCCGCTCCCGCAGGCGGGCCAGAATCCGGAGGGCTGTGAGTTCCGATTCCAGGACGGCCACCCGGGGCCCGTGGAGGAGGGTATAGTTCCTGGCCAGGAGGTGCTTCCCGTTGAACGGGGTGCACCGGATCTGGTGGAGGTTGAGAAAGTTCACTCCCGAATCGGCCATCTCGCCGATCTTTTCACACAGGAGGTCCTCTTTTTCCGGAACGGCGGGGATTTCCACCGTCACGGCCGGGATGATCCCCACGGCTTCCCGGACCGGATCCAGGCGGTAATTCCCGGCACCGATGTTGAAACGGACCTCGTCGATACCCGCATCCCGGAGGCGGCGCAGGGTCTCCCCGTTTGTCAGAAGCCCGTTGGTGTAAAGCCAGATGTACAGGGCCGGACCGAAGTGTCTTCGGATTTTCGTCACGAACGTCAGGGTCCGGTCCAGGGTGAGAAGGGGCTCGCCGCCGCTGATGCTCACGCCCCGGAACCCGAATCGTTCCAGGTAGGCGATATAGTCCCGGGGATCGGGAAACGGAACGGTGCTCGTCATGGGCACGTCCCGGCTCTTCTGCTCCGAGGGACAGTAAAAGCACCGGCCGTTGCAGAGGCCGTTAATGAAAAGGCAGGACCAGGTCCCTTCTCCGCAGATCCGGCAGCCGGGAGAGAGGTTTCCCGCATCCACCTTGGTCCCCCGGAAGCCGAAAACCGTTCGGGATCTCAATATCTCCAGCAGACGTTCCCTCTCCTCCCGGGCCCGCTCCGCCTTCTCCGGCTCCACCCATGGGAGATCTTCGCCGAGGGAACCAAGATCCCGGCGGTTTGCTTCCGCGATGGACCCATGTTCGTGTTCGAAAAGAGTCATTTAGCCTTACCTGCCGAACCTGACAGGCGCCCCTCAGAGGGACGCCACCTTCCGGATATAGGCATCCACGTCGAATTTCCGGCGTGCCCCCCGGTCATTCATGTACCGGATGCTTCCAAAGACGGGCCGCACGGGCCAGGCCCGGTCATGGAGGCCTCCGATAGACCACAGGCATCCCGCATATCCATTGGGATCCCGCCCGTCCAGCTCATACTTGTCGTTCAGGCCGATGGCGATATCAAGGGCTTCCTCCGGCGTGCCGGTCCATTCAAGAATCTTCTTGGCCCAGTACATCCGAAGATAGCCATGCATTTTCCCCCGTTTGACCATTTCCATCTGGGCGGCGTTCCACAGGGGATCGTGGGTTTCGGCCCCTTCAAGTTCTTCCGTCCGGTAGCGGTAGGGGCGGCGGTCCCTCCGATGGTCATGAAGGGTTTTCCGCGCCCATGCCGGCGCTCCCTCCAGGGAATCGTAATCCTCGTTGCGGAGGCAGAAATTGTCGGACAACTCCCGCCGGACGACGATCTCCTCGAGAAAGACCTTCTTCGCCTCCGGGGAAACAGGGGCACTTCTCACCGCGAGGGCGACCCGCTGGGGGGCGATCTGGCCGAAATGGAGATACGGGGAAAGCTGGGACTGACCATCCCGGACGGGATCGTTCCGGGACCCCGGATAGGCTGCCAGGCCGTTTCTTACGAAGTCCTCAAGGGCCCCCATACCGGCGGCCGTTCCCGGTCTCAGCCATGGGACTTCCCCCACCGTCCGGTCCAAAGGGAGGGATGGCAGGCGTTCCGCCCCCCCTTCCCCTGCGGCTTTCTTTCGGCGCCACGGAAAAGGGTGGTTCACCGGATCGGGAAACCCATCGAGGAATTCATCGAGGACCCTTGAGATCCTGGGACGGAACGTCCGGGCGGCGTACTCCTCCTTCGGGGACGCGATGAAGGCGGGCACCACGTTATGGGCGTCCACTTCGTAAAAGGGAAGGGTCACGTTCTCCATGACGGTCTTTTTCCAGGCCCTCTTGATCCTGAGGGGGTCAAAGTCCGTCACCAGGGAGCCGACATTTTCCTCCCTCACAAACCGGGGAATCTCCGTACCCGGGGTACCCTGAAGAAGAAAAAAGGGGATGTTCCTCTCTTCGAGAGAAGTCTTCACTTCATCGAGCCCCCGGAGCATGAACCCATACTGCCTCAGGGTCGCCCCGAGGAAATCCTCCACGAGGCAGAAAACGACCCCCAGGGGAACCTTTTTCTCCAGGGCCAGGGACTGGGCGAAAAGAAGGGCCCAGTTGTCCGATGCCCGCTGGTCCCGGCTCATCCAGTAGAGTACGGGGCCCCTCTTTTCCTCCCCCACCTTGAGAACGCGCACCCTCTCTTCCCGCATCTCCCTTCTCCGTCGGCCCTCAGCTGTGATTCCTGAGCTGAAGCTCCAGAGGGTGGGGATGGAGATAGACCTGCCCCTTCAGGTAAGGCTCGTCATATTTGCGGACATAGTGGCCAAGGAGCGTCACGGGAACAATGAGGGGGAAATCCCCGCGGCGGTAGGCGTCGATCACCTCCAGGAGTTCCTGTTTCTCATCGCGGGTGAGCGTTTTCTTGAAATACCCCATGACATGATCCAGGACATTGATGTTCTTTGCCGTTGTCGTCTTGAGCCGGAGGGCTTCCAGGAGGGCTGTCTGGTAACGGTCGAAGAGATCTTCCGGGGGACGGCTTCCGGGATCCGCCGCGAGCTTCCCCATTTCCCGCAGGTGCTTCGGGCTGTGAGACAGGAGGAGAAGCTTGTGACGGGTGTGAAAATCCACCAGGGCATGGCGGGTGGTGCCCTTCTTAATGGCTTCCCGCCACCGGTGAAGGGTAAAAACGCTCTCGATGAAGTTTTCCCGGAGCTTGATGTCGTGAAGCCGCCCGTCTTCTTCCACCGGCAGGAGGGGGAAATGGTCCATGAACGCCCGGGCAAAGAGGCCTGCCCCTTTCTTCTCCGGTATTCCCCGGCTGTCGTAGACCTTCACCCGTTCCATGCCGCTGCTGGGGGAATCGCTCTTGAAGATGAAGCCGTCCAATCGCTCCTTTTCCAACTCCGGAACCCTCCGGCGCGCCCATTCCATCATCCGGTCCGTCATATCCCGGGCGGTCCGGGTGGTCACAAGCCGGGGGGACGCGGCGTCCCCCACAAGGCGCATGGTTTCCCGGGGCACCCCGAAACCGGCTTCCACTTCGGGGCAGACAGGTACGTATTCCACGTACTTTCCCAGGGTATGAGTCAGGAAGCGATCCAGTTTATGCTCCCCGTTCCACCGGACCCTTTCGCCGAGGAGACAGGAACTGACTCCGAGCCTGATTTTCGACATGCCTTCACCCCTCTTCCCTGAATCTCAGTTGCCTTCTTTCCCCTATTCCCATACCCGAGCGCTCAAAGTCCCCCTTCCAGCACTTCCCGTATCGTGACGGATAAATCCTGAATCGTGAATGACGGTCATTTTTAGACTTTTTACGAGTTCATCAATGTTAAGTATCTGTCATTTCAAGTTGTTAGTATTAACACAGATTTATTGAAAAGTCACGAGACATACCACTCCAACACCTTCCCGAAAAAGACCACAAGATTCTTCCTGAAACACCTCCTCCGGCAGTTTTCTCCGAAAGGGTTACGGGTCAGCGGGATACGGGAGGGTTTTCGCAAGCAGATCTTTACACGCCATCGCCGACGGCCGGGCCACCGGAGCGTTTTCGTCCTCCCCGACGGGCGGAATCACACGGCCCGACGGAATCCAGCAACACCGGACCCGCTGATCCCATTCCCCATCTTGACATAGACGACCGTTTCGAAACAGGGCATCGGAGAAATCGGCGGAACCCTTTTTAAAAACCCGTTCAGACAGATCCGGAAATCCCGGGGACGCCTATTGACAGGCTTCATTCCCAATGCTATCAGCATCGGAGGTCATTTATGAAATACACGTTCCAGTTCTCATTTATGCAGCTCCTTTCGGGGCCTGCCCGTATCTTTTTTCACAGGCACAGGCGATCACGAATCGGGGCTGCAGGGGGTTCCTCCGAAAACCTCTCAACAACGAAGCCGTCAAACATCATTCCGTCAGTTTCAATTGAGGGAGGGCATAATGGACGTTGAACAGTTTGTCTGGACGCAACGAGGCGGATGGGAAGGAAAATGGCCGGGCACACTTGGAAAGACCGCCCGGCTGGCCCTCGTTTTCGCCGGGACATCCAGGATGGAGCAGGAGAACATCATCGACGACATCCGGCAGGCTTTTCCGGAAGCCCATATCCTGGGATGCTCAACCTCCGGGGAGATTCACGGCGCGCAGGTTTCCGACGATTCCATAACCGTGACCGCCGTCCGCCCGGAACACACAACCATCGCCGGCGTCAGGCAGGAGATCGATGGAATCGAAGAGAGCCGCCGCACGGGAGAGCTGCTGGCCCAGGCCCTGGAGAAGAACGATCTCAAACATGTCCTGATCCTTTCCGATGGTCTGACCATCAATGGAAGCGAACTCGTTCGAGGCCTGATATCCCTCCTGCCGGAAGGGGTCTCCGTCACGGGAGGGCTCTCTGGAGACGGCGACCGTTTTGAGAAAACTTTCGTCATGCTTGACGGCCGGCCGAGGCGGGGAGCGGTTGCCGCCATCGGTTTTTACGGTGGGGTTCGAGTGGGATACGGGTCCAATGGGGGGTGGGATCCCTTCGGGCCGGAACGTCTGATCACGCGATCCTCCGGAAACGTGCTTTATGAACTGGACGGCAGGCCCGCCCTGGAGTTGTACAAGCTGTACCTGGGGCATCATGCCAACGGCCTGCCCGCCACGGGTCTGCTGTTCCCCCTGAGTCTTAGGATCAGCGAGGAAGGACGGACCCTTGTGAGAACACTCCTGTCCGTCGACGAGCCAAGAGGCGGCATGATCTTCGCGGGCGACATGCCCGAGGGAACACACGCAAGGCTCATGAAAGCCAACTTCGACCGATTGATCGACGGCGCCATCGATGCGGCCAGAGCGGCAACCTCGATCATGGGTGCGGGATCCCCGGATCTGGCAATCCTCATCAGCTGCGTTGGACGAAGACTCGTTCTCCGGCAGAGGATTGAAGAGGAAATCGAGGGCGTGAGAGACATCCTCGGCCCGAATACCATTCTGACGGGTTTTTACTCCTATGGCGAAATTTCTCCCTTCGCAAAGGGTTTTCCTCCGGAACTTCACAATCAGACCATGACCATAACCACATTTTCCGAAAGGTTTGAATAAAATGCACAGGCTTCTCCTCCGGCAATTGAAGCGGCATGGTGTCCATATCGAAGAAGTGCCGGAGAATATCCGTGGTCTTCTGAGGGCGGTCGATGATGCCTACACCGAAAGCGATGAAGACCGGGCCATGCTGGAAAGGGCATTCGAGATCTCGTCCCGGGAGCTGATGGATACGAACAGCAAATTGAAAGATGCCCTTTCTCATTTCGAGGCGGTGATGGAGCACTCCCCGTTTGTCGCCATGCAGGGTTTTGATAGAAACGGAGCCATCATTCATTGGAACAGCGCCAGTAAAAGGCTTTACGGATATGATTCGTCGGAGGCCATAGGAAAGCGGATCCAGGACCTGATCCTGCCCAAAGAGGCGGTCATGGGTTTCGAAAAAACACTGAACGATGTCTGGGTGACCGGAAAACCGTCGAATCCCTCGGAGTGGCAGATCAGAAATCGACTTGGTGAAACCCGGTGGGTTTACTCGACCATGTTTGCCCTTCTCGTGAAAGAGCAGGTGGTCGAGATCATCTGCGTGGATGTGGATATCACGGAAAAGAGGAAGCTTGAAGACCAGCTCCTGCAGGCAGAGAAAATGAAAGCCATGGGGACCCTGGCGGGAGGCATCGCTCATGATTTCAACAACCTCCTCATGGGCATCATGGGACACGCCTCGCTCATGTCCATGGGGATGGAGACAAGCCATCCCCATTACGACAGGCTGAAGAGTATCGAGGACCTCGTGCAGAGCGGCGCTCTTTTGACCCGCCAGCTTCTGGGATTCGCCCAGGGAGGCCGCTATGCCTTAAAAACGATCGATCTCAATCAGGTGATAGAAAAAACCTCCGCCATGTTCGGCAGGACAAGAAAAGAGATCGCCATCCATCTGAAATCTGAGGAGAATCTGTGGCCCACGGAAGCGGACCAGGGACAGATGGAACAGGTTCTCTTGAATCTGCTTGTCAATGCCTGGCAATCCATGCCCGGCGGCGGGGACCTGTATCTTGAGACAAGAAATGCGATTCTCGATGACGGATACGTGGAATCTTGCGGCGTCCCCCCGGGGAAATACGTCAAAATTTCCATCACCGACTCCGGCACGGGGATGGACAAGAAGACGATGGAACGAATTTTCGATCCTTTTTTTACGACGAAAGAAATGGGCAGGGGTACAGGTCTCGGTCTGTCCATCGTCTACGGGATCGTCAAGGGACATAAGGGATTCATCAATGTTTACAGCGAGAAGGGCCATGGAACGACCTTCAACATCTACCTCCCCGCCTCGGGAAAGGAAGTGGTGCCGGAAATATCGACCCTCCCGGAGATCATTCAGGGGACGGGCACCATTCTGCTGGCGGATGATGAACTCCCGATCCTGAACGCAAGCCAGAGAATGCTGGAACGCCTGGGCTACAAAGTGCTGGCGGCACAGGGCGGAAAAGAGGCGCTCGCTCTTTACGAAGACCGGAAAGACGAGATCGATATCGTCCTCCTCGACATGATCATGCCGGAGGTGTCCGGGGAAAAAGTGTTTCAAAGCCTCCGTGAAAAGAATCCACGCGTCAAGGTTATTTTACTGAGCGGCTACAGCATCAACGGACAGGCTGCAAGAATCCTGGAGAACGGATGCAACGGTTTTCTTCAGAAGCCCGTGTCCCTCAGCGAGCTTTCGAAAAAAATACATGAGGTTTTGAGTACGAAGAGCCCTTGACGGCGGATGAGGTTCGACTCCATTCGTTTGTCCGGCGGGCCTCTTTTCCCTTCTCTCTTCAGCCGTCACGGGTTATCGAGAACATCCCGGACCGACCGGGACAGATCTTCAATCATGAACGGTTTCTGTATGAAGGCCCGGCAGCCCCGCTGCACGATCCTGGCCGCCTGCCCGTTGAGACTGTAACCGCTTGAAAGAATGACCGGGATGTCCCGCCGGATTTGCTTCAGGCTCTCGTAAGTCTCCTCGCCGCCCATGCCCGGCATGATCATGTCCAGGATAACAAGGTCTATGTCGTTCTTCCCTGAACCGAAGATTTCGAGAGCTTCCGGTCCGCTCCCCGCCGTCAGAACCCGATACCCCAGACTCTCAAGCATATCTTTCGTCACATCGGTCACAACGGCTTCATCATCGACGATCAGGATGGTTTCCCTGCCTCGGCGCAACATCTGAGAATGCCCTTCCCGCTTCGACATCTCCCTTGCCGAGGCGGGAAGGTAGATATTGAAGGTCGTTCCATGGCCCTTCTCGCTGTAAACATTGATGAATCCCTTGTGTCCCTTGACGATCCCGTAGACGGTGGCCAGACCGAGACCCGTTCCCCGTCCCATTTCCCTGGTGGTGAAAAACGGTTCGAACAGCCGGCCCTTCGTACTTTCGTCCATGCCGACGCCCGTATCGGTGACCGAAACCTTGACATACCTTCCCGGAATCAGCCCATAAGGCTCCACGTAGCGCTCATCGAGAATCGCATTTCTTGTCTCAAGATACAGGTTCCCGCCGCCGGGCATGGCCTGCCATGCATTGACAAACAGATTCAAGAGAACCTGTTCCATCTGTCCCTGATCCACTTCCACTGTCCAAAGGGGGTCTTCAAACTTCTTATGGATGGCTATTTCCTTTTTCGTACGGCCGAACATGTCGGAATTCTTGTCGATCACTTCATTGAGGTCGATGGGCTTCAGCGCGCGTCGGCCACCCCGGGCGAAATCAAGGAGCTGCCCCGTCAGACGGGCCCCGCTTCGCACCAGGTCCTCGATGCCCTTTATCCTTTCATAATTGGGATGGCCCGCCTCCATTCCCATGGACATGAGGGAAGCGTGCCCCATGATGCCCATCATGAGATTGTTGAAGTCATGGGCGATGCCGCCCGCCAGGGTTCCGATAGCGTTAAGCTTCTGGGCCTGGACGAGCTGGTTTTCCAGGCGCTTCCGGCCGGTGATGTCCTCGGCGATCCCTTCGTAGTACATCACCTTCCCCTTTCCGTCCTTGACCGCCCGGGCATTCAGAACCGCCGAGATGACGCTTCCATCCTTTTTCTTCAACTCGACTTCGTATCCTGAAATGATGCCGTCCCGGGCAATGATCTTTTCGAACTTCAGGCGGTCCTCCGGGCGCACGTATACCTGTTTTCCGACATCGGTGACGGACGCGATCATTTCCCCGGGAGAACCGTAGCCCGTCATCCGCGCCATGGCGGGGTTGACGGTCGTGTAGCGCCCTTCCGGCGTGGATTGGTAGATCCCCTCAACGGCGTCCTCGAATATGCTCCGGTACTTGCCTTCGGATTCCCGGAGCGCCCTCTCGGCCTTCATTTTGTCGGTGATGTCCGTGGCGATGTGAATGATCTTTTCGAGGGTTCCCGCGTCATCGAATACAGGTGTACAGGACACGAGATAATGCCCCTCGAGGGCATCTATCGCCATCTCGACGGTTTCAACCTTCCCGGTAAACGCCGCTTTCCGGAGGGGGCATGTCGCAGGCGGAAGGCCGCCGGAATGAAAAAGATCATGACATTTTTCGCCGACGATGTCATCGAGCGACTTGTTCAACACCTCCATCGTCGCCCGGTTGGCCCCCAGAATGGTATGATCGGAAGACAGGATGAACGTCGGCTGGCCGATGGCCTGGAAGATATCCTCCCATTCCCGGGAAACCTTCTCAAGTTTGTTTTCCACCCGTTTCCGGCCGGTGATATCCCGGATGAACCCCCCGACACCGATCCTCCCGTCCGCCAGTTCGACGGGAAACTTGAGGGATTCGAAGTACCCCTCCCCAACCTTTTCCTCGCTGACGTGAACGGATCGTGCCGTCAGGGCCGCCCGGTCCGTCCTCCGGCACTGGGCGGCAAAGGTATCGGGCATGAGGTCGAAATCCGACCGGCCGATCACTTCCTCTTCCCTTTTTCCGAGGAAGGAACACAGCGCCCGGTTCGCGACGAGGTGCCGGTATCCGTCGTCCTTGAGAAACACCAGGTCCGTCGTCGAATCGATGAACGTCCGGAGCCTTCTCTGGCTTTCTATCAGCTTTTCCTCCGCCTGCCTTCTCTCGGTGATGTCGCGACACACCTGGACAATTCCGTAGGGCGTCCCGTTTTCGTCCCGCAGGACGTCCCCATTGACTTCAAAAAGCCGTTTTTCACCGCTCTTTAAAACCAGGTGGTATTCCCGGGGTCCCAGCCTCCCCTGAAGCATGAGGGCCGTATTCTCCAGGGCCCTTTCCCGGTCTTCCGGTGCCATGAACTCGAGCATGTTGCGGCCTTCGATCTCCTCCCGACCGTAACCGCTCATCTCCAAAGCGGAGTCGTTGACATACAGGACGTTGCCGAGCATGTCCGTGCGGATCACGACATCGGGCATCGCGGCCACAAGTTTCGTGTACAGTTCTTCGCTCTTCCGGAGAGACTCGGCCGCCCGCTTCCGTTCCGTGATGTCCCGGCAGGTGATCACAATGGCGCCGATACTCGGATCCTGAACCAGGTTGCTTCCCAACACCTCCAGGTGGGCCCAGGAACCATCGCCCTTCCGGAAACGGAATTCCGTGGGGATGCCGTCCTGTTCACGATCAACGAGTTCACCGAACGCCCTCCGGGCCAGGTCGAGATCTTCGGGGTGAATGAAATCGAAGGCCCGCCTTCCGATCAACCCTTCCCGGGGATATCCGAACACCGTTTCGACGGACGGGGTGTTAAACAGGAAGACGCCGTTTTCGTCCAAGAGGGAAATGACGTCGTGCGACTTCTCGATGAGTGAGGAAAACCGAGCCTCCTGTCTTTTGACTTCCGTCAGGTCCTCCATGACGGTGAGAAGCTGTGACACGCCGGAGAAATGAACGATCCGGGACGACATCCGGACGTCTTTGATCATGCCGTCCCGGCAGAAAAGCCGGGACTCGAGGCCGAGGCACTGTCCTTTCTCGGAAACGGCGGCGGAAAAACGCCTCCCGTCCGCCGGATCCTTCCACAACTTCAGGTCCGGGGGCCTCCTTCCGACGACTTCCTCCCGGGAATATCCCGTGATGGCCGAAAAAGCGTCGTTGATTTCCCGTATCCGCCCGGTTTCAAGCTCCGAAAAGGACAGGGCCACGGGACTCCCGTGGAAGGCCGCCGAAAATTTCTCCCGGACGATCCCAAGGGCGGCTTCCGCCTCCTTGCGGTCGCTGATATCCCGGATCATCCCTTCCGTTCCCAGGATATCGCCCCGGTCCTTACGATAATAATTGAAACTGAGGGACACCTGGACCGCCGAGCCGTCCTTTCGAACCATCACCGTCTCGTAGTCCCTGACCGGCAGTCCTTCTTCAATCAGTCTTTTTCTTTCCGACGCATCGGACCAGAAGGTGTTCACATGAACACCCATGAGTTCCGATACCGAATCAAATCCGAACATCCTGGCGCCTGCGGGGTTAACCAGGACGAGCCTTCCCTCCCGGTCCGTCCTGTAATAGGTTTCCGGCATGTTTTCCACGACGCTCCGGTATTTCTTCTCGCTTTCGTGAAGCGCCTCCATCAAGAGCTTCTGATCGGTGATTTCCCGCACATAGCCAAGGGATGCCCGTTTCCCCTGATAATCGATGAGGGATGCCGAAATCTCTACGAGGATGACGGAACCGCCCGGTCTTTGAAACCGGCATTCGTACCGCAATGGGGCCGCCCCCCCGGTCTGCCGCCTTCCGATGACCTCCTTGACCATGTCACGGTCATCGGGATGGACGGGCGAAAGAAAAGGCGCCTTCTCGAGATCTTCCGGTTTTTCGTAACCGGCCAGTTCCATGTATTTCCTGTTGAAATAAAGGCGCCGGCCGCCGCTCAGGATAATGATACCGTCATTGGCCTTTTCGGCCATCAACCGGTAGATCTCTCCGCTTTTTTTTCCCGAGTCTTCCACAATCACCGTTTTCTGCCCTGTTTTACGTAGGTTGATGATGATAATATCAGCCGACGGGACCCCCTTTTCCAAGAGATACTAAAATTTCAGGGAAGTCTCAATATTTTCGGTGACGAAGGCGTGTATCGGAATCGCTTCACTCGAAAACCGAGCCGGCATGATCCTGTCGAATGAGAGGAAGGAAAATATCCACCAGGGCCCCGTCGAACTGGGTGTAACGGTTCTTCTCCAGTTCTTCAACGGCCGTCGTCAGAGGGAGGGCCGACCGGTAGGGCCGGTTATTCGTCATGGCGTCGAAGGAATCGACAACGGCAAGAATGCGGGACAATAAAGGGATATTTTCACCGGCCAGGCCCTCGGGATAGCCTTTCCCGTCCCACCTTTCGTGGTGATGGAGGAGGATTTTCCGCTCCCGGTCAAAAAGCGAAATGGGCCTCAGAATATTCTCGCCGATGACGGGATGGGTCTTGATGATCATGAATTCTTCGAGGGTCAGCCGGTCCGGCTTCAGAAGGACCCGGTCCGGTATGGCGATTTTTCCGACATCGTGAAGCATGGCCGCTATTTTCAGGCATTCCATTTCTTCTTCCGGGCAGCCAGCTCTTTCCCCGACCCGGAGGGCCAGGGCGGTGACCCTCTTGGAATGCTCCTCCGTATAGGAGTCCCGCACCTGGACGGAAGCCACGAGGGACTTCAGCGTATCCAGAACACTGGAATAGAGGCTTTCATAGAGGACCTTGTTTTCCAGGTTCAGGGACGCCCGTTTGGACAGGCTCACGATGTAATGGAATTCCTTCTCCGAAAAGACGGAGCCGTTCATTTTCTTCCGGATGGCAAGGATCCCGAAGGTCGTATTCCGGATCAGAAGAGGGGCGCAGATGACGGAGGGACTGATGTGCGGGTGCCTGTCCGAGTGGACCATGATGGCTTCCTGCTTTGCCAGGACATCTTCGAACAAATTCTTCAGGGCGGGGATGACGACGGAAAGATAGTCCGGTTCATCCTCCCCTTTCACGATCCGGGGATAAAATTCCCCGGCCTCCTGGTCCACCAGGAGAATGGCGCAGGACCGGCCTTCCACGACCCGAAGGGCCAGATCCACGATCTTCTCAAAGATCTCCTCGTTGTGGCCCGCCGAATTTTCGATGGAATCGTAAATGTAGCTCTGCCTCGACAGTTCGGAAAGCTTCTCCTCGAAATCGATGTCCCGATCCCCCGAGGATCCCTCGAGGATCTTTCTCTCCCGCAGATAGATGTTCACCTTGAAAAGCAGGTCATCGATCCTGTAGGGTTTCGGTAAAAAATCGACGGCCCCACTTTTAATGGCCGAAACGGCCACTTCCGTCTCCGGGTGGGCCGTGATCAGAATCACCGGCGTCAGGGGATTGATTTTCCGGATCTGCCTGAGCAGTTCCATCCCCCCCATGCCGGGCATCATGACATCGCTGATGACGAGATCGTAGTGATCCTCCTGAAACTTGCGGACGGCCTCGAAGCCGTTTTCCGCCTCCGTCACCCGGGTATAGCCGACGCCGGCGAGGGTTTCGATCATGAGCTGGCGCTCCGACTCATAATCGTCGACGATCAGGATTTTCTTCTCTGCGGCGCTGTATTTTTGAACGGTCAACGAATCCATGAAACCTACCGATCAGGCAGTCTTCCCCCCTTTCCGCCCATCATGATGATACGCCCCCCAAAAATGCTATTTCTGAGGTCTCTTGGTGATGGCGTCCAGGAGGGTGTAGGATATGCGGTTGAAGGCCTCCTCCGTTTTGGCCTCTTTCGCGGACAGGGAGACGACATCCTTGCATTGTCCTTCCTGGGGCTGCTCCTGGGAACCGGAGACGTTCAACTTCGTTCTGTTCTGCTTGGTATAGGCCTTCAGAACATTGTTGATGTGATAGGTTGAAACGGTCATCCTTGCACCTCTCGGTTTCACCTTGCGAATCCTTCGCATCCTTTTTATCGGCATCCGGTTAAAGAAACTTTAATGAATTTTAATCTCCAATATTTTGTCTTTTCAGCGGAGCCGGGTATGTTTCGTGCAAAGCGAAAAGCATCATCATTGAGGTCTTCATCCCATGAGCGAACCCATCCGAAGAGAGGAAGCGGCGCAGATCAACAAGAAACTGGATGATTGCAGGCGTCTGATCTCTCGGGGCAACATTTTCCCGTGCCTCATGGCCTTCCGGGAAGCCATGGAAAAGGCCCTCGTCATCCGCATGCTCCCGGCGGACGAGAAAAATATCCGTGACAACATCAACACTCTTCAAAAAGAGCTCGCCGATTCTTCCGCATTCCGGAAAATATATGGGCCCGTCACCTTCCGGGACGACGAGCTGAGCACCTCTCTCGATTTCCTGAAGCAGCTGATCCGGATCAAGGAAGAGGAACTCCAGGCGGAAATGGCGGAGTGTCAAGATTCCGAACCGGAGCGTCAAATCGATGAATCCACTGGAAATAATGCCGGAAAGGCCGAAGAAGCCCTTTCTCTCATTGAAGGGGGCGAGTTCGAAAAAGCGAAGGAACTCATCGCCGGCAACGAAGACATCCTCTCCTTCCTGGTCGGTCACTACAATGCCGCCGGTATCGCACACCGAAAGGAGGGAAAATACGACGAGGCCCTCGCGGCCTTTCGGAATGCCCTTCTCATCGATCCCGGAGACGAGGGGCTTTTCTACAACATCACCAGGGTCCACATCGAACGGAAGGAATGGGACCAGGCCCGGGAGGCGATCCTCAAGGCCCTGGCCCTCAACCCCGACTTCCAGCACGGCCTGGCCCTGCTGAAGCACATCGAGCAGAACCGGTGAACGCGGCGAGAACGCCGGCCCCTCAGGCGGAAGACCTCAGAAACAGGGAGAGGATTGAGGTTGCCCCGATAAAACAGCGCGGAGCCGACTATAATAAGGATAGGGGATGGACGACTTCTTGGATGAAACCATAACGGGTCTGCAGGCCCCTTTCAATGATGCGGAAACTCTGAACGATCAGGCCGTCAATGAATACACACAGGGAAACATTGCAGAGGCCGTTCATCTTCTTCAGCGGGCCCTGGATAGCGACCCCGGCCATCTGGACGCCCTGATCAACCTTACCCGCATATTCCTGGAAAAGAAGGAGCATGGGGGGCTCGAAGCCATGGCCGAGTCCCTCCTTCGCCACCACGGGGAAAATCCCGAGGCGCTGAATGAGGCTGGAAAAATTTTTCAGGCCCTCGGCATGAAAAAACGGGCCGTTCAGGCATTCAGACAGGCCATCAGGGTGAAGAAAGAGACGGAAATGGTCAGGGAAATACCCTCAGGACTTGAAACTGAAGAATGGAAATCGACAGGCTCCGACTTTTCCGGACAGGTGAAAGTCATCACGCCCGCCCGGGACGAGCTGATACGGATTCTCCGGCAGGTCTGTCATTATCCTCATGGAGATCTTCGGAAGGGACAGCTGCTCCTGGATAAAGCCGTTTTCGAAAACCCTGACCGGGAAGCAAACCTGTTCATCTCCCCCGGCGTCCGCATCGACTTGACGGGCAATGTAACCATCGGTCCCTGGTGCATGATCGGAGCGGGCACGGTCATCCTGACCCATGACCATTTTCACGACGGAAGAGACATTCCCCTTCTCAGGCTCCAGGAAAGAAAAGGCGTGAAATGGCGGGATAAGAAAATCGGCCGGGATGTATGGCTTCACGGATGCACCGTCCTCGCCCAGGTCGCCGAGATCCCCGATGGCACCGTTGTGGGAACCGGCTCGGTCCTGACCGCAAACCCCGGCCCCTATGAGATCTGGGCGGGAAATCCCGCGAGAAAGGTGGGGGAAAGACAGCATTCCCGTTTCGATGAATAAACACCTGAAAGTCGTCAGGTTATCAGTAGGGTGAAGGTTATGGTAGAAGGCAAGGCCGATCAGGACAGGGCATCTTTCAACTCGATCAGGCTTTCCGCCTGCATGATGGTAAAAAACGAGGAGGAGATGCTTCCCCGGTGTCTCGCCAGCATCAGGAACCAGGTGGATGAAATCGTCGTCGTCGATACGGGGTCCACGGACCGGACCGTGGAGATCGCCGAGGGCTTCGGCGCCCGGGTCTATCATCATCCCTGGCAGAACGACTTCAGCCTGCACCGGAACCAGTCCATCTCCTACGCCTCGGGGAAATGGATCTTCATCATCGACGCCGACGAAGAATTTATCCCCTCCCCCCGGCGAAGCCTCCGGCAGGAGCTTGCGCTGGCCCAAAGGAAAGGCATGGACGCGCTGGTACTGCGGGTGGAGAACGTCATGTCCAAGGGCGCCGAACGGATCTGCGCCGACTCCATCCGGATATTCCGCAACAACGGCGTCTCCCGCTATGAGGGAATCGTCCACAACAACCTGGTGGGGTGCGCCCACGCGTGCGCCTCGCTCGGAACGATCCTCCATTACGGTTACGACCGCGGCTCGGAAACGGTCCTTCAGAAATTCGAACGGACCGCGACGCTTCTGCGCAGACAGATCGCCGAGAACCCCGAGAACCCCCTGCCCCACATGTACCTCGCCTGCTCCCATGAATCCCTGGGTAACACCCGGGACGCCATCGAGGAAGCCCTCGCCGCCATCGACCTGGTGGAAGACCGGGGACTCACCGAAGCTATTTATGTCCGGGCCTACTACGTGGCCGTCCGGGCCCTGACCCAGGAAAAACGGCTCGACGAGGCGCTGGCCGTCTGCCGGAAGAGCGAGGCCCGCTTCGGCGGCCAGGTGGACCTGCTCGCCTCGGAAACGCTGATCCACACATTACTCAAGAACTGGGAGGGCGTCCTCGACGCCGGGGCCCGCTATCGTGAAGCGCTGGAACGATACCGGAACCGCCGGGAGGAGGTTTCCCTGGTGAACGTGGCCACTTTCGGCGACGAGTGGAAAATCTGCGGCTGGATGGGCGAAGCCCATCTCAAACGGGGTAACTTCCCTGCGGCGGATGACCATTTTCGCCTGTCACTGAAACTTTCACCGAACCCCGAATCGATCTACGGCCACGTGGGGCTCTCTCTCTTTGCCGCCGGTCAAGGCGACCGGGCCCGTTTTTACCTGGAAAAAGCCCGGTCTCTTTCCGGTGAGAAAAAAAACCCCCGGATAGCGGAGAGCCTTTTCAGGATCGCCCTTCTCGAGGGGGACGCCGCACTCAAGGAAAAAACACTGGAAGACATGATTTCTCTGGCGGAGCCTTCCGGCGCCTGGAGCCGCTGGATTCTGAGTCTGGCCGATTTCGCCACAGATCAGGGCGACGTGCGAAGCGCCCTCATGCTCCTCGCGGGCATCGTCGCCGCCGATGAAGAACATCTGCAGGCCCGGCTGAAACTGGCCCATATCCTGGTCTTCCACGACATGATCGAGGCGGCGGTGACCCATTGCGACGGGCTTCTTAGGATACTCGGCCTCCCCAGGAACAGGACCCTCGAATCCATGGCCGACCTGGCGGACCTCTTTCGAATGATCGGCGACGAGCTGGAATCACGAAACCGGAAGGGCGAAGCCGCCGTCTCCCATGACATGGCCGATCGGCTTGCAGGTCCGGCGAAGCGGCGCTGATCCGGACAGATCACGGCGGACGACACGGGGGGACGGTTTCTATCCGTCCCCCTGTTTTTTTATCATCATTCCTCGGCATTCTTCATTTTTTCCATGATCCCTCAAGTTTTTCTTGGACCCTGTCGATAACTGTATCAAATGAATAACCGGGAAAAGGAGGTGAACAGTTAAATCGGCACGGGGTTCGCCCTTGTCTCATCGTGAAGGGCGGAAGATACCACCGGGGCACAGCCTCACAACCACAGGGCAAGGACGCCCGTAAAACACCACTATCAGGGAGGATAGGGTCATGGCATTAAGAATTCAAAACAACATCGCGGCCATCAACGCACAGCGGAATCTGAACATTTCCAACACGGGGCTGAGCAAGTCCCTTGAAAGACTCTCATCGGGCTACCGGATCAACCGGGCCGCCGACGACGCGGCGGGACTCGCCATTTCCCAGCAGTTCCGGGCGGATATCGCCAGCTTCAAAGTGGCGAGCCGGAACTCGGCGGAGGCCAATTCGCTTCTCCAGGTCGCCGAGGGCGCTCTGGACCAGATGGGGAACATCCTGACCCGGCTGAAGGAGCTGGCCACCCAGGCCGCCTCCGGCAACTCCGGAGACAACATCGCAAAGATCAACGCCGAGGCGAACCAGCTCGTTGCTGAATTCGACCGGATCGCCACGAGCACCCAGTATGCGGGCAAGGCCCTCCTCACGGGCGAAATCGGGGGAGGCACGGGAGACTTCACCGCCGATCTCACGGGCGTGGCGGGCACCGCCACGGCCTCCGGCAGCGCCATAGCCGGCCTCTACGAATTTACCGCCACGGGCGGAGAAGTCACGCGCGGCGCGAGCGTCACGGCCGGCACGGACATTACCAGCAGCATCGACCTCATCGGGGAGTCGGCGCTCGGAACATACACGGCAGTCGTCACCGGAGGCGCATACGACGATGACGCATCCGCGGTTGTAACCCCGGGGACAGGCGGCACCATAACCGCAACTTCCGATTCAGACGCCGTTCTGGTGGGGACCTACACCCTTACCCAGGGCGGGAGCCAGACCGCAAGCGGTGACGCGACCTTCACGCTCTCGTACGGTGCAGCCACTGAGGTCATTACGGTGGCCGTCGGTGATCTTGCTACTACGACGGCACTTGATTTTTCCGGTTTTGGTATTACCCTTGGTACGGCAGGCTTGACAACCACCACCTTAACCACGGCCTCAATCGCAGTGGCCCATGTCCATGATGATTACACCGTTACGATGGGCGCGCAAAGCGACACCGTCGCGTATGAAGACGTGGGGTCGGCGGTCACTCTCTCGTTTTCCGGCTTGTTCGAATTTGATCTCGCCGCCGACTGGACGGTAGAGCAGCTCGACGGCATGGCCGTCACCGTTGCCGACACCGCGGCCGACGCCACCGTCACGCTCTCCGGAACGGGCGGCACGCAGGCCCTGACGGTGTTGGGAGCGGATGTCGGGACCGCGTATGAACTCGACTTCGCCAATCTGGGCATCATAGTCAATCTGGACGCCAGCTGGACGACAAGCGGCCTGGATGACGCTGAAATCACCGTCGAGGAAGAGCAGTCCGCTGCCATGACCTTTCAGATCGGTTCTCTCAACCAGGACGACAACCGTCTGACCATCAGCATCGATGACGCCCAGGCGGCTGCCATGGGTCTGGTGACCGACATGCTCGAAACCGACGTGAAGGCGCAGGCTGCGCTGGATACGCTCGACACGGCCATCGGGAACCTCGGCAACGTGCGTGGTGACATCGGTGCCTACATGAACCGTCTCAGCTACGCCTCTTCGAACCTGGAAACGACCATCGAGAACGTCCAGGCCGCCGAATCGGTGATCCGGGACGTGGACATGGCCGCCGAGATGACGACTTTCGTCAAGAACCAGATCCTCATGCAGGCGGGTACGGCCATGCTGGCCCAGGCGAACATGGTCCCCCAGTCGGTCCTCAGCCTTCTCGGATAGGACCAGGTAGAAGCCGCTTCGCCTCTCCGGCGGGGCACCGGGAAAAGGGGTCGCACCGCGACCCCTTTTTTTGGCCTTTCTTTTGCATCACCCCTTGCAGAACCTAAAGTAACGGGCCGGAACATCCGATAATACAGGTGAAAAGGAAAATTTTTCCGCCCCAAGGAGAAAGATGCCGTGGCAGAAAGCACCAACCTCATCAGCGGACTCATAAGCGGATTCGACTGGCGAACCATGGTGGACGAACTCATCGCCATCGACCGCCAGCGGGTGACCCTTGTCGAGAACAGCAAGAGCGTCCTGGAGAACAAGCTCACCGAGTGGCGGTCCTTCAACACGAAGCTTCTCGCCTTCAAGACGGCGGCGGACGCCCTGAAGACCCCTGAGGCGTTCACCGCCTTCACCTCCCGGATGACCTCCAGCGACCCTTCCGTGGCGACCTCCAGCCTCCTCTCCGCCACCGTCTCGTCGTCGGCCGCCCCGGGAACCTATGCGGTCACCGTCCTCCAGACGGCGGAATCCCAGAAGCTCTCCTCGGGCGCCTTCACGAGCGCCACGGAAGCCCTCGGGGCGGACTTCGCCGGCGACCTCCTGGTCAACGGGACGGTCATCACCATCGACGCCGCGGACAGCCTCGGCGACCTCCGGGACCGGATCAACCAGGGCGATGCCGGCGTCACCGCCAGCATCATCAATTACCGGGAGGGCGATTACCGCCTCACCCTCACCAGCGCCGAAACGGGCGCCGAGGGGATCGGCCTCGCCAACGGGGGGACGAACGACCTCCTGAACCGGCTCGGCTTTGCCGACTCGACCCGGACGGCGAAGCACCACACCGCCGGGGGCGACAAGAGCGACACCTTCACGAGCGCCGCCCTTTCCATCGGCGACCTCCTCGGCCTGACGGGGGCGGCTTCCGGGACGGTCCAGGTGAACGGCACGGCCGTCGAGATCGATCTTTCCGAGGATTCTCTTGATGCGATCGCCGTGAAGATGACCGCCGCAGGCGTCGCGGCCTCGGTGGTGAGCGAAGAAGACGGGGAAGAGACCACCTACCGGCTCTTCATCGCCGGGGTCTCGAATACCTACACCGACGGGGAAAACATCCTGGAAACCCTCGGGGTGGTCCGAGGCGGCCTGTCGGACGTGATGGGCGTGGAGGGGGATGTCGAAAACACGAGCGGGGCCGCCTCCGTCACGGCGGACACCCTGATTCAGGACCTGGACGGCTACGGCGGGTACGAGGCCGGCGACTACTTCCACATGGCCGGGACCGACACGGACGGCGTCGAAGTGAGCCTGGCCCCGGAAGATCGCCTCGTCATCGGGGAGGCCACCACCGTGGGGGACCTCCTGGCGAAGATCGAGGCCGTCTACGGCGACGTGACGGCGTCGATCACCGGCGACGGCCGCCTCCGGGTGGTGGACAACGGGTCGGGGGAAAGCCTCCTTTCCATGGAACTCTCGGTGAAAAACGGCGACGGGTCCGCCGAGGATACCCTCCGGTTCGCCACGGACGGCGACCTGGGGGCGGCGGACACCCTCCGGAAGCGGGAACTCGTGGCCGGCGCCGACAGCGCCCTGGAAATTGACGGCGTCACCGTCACGAGTAGCACCAACACCGTCGACGACGTCATCGAAGGGGTCAGCCTGAGCCTCCTCCAGGCGGACCCGGAGACCGCCGTCACCCTGACGGTGACCCGGGACACGAGCGCCGTGACCGGGAAGATCACCACCTTCGTGAACAGCTACAACGCCGTCATGACCTACATCAACGATCAGCAGGCCTACGACACGGAAAGCGGGACGACCGGGGGCCTTCTTTTCGGCGACGGGACCCTCTCGTCGGTGAAGAGCGACCTCACCTCGACCCTCCTCCAGACCGTGTGGGGGGTGAACGACGATTTCTCCTTCCTCAGCCTCGCGGGCATCACCCTGAACGACGAAGGCCTCCTGAACGTGAACATGAGCCTCCTCGGGGGCTACCTGAACACGAACTTCAACGATATCATGGCCCTCTTTTCCCTCCAGGGAGCGGCGGAAGGCGCCGATCTCGAGTATATCGCCGCCGGCTCCGGAACCCTGGCGGGGGCCTACACGGTCCGGATCGACCAGGCGGCGGCCCGGGCGGTGGCCGCCGGCACGACGGACCTGTCCGGCACCCTTGACGGGGACGTGACCCTCGCCGTCACCGAATCGGGCTACCGGGGCGTCGTGGAACTCACGGCGGGCATGACTCTGTCCGAAATCGTGGAAGCGGTGAACACCGAACTGGGGACGGCCCGGGCGGAAATTCGGGTCGGCTCCGTCGCTCTCTACGAAGGGGCAGGTCAGGCCGTGGCCCTCACGGCGGAAACCGCCTGGGACCAGGTCTACGTGGGAGGCGACTCGGCCAGCCTCGAAAGCGGCGACACGATCGCCTTTTCCGGAACCGACCCTTCGGGGCGGTCCGTTTCGGGCGTTTACGAGATCGGCAATGCCGGAACCGACACGGTCCAGGGGCTCCTGACGGCCATCGAATCGGCCTACGGCGGGACCGTCTCCGCCTCCATCGACGACTCGGGCCGGATCTCCGTTACCGACACCACCGCCGGGAGGAGCCGCCTTTCCATATCTTTCGACTGCATCGAAGCCCATCAGCTCACCTTCGGGACCGTGGACGTCTCCGAGGACGGGGCGGACGGGAGCCGGCAGGGCCGCTACGCCCTTTCCGTGACCGCCTCCGACGACGGCGGCGGTCATCTCGTCCTCACCGGCGGCCGCTACGGAAACGCCGGGAGCTTCACCGTCACCCAGACCGGCGGCAGCGATGTCCGGGAGATCCAGACCTCCGGCCGGGAACTCGCCACGGCGGCCTCCTCGGGGGCCATCCTGGCGGGGGAAACGACGACGTGGGACGCACTTTTCGGCATGACCGTCGCCGACGGGGACACCCTCACCATCTCGGGAACCACCCACGGGGGCGAAGAGGTCGGACCGGTGAGCTACGCCCTCTATGACGGCGGGGCGGCCCGGGACATGGCAAGCCTCCTCGACGCGATCGAGACCGCCTTCGGAGGCTCCGAATCCGTGGAGGCCCGGATCGCCGACGGTAAAATCGTCGTGGAAAGCCTCGTTTCCGGCGAGGGGAGCCTGTCCGTCAGCCTCACGGCGAACAACGAGGGGGAAGGCTCCGATCTCGATCCCGGGACCTTCGAGGCCACGGTGCGCAACCTCTCCCTGGGCCTGGTGAGCGAAACGGCCCGGGGTCTCGACGTGGTGGGGTCCATTAATGGAGAGGACGCCTCCGGCTCGGGCCAGACGCTTACGGGCCTTTCCGGAGCGGCGAACACGGCGGGGCTCGCCGTCAAGTACACCGGCGACGAACCCGCGGAGGACGCCGGCACGGTGACGGTCACCGCGGGGATGGCCGAACTTTTCAGCCGGGCCCTGACGGCGATCACCTCCTCAAGCGGGGGATATGTCACCTACAAGCAGGAATCCCTGCAAAGCAGCATCGACCGGTACGAGACCCAGATCGAGCAGATGGATGCCTATCTTGAACGAAAGACGGAAACCATGATCAACCGGTATGTCGCCATGGAACTCGCCCTGGAGAAGCTTCAGAGCCAGAGCGACTGGCTCACCGGCCAGCTCGGAACGGTCATGACGAGCTGGTACTGATTCCCGGGGAAACAGGGGAACGGGATAATATAGAGAATGCAATACATCATCACCGGGTCTTCAGGAGGAAAAGGAATGAACCCTTACAGGCAGACGGAAGTGAACACCGCCGACCCCGTCAGGCTTATCGTGCTGTGCTGCGAAGAAGCCGTCCGGAATCTGCGCCTCGCCGGGGAGCACCTGCAGCGGAAGGAATACGAGGCCAAGGGGAATAATATAAGTAAATTTATAGAGATACTTCATCTTCTCATGCAGTCCCTCGATTTCAAAAAAGGCGGGGAGGTGGCAAGGAATCTCGACCGCCTCTACAATTACATGCTCCGGCGCATCCAGAACGGGGACCTCCATCATGAAGCGGAAGCCTTCGAGGAAGTCGCCGGGATGATGGAAGAACTCCTCGCCGGCTGGAAGGGGCTCGCCGCCGATGGAACCGCACCGGCGACCCGTTCCATGAACGGCTACGACGGCGGACGGGATGGAAAAGCCGCCCTCAAACCCTCGGTCATGGGAGCGTACTGAAATGGAGAGAATACTTGATTCACGGTCCCTCTACGGCAGCTATCTCGAATTGAAATTCAGGAAACTCGAGGAGTTCCTCCAGTTGACGGAACGCCTCCAGGACACGGTGAACCAGGACGACCTGGACGGGACGACGGAACACCTGGCGAACCGCAACCGGTGCATCCAGGAAATCGACCGGATCGACGGGATGATCAACGACCTCCTTTACCGGGGGAAAACCCCCGGTGACCGTCAGGCGGCCCCGCCGGGATTCAGGAAGCTCGCGGCGCAGATGGTCTCCATGGGACAGAAGGCCCTGGAGATGAACCGCCGCATCGAGGCCCGGATGTCATCGGGCTGCGAGGAGTTGAAATCGCACGTTCTGTCCCTCCTGGCCGGCGGGAAAAGCAGGAAAGCCGCCGGTGTTTACCGGGCCGGAGAACGCTCCTCCCGGTTTCTGGACGTGAAAGGCTGATAACAAGAAAATTTCTTCATTGAAAGGAGAGAGGATCATGGAAATTTTTTCGGTCAGTCAAAGACAGGTCATCCTGCCTGGAGAGATCCGCCCCCAGGAAGGCGCTTCCCCTCCGCAGGAAGCGATCCTCCCCCAGTCGAAAAACACAGACCCGCCTTCGCAAAGGGAGGGCTCTCCCGTCCAGGAAATGCCCCAGACGGAAGAGGTCGTGGCCCGGCTCCAGGAATATATCGACCGGATGAACGTGAGCCTCACCTTCTCGACATACGGCAGTAACGGGGAACGGATTTCCGTTGCCGTCATCGAAAAGGAAACGGGAAAGACCGTCCGGGAGATCCCGTCGGAGGAGCTGCAGAACCTCTACATGAAAATGCAGGAACTGGTGGGAATGATTTTCAGCGAAACGGCCTGATGGACGCCCCCTTCTTACGAACACCCATACCATCCGCTTACGACTTCTCTGAGGGGCGAAGGCCCCGGTCCGTGTGAAACAATCGAAGCACCGGCCCGTTTAGAACGCACAAGGACCCGGAATACATTGAAAAACGGAAGCCCCCGTCTACAAAAAAATCTCGACGCCGCAAAATCCCGGGCCTGAATATCAAATAAGTACTTATTTTCAAACCACATACCCTCATCAACCTCCGCCCAGAGACGTGGAGATTTTCATCTCCCTCCGGTCCGGATCGGCGGACGGCATTTCCTGCACGGGGACGTCGACCAGGGAGAGCTGAACGGGGTAATCGCCGTTTTCGAGCACGACCTGCATCCCTTCCCGGGTCTTCCCGTTCACCACGACGGGCGCCCGCAGGTTGGCCGTCACCCGGAAGGGATCCTTACGAATGGTCACGATGACGAGAAGCACCACATCCTTGTCCGATTCGATGGAAAGCCTCTGCACCGTGTCGTCCGAAATCTCCGGCTCGTAGGAGACCTGGAACAGGAAGGGGTTGACGACGATAAAAGCGACATCGCCGGCGTCCACCGCCTGGAGCCATAGGAAGGGGTGGTTTTCCCGGTGGACCAGAAGGACGTACCGCCTCAGGTGTTCGAAACCGAGGATCCCGCCCCGCATTTCGATGATCCTGGAGGAATCCACCTCGATCTCGCCGAAGCGCCCTGTTTTAATCTTCATCTTTCTTCGATCCCTTTTCCCGAATGAGTTTCAGCCAGGCGTCCTTCACATCGCCGACGCCGAGATGCCCGGCATCGGACGCCAGTTCGTTCTGCTCCCGGATCGTCCGGTAAACCTCGTCCCGGTGGACGGAAAGATCCCGGGGGGCGGTTATTCCGATTTTCACCTGCTTCCCCCGGACTTCGAGGACGGTCACGAGAATGCCCTCCCCGATCCGGATCCCGTCGCCTGACTTCCGTGTCAAGACCAGCATGGGGTTCTCCTAATCAAGATAGTCCAGGATGCTCAGGCTTCCCATCCGATTGGCGATTTCATAAGAGGCCTGGAGGGCGATCTCCTTCATCCTGAAATCGGTGATCACCTGGGTGACGTCGGCGTCCTCGATCTCCGACGTGAGGGCGGTGATCCGGAGATCCAGATCCTCGTTTCCCTTTTCCACGACATCGAGGCTGTTCGACCGGGTTCCGCATTTCGCCGTGTAACGGTTCACCGTCCCGATGGCGGCGTCTATATTGCCGATCTGATCCCGGATCCCGTCCGCGTCATTCCCCTCGAGGGCCGCCAGGAGGTCTTCCAGCATGGCGAACACATCGGTTCCCCCCGACGCCCCCTGTCCGGTGAACACCTCTTCACCCGGGATGCCGTACTCCAGGATCACCCCTTTCCCCACTTCCAGGGCCAGGGCGTCCCCGTTGCCGTTGTAGTATCCTTCCACGTAAGCCCGGACAGTGAAAATATCTCCGGCGGCAAGATCCTCCGTGCCGGCCGTCAGGGTCATCTCGACCCCCTCTCCCAGCGGGATCGCCCCCGTCCCGGGGACGGTGCTTTCGCTCCCCCAGGTCTTTCCCCCGTCGGAAGAGACCTCGCAGGCGGCGGTGCCGAAGGCGCCTCCCGATACAATCCTCACGACAAAGGTGCCGTTCGCGCTCCCTGTGTAGGTCCCTCCCGCGGCGGCGGTACCGTCGAACCCGTTGGCGGTCCCGGCAACGGGTTCATCAACCCGGGCCGGGGCGGCGCTTTCCGCAAACGGCTCTGTTTCCGTTCTTGTTCCGCCGTAGAGGTAGTAGTCGCCGAGCTTGGCGTTGGCGAGGGATCTGACCTGGCCGATCAGGGTCTCCAGAGAAGCAGCCGCGATCTGCCGTGTTTCGGCGGAGGCCGTGTCGCTTCCCTGGGCCAGGGCCAGTTCCTTGACCTGGACGAAGATGTCGTAAACCGAGGTCAGATTCGACTCGGTCATGGTGAGCCAGGAGCGGACGGTGTCACTGTTTTCGTTGCACTGTTCGATGTACTTCAGGGAAGAACGGTAGTCCAGGATCTTGCCCGTGCCGAGGGGATCATCCGACGGACGGTTCACCTCCTTCATGGTGGAAAGCTTCTCCATCAGATCCGTGTACTGGTTCTGCACGCGGGAAAGGTTGCTGTTGACGAGATCGAATTTTATCTTTTCAGTGACCCGGGCAATCATGATCCCCTATTCCTTTCAGATGTTCCCCAGGCTGATCAGGGTATCCATCATTTCGCTCACCACTCCGCAGAGTTTCCCCGCCGCGTTGTACCCCATCTGGAAACGGATGAGATTCATCATTTCCTCGTCCAGGGACACGCCGGAGATGGATTCCTTTCTCGTCTCGTACTGCCCCTGGATAACGGTCTGATGCTCCAGGGTCCGTGACGCGTCCCGGACATCCATGCCGATGCGCACCACCAGAGACTGGTAGAAGTCTTCCGCCGTCTGGGTGTTCCCTTCCATGATGAGGCCGTCCCGGACGGCATTGATTTCCTGGGCGTTGCCGCCGTCCCCGTTCACCGTGGCAGCCGCGGCGATGAGGCCGGAGTCCCCCGCGATGCGGGCGTCCACCGCCATGTCCCGGGCCCCCGATCCGCTGGTGAAGAAGGCGCCGCCCCCGTTGCCGTACAGGTCGAAGCCCGACTGGTGCTGGTCGTTGACGGCGTTCACGAGGTTCCGGGCGAGATTGTCCAGGTCTTCCAGGTACCCGCCGACAAGATCGTCCCTCATGCTGATCAGCCCGGCGATCTCGCCCGCCCGGATCTGATCGTTGATGGCGATATCCGGGGCATCCTGAAACACGATATCATGGAAATTGCCGTTGGCGGGGTTCTCCACCACGTCCAGGGCCCAGTAACGACCGCCTTCCACGAGAGATCGGCCGTTGGCGAGAAAAACGTTCAGGGAGCCGTCGGACGCTTCGTAGTAATCAAGCCCGGTGAGCCCCGACATGGTCTTCAAAAGTTCGAACCGCTTGTCCCGCAGGTCCGACGCCGTGCCGCCGCTGACTTCCGCCTCGACGATCTTGTCGTTGAGGTCCGCCATCTGAGCCATATACGCATTCAGGTCCTGAACGTCGGAGGCCAGGGTGTTGTCGGCGTCCCCCTGAAGATCCACGAGTTCCTGCGACCGTTCCCGAAACACCTGGGACAGGCTCTGGGAAAGGGACACCAGGGCGTCCCGCTCCTCATAGCCGTCCGGATTGGCGGAAAGATCGGACCAGGCGTTCCAGAATTCGGACAGAAGATCATTGATGCCCTCCACGGAGGAATCGTTGAAAATCTCCTCCACCTGACCCATCATGTCCGACCGGACCCGGCTCTCGCCCACCTGCTGCTCCTGCTGGATGATCTGCGTATCCAGGTACCGGTCGTAAATCCGTTCGATGGCGGAAATCTCGACGCCCACCTGGACATCGACGCCCCCTTCCCCGATGGCGCCCTGGGACCCGAAGACGGGTCGGAGCCTCGAGTATCCCGGCGTATTCACATTGGCGATGTTCCCGCTGGTCACGTTGACGGCCGTCACGTGGCTGAGGATGGACTGCTTCGCCGTGTTCATGATCTGAAAAAGATCGGACATGGTTTATCCTTCCGTGTTCAGAACGTTCCCTTTTTTCTTCCCCGGCTTCCACTTTCCCGACTGTCCGTAGGTCTTGTCGGGATTCATCATATCCCCCAGAAAATCAATGGATCCCTGGACATGGCGCAGGGAAAGGCCGATCATCTCCCGGTTCGCCTCGTTCCTTTCGCGGACGGAAGCGGCCAGCAGGGCCACGGCCTCCCGGCAGGCCAGGAGGGCCTCCCTCCGGGAGGGATCGGCATGAGAAGCGAGGACCGTAAGCGGTGCGTCCTCCCGCTCACCGCACTCCCGCGCCAGTTTTCTGACGGTTGACCTGCGGATCTCGTCAAGCATCCGTATCTTCAGGACGAGGGTTTCCTTTTTCCCGTTGTGGTCCGTCAGCTCGCCGACTTCCGACCGGAGCAGGATCTCTTTTTCTCTTTCCAGGGCCTCGTGAAGGATGCGAAGAAGTTCCGCTTCCTGCTTCAGGTTCTGGATCAGAGGATCGAAAGCCGTGGCGGACGGCCCGGTTGTTCTTTCATGCGAGGAAAGGTCGAGTATCGTCTTGTCCATACTTTCTTCCCGGCCCCTCCCGGGGGGAGAAAGGCGTAAAACGCTTCTCACCCCGAACGGGGAGTCTCTGTTCTTTCAGAATGGATCAGGGAGTCCCTTATGACGGCCTCGCGGCCGTTTGGACGGAATCGATGAAAGGGGAGTATGAGCGATCAGGCAAAAATGTCCAGAAGAGATTCTCCCACCATCTTGTCGGCCACCTTCCCACCGTCCACGTTGTAGAGACCCTTGTCAATCCGGTCCTTCAACTCCTGGACTTTCTCCTCCCGGATGTCCGGGAGGGATTCCAGTACCTTCTTGGCGAGCTGTATGTCCTTTGCCCTGGTGGAAAGATCGACCCTCTCTTCCGGAGAGTTTTGCCCGGAGACCTGTTTCTCGGACGCCTGTTTCACCGAGTCACCCTTCTGATACTGCTGGATCATCAGGGTTGTTATGTCTTTCACGTCGGAGATTTTCATGGTTTCCCTCGTCTTGCGGTCTTCTTACCACACTTATCGGCAAAATTTCAAAACACTTTAACGAATTTCCTGTTTTTCCTTCAACTGTCCCTTTAACTGTTCATAAAGCATCTCCTGGAGTCCGACCCCCCGGCCCTTTCCGGAGATCTCCTGCGCCAGCTTCTGATCCATGATCATGTCGTAAGTGCCCTTGCCGGGAACGCTCGACGCGGCGTTTTGGGGCACGGTCTGTCGCATCGTCTTGAGAAGCGAGTATAGAAGCAGGGACTCGAAATCGGCACAGGCCTTCCTGAGCTTCACCTCCTCGAAGGAGGATTTCCCGCCCCCTTCTTCCGCGCGGCGGCCCGCCGTTACGGAAGGGGCCTGTAACGTTGAACGGATGACGACCGGATCCATGCTTCCTCCTAAAGGACCACGAGGTCCGCCTGCAGGGCACCCGCCGCCTTGATGGTCTGCAGGATCGTAATCAGGTCCCTCGGCGTGACACCGATGGCGTTCAGGGCCCGAACCACGTCCTGGATGGTCACGCCCCTCTCGACGACGACGAGCTGGCTCTTTTCCTCCCCCACGCCCACGGTGGTATCCGTGGTGACGACGGTCTGGCCGCCCGGGGCGACGATGGCGCCCGTTTTACGATCCAGCACCGGTTCACCGCGTCCCCCCGGCGCGAAGGGAAGGGGCTGCGAAACATTCTGCTCCTCGCGGATCTGGATGCTCAGGTTCCCGTGGGCGACGGCCACGGTGGAAATCCGGACGTTCTCCCCCATGACGACCGTCCCGGTCTTCTCGTTCATCACGATCACCGCCGGGCTGTCCAGGGCGACCTCGAGGTTCTCGATCCGGGCGAGGAGTTCCACGGGCGTGCCCGGAAATCCTTCCTCCACGAGGACCAGGAGGGAGCCCGAGTCCTTCTGCTCCACGGAAATCCCGTCCAGGGCGGATTGGATGGTCCGGGACACCCGGGTCAGGGTCGTGAAATCCGGCTGGAACAGGTTGATGACAAACTCCCGCGTTTTTTCAAAATCGTAGACGAGTTCCCTTTCGACAAAGGCCCCGTTGGGGATCCGCCCCACGCTGGTGTAATTCTTGGAAACCGACGTCCCCACGCCGCCGGCGGAAAACCCGCCGAGAACCAGCGGGCCCTGGGCGACGGCATAGACTTCGCCGTCCACCCCGAGGAGAGGGGTCATGAGAAGGGTCCCCCCCTGAAGGCTGTCGGCATCCCCGATGGAGGAGACGGTCACGTCGATCTTGGCGCCGATCTTCGCGAAGGGGGGAAGCATGGCCGTCACCATGACGGCGGCCACATTGTCCGATTTCAGCTGTTTGTCCTTCATGGCCAGACCCTGACGGCTCAGCATGTTGGCCAGGGATTCCCGGGTGAACCCGTTTTTCATGTCGTCCCCGGTCCCGGCAAGGCCCACGACGAGACCGTACCCGATGAGCTGGTTCTCCCGGATCCCCCCGATGCCGGCGATATCCTTCAGCCGGGCCCCGAAGCCTTGTGACTGAAGAAGAAGGACAAAAAGCCCCGGGAGAAGGAACCCTGTCAGGATGTATTTCGCCGTCCCTGTCTTCATCGCGTCAATCCTCGCTTCAACTCATTTATAAGCAAATACCATGCCCGTCAGAAGGGCCACACCCAGTCCAGTATCCGGGTAAGCCAGCCCGGCCGCATCTTGTCGTTGATGATGCCCTTGCCGGTATAAACAATCCGGGCATCGGCGATGTACTGGGATTCGATGACGTTGTCCGACGTGATGTCTTCCGGCCGGATGATCCCGGTGATGATAATGAACTGGTCCTCCTCATTCACCGTGAGCTGACGCCTCCCCTCAATGGCAAGATTGCCGTTGTTCAGAACTTCCGTCACCCGGGCCGAAATCGTGGCCTCCATTTCCCCTCCCCGGCTCGTATTTCCCGTACCTTTCATGGTGGAATTCGAGCTTCCGCCGATCCGGATGGAGGACCCCATGTTGGGGTTTCTTTCCAGGATGGAGGTGTCAAGGCCGAGGAGGGCCGACACCCCGGCGTCCGTCGAGGAGGACCGGCTGGTGTCCGTCGCGGCGCTGTTTCCGGCCGCGGAGGACTCCTCGATGACGATGGTCACGATGTCGTTCACATACCGCGCCTTCTTGTCAGTGAAGATCATGTTCTTGTTGCTCGTGCCCGTCCAGATGGATCCCGTTCGGGGGGCAGGGGCCTCCGGCCTGGTGACCGGGCGGATCGGGTCCTCCTTCGCAACCCTGGACGGGGAGGCACAGGCGGACAGGAAAAGGAAAGCGAGGAGGGCCAAAACCGGGACGGCCCTTCCTGAAAAATGTCCGTTGCCCCATAGACGGATTGACTTCATTTCTCTTCCCCCTTAAAATTCAACCTTCACCAGGGACTCACCGATGACCCAGGCGTAGATGATCTTTTTAGAAGAAACGTTCTGGACCCGGATGAGGGCCCCCTCAGTCCCGTCCTCCTGGCAGATTCCCAGGGTGGAAAGATGGATGGGGCCGTCTTCCAGAAGGACCTGAACGGGCTTTCCCTTCCTGACGAGGTGAACCTCCCGGAGCATGTTCCGCCGGATTTCCGCGTTCGGGCCGACGGTGACGGAAAGCTTTTTCCCCGCCACCTCGTCTTCCCGGGAAAGGAGCTGGAGAGGGGCCCTTCGGAACCATTTCCGGACGGTATGGATATCCCCTTCCCCGATTTCCCGGTTCCGGTCCAGGCGGCGGGCGCTCACCACGACGTCGAGGAGCACCTCGATGCGGAGGCGGACCCTCCGCTCGTCCAGAAGAACCTGGTCCTCATAAAACCGGACGTAAAAGGCGGAATCCCCCATGAAAGAGCTGCCTGTCTGGGGCTGAATCCGGCAGGTGTACCGCTCCGCAGGCAGGACCACCCCGTCGATCTCCGCCGGGTATTCGAACCGGAGATCCCGTCCTTTCCAGGGCGTTTTTTCCCGGATGTACGTTTCCACGAGGGACCGGATGGCTTTCTCGTCCACCTTGACGGACCCTCCGGCCTGTTCAACCCAGCCGGGCGCCGCCGACAAAAGAAGGAACAGGGCGAGGCCCGTGGCCATTTTACGGTGAAACTTCATTTCCTTACCTCTTCAGGTTGTTAACGATCTGAAGCATGCTGTCCGATGTCTGGATGGCCTTGGAGTTGATCTCGTAGGCCCTCTGGCCGACGATCATCTTGACCATTTCATCCACCACGTTCACGTTGGACATCTCGAGGTAGTTCTGGGACACGGTCCCGAACCCCTCCTCGCCGGGGCTCCCGGTGGTCGGCTCCCCCGATCCTTCGGTCTTTTCGTAAAGGTTTCTGCCGATTCCGACAAGACCGGCGGGATTCAGGAACCGGGCCAGTTCGATCCGTCCCGTGGAAAGGACCGTCCCGACCTCGTCCAGGGCCGACCAGGTGCCGCCGCTGTCGAGGCTGAATGTCACGGTTCCTTCGGGTACGGACACCTCGGGGGTGAGCTTGAGCCCCGCCGTGTCGCAGAGGTAGCCGTCCCGGCTGACCTTCAAGTTCCCCGCCCGGGTGTACACCGTCTCCCCGTTGTCATCGAGCTGGAAGAACCCGTCTCCCTCAATGGCCCAGTCGAAGGAGTTCCCCGTCTGCTGGTAATCCCCCTGGGAAAACAGTCTCTGGGTCGCCATGGGGCGGACCCCCATTCCGATTTCAAACCCCACGGGAAGGAGACTGCCGTCTGACATTTCCGTTCCCGCCTTGGCGGAAACCTGGTACATGAGATCCTGAAAATCGGCTCGGGATTTTTTGAACCCCACGGTGTTCACGTTCGCCAGGTTGTTGGCGATCACATCCTGCTCAATCTGCTGGGCTTCCATCCCGGTCGCCGCAGTCCAGAGAGATCTTATCATGGGTTCCTCCTCCTTCAGATCAGCCTGCCGATCCGGCTCGTTGACATCTTGTCCTGATCGGACAGGGTCTGGATGACTTTCTGATAGCATTCAAGACTTCTTTGGATATCGATCATGTCGATCATTTCCTTGATCGCATTGACATTGGACTTCTCGAGAAAACCCGCTCGCACGGCAGCGGTCCCGGAGGTCTCGGCCCCGGCGTCTCCCGCGTCCCGGAAACAGCCGTTCGAACTTCTCTCCAGGGCCTCCGGATTCCGGAAACTCATTATCTTCAGCTTCCCCGCCTCGGCACCGTCCACGGTGACCGTGCCGTCCGGCTCCACCTGGACATCCGATCCCTGGATCACGATCGGGCCTGATGCCCCCGAAACGGGATGCCCGCCCTGGGTCACAATCTCGCCCGTGCTGTTGACGGTGAAGTTCCCTTTTCTCGTGTAGACCGCCCCGTCAGGCGTCTCAATGGTGAAAAAGCCCTTTCCCTCGATGGCCAGATCCAGGGGATTCCCCGTCTTTTCCAGAAACCCCTCGGTGAAATCGATTTTCACCTGCGGGGTATACTCATAGGAAGAAATGGCCTCACCCGAGGACACCGCCGGGCCGACCTCGAAAAAGAGCCGCTCCGCCTTGAAGCCCACCGTGCCGGCATTGGCGAGATTGTTGGTGACGTGATCGAAGTGAAGGTTCTTCCTGTTGAAGGTATCGCTGACCACCTGCAGTTCAATCATTACGGGATGACTCTCCTCATTCTTTTTCTCCTTTAAAAGCAAAGGCCGTGCCATGAGACACCCGCCTGCCGCCGGCGGGGCATTCTCTCTCCACTATTCCCCTTCAGAGTGAACATTATTCGAAATTCCATGCGTTTTCACGGGAGATTCGGGAAGAAGCCAGCCGGGGGTCATCATCCGTCCCTCGACAGATCAGGCCCGTCAGGATCGCGCAGCCCTTTCCGGACGAGGGAATTTATTTTCCGGCGGAGGCAAATTTTTCAGGGGGGAAAATTTTTCCGAAATCCCCGGGGCGGGGCCGGAAGGATCAACGCATTTTTTCATTCGTGGAATAGACGAACGCCAGGATCTCCGCCACGGCCCGGTATAGCTCCACGGGGATCTCCTCGTCCAGATTGAGGAGACACAGCATTTTTGCCATGTCCGGTTCGCTGCGGATGGGAATATTATGTTCCGCCGCGATGGCCAGTATCTTCTCGGCCACATGGCCTCTCCCCTTGGCCGTCACTTTCGGGGCACCGTCTTTTTTCGGGTCATAGCGGATGGCCGCCGCGAGCTTGGAAGCCGGTTCTTTCTTATCCATGAGTCTGCCCTTCACGTCATCCCCGCGGGAATCCAACCTCCCCTGCGGGCAAAAGATCCTTCATGCGAAACAGTTGATTTCGCCAAGCGTGTGGAGAAGCAGCCGATTCTTGAAGATTTCACGATCCCCGGCCGCCATCGGGTCCCGGGCGCAGGAAAGATAGTCCAGTTTGTATCCCGCCATTTTCAGGCGCCCCCCCAGATCCTCCAGGCAGGGAGAGAAAAGACGGCATCCCTCTTCCTCCTCGAACCTCAGGGCGCATCCGATCCGGTCCCCCCGCATGGCCACATCGGCGATGAGCCTCCCGAGAATGTCCAGGTCTAGATAAAGGGTGACATGAAAAGGCCGTTCCGCCTCCCCCGCCCCTTCCCCGTCCTTGTTGAAACGGATCTCGAGATTCTGCATCAGGATCCGGCCGTCCATCAGAAAGGGAATGGACAGGACGTAGCGGTTCTCCGTCTCCTGGAGGAAAAGATTCAGCCACTGTTCCGATTCGATGGCGCCCAGGCCGCTTTCGACCATCCCGCTCAGGGCGCTCCGCCCCGTCTTCGTCCCGTCGCCCCCCTTTATCGGACCATCGTCGGGAAGGCCAGGCTCGCCCGCCAATTCCAGGAGGAGGCCTTTCAGCGACCCGCGGGAACGGTCCGCCCCGGCGGCGCCCTCCTTCGCCTTTTGCCCACGGTGAAGTCTTTTTTCATAAAGAAGGCCCAAGTTCAGGATGTAGTTCCGGATGAACAGGGGGTCCCCGAAGGTATCCCGGGAAACGACAAGGGAACGGACCAGGGCAAGCAGGGTATCCAGGGGGCGGCTTTCAGAACCCGGCAAAAGGGCGGCCTCGGCCGGCGCCTTGAGAAGGTTTGACGCTTCCACAAAGAAATTCAGGAGGGACGTCGCCCCGAGCCGGGATCCCGGGAAAAAATCCACGACCCCCCGGCTTCCGCCGGCGGACCCGCCGGTGATGCGCAGGAGGACTTCGGGGTGAAGACCCTCGACGGCCACGGACACCCGGTCCCCCGGCCGGAAGGCGAGGTCCGAGCGGGCGGGGATGAGGGCGTCCTTCAGCTGGACCACGAAGCGCCCCGTGCCGAGCTGCCGGACGATGGCGGCCTCCACCGTCTCGCCGACGGAAAGTTCGGGGAGCTGCAGGGAACGGGCCCCGGAAATTTCCGTGGACGGAAGGATCTGCAGGAAACCGGCCGGTCCGGGAACCGCTATTTTTGACATGGATCCGGCCCCTCACGGTTGAAGACACGGAGGCGGGCGATGAGATCGACCTCGCTTTCCGGGAAGCCGGTCCGAAGGGCGACCTCCGGGCCCGGAATCCCCTGCTTCAGCATTTCCACGACCCGTTCATAGGGGTCCGAACCCTCCCGGCCTTCGCCGCCCTTCCGGAGAACCTCCGTTTCCTCCTGAGATTTCAGAACCCCTTCCGCCCGGTCGAGAAGATCGTCCAGATTCTTTTTCTTGAGATCCAGGTCCGCCCCCAATTCCTGAAACGCACGATGGTTCACCTCCAGGAGGCGGATGAAATCGTCGGCCGCTCTGCGGGATTCAAGGACGACCCTCTCCATGCTTTCTTCGAGTTCCCCCTTTTTCGCCCGGGCGGCCCTTTCCAGCCGGAAAAGATAAAAAATGAGAAAACCCATGACAAGGGCCAGGGCCGCATCGGCCGCGAGCTGAATCACCACAAAGGACTCCATGGTCACACTTTCACGTCGATATGCATTCCCTGATCGGGAGATTCGCTCATTTCATCCATCCCGGCCGCCGAGTCGGAACCCTCGCGCCGTTTCATGTTCCGATCCCTTCGATCATGGTGCTTCTCGTCTTCCCGGCGGATCAGGGCATGCTCCGATTCCTTCGTTTCTGCCGGTTTTTCCTTCTGGATTTTCTTTTCTTCCCTCAGTTCAAGATCGAACTGCCGCTGCTGCATTTCGGGATGTTTCTGCTGGGCCTGCTGGATTTTCTCCACCGGGTTGGACTGGATGATGATCTGCTGCAAATCAAGAGGTCGAACCATTTTTTACACCTCTTATGGAATACGTCTCAACGGGCGTGCGGGTCCCGCTGCAGGTTTTTTCGGTGGGCCCCTTCTCCTTCACCGGGATGAACGGGCATCCGGATCTCGACCCGGACCTGCCCGGCCTCCGCCGCGACCCGGCAGCGGGCGCCATGTTCCCGGAAAAGGGCAAGACACAGAACGAGAAGGCCGTCGTCGTCCCCGGGGACGTGCCGCCCCTCCGGCCGGGCATCCAGGCATTTTAAAATGTTTTCCACGCGGTCCCGGGAAACGTCCCCGGTAAAAAAGACGTTCAGGCGCACCGCGGCGTCCTCCCGGTCCAGAAGAATCCGTATTTCCTTTTCCGGACAGTCCCGCATTATTTTCATGGCGTAACGGATCAGGGCGGAAAAGCCGATGGAGTAATGGGCCAGTATCCCCGGGACGTCCGGCAGGCCGGGTTGCAGGGAAAGGGTCCGGTTTACATGGTGCTTGAAATCGAGATAGCAGTCGGCAAACCGCACTTCCTCCTCGATGAGATGGGCGAGATTCACCCTCTGGTCCGATTTGGAGGAAAGGGCGAAGAATTTACGGGTTACATTCCGGAACATTTCATAAAACCGGTCCGTTTCCCGGATAATCAGGTTCGTGTCCGAGGCGACCTTGTCGAAATGACCCTTCATTTCGCCATAAACGTCCGGATGTGTCCTCTGGAGCTGTTCCACGCTTTCTTCCAGGCGCTGCTGAAGCAGCCGGGACCGCCCCATGATCCCGTTCAAAGGGTTGGCGAAATTATGGAGCATGCCCGGGACGAGTTCATCAAGGAAGGTGGCCCCGAATTCTTTTTCCAGCGCTTCATACAGTGTTTCCCTCTCCATGGAACGATTCTCCTTTTCTTCCTCCGGGCCTCTCAAAAAAGGCCGCTCCCCGAAGGAACCAGGTTCGTGGGAAACTCTGCGATGAACGTGCTCCCCTTCCCCGGGGCGCTTTCGACCCAGATTTTTCCGCCGTGGGTTTCCACTGCCCGCTTGCAGAAAGCCAGGCCGATGCCCGTGCCGCCGCTGTATTTCCGCCACAGGGCCCTTCCATCCGGAGCGGCGTCGCCCTGGCGGGCCGGCCCCGGCCGGTTCCCCCGGTCGTAAAGATCGAATATCCGTTCGCGATCTTCTCCCGGAATGCCCGGACCTTCATCGGATACAGAAATCCTGAGGGTCTCTCCTTCATCGCTGTCCCCTGTTCCGATCAGGACCTCTCCACCTTCAGGCGAATGACGAATGGCATTCAAAACGAGATTGAAAAGAATCCTTTCCAGAAGGCGATCGTCAACGGCCAGATCGGAGCGGTCCGACCGGTAACGTATCCCAACGCGAACCGATTTTTCGGCCCCGACGGGACCGAGGCTTTCGGCAAAGGAACGAAGAAATTTCTTCAAATCGACCCTGGAAAGATTCGGTTCCATTTCCAGACGGTCCATCCTGCCGATTTCCAGGACATTCTGAATCATATGAAGAAGATTACGGCATTCGTCGGAGACGATCCGAAGGGTCTCCCGGTCCCTTTTATTCAGGCGTTTTGCCCGCAGCAGGTCCAGGCTGGCAATCACCACACTGAGAGGCCCCTTCATATCATGGACAACCATGCTGAGATAATGGTCCTTTTCGTTGACCGTCTTTTCCGTCATCATGACCACCCGGCAAAAAAGCGGATTTCACAGGATTATAATCCGCTGATTTCCAATACTGACGAACCCGTCAATACTCAAATGAAAAATAGTTCCGTGAAATAAATACCTTTGATCCCGTTCTTCCCGAAGTAAGGGGAAAGGGACCGCAGCAGGATTTCTTTGAGCTTCTTACGCTCCGGGGAAGGGACGGGCACGGGAAAAGACACCTGCCGGACGATCTGGTAAATATCGTTTCTTCTTTGCCTGATCCAGTCTCCCGCCACCGGCTGCCCGGCGCGTTCGACTTCCACAAAAAAGTCGAGACGGAGAATTCGGTCCCTGTCCTGCCCGTCCTTCACGGGAATGATCATCTCATGGAAGGGAACCCAGCGGGAAGGGCCTTCCCGCCCTGAGTCCGCCTTTTCCGGCGCCACCGTCCCGGGGGACCCCCGGAAACCCTGATGCTTCAGGAACAAACCGGAACCCGCCACAAGGATGACCAGCAGGGCCGCGACGGGGATAAGAATTCTTCTTTTCTGATACCATCGCCCTTCGGGTGTACGGGCTTCCCGGGAGGGAAGGCCCTCCGCGGTGTTTTGACCGTCCGCTGCGAGGTCCCCTTCCGGGGATCCGACACCCTTGTCCGCTGTTTCATCCGCCGATATCTCGAGGATATCCAACTCCGCTTTTTTTGCCATGTCTTACGAACCTTTTAACCGATCAACAACAGCTGCCGTAAAACGCGACCCGGAAGGGCCGGTCTACTCTCTGGACTGATCCGCGGCCAGCTCTTCCAGAATACCGCGGGCCTCCTCGAATCCGGGGTTTTTCGCCAGGGCTTCCCGGAATTGAACGGCCGCCTCCCGGGTGTGGCCTGCCTCCAGATAGGCCCGTCCCAGGTTGTAATATATATTCTCGTCGTCCCTGCTGATCCGGAGGGCCTTTTCATACTCCTCGATGGCCTCCCCGTACTTTCCCTGTTTCCGGTAAGCGATCCCCAGGCGGTTGTATACATGGATGTCCTCGGGATACTCCTTCAGGATGGACTGGAACATCTCGACGGCTTCATTATCCAGATCCTTTTCCAGCAACAGCTCGCCGAGTTCCCGCTTGAGGGAGACGTTTCTCGGTTCCGCCCTCGCGGCATCCTGAAAAGCCCTGACGGCCTCCCCCGTCAATCCGTTTTCCAGAAGGGCCTTCCCGAGAATCGTCTGACGGGAAGCGTTCTTCGGGCTGACATCCACGGCATTTTTCAGGATGACCATCAGCCTTTTCTCATCGCCCTTCCCTTCATAGACGGCGGCCAGGCCGTCATAGGCCTTCATGAATTTCGGTTCCGTCAGGAGGGCTTTCTTATAAGCCTTTTCGGCATCCTCGAACATGCCCCGCTTCCGGTAGAGTTCACCGAATCCGAGAAAAACCCTGGGGTTGTTGGGATAGAGGAGGAGGGACTTCTTGAGTTCCCGGACAGCCTCATTGTACTGACCGGCTTCCGTCATCATTTCGGCGGCCCGGAGCATCTTTTCCAGGGGAGACGGATTGTTCTTCCGTTCCAGAACCTGGAGGATTTTCTCCTCCAGCGTCTTGGCCACGAAAGGCTTTATGATATACGCATCCACCTCCGTTTCCGCGGCCTCCGCGATGGTCTCCTCGCTCACCTCGGCGGTCACCATGATGAAAAGAATGGATTCAAGGTCCCTGTCCGCCCTCGTTTTTCTCAGAAGCTCGATGCCGTTCACATTGGGCATGTTCCAGTCCACGACGGCAATATCCGCCTTTTCCGCTTTCAGCTTGATCCAGGCGCTGTGACCGTCCTCCGCTTCCCGGATGTGCCGATACCCGAGATGCTTGAGCATGTTCCGGATGGTGCCCCGCATGTTCACCATATCGTCGGCGACGAGGAACTTCAATTTTTCCCGATCCATTGCCTGCTTCAAAGCCATTATGTATTTTCCGTTCCTCTTCAGTATAGATCCCGGACACCGCCCCGAAGGCGGAGCACGGCCTTCGAATGGAGCTGGCAGACCCGGGATTCGGTGAGACCCAGGACCTTCCCGATTTCTTTCATGGTCAGTTCTTCGTAATAATACAGGGCGAGAACGAGCTTTTCCTTTTCCGGCAGATGCTCAATGGCCTCTTTCAGCCTGTTCCGCATCTCCTTGCCGGCAAACATCTTGAAGGGATTGCCCTCGTCGACATGCTGCAGCATGTCGGCGGGATTGTAGCGCTCCAGGTAGTCGGGGGGCAGGTCCTCCGTGCTGACCATGGAAACGAACTTCACGTCGTCGACCATCCGGTAGTATTCGTCGAGGGAAATTTTCAGGTATTCCGCGACCTCGGCATCCTCCGGGGGCTTTCCCAGAGACCGTTGAAGCGTTTTGAAGGCTTCCTCCAGTTTGCTGTCCGTGCTTCTTATGGACCGGGGAATCCAGTCCCGGGCCCGCAGTTCATCCAGAATGGCCCCCCGGATCCGGTAGGTGGCGTAAGTCTTGAACTGGACATTCCTTTTTTCATCGAACTTTTCCACCGCGGACATGAGACCGATGATCCCGACGTTGACCAGGTCCTCCTTGTCGGAATCACGGATCGGGATCTTGAGGGAAATGCGGTCCACGATATTCCGCACCAGGGGCGCGTGTTGCATCACCACTTCGTTTCGGGACGTGTGGTCTCCCTTCTTAACCGACCGTTTGTTTCCAGAAGAAACTGACGCTTCCATTCAGGCTTCCATCCGGTTTTTCACGGCTTATTTTCCGGGCAATGCGATCCATGCACTTCACCGCCGGCGTATGGGGATACACCTCTGCAACCGCTTTCTGCCGCTTCACCGCCTCGGGCAGATTTTCATCCTTCACGATATAGCCTAAATATTCCACATTCAAATGAAGAAAATGTTCCGTCGCCTGGCTCAACCGGTTGTATATGGCGAGACCCTCCGATGCATTTTTGACCATGTTGGCGATAAGCCGGAATTTTTTCTTTCCCTGCCTCTGATAGAGAACCTTTATGAGGGCGTACGCATCGGTCAGGGAGGTGGGTTCCGGAGAGGCCACCACGATGATTTCCTGGGCGGCCAGGTTGAAGTACATCACGTTTTCCGCAATTCCCGCCGCTGTATCGATGAGAAGATAATCCAGTTCCATTTCCAGGTAGCTCAATTCCTCGAGGATCATCAGCTTCTGTTCCCGGTTCAGGTTGCTGAGTTCCTGAATCCCCGACGACGCGGGCAGGATCAGCACCCCTTCGGGCCCTTCAACCATGGTTTCCCATAAACTGCATTCTTCACGGAGGACATGGGAAAGGTTGAACTTCGGCGAAAGTCCGAAAATGACGTCGATGTTCGCCAGCCCCGTATCCCCGTCGAGGACGAGGACCTTTTTCTTCATTCTCGATAAAAGGCAGGCCAGGTTGGCCACGATGTTTGTCTTTCCCACGCCGCCCTTGCCGCTGGTCACCGCAATGACCCTTATGGCCTGCTTCTTCAATTCCTTGCGCTGAATCTCCTGCCAGGCGTTTTCTTTCAAGGAAGACCCGCTTTCTTTTTCCTTCATCATCCTGAGACCGGAAGCCTGATCCATCTTGTCCCTTTCGACTGGAATTTTTTTTATCATGATTCAACGGGCAACCCTTCCCGCCGATCCATTTCCAAGCACCATTTCCGACAGCCAGGCCGGCGTTGATACGCGGATGTCCCGGGGAACATCCTGCCCGTTGGCGACGTAAGAAATGGATTTCCCCGTTTCCGCGGCAATGTCGTAGACGATTCCAGGACGCCGGCACTCGTCGAGTTTCGTCAGAATGATCCTGTCGCCCATGCAGAGATCCCCATAGGTTCTCGAGGCATCGACGAAGTGATCCCGGCTTGAGGTCAGGCTGAGAACGATCGACGTTTCCATGTCATCGCGCCCCCCTAAGATTTCCTTAATCTCGCCGATTCCATTACGATCCGCAAGGCTTTTCCCTGGTGTGTCCACGAAAATGAAATCAAAGTCAACCCATTTGTGAATAGACCGTTCCACGGCCTCCCGGGTGGCCGCCACCTCCATGGGGACGCCCATGATTCTCGCATAGATCCGAAGCTGCTCTGCCGCCGCGAGGCGATAGGTATCGGTGGTGATGAAGGCCACCTTTTTTTTGTCCTCACAGGCCGCACGGGCCGCCAGTTTCGCCAGGGTCGTCGTCTTTCCCGAGCCCGCGGGACCCACCACCGCCTGGATGCGCCTTCCCCGCAGGGGATTTCCCGAAGGAGACAGATCCTTTTCGATGGTTTTTTTTAACCGGTCCACGAGGATCCCGGGGGTTTTCCGCTCCCGGGCGGACAGATCGGCCATGGCGGTTTCCAAAAGGCCGAGGGCCCGTTTCCGGGACAGACCGTTGGCGACAATCCGGTGAAGGAGCCCCATGGGGGGAGAGTTGTCTTCCCCGCCGCTGCCGAGAATGTCCATAAACCGGCAGCAGGCTTCCCGGAGTTCCCGGATCTCGTCGTAAAGGCTGCGATCGCCCCATCCCTGCACAAGGCGCTTGAGATCGCCGACCTCCCGCCTCAGGGAGTCCATGGAGGCGTTCTCCCGGGCCGTCCCTCCGGGCCCGCCGGCCTGGAAGGCGCCTGCCGGTCCTGCGGGCGGCTTCGTCTCACCCGCATCGTCCCGGGCGGCGACAACCTCATGGACCGTCTTTTTCCCCTTCGTCATCCGCCGCGTGGACAGGATGACGGCATCGGGGCCGAGATCCTTCCGGATGGCCTGAAAGGCCTCCTGCATGGTTTCCAATTCATACCGCTTCACTTGCATGATCAGGCCTCAATGACGCCGATGGACTGGATGCCCGTTTCCCGGGCGATTTCATTATGAGAGAGGACGGTGATGCTGGGAAGATATTTCTCCAGAATCCGCCTCACATGGATCCTGATCCCGGGCGAGCAGAGAACGACCGGGGGAATCCCCTGGCTGGTGAACTTGGGCAGAAGCTTCTGAATCCCTCCCGTGAGCCTGCGGATGAACGTCGGGTCCGGAGCGATGAAGGACTCGTGATCCGTGTGCTGGATCGACCGGTTGATCGAATCCTCCGCTTCGGGGGACAGGATCATGACGGGGATGCTCCCCCCGGCATTCTGAAACTGCTTCGTAATGGTCCGGGACAGGGCCTGACGGACATACCCGGTGAGGACATCCACGTTCTTCGTGATGGTCACGTAGTCTGCGATGGTTTCCAGGATGGTCACGAGATCCCTGACGGGGACCCGCTCCCGGAGAAGGCGCTGAAGAACCTTCTGAATCACCTGGATCGGAACGACCTTCCCCACCAGTTCCTCCACCGTCTTCGGGTAGGTCCGGGCCAGGTTGTCCAGGAGCGACTGGACCTCCTGACGCCCCAGAAGCTCGTCGGCATGGGATTTCACCAATTCCGTGAGGTGCGTCGTCACCACCGTGGCGGGGTCCACCACCACATACCCCTTGGCCTGAATCTGGTCTTTTTCCCGCTCTGGAATCCATACGGCCGGAAGCCCGAAGGCCGGCTCCTTCGTTTCGATGCCCTTCACCGTCCTGTCCTCGTTAACCAGGGCCAGGTAATACCCGGGCATGACTTCCCCCCTGGCGACGTCCACCCCCTTGAGGAGAACGACATACTCGTTCGGTTTGAGCTGAAGATTGTCACGGATATGAATGGAGGGCATGACGAAGCCCATCTCGGTGGCCAGCTGGCGCCGGAGAGCTTTGATCCGCTGAAGAAGCGCCCCCCCCTGGGCGGCGTCGACGAAGGGGATGAGGCCGTATCCCACCTCGATGCCCATGGTATCCAGGGGGGCCACATATTCCGGTGCTTCCACCGTGGAAGGCGGGGGTTCTTCCTCTTCCACAATCTCCATGCCGCCCTTTACGGCACGGATGCGGAAGAGCCTGAAGGCCGCGATGCCGGACATGGCGGAAACAAGAAGAAAAGACAGCTTCGGCATGCCGGGAATCATGGCGAAGGCGAAGAGCATGAACGCCACCATGGCGAAGGCCCGGGGGTGGTTGAACAGCTGGTTTCTGACCTCGTCCCCTAATTCCGTCGAGGCCGTCGAGCGGGTCACGAGGATCCCCGAGGCCGTGGAGACGATGAGAGCAGGGACCTGGGACACCAGGCCGTCACCCACCGTGAGGAGGGTGTAATTCCGGGCGGCGTCGGCAATCTCCATGCCCTGCTGCATGACGCCCACAATAAGCCCCCCGATGATGTTCACGAAAACGATGATGATGCCGGCGATGGCATCCCCCCGGACGAATTTGCTCGCACCATCCATGGCGCCGTAGAAGTTCGCCTCCCGTTCGATCTCGCTCCGTCGCCTCCGGGCCTCGGAATCGGTGATGAGACCCGCGTTGAGGTCGGCGTCGATGCTCATCTGCTTTCCCGGCATGGCGTCCAGGGTAAACCGGGCGGCCACTTCGGCGACCCGCGTCGCCCCCTTCGTAATGACGACGAAGTTGATGAGGACCAGGACAAGAAAAACGATGAGGCCGACCAGAAAGCTCCCCCCGACGACAAAGGTCCCGAAGGCCTGGATGACCTTGCCGGCCGCATCGGTGCCCTCGTTACCGTGGAGGAGAATGAGCCGGGTGGAGGCCACATTCAGGGAAAGCCGGAGGAGGGTGACGGTGAGGAGAACGGACGGGAAAACGGAAAAATCCAGGGGCTTCAGGATATACATGCACATGAGGAGGATCATCACCGAGAGGGTGATGTTGAAGGCCAGAAGCAGGTCCAGGACCACCGTCGGCATGGGCACCATCATGACGATGAGGATGCCGACGACGGTAACGGCCATGGCGATGCTGCTTGTTTTGGTCAGTTCGGAGAGGGTGTCCCGTTCCAGCGATTTCGCGTTTGCCATTTTTCCTTACACCGTGACCGCGTTTTCCCTTCTCAGGCTGTAGACGTAAGCAAGAATTTCAGCCACGGCCCTGTAGAGGGTTTCCGGAATAGGCTGATTTATATTAACGGATTTATACAATAGTTGTGCCACCGGCTTGTTCTCCATAACGGGCACCTCATGCTCCGCCGCAATCTCCTTTATTTTCAGGGCAATGTAGCCGGCCCCCTTGGCGACCACCACGGGGGCGACCATGGCGGAATCGTAACGGATCGCCACGGCAATATGATCGGGATTCGTGATGATCACATCGGCCTTGGGGACGGCCGCCATCATCCGCCTTCGGGCGATGTCCCTCTGAAGCCGCCGGATCCTTGACTTCACCAGGGGGTCTCCCTCGGTTTGCTTGAATTCGTCCTTGACCTCCTGCCGGGACATTTTCAGATTTTTTTCATGTTCCCAGCGCTGGTAGGCGTAATCCAGAATGGCCAGAAGCACGAGGACCAGGGTCGTCGCCGTAATAATCCGGAAGGATACGCCGGCAATGTACACTAAAATACCGCCGGCGCTCTGTCCGGTCAGAGGGAAGATTCCATGAAGTTCCCGGTTCACCATGATGTAGGAAACGACCCCGACGATGCCGAGTTTCCCGATGCTTTTAACGAACTCCACCAGGGCCTGTATGGAAAACAGTCTTTTAAAGCCCTTGATGGGATCGAGCTTTGAAAACTTGGGGGCGATTGATTCCGTCGAGATCATGAAGCCCACCTGCAGTATGTTGGCCATAATCCCGGCGACAAACACAATGACGAAAACAAGGAAAAGGATGGAAAGGGTCCGCCAGGCAAAATAGGTCAGGACCTTCTGAAAATTGCCCTGATCGATGAGCAGATCCCCGGGAAGGCGAAACGCCCTGACCATGAGATCCATGATTTGTTCCGTCATCTCGGAACCATGGAAATACAGCAGCAGGAGGACAGCCCCCAGGACGGCGACGGAAGGAATCTCCCGGCTCTTGGCGACCTGGCCTTTCTTCCGGGCCTCCTCCCTGCGCTTCGGGGTTGCCTGTTCTGTTCGTTCCTGTTCGCGGTCCGTTTCGGCCATGGCATTTTCACTGGAACAATCTTATGACGACTTCGTCAAAAAACCGTCTTCATTTTTTCTGAATCAGGGGGCCATCCACTGGAAGGCCGCCCGGAGGAGCCCGGGAAAACGCATGAAACAGGACTCCAGGGATCCGAGGACAAACTGCGCCGACAGCCCGAGAAAGAGAAACCCGATGGCGATCTGGAGAGGAAAACCGACAATGAAGACATTGATCTGCGGCACCGTCCGGGCCACGAGGCCGAGAGCCACGTGAGTGAACACGAGAACGGCGATGACCGGGGCGCTCAGCTTGACGGCGATAACGAAAAGCTCTTTCGACGTCTGGATGATGAACTCCATCAGGGAACCGGTCAGGCAGAAGGCGAGGGGAGGAACAACCTGGAAGCTTTCCGTCATGGCGAGGAAGAGTCCGTGGTGCCCGTCGATGGCGAGAAACAGAAGCATGGCCATGTAGTATTCCAGCTGGGCGATGAGGGACACCTGGATACTGAAAACCGGATCGATGACATTGACGATGGCGAATCCCATCTGAAAACCGATCATTTCACCGGCAAACTGAATCCCCGTAAAAAAGAACCGGACCATCAGCCCCATGACGAACCCGATCAGAACCTCGCCGATCAGTCCCAGGAAAAGGGGGAAAAACCCCGGCGCCTCCACGGGAACGAGCACGCCTTTCAGAAAAGGATAGATGAGAAAAGACAGAAGAAGGGCCAGAATCCCCTTCAACGGGGCGGGCACAGCCCGGTCCCCGAAAATGGGGAGAAAGGAGATCATGGCCGCCGTGCGGAAAAACACGAAGAGGAAACCGATAAAATCTTTTTCGGTCAGGATGGAAAGGGTCATGGACGGGTACCGCCTCACCGGGATCTTATCTGACCCAGAGCGGTATTTCCCGGATCAGTTTTTCCGTGAACGTCACCAGAAGGTTCATCATCCAGGGCAGGGCCAGGATCAGGGTGACGAAAACGGCGATGATTTTCGGAACAAAGACAAGGGTCATCTCCTGCACCTGGGTCACCGCCTGAAAGAGACTGACGAGAAAACCGACGGCCAGTCCCACCAGGAGGGCCGGTGCGGAGATGAGGAGAGTCAGCTTGACCGTTTCCGCCATGATTCCTATGACAAAGTCTGTGGTCATCTTTCAAATCATCCTTTCAACATCAATTGAAACTTTTCACCAGAGACCCCACGATGAGATTCCATCCGTCCACGAGAACGAAAAGGAGCAGCTTGAAGGGCAGACTCATCATGATCGGAGGAAGCATGAGCATCCCCATGGACAAAAGGACGCTTGAAACCACCATATCGATGATGAAGAAGGGGAGATAAATCATGAACCCGATTTGAAAGGCCGTTTTCAGTTCGCTGATGATGAAGGCCGGCACGAGTACCATGAGAGAAACGTCCCCTGATTTTTCCGGCGCCTTTTCTTCCTTCGATATTCTGTAAAAAAGAGCCAGATCCTTTTCACGGGTCTGCTTGAGAAGGAATTGCCTGATCGGCGTCGTCCCCTTCCGAAAGGCTTCCTCCCACCCTATTTTCTCCTCATAGTAAGGGGTCAGGGCCTCGCGGTGAATATTCTGCCACACCGGCGTCATAATGAAAAAAGTAAGAAACAGGGCGAGCCCGATCACAATCTGGTTGGGGGGCATCTGCTGGGTCCCCAGGGCATGGCGCAGCAGGGACAGAACGACGGCGATCCGGATGAATGACGTCATCATGAGGAGAATGGCCGGCGCCAGAGAAAGAACCGTGAGCACAAAGAGAAGATGGATCACCGTCGTCAGGCGGTCGGGCTGGTCGGATCCCGGATCGAGGTTGACCGTCAGCCCCGGAAGGGAAAAGGTCTCCCCTCCCCCGGGACAGGGGCAAACGGACAGGAGGAGAACGACCAGGACGGCGACAACCGGCAGCATCCGTTTTTTTCTCATTGCGGCCGTTCCTGCCGTCCTTCTTCCACGGGAGGGGACGTTCTTTCCGATGAAAGATGAAGGTGATTCTGGAAGAACTGCCCCAAAAGGGAGGGGAAGAGGGCCTGGCCCTCCGGAAGGTTCTTCATCTGCGCCTTCGCCGAAGGATCGGAAATCGTGGAAAGGCGGGTCATCTGCCCTCCCGAAAGACCGACGAGAATCAGTTCCCCGAGAACATCGACCAGAACGAGACTGGCCTTTTGGGACAGGTGCTTCGTCGCCAGGACCTGGATGGGGTTTCCGTTCTGATTCATGAGAGAGGCCCGCCCTCGCAGTTTTTTCACGACCCAGAGGCTTCCCGTGATCAGGGCCAGAACCAGGGCAAGCATGGCGAGCATTTTCATGAATGATGCGAAATAGCTGATCGAATCCATAGCGTTCTGCCGGAAGGAGGTTAACGGAGCTTGCTGATTCTCTCGGCCGGGGAAATGATGTCCGTCAGCCGTATTCCGAATTTCTCGTTGACGACGACCACCTCACCCCGGGCGATGAGCCGCTGGTTGATGTAGATGTCCATGGGTTCGCCGGCCAGTTTCGTCAGTTCGACCACCGACCCCTGGCCCAGTTGGAGAAGCTCACTGATGAGCATCCGCGTTCTCCCGAGTTCCACATTCACCGTGAGAGGGATGTCGAGAATAAAATCGATGTCCAGAGACGACTTGGACGGCCCTTCCTTCTTCAGTTCCTGGAACTGCATCTCCTGGGCTTCCAGTTTCGGCTCCTTGGCTTTTGACATCTCCAGTTCCGCCTGGACGTCGTCCCAGTTCAGATCCTCGCCGTCACCGCCGTCGGCCGCCCCGGGACTCGCCGAGCCCCCCATCTGACTCATGATCTGGTCAATCTCATTCTGTTCCATCGGCAAATACCTCTTTATCCCGCAATATATCTGCGATTTTTACAGCCTGGCTTCCCTTGTACAGCCCCGGGAAAGCGAGAAACTTGGAATTCCCTTCCACAAAAACGTTCAGCGGATCCGTGGCATACTGGTCGAGGAGAATGACGTCACCCTTCCTCAGCTGCAGGACATCGGTCGTGGCGATCTGAGCCCTTCCAAGTTCAACGACCACCTCGACCCGGGACTGGACCAGGCTCTTCTTGAAACGGTCCATCCAGGCCCTGTCCACTTCGAGTTGTTCGCTCTGAAATCCCGCCGCCAGTTTCTCCCGGATGGGTTCGAGGGTCGAATAAGGCAGGCACAGGGCCAGAATTCCCGTCGTGTACTCGATTTCAATCTCGAAATTGATGAGAACGACGACGTCCGTAGGAGGAACAATTTGGACGAACTGGGGATTCACCTCGGACCGCTGGTAAGAAACCGTCAGATTGATCAGGGATTTCCAGGCTTTTTCAAGGTCCACCAGGGCGGACAGCACAATCTTCTTGATCACGCTGTTTTCGATGGCCGTGAATTCCCGTCCTTCAATCTTGTAATTGTCCTTGCCCAGCCCGCCGAAGAGAATGTCGATGAGCGTGAAAATGAGCCTGGGCTCCAGGACGATCAGGGCGCTGCCCCGCATGGGGTCCATCCGGAAGAGGTGGAGGCTCGTGGGAACGGGAAGGGTTTTCAGAAATTCCCCGAACTTGATCATGTCCACGGAGAGGGCCGACACGCTGACCATTTTTCTGAGGAGCGAAGAAAGGGTGGTCCGGAGCATGCGGGCAAACTTCTCATTGGTCATTTCCAGGGTGGGCATTCGGCCCCGGATGATACGGTCCTGGCTGGTGAGGTCGTAGGAGACGATTTCCGACGGATCGAAATCCTGCTCGACCTCCGTCTCGATCTCTCCCCCGGAGATCCCCCTCAACAACGCATCGACTTCTTCCTGAGTCAGTATATGAGACATGGTGTCCCTTCCTGGGGCAAAAATAATTTTCAGTTACTGAATGATGATCTCGTAAAAAGTCTAAAAATGCCCGTTTTCCGGCGGCTTTGTAAAAAGATCCGGAGGCAGGGCGCCCGAATCCCGAGGAACGAGACGTACGGAGCGGTACGTCGCAGGGACGGGGGATGAAGGGCAACGCAGCCTATGGGCTTTTTACGAAGCCGTCACTGAATGACAAGTTCTGTAAAGTACACCTTGACGACCTCGCCGGTGGAAAGAAACCGGTTGATGCGCATGGTGATTTCATCGCGGAGTCTCTGCTTGGCGCTGATACCCATGATGTCGCCGTATGATTTCGCGGAGAGGAGATCGAGCACCGAATCCCGGAGCTTGGGCGTCAGCTGATCCAGCTCCGCGACACAGTCCTTGCCCGACACCTCGAGCTGCATGACCAGCTTCAGGTATCTTTCACCGTTGTTGTCCGTGAGGTTCACGATAAAAGGGTCCATGGGCCACAGCTGGCCGATGGCGGGTTTCACGGCCTCGACCGTTTCTGTTTCCCCCTTCTTTTTCGCGAAGAAATAGTACCCACCGGCCCCCCCGCCGACAATCCCGGCGGCGACGACGCCGATGATGATCCATTTCCAGAGGGAGCCCTTCTTTTTCGGCGTCCCCTCCGGCGCTGCAGCTTGTTCCGTTTTCTCTTCTCTTGCCATGTCAACCTCTTTCTTCCTTCGATACGGACGGCTTCCCCCGTACGTCAACATACCTTCATCAAGGGTTACATGCCTCATTGGAGCAAAGTTCATACCACGGCCGGCTGCATTTAATAATAATTCATAATATCATAAAGTTAGAAAATGCCTGAAGGCACCGGGAAAGGGCAGCGGGAAGAAACCGGGGAGAAGGAGAGAAAAATTCGACAATATATTGACGGGATGGAAATGCGGGCTGACGGCCCGTTTTGCCGCCAGCCCGCTTCGATGGGTTACCGTTTGATGTTCATGAGTTCGGAGAGCAGCGCGTCCTGGGTGGTGATTACCCGCGCGCTCGCCTGATAGGCCTTCTGCGCCGTGATCATGTTGATGAACTCCGTCGCGATGTCCGTGTTGGACATTTCGAGACTGTTGGCCGTCAGTTCCCCCATGCCCGACGCACCGGGAATGTTCTTGATCGCCGGGCCGGAGGTGACGGTCTCGGCGAAAAGATTGGAACCCATCCGTCTCAGGCCCGAGGTGTCGTTGAAATCGGCGAGGACGAGTTGGGCGAGGGGCGATGTCTGCCCGTTGGTGAAAAATCCCGTGATCGACCCGTCCGACTCGATGGAGAGGCTCTTCAGGAGCCCCGAAGCATACCCGTCGTTGGACAGGGACTTGATGACGGAGGAGCTGGCATAATTGGTGATGGACAGGGCATCGGAACCGACAAGGTCCCAGGTGACCATATTCCCGGTGCCGATGGTGCCGCCGTTGCTCAAGGTGGCAAAGGTGATGGAAAGATCCGCCGGGTCGACCTCCGACTGGGTAATGGAAAACGTGAGGGTGCCGTCCGCCCATGTCACGCCTTCATCGGGCGTAAAGGTGATGTCGGCCCCCCCTGAACCGTCGAGGTCGATGGAAACGGAGTTGGCATCCCCTGCAACGGTGGCTTCGGTATACACGTCGGCGTTGGTGATGGTCCACGTCTCCGTGGCAAGGTCGTAGGTCAGTTCCATCGGCGCCGTCGTGCTCTGATAGAGCTGACCTCCATTATTGACCGTCAGCACACTGTTTCCCGCAGCCATGGTGTCCAGGGCGGCATCGGACCGGTAGATCGTTTCGAGGTTCCCGTCGGAATCGAACTTCATGCCCGAATAGGACTGGTTCGCCGCGTTCACCCCGTCCAGAGCCGCCTGGAACCCCCAGTAACCGCTCACTCCCGCCCCCGTTCCCCCCGTCTTCTGGAAGGTGATCCCGAGGCTGTGGTCCGCCCCGAGGGAATCGTAGACCGACTGGGTGGTCGTGTACGTGTTTCCCGTCGCCGTCTCGGCATTCAGATTGACGCCCACGGAAAACTCCGAGGTGACCTTGGGGGTGGACTGAACGTCATTCAGGCTGATGTCGGCGATGTTGTTCGTCATGGGCCCGTAGAAATTATACCCCTGGACGCGGTAGCCGTTGGTGTCCACCAGGTACCCCTCCTTGTCGAGGTGGAAGGCCCCCGCCCGGGTGTAATAGGTGGCGCCGTCCAGATCGTTGACCATGAAAAACCCGTCTCCGTCGATGGAAACATCCGTGGCGTTCCCCGTCGTTTCGAAGGACCCGGACCCGTACTGGGTCGCCACGTTCGTCACCGCCACGCCTCTGCCGACCTGCATGGACCCCGATGCCCCGCCGGAGATGCTCTGGCTCAGGACATCGGCGAAGTAGATCTTCCCGGCCTTGTAGCCGATCGTGTTGACGTTGGCGATGTTGTTGGCGATGACGTCCATCTGCTTCGATGTGGCGTTCAAGCCGGTAATTCCCGCCCATAATGCGTTACCCATGGTGTCTTACCTCCTCAATGGCAATTATTTTCGTTTGATTGACCTCAGCAAGTTCCCCGCACATTACACGTCACCGTCCGAAGCGGGACGGCCGACGGCCAGGACGGCATCGTAACGGATATCCATGCCTTCAACGGTGTAATAAGGGATGCCGTTCTTCCAGGTGACGGCCGTGATCGTGCCCGTCACGACCGACTGGGCCGATACGGGGTTTCCGTCCTCATCCAGGCCCGACACCTCGAATTCATAGGTCCCCGGGACGATCCCGGACGTATCCCAGGAAACGGTCTGAAGGCCTTTATCAAAGCTTCCCAGATCGATGGTGTCGGCGAGGGCCCCTTCCCCATCAAAAACACGGACGGTCCCCGTCTGAATCGACCCTTCAAGATTGAAGGAGATGTCCGTGGCATCTCCCTCCACCTGGAGCTGATTCGTCTGAACGGTCCCTTCCATGCCGACGGCATTGATCACTTCCTGGTTCATCAGGGAAACCAGGTCCGAACGGACATAATCTATTTGGCTGTTCAGGTTCGTCAGCTGCTCCAGGCTGGAAAACTGGGCCAGCTGGACGGCGAATTCCGTCCCGTCCATGGGGTCCAGGGGATTCTGGTTTTTGAGCTGGGCGAGGAGCATTTTCAGAAAGTCATCCTTTCCCAAGGCGTTCATCTGACTTTGTGCCGATGATGTGGTGTAACTCGATGTTTCCTGAACCGAAATCATATCGACCTCCCTCGATGCTCAATTTTTATGCAAAGATGCTGATTCCCTCGGGACGGCTTTCACCAAGGGAAAACGCCGCCTCGGGCTCCGCCGCCGGGTCGGAAAGTTCGCCCGACCCGCCAAAGGCGCTCCGCTGGTCGGAACCCCCGTTTTCTCTGAAAAAAGAATGAGAGGACCCGCCATCGTCTCCCGCCGACGGCGCCCCCTGCCACAGAATCTGAAGGTTGTCCGCCTTGAACCCCTGCCCATTGAGGGCCGAGCGCAGGTCCTCCAGGCCGATCTTCAGCGCCTGATGGGTCTCGAAGCTGTCGGCCCGGATGATCGTCTCGACCAGGCGGTCCCTGACCCGGACATCCATGGTCAGCGTCCCCAGGGAAGGGGGCTCCAGGGACAGGGTCACCCTTCCCGAATTTTTACCGAGGGTCTGCCTCATTTCAAGGATCCGCGCCGCCATTTCCTGTCCGTTCACCGGCAGGGCCGACGGGACGTCCTGCTTGCCCGGGGCCAGTCCCGACGGGATATCCACTTTCACGGCCGATCCTTCCTGTAACGCTCCCTGGAAACGGATCCGCCGGGCGGGATCGATCCCCTCATTTTCCTTAATCGCCTCCGAAGGGTGGAGCTTGACGGCGCCGATTCCGTTCTCCCGTGCCAGGACGGCAGGGCCCTTTTTCGAATCCGCCCCTGCCGGGTCAGGACCCTCCGGCTGCGAATCCTCCGCCGTCCCTGTCGGATCGACGGTTCGGCCGGACCCCGCATCTCCGGAGGATGCCTTTTTCCCGACTTGGGAAAAGTTCCCCTCCATGGAAAGGGCTCGCTTTTCCTGAGGCTGATCGTCCCAGGAAACCCCGAATGAGCGCCGCGAAGAGGGCCCTTTCCCCTCCTCCGAAGTCAAGGGGGCTTCCATCGTAAGGCCCGCCTGCGTCGCCACGGGTTTCACACTGTTTTGATTGTCCCGGGCCGCCGTCTCCGCACCCGCAAAGTGCCGCTTCAGGCTCCCGGGGAGATCTTGAGAATCGTCTTCCCCCGGGTGAGCGGAAAGCATGGTATCGACTTCCTCCGACAGTCCGGCCCTTTCCGATACCTGCTGAAAAACCTTGGGGGACACGGATCCGTCCTTCGTTTCCTCTCCCCCTGCGGGCGTATGGCCGCCTTTCGACAGGACCTCGGAATCCATTGAAAAAGGATTTACCGTCCTGCCTCCGCCCGTTTCCTTCAAGGATAAGCCCTGACCTCCCATCCAGCCCCCTTTCTCCCCTTCCCGGCCCGCTGCAGCCGGGCGGCCGGAGGCCTTCGCATCGCCGGAATCCAATGTAAAGGAATTAAGCGCTTTTTCTCCTGCCGTACCCTTTACCGTCAGACCCTGAAAGGGGTTCCCGCCCTCTTCATCCGATGCGGGAAGCTGAACCGCGGCGGCGATCGAATCGTTCTGCACGGAAACATCCGGTTCCGACGAAACCGCTTTCCGGGCCCCCCGGCCGCCCCCCATCTTCCGGAACGGCACGATCTCGACGGCGGTCTCCTGTTCAACCGTCCCCGGCCATCTTGACTTCCCAGCCGTTATTTCCTTTCCGTCATCGGTTTTGCCGTCCTCCCCGGAAGAGTCTCCGAGAGAAAAAGGCGATCTTCCGGAAACGGAAGAGGACGGGTCTCCTGCCGTTCCCTTTGAGGTTTGGGATTCATTGCCCGTCAGGAGACTGAACAGGGCAAGGAAGGAACTGCCGCCGAAGGCCAGGGCGGAACCCGAGTTCTTCCGGGTTTTCAATTTTCCCGACATGTCCCGCCCGCCCGGGTCCGTCTCCTGGCAGGGAACCTGACCGGTCTGGCAAACCATTCCGAAATTTCCGCTCATCGGGGGCTCCTTTCAAGCCGGTGAGTCTTACTCGGTATTTCCTTGAGCAAGGGTCGTGCCATTGATAATAATAAAACAATAACAATAGGTTATATCCATATCAAAAGTGGAGATTCACGGAAAGCCGGAATTTCTTTCCCGAATATCGGGAACAAGTGAAAAAAATACCCGTCCGGATGAACAAACGGGCAACATACAGGCAGGCCGTACGCCGCCTCGACGGTTGCTGCGTTGCGGCACCCATCGAACGGCGCTCCCTGAAAGGAGGGGATCTCTTTTGAAAGGGGGAATGACAGGAAAGACCGAGACGCCGGGCGGGAAGACAACTCCCGCCCGGCCCGTTGATATCCCGGTTTACTGAACGGTGGCATTCATGGTACGGCTGATCTCCCGGGTGATCTCCACGGCCTTCTGGGGGCTCAGGTATCCCCAGATCGCCCCGGCCTTTTCCCTTTTCATGTTCATCGTGATGATGGCCGCCGTTTTCGTATCGAGTTTCTCAAGCATGACACCGGCCTTGGCAGGCGGTGTCGTTTCGAACACTTTCGCCAGGTCCTTGTAACGGATGTTGTCCTCTTCCGTCACCTTCAGAATCCGCTCATCGAGCTTTTTCTCCAGAAGGGACAACTGTTCCATTCTCAGAGTCAGTTCTTCCTTCAGGGCCGCCAGATTCTTCTCCTCTTCCTTCAGGGACGATTCCCGGAGATCCAGGGCCTTCTGTTTTTCCTCGAGAGACTGATACAGGGCCCGTTCTTCCCTCCAGGGGTCTTCGACGACATCCCGGACGGGAAGAACCCCCGGTGCCGGCGGTGGCTCGGCCAGGGCCGTTTTCACGAATCCGGGCGTGTTTTCGAGTGTTTCGACTCCTGCGAAAAAAATACAGACCGCTGTCAGCTTGAAGATCAGCGTGAGCATTAAAACGATTACAATGAATTGAAATTTGCTTTTCATGGTTCCCTCATCCGGAAACGAGTGACGCCGAATTCATCGAGCTGATTGTTTTCCTGTTTGTCCTCGGACGCCCGGAATTCCTCAAAATGCCTTTCCCGGAGATTTTCCATGACCTTTTTCTGTCTCATGGCCTCCACCAGTTCCTTCCTCTTTTCTTCCAGGGCGGTCCGCATCTGCAAAATGACGTCCTCTTCGCGCCTTTCCTTCTCCCTGATGGACAGAATATGAGAGGAAAGATAGGAGATGTCGGAAGGAGAAACCTTGACCCGGTCCATGGCCCGCAGGGTTTCCATCTGCCGGGATCTCTCCGCCCGGAGGCTTTCCAGGCCGGCGATTCGTTTCTCGAGAAATTCCCTCTGCTCGGAAAATTCGGAATGACGTTTTTCTTCCACCGTCTTTCGATAATCTAAAACGGATTGAAACCGGAATTGGAACATCCTTCCCCTCTTACTTCAGAAGTTCCTTCATCAATTTTTTAGATTCCTGCAGGGTCACGCATTCATCCATTCCCTGCTTCATATAACCGTTCACCCGGTCGATCATCCGGATGGCCCGGTCGATCTCGGGACTGCTCCCGTTCACGTAGGCGCCGATATGGATGAGGTCCTGGGCCTTGCGATAGGTGGCGACGATACGGATCATCTCACTGGCGAGCCGGCTGTGCTCCTCATCGACGATATCCGCCATGACCCGGCTGATGCTTCCTAAAACATCGATAGCCGGGTAATGATTCCGGTTCGCCAGCTCACGGGAAAGCACGACGTGTCCGTCCAGAATGGATCTTGCCGTATCCGATATGGGCTCGTTCAGGTCATCCCCCTCGACGAGAACGGTATATATCCCCGTGATACTTCCCGATCCCTCGAGACTGCCGGACCTTTCCAACAGTTTCGGCAGAACGCTGAAAACAGAGGGCGTGTATCCCTTGGTCGCCGGCGGTTCTCCGACGGACAGCCCGATTTCACGCTGAGCCATGGCAAAACGTGTCAGGGAGTCGATCATGAGAAGAACGTTCTTCCCCTGGTCCCTGTAATATTCGGCAATGGTCGAGGCCACATGGGCGGCCCGCATCCGGATGAGCGGGTGGGTGTCCGAAGGCGCCACGACCACCACGGACCGGGACAGCCCCTCTTCACCCAGGTTCTTTTCGAGAAATTCCCGGACTTCTCTTCCCCGCTCCCCGATGAGACCGATGACGTTCACATCGGCGTCGGTGTTCCGGGCGATCATCCCTAAAAGAACGCTCTTGCCCACACCGGAACCGGCAAAAATCCCCATTCTCTGTCCTTTTCCGCAGGTGAACAAACCGTTCATGACACGGATGCCAAGGTCAAGGGGTTCGCGGATCCGGCCTCTGGCGAGAGGGTTGATCGGATCGGCATAGATGGGATAGACCTCCTTGCAGACAATGGGGCCCTTCTGATCGATGGGGTTTCCAAGACCGTCGATAACCCGGCCCAGGAGACCCGGTCCTACGGTCACACTGGCCATCTTGCCGATACACCGGATCCGGGAGCCCGGCCCCAGGCCCTGGGTCGTCTCCAGGGGCATGAGCAGAATCCTTCCGCTGCGAAAACCGACGATTTCAGCCACCAGGCTTTTCTTGCCGCCGTTCGGATAAAGCAGACAGACCTCGCCGATCGAAGAGGCCGGACCGTATCCCTCGACAACAAGACCGACGATTTCAGACACCTTCCCATAAACCTGAACGGGTTTGATCCGGTCGAGAAGAGCCCCGTATCTGGACAGATCGATTCTATTTTTTCCGGGAGCCATTGACGATTCCATGTCGATATCCGGCAAGTACCTGGTTTTCTGTCTATCTTCCGGGTTCACCGGGGCCCGGTTCTTCGCGGAACGCCTCCCGAAGTGCCGAAAGCTGTTCACCGATCCGCGCATCTACAATGCTGAAACCCGTATCGACGACAACACCGCCCACTTCCATTTTCGGGTCCGCCTCAAAACGAATATTTCCGATATTCTTTATTTCCTTCAGGATCGTTCCCTCGTTTTCCTGGATGAACAGGTAATCCACGGGGCTCAGCGTGACCTTCACGCCGTCGAGGACATTGAGATCCTTCAGCATATCACGGAGAATCCCGGCGACGAGGCCGGGATCCTTTCTCACTTCCCGATGGATGATCCGGGAGGCCAGGGCGAGGGAAAGATCGACGATGTCCTTTTCCGAGTCCCGCACGACCTCTTCTTTTCTTCTCTTCAATTCCTCGATGAGGCTTTTCATGGTATCCATGATGTGCCTGAACTTCTTTTCGTGCTGGGCTTTTCCCTCTCGAAGTCCCTCGGCATGCCCCTTGGCGTAGGCCTCTTTTTCGGCCTTTCGGGTCCGTTCCTCATACCGGTTCCGGAGAGCTGAAAGGTCCGCGGCAGAGGCACCTGCCGTCGTCCCGTCACCCCGTCCTTCCCGGCTGCCTGCCTCTCCCGGCCCCCCTTGCCGGATGTCCCGGAGAGAGTCCCGGACGAACATCACCCTGTCCGACTTTATGACACTCTTAGACAAAGGCGTCCTCATCATTGCCCCGAAGCATGAAAATCCTGCCTTCCGCTTCGAGCCTTTTCACCGTTTCAAGAATATTCCGCTGGCTTCCTTCGACCTCTGACAGGCGAACGGGAGGCATCATCTCCAGTTCCTCCCTCAGCATCTCCGCGCCTCTCTTGGACATATTCCGATAGAACTTCTCACGCATTCCCTCGTCCACCACCTTCAAAGCTTTCGCCAGGTCTTCACTGGTTATTTCACGGAGAAGTTCCTGGAGGCTCCGGTCATCGAGCTTGAGAACATCATCAAAAGTGAACATGAGTGCCCGGATCTGAGTGGCCAGTTCCGGGTCCGCTTCCTCGAGACCGTTCATGACGGCCGTTTCACTGGACCGGTTCATGCGGTTCAGGATTTCAGCGATGGCCTTGATCCCTCCGATCTTCTGATCGGCGATCTTTCCGACAACAATCTCCTTTTCCAGGGTATTGGAGATCTCTTCAATGAATTCGTTGGGGACGCTCTGCAGGGTGGCCATCCTCCGCGCGATTTCCCGCTGCATCTCCACGGAAAAGTTTTCCAGGACTTCCGCCGACTGCTCCGGTTTGAGATGGGCGAGAATCAGGGCGATCGTCTGAGGATGTTCCATCCTGGTGAAATCCATAATCATCTTCGGATCGAAATCCCTGAGTTTCTCTAAAATGGGATTGTGGGTCATCCTTCCGCTTTCCAGGTCTGCAAGGATGTCCTGGGCTTCCTTGTCTCCCAGAGCTTTCTGGACGATCTTCCTGGAAGCGTCATCGCCGACCAGGATGGATTCGCCTTTCTCCCGGGCGATCACGCAGAATTCCTTTGCAACGCTCTTGAGCGTATCGGCCTCGATATCCGTGATCCGCGACATGTACTTGCCGACCCGCCGGATTTCCGACGGACGGAGATTTTTCATGACATCCGCCGCCTTTTCCTCGCCCAGGGACAGGAGAAGAACGGCTGCTTTTTCCTCGTTTGTCATATCACTTCCCCGATGAGGCCTTTCGATGGAATCTCCATGATCATCGCAGCCAGTTTCTCAGCAACTCGGCAAACTTTTTCGGGTTTTCACCGGCAAGCTGCCGGGCAAGATCGATATCCATCACCTCCCCGCCCGATGGTCCGGCAAGAAGGGAGGGACCGGCGGCAATTCGGGGAACGGTGCCGCCGGACACCAGTTCCCCGACTTCCCCCGCGGGCCGGGGTTCGGTCCTCTCCACGAGGCTTCTGACAATGGGTCGGACAACGAAGATAAAAGCAAAGAAGAACAGGGCCATAATCATGACGTACTTCAAAAGGGGCAGAAGGGTCGAAAGCAGGTTCCCCCAGAAAGAAGTCGTTTCCGGTCCGTCGGACGTCATTTCCTTGCGGAAGGGCATGCACGTCATGACAATCTGATCCCCCCGGCCGGCGACAATCCCGGCAGACTTGCGGACGAGGTCCTCGAGAGAATCGAGTTCCTTTTTAGGCCTTTGCTGGAAAATTTCTTTTCCGCTCTGATCCTTCTCGTAGATCCCGTCAACGGCAACGGCAATGGACAGGCGTTTGATATCTCCCGTGGGCAGGACGGTTTTGCTCAGGACCTTGTTGATCTCATAATTGATGGTCTCATCGGACCGTTCCCGGCCCTCCCCGCTCATCCCCCCCTCGGGAGTCCCCCCCGGCGCCGCGGGAGAGGGATTTTTTTCCGACTGACGCTGCACACTCCGGATGACCTGGGAATCGGGGTCGAATATTTCTTCCGTTTTTTCCATCAGGCTGAAGTCGATTTCAGCAGAAACCCGGACCACGGACTTCCCCTGGCCGAGGACCCTTTCGAGCATGGTCTGGATCCGGTTTGACAGGTCGGTCTCCAGCTTCGCCTGATAATCCATCTGCGAACTGACCGCTTTCCCCGGGCCGGTGTCGTTTGTGTATCTGGAAAGGATATTTCCGGTGTTGTCCACGATCATGACGTTTTCAGGAAGCATCCCTTCCACGCTGTTGGCAACGAGATGGACGATTCCATCCACCTGCGCATCCGACAGCTTCCTTCCCGGCTTCAGGCGGACCGTGACGGAGGCGGAGGGGGACTTCTTTTCCGTAAGGAATACAGACTCCTTGGGCAGGGCGATGTGGACCCGGCTGTCATCGACGATATCGAGACCGCTGATGGTTCTCGACAGTTCCCCCTGGAGGGCTCTCCTGTAATTGAGTTCCTGCTCGAATTCCGTTGCCCCGAACGATTTTTTGTCGAAGATTTCAAATCCGGCACCGCCGCCCCGGGGAATTCCCGATGCGGCAAGTTCTACCCTCAGTTCGGAAATTTTTTCTTCCGGGACCAGGATGGAATTCCCCGAACCGGAAAGCTTGTATGAGATCTTGAGGTCCTTCAGGCGGTCGATGATCGTCGAGGCGTCCTGATCGGTCAAGCCGGAAAAGAGCGGCCGGTAGTTGATCTGGTTGGTCATGTAAACCATGAGGGAGAGAAGAAAGAGGGTCAGCATCCCCGCGGCGACCACGGCGACTTTCCGCGCCGCGGTGAGGGCGTCAAACCCTTTCCACAGCCGGTTCATGAATTCCAAGGTTCCGTTCATCCCTTGTCCCTTCCTTCAGCAAAGATGACTACTGACAATCCCGCAAAAAGTCGGAAAATGCTCATTTTCCGAATTAAAGCTGCATCCTCATGATCTCCTGGTAGGCCTCCAGAATCTTGTTCCTTACCTGCATCATGACCTTGAAGGAGATATCCGCCTTTTCCAGGGCGATCATGGCTTCATGGATGTTTCCCGTGTTCTGCAGCTGCACCTTTTCAATGGCCTGGTCCGCATCACCCTGGAGCTTGCCGATATCCTGAATCATGCTCTTAAGGACATCCTGAAACTGTCCCGGTCCCTGCTTCGCCGATTCGGGACCTTTCGATGGGGATATCCCCGGGGGGATGAGGTCGTTTCTGACAATGAAATCCGCCATGGAAGGTTTCTCCCTGTTCCTTGTAAGACCTTACTTCCCGATTTCCAGGGCCTTTAACGCCATGTTTTTGACGGCATCGAACGCCGAGACGCAGGCCTCATAAGAGCGGCTGGCGCCGATCATTTCCGTCATCTCCGTAACCACGTTGACATTGGGCATCGTCAAAAAGCCGTTGGTATCCGCATCGGGATGGGTGGGGTCATAAACCGTCTTGAAGCCCTCTTCCGCTTTTTCAATTCTGCTGAGCTTCACCTCCCGCAGGACATCCCCGAAGGAATCTCCGAAGGAGCCTTCCACGGGCCGGGATGAGAAAACCGCTATTTTTCTCTGATAGGGGCCGCCCTCGGGGCTTTTTGTCGTCTGGGCGTTGGCGAGATTGCTCGTGATGACCTCCATGCGCACCCGCTGCGCCTTCAGGCCCGAACCGCAGATTTGAAACAGGTTATGAAAGTCCACGTTATCATACCTCCCTGAGCAGGTTGTTGAGAATACGGAATTTTCTTCCCAACATCTCCACTCCCGCATTATATTGCAGCTGATTCTCCGACAGGTTCATCATTTCATCGTCTAAAACGACCTTCTGACCCGTTGTAACGACTTTCAGAGCATTCTCTGAAAGCCCCATCCAGCCTGAGGGCAGGTGACGGGGATCGGTCCGCTTCAAGGGAACGGCGGAGCCGCTTGCGGACGCACCTTCCAACTGCCTGGCGAAAACGAGGTCCCGGGGTTTGTAATTCACGGAATCCATGTTCGCCACGTTCGATGTGAGAATTTTTTGCCGTTCCGAACGGTAGTCGAGCATGAACTCGATGGCGTCAAAGGTCTTGTCGAAAAGGGTGTTCACTGGAAACGGGCCTCCCTTGTTTCAAATCGGTATTGCAATCCCCATACCACGGGATGACGGGCGTGGACCGGGCTTTCAATCTATGGCGAACTCATAAAAAAATGCGGCATTTCCCTTTACCGAAGGGTTTGCAGGAAGCTCAAGAGGCCGGGCGCCCGAATCCCGGGGAACGGGAAGGACATGCCGGTACACCCCAGGGACGAGGAATGGAGGGCAACACCACATATGGATTTTACGAAGCCTTCAGTCCTTCATCCCCTCTTCATTCAAGCATCCATATTCATGAAGCTTGTTTCTGATGGTGCGGACGCTGATGCCCAGAAGTTTCGAAGCCTGGGTCTTGTTCCCGTTGGACCGGTTCAGGGCTTCAAAAATGAGGGTTTTCTCCATTTCCCCGATGGTGGGAATCGCCTCGTCACCGGCCGTTTCCCTCCTGCCGGAAACAGGGGCCTTCTCCATCCTGATTTCCCCCTCGCGCCTCTCGAAATAGAAATGCTCCGGAAGGAGAATCCCGCCGTCACAGACCAGGATGGCCCGTTCGACGGCATTTTCCAGTTCCCGGACATTCCCGGGCCAGGGGTACCCTCCCATCTCTTCTTCCGCCGCCCGGGACAGCAGGGCTGGAGGACGTTCGTTTATCTGACTGTATTTTTTGATAAACTGTCCCGCCAGGAGAAGGACATCCCCCGGGCGTTCCCGCAGGGGCGGGATGGTGACGGGAATGACCCGCAGCCGGTAATAGAGATCCTCCCGGAATTTTTTTTCGTCCACCAGTTTCCTCAGATCCGTGTTCGTCGTCGCGATGATGCGCACATCCACGGGGATGGGAAACCGGCCGCCGAGACGGTCCACTTCCGATTCCTGAATCACCCGGAGGAGCTTCGCCTGAAGCTGCATGTCCATCTCGCTCACCTCATCAAGGAGAAGCGTCCCGCCATCAGCCAGTTCGAACTTTCCCGGTTTCTTCTGCACTGCTCCCGTAAAGGCCCCTTTTTCATAGCCGAACATTTCGCTTTCCAGGAGATTCCCGGGAATGGCGGCGCAGTTCACCGCGACGAAGGGCCTGTTTCTCCGGGTGCTGTTCCTGTAGATAAACCGGGCGAAAAGTTCCTTGCCCGTGCCGGTCTCCCCGTGGAGGAGAATGGTCGACTTGCTTTTCGCCACACTTTTCAAAAGGTTCAGGATTCGATGAATTCCGGGATCCCCGGATATGATTTCGCCCGTGTCGGCGGCATCGGGCCGCCTGTTTTTCGCCGGTGCTGAAGGTTCTTTCGTATCGGCAAGGACGTTTCTCACGACGAACTCAAGATCGTCGAGAGAAAAGGGTTTCATGAGGAAGTCCGAGGCCCCCTCTTTCATCGCTTCCACAGCGGTGTTTACCGTTCCATAGGCCGTAATGACAATAACCGGCGTATCATGGGATATTTTTTTGACACCCCGGAGCACTTCCATGCCGCTCGTTTTCGGCATCCGCATATCGGTGATCACGGCCTCGAAAGAACTTCCACGGGAAAACATATCGAGGGCCTCGGACCCGTTTTCCGCCACGGTCACTTCGTATCCGCACCGTTCCAGGGACTCGGAAAGAGCCATCCGCATGCCCGAATCGTCGTCGGCGATCAAAATCGTTTTTTTTCTCATGGCGACAACCCGACCTTCAGCATTCGATATTATTCTCCATCAGCGCTTTCCCCTCTTTCCAGGGGAAGGAGGACGGAGAAAACCGTTTCCCCCGGTTCGCCGCTTTCCACGTGGATCAGCCCCCTGTGCATCTGCACGATCCGATGAACGAAGGCCAGCCCGAGACCTGAACCGCTTTCCTTGGTGCTGAAAAGGGGATCGAATATCTTTTCCAGGGCCTCCGGGGGAATACCCATTCCATTGTCGGAAAAGCGGATTTCCACGGCGGCCCGGGTTCCCTCGTCTTTCATAAGCAGCTCCCCGTCCCGGGTCTCAATCTCGATTCTTCCCCGGCCCTCAATGGCCTGGATGGCGTTCAGGAAAAGATTCAGGAAAACATGCTTCAGCATTTCCCGGTTGCCTTCGATCACCGGTTCATGGCATTCCAGCCGGACGCGGACGGAAATGTCCTCGGAATGGGCAATCTGACGAACGAAATCGTTGATCTCCCCGATGATGTCATGGACATCGAGCGATTCGATGTCCGGCGTCCGGACCGATTCCGTAAAGGATAACAGATCGGTGATCTTGCGATTCATCCGTCTGACCTGCTGGATGATGTAGCCGACCCGGTCCCGGTCCTTCTTCGATTTCAGGTCTTTCAGGAGCATGGAGCAGAAAAGCTCCATGCTGCCGAGGGGATTCCGGATTTCGTGGGCGAAATTGGCCGCGAGCTCCGCCATGGCGGAGATCTTCTCGTTTCTTTTCAGCATTTCCTCCAGTTTTTCCAGACGGGTCACATCCCGGATAAGAAAGATCTTCCCCCGGGAGGTCCCGTCGCCACCCCTGAGAAACGTTCCCGAAAGCTCCAGCACTTTTCCGTTCGTCCGGAAGCGGAGCCCCGCTTCACGGGTCCGGAAAGCCCTGTCGAAAAGCCGCGGCAGCGATTCCCCGGCCATATGGCTGAAGAGTCCGTCAATAGAGGAACCTTTTATTTTAAAAGCTTCTTCCCCGAAAATGGACTCGGCGCACCGATTCATTTCCCGGACCGTCCGGTCCATGTCCGTCACAATCACTCCCGTCGTCAGATTGTTCAGGACATTCTCCAGGAAATTTCTCATGACCTCTTTTTCCAGCAGGGTCCTCTCCAGTTCCCGGTTCTTGTTCTCCAGTTCGCGATTCAAGGCATCGAATTTCTTCTCCAGGTTTTCGTAAGCCTCCTGAAGTCGTGACGTCGCCTTGTTGAAATCATCGAGGGTGCTTTGAAGGATATTGACATCCATCATGGAGAGCCCCCGCCCGCCTCTTTCCCGTCCCCCGGACCGGGATTGTCGAGAAGGCGCCCGTGGGCATTCATCCACTGATGGTCATAGGACCACCAGTCAGCCAGGCTGACCCAGAATTCCTCTTCTCCCCTTTCCTTGAGATGGTTCAGGGTCACCCTGGATTTTCCGGTCTCTCCCGACAGGGCATAGCCCTGTCCGATCCGGTAGAGGGTCCATAGCTGCATGTTCTTTTCCTTCTCCCTGTCGACGGCGACTTCATAGGAAAGAAGGCCTTCTCCATACTTGCTCGCCATGAAAAGGCAGTTCGCCCGCCTTCTTTCCGCCTCCAGAACCTTGTCCTCCCGGCATTTCCCGGAATCCCGGCACCATTCGAGCACCTTGTCATAATTCTGAACCGCCCCTTCCCATTTTCCGGCCTCCTCCAGGGATCTTCCGAAATTCGAATGGACGGTGACGGGGTCCACCGGCGTCCAGGACGGCTGGGACAACGATTCATAAATGGAAAGGGCCTTTTCCCTTTCCCCCATGAGAAAACGGACTTCCGCCTTCTTTTCACGGACCATGGCGGAAAAGGCGGTTCTGTCCCCCGCATCCCGTTCCGCCAGGACCCGATCGAGACTTTTCAGGGCATCCTCATATTGATGGTTCCGGCATGCAAGATCCACCATGGAAGAGAGGGCCTTGACCCGGTCCTTGTCGCTTTTCGCCAGGACGAAGGCTTCTTCGTAAACCTTTCCAGCCTCTTCGAGATCTCCCATCTTTCCAAGGGAAGTTCCCATGATGAAAGCGGCGGAAAATCCGGGGGGACGAATCCACCCCTTGCCGCAGGTCCTGTAGTAAAGGGCGCTGACGGAAACATCATCCCCGTCATTCGCATATCTTTCAACAAGGTGATCGGTTCCGGACTTCAGGAGGGAGAGAGCGGCCTGCTTATGCGCACCCCAACCCCAGAGCCAGAGATCCTCCATGGCAAGACAGGTTTCGACGGCCTCGGTCCATCTTTCCTTCCTGTCCAGATACCGGGCCTTGTAAAAAAGCGCCTTTTCCGATATCGCCTCATTCCCGTGCTTTTCATAAACCCGGTTAAAGGCCTCAACGGGATCGTGCATGACCTCCCATCCCTTCATGACCTTGGGAAGCTTGAGCCCCGGGTTTTCACCGGCAATCCGGGCAAGCATGAGGATACTTTCGTCCGCTTCGACGCTTCCGGGGAACCGATCGAGAACCAGGCTGAAAAGAAAAATCGCCTTTCCCGGCTGTTCTTTTTCGTAAAGACTCATCCCGGCGCCGAGAAGGGCCTTTTTCGCCGTTGGAAGCTGCGGATACAGGCTTGCATATTCCGTGAATACCGACAGGGCTTCATCATACTTGTTCACGATAACGAAATGATTCCCGAGATCAAAAAGGAATTCCTCCGGGATGTCCTGATAGGCCGGCCATTTTTTCATGCCGTCTCGGAACCAGATCTCGCCATAGTAGGGTTTCCCGAGACGGTCGCAGGCGACCCCGGCGGAAAAATAGGCCTCCTTCGCAAAGCGGCCGTCGGGGTATCTCTTCAGATAGGCGGTGAACGTGTCAACGGCATCCTGAAATTTTTCCGTCCTGAACATCATCTTCGCGACTTTGAAGAGGGCCTCCTCGGCATACACGGAAAGAGGATGAAGGACGAGGAGGGTCTCATAGGATCCCCGGGCTTCGTAATAGAATTTTATCTCCTCGAAACTTCTTGCAATGCGAAAGTGAATCAGGTCATCGTCGGTTCCCGTCCCCCGGCGCATCCGCAGGAGATGACGGTAATAATCGATGGACGACAGGAGAAGGCCTTCGTCGCCTTCCAGGCCTGAGGCGAAGGCGCAGTCGGCGTAATCGTGAAACAGGCGATCCCTGCCGGCGGATCCCGGTTTGGAGTCATCGGCCGCTTTCTTCAACAGGGGCAGGGCGGTCCCGCAATCCAAGCCCCCGGACGTATTCAACCCCCGGTCCGTTGAAGCCCCTTCTTCGTTCCCCTCCGGTTCCGGGCGGATCTCCGTCCGCTTCATCTCCGTCTTCGAAGAAGCGGGGGGCGCGCTTCCCTCATCCCGGACAACCGGTTCGATCTCTGTCTTTCGAGAAGCGGGGGGTGCCGTTTTCTCATCCCGTAAAGCCGGCGGGATCTCCGGGGACGGGGGCGCCGCCTTCACTTCTTCGACAGGCGCCGGGTCGGTCGCTTTTCTCGGCGAAATCCCCGGCGAAGCTTTTTGATGGGGACCGTCCAGCTTCACCATCCTCATGGAGCCGGACGGCCGCAATTTTTTTATTTCCCTCAAGCGGGCCTTGACGTCCTCTTCGGATTCGGAACATCCGGCATAAACTCTGTACCAGGTGCCCTTTTCTCCCAGGTTGACCGCTTCCTGAAAGGCCGTCAGTCCCTGGGCCCGAAAATATTCTGCTTCCCTTTCCGCTTTTCCACCGTCCCGGAAGGAGGCGACGTGAACGGCAAAGCCGCCGACACATTTTTCCCCCCCGAAAGACTTCAAGGAAAAACCAAAAATGCCGATAAGAATAACGAGGGACCAAAGGACCAGTCTGAACTTCAATTCTGCACCCGGATCGGTTTTTTAAAATGACAGCCGATTCATAACATAGCAACATCTGTACCAGGCTCCGTCGGACCCGGTCCAGCCGGTACCGCTGGAAGAGGCTAAGGAAATTCAATAATATGGATTTAGAGAAAGGGCTCCGTTCCGTCAATTATTTCTCAAGTAGCCAATTCTTTGACACCAAGAAGTCCGCAGGACATCACCGGACCATTGGAGATTTCATCGATGCATGACGGAGAAAAACAACCCCGGAAGGAACGAAGAGAGTTTTCCCGGGTGAACACATGGATCCCCTTTGAATACCACGCGGTACCGAAGGATGAATGGGGGAATATGAGGTCCCGCTTTCTCGGTCCGACGATGACAAGAGAAACCACTCTCCCCCTTGAGACCGGAAACCAGCCCCTCTTGGAATACCTGAATAAACTGGACATGAAACTGGATCTCCTCATCCATATGCTCGCCATACAGCAGGAGGGGTTTCACAACCTGCCCTGCCGGGCCGTGAACATCAGCGGCGGCGGGATCGGATTTCCCGCAGATGAGGAACTCCCCGTGGGAGCCGTTCTGGAAATCAAGATGCTCCTGTCTCACCCCCATCCCGTGGCGGTGTACGCCTACGCAAAAGTGGCAAAGTGCATGAAAACGCGCGACGGGTTCTACGCGGGGGCCAAGTTCATCTGGATGGATGAAACCGTGCGGGACGGAATCGTCCGTTTCGTGTTTGAGCGGGAAAGGGAAATCCTGAGAGGAAAGAGAGGAAACCAAGAGGATTCATGATCGCCATCATCGGAATGATCATCGTCACCGCCGCCGTCATCGCCGGGTATCTGATGGAACACGGAAACCTCTTCGTCCTGTTCCAGCCGGCGGAAATTGTCATCATCTTCGGCGCCGCCTTCGGCAGTTTCGTCGTCGCCTCGCCGCCCAAGGTCCTTCGTGCCGTTTTCAAGGCGGTTGTCTCCATATTCAACAACAGACATCTCTCCAAGCAGGATTATGTGGACGCCCTTCTCCTGCTCAACGGGATTTTTTACAAGATCCGCCAGCAGGGACTGGTGGCCGTGGAAAACGACATCGACGAGCCCGCGGAAAGCCCCCTGTTCAATGCCTATCCCAGAATCTTGAAAAACGAGAAGGCCGTCGCCCTCATCACCGACACCCTCCGGACGGTCATGTCCACCTCCATCGTCCCCCACGAGCTGGAGGCCCTCATCGACACGGAGCTGGAAATCTGCCACGAGGAGATGCTGGTCCCTTCCAAATCGGTCAACTTCGTCGCCGACGCCCTGCCGGGCCTGGGAATCGTCGCCGCCGTCCTCGGTGTCGTTCTCACCATGGGAAAGATCAGCGAACCCCCCGAGGTCCTGGGGCACAGCATCGGGGCGGCCCTTGTGGGCACCTTCATGGGGGTTCTCCTCTGCTACGGTTACATGGGGCCCATCGGGAAAAACCTGGAACATATGGCCTCGGATGAGATCCAATATCTCTATGTTTTCAAAGTGGCCCTCATCGCCTTCGTCAGCGGGGCGGCCCCGAAGGTGGCCGTCGAATTCGGCCGGCGGGTCGTGCCGTCGGACATCCGTCCCGCCTTCGCCGAGATGGAGGAAGCCCTCAAGCAGGTGAAAAAATAATGGAACAGGGCGCACGGCCGATCATCTTCAAGAAGGCCAAAAAGAAGCGTCATGCGGAGCATCACGGGGGGTCCTGGAAGGTGGCCTATGCCGACTTCGTCACCGCCATGATGGCCTTCTTCCTCCTTTTGTGGCTCGTCACCATGGTTTCCCCGGAGAAAAGGCTTGCCGTTTCCGAATATTTCAAGTTTTTCAACGTGTTCAAGATGCAGCAGACGACGGGGGGGCAGTCCTTCATGGACCGGTCCAATGATATTGCCAATGTTCAGGGCAGGGGCAGCGGATTCATCAAGAAAGGGGCCTCCACGGGGACCTTTTCTCCCACGGACATGGTGGAAAGATTGAAGCTCGCCATCGAAACGAAGCTCAAGCCCTTCAGCGACCAGATCCTTGTCGATGTGGTCCAGGGCGGCGTGCGGATCCAGATCGTCGACATCGAGGGAAGCATGATGTTCCCCCTGGGCAGCGCCGAACCCTCGGAGAAGGCCCGGGACATCCTCCGTCTCGTATCGGAGAATATTCGGGACACGGAAAACAAGATCGCCGTTGAAGGACATACGGACGGCGCCCCTTACCGTGGAAATGCCACCACCAACTGGGAACTCTCCACGGCCCGGGCCTCGTCGGCCAGAAAGGAACTGGAGAAGAACGGCATCGGCCCCGAGAGAGTCGCCCGGGTCGTCGGTTTCGCCGACCAGGAGCTTCTCATCCCCGTCAATCCCCTCGATCCGAGGAACCGCAGGATCAGCATCATCCTCATCCTCGGGGGAAACGACCGACCGAAATGGTTGTGAGGCGGGGGATTATCTCACCTCGTTCAGGCAGACATCGACAAAAAAGGGACCGGAATCGGTTTCGAAGGGAATAATGATGCTCGGCCCCCCGAGGACGTGGACGATGGAGTGATTCTTCCCCGACACCACCGTGGGAATGGCGGCAAGAATGCTCAGTCCATCCGCCTCGAGCTTTTTTCTGGCCACGCCGGAAACCATGTTGGTGATTTCTCCCACGGCATCCTTCACATCGCCGTTCAGCTCCCGGATATCCTCACCTAACATGCTCGCAACGATCCTGACGATGCAGGGTTCGCTGAAACTCAAGGCCAGGGAGCCTTTCGCCGAACCGGTTAAACCGATGATCCCTGAAACATCCCCCTTGGCGAGGTTGTCTTTCTTGAGAAACGGTTTCCCCGGCCGGGGCTCGATGAAGGCCATCGTTTTCAATACCTCGATCGTGCCCTCGAGAAAGGGGTTTATGAATTTCACGTTCATAAAAGGATCCTTTTCACTCTAAAGTTTCTCTACGATTTTCTTGATCTTGTCATTGAGCACTTCCGCCGTGAAAGGCTTCACGATATAATTGCTGACACCGGCTTTCACCGCGGCGATGACGTTTTCCTGCAGGGCTTCCGCCGTCACCATGAGAAAAGGGGTCTTTCCCAGATCACCGTCCGCCCGGACCGCCTTGAGCAGTTCCAGGCCGTTCATGTTGGGCATGTTCCAGTCGGAGATGACGAAATCGATCTTCTGGGACTTGAGGGCCCGAAGAGCCAGAGCGCCGTCTTCCGCTTCCACGATATTCTCGTACCCGACCTGTTTCAGCAGATTCCTGACCACCTTCCGCATGGTCGCGAAATCATCGACGATCAGTATTTTCATGCTCTTGTCCATAACGCCTCCCGACACGGGATTATTGTCCGAAAAAAATGAAGCCTTCTAAAAGCCGCCGTAAAAACCTTTCCGCCTTTTTTACGAGTTCATCAATAATGCTTCTCTGTAAAAAATGCAACCCCGGAAAGATCAGATGGCGGCGGACCCGTTCCCCTCGCTCAAATCAAAAAGACCCTCGGGATCGATGATGAGCCCGATCTGCCCGTCCCCGAGAATGGCCCCGCCGGAAATTCCCTTGATATTCTTGAGGCCTTCCCCGAGGCTCTTGATGACCACCTCGGCTTTTCCGATGATTTCATCCACCATGAGGCACTTCGACCGGCCTTCGCCTTCGAGAACGATGACGATGGCCTCCCAGGGATTGCGGTGCATCGGCTCCTTATTGAACAGTTCATAGACCCGCACCAGGGGGAGAAGAGTCCCCATGACATTGATCGTTTCCCCTTTTCCCGCAATGCTGTTGTATGAGGAACGGACGGGTCTGAGGGCCTGGCGGATGGCCGTCGTGGGAAGAATGTACCTTTCCGAGCCGACCTTGACGATCATCCCGTCGATAATGGCGAGGGTAAGGGGAAAACTCGTCACGAACGTCGTTCCCTTTCCGGAAGCGCTCTCGATGTCCATCTTGCCTCTCAGGCGGTCGATGGCCTGCCGGACCACATCCATGCCCACGCCTCTGCCGGAAACCTCGGTCACCTTTTCCGCGGTGGAAAAACCGGGAAGAAAGATGAGCCTGTATATGTCCTGTTCCGTCAGGTTCTCCGCGTTACCGATGATCCCGTTCTTTTTCGCCTTGTTGACGATCTTTTCCGTATTCAGGCCTTTCCCGTCGTCGGCGATCTCGATGACGATGTTCCCGCCCCGGTGGTACGCCTTGAGCCGGATCAGGCCTTTCTCGGGCTTCCCGGCCCTCAACCTCTCTTCCGCCGATTCGAGGCCGTGATCCACCGAGTTGCGGATCATGTGAACCAGGGGATTGTAGATTTCATCCACCATGTTCCGGTCGATTTCCGTTTCCTCCCCCTCAAGTTCCACGGCAAGCTGCTTGCCCGCATTCTTTCCTAAATCCCTGGCGAGGCGGGCCATTCTCTGGAAGGTCTGCTTGATGGGCATCATCCTGAGGCTTGTGGATATTCTCTGCAGTTCCGAGGTGATCCTGAAGAACTGGGCCACGGTCCTCATGAGCTTCCTGTCCGCATTGAACTGCTGGGACAGGCCCTGCTGGATCATGGACTGGGTGATCACCAGTTCTCCCACCATGTCGATCAGGTCATCTAATTTTCGCGTATCGATCCGGATCGTCGTCGCATCGCTGATCTGTTCCACCTGCTTCCGGAGCGCCTGGGTCACCTGCTTGGGAGAGGCCTTCCCCTCCTGGATCAGGGTTTCCCCGATTTTCTTTTTCGGCAGGGCTTCCTGGCTCGTCCGGAGGGACGCCTCGAGGGCCTCTTCGCTGATGACGCCGTCGGAGAGAAGAATTTCGCCCAATTTCTTCGGTTTCGGAGCCCCTTCAACCCCTTTCTCGACGTCTTCGATTTTTTTCATCAGGAGGGACATGTCGGCATTGAGAGGTCTCGCCTCTTTTCCCTCGACCCGGTCCATCAGCCGGCCGATCATGGATTTGAGCGTGTCCGAGCCATCGAGAACCACGTCGATGAGGGACGGGGTCACTTCCAGTTCGTCGTTTCTCGCCTTGTCGAGAAGGTTTTCCAGGCTGTGGGCCAGGGTCCTGATATCCGACAGGTTGAGAAACCCGGCGACCCCCTTGATGGAATGAAAGGGGCGGAAGAGGGTGTTGATGCAGTCCTTGTCCGAGGGGTCCTGCTCCAGGTTCAGGATATTCACCTCGATTTCCGATATGTATTCCAGCCCTTCCGTAATGAAGTCCCGCACGAGCCCTTCATCCTCGATCTCGGGAATATCCGCTTTCGCCTCTTCCGGGCCGTTTGGGGTTTTCCCGGGTTCCCCCGGGTTCCCGTCTTCCCCCTTTTCCCCTCCTCCGCCCATAAGATCCCTGATCCGGTCGTCTCCGCAGGCCTCCAGGATCAGCGACAGGGGCTCCCTGAGTTCCTTGTCGAATCTTCCCTGGTTCTCATAGGACCGGGCGACCTCCTGAAGGGTGGTAATGCCCTTTTCAAGAGCGCCATAGGCCTTCTCGCCGTCCTCGATCTGGAGGAGGACGATTTTTTCGAGAAGGACGTTCAGGGCTTTTGCAATCGTCACGGCTTCCCGGAACGCGGCTTTTTCCGCTTCCTCCGCGATGCCGTCCAGGGCGTTGAGAAAGTTCCCCGCCGCCGGAACATCGATCTCCTTCCGATCCAGAAACAGGAAATCCGATGCGAAACTTTCAATGGACTGAGCCAGTTTCTCATTTTTCATAATCATGCCATCCTGATGATTTCTGACGCAATCAGGTCGATCGGCAGGACCCTGTCGACCGCCCCGAGTTTTATGGCTTCCTTCGGCATGCCGAAAACCACGCAGGTTCGTTCATCCTGGGCAATGGTCGACGCCCCCGCCTGCTTCATTTCCAGAAGACCCGAGGCCCCGTCGGCCCCCATCCCGGTGAGGATGACGCCGATGGCGTTCGCACCGGCATACCGAGCCGTCGACTTGAACAGAATGTCCGCCGCGGGCCTCTGGTGATGGACCATGGGACCGTTTTTGATGTCCACATAATACCTCGCACCGCTTCTCCGCAGAATCATGTGAAAATTTCCCGGTGCGACGAGAGCCGTGCCGGGGGCGATGGAATCCCCGTCTTTGGCCTCCCGGACCGAAATCTGACACAGGCTGTTCAGGCGGTCCGCAAAGGCGGTGGTGAAGTTCGCCGGCATATGCTGAACGACCAGGATGCCCGGGGAATTCGGGGGAAGTTTTGTCAGGACCGTCTTCAGCGCTTCCGTCCCTCCCGTCGAAGCCCCGATGGCCACGATTTTCTGGGAGGTCTGGGCCAGGGCCCGGACAGGTTCCCCTTCTTTCGCCTGAGGGGGTGCTCCCTTTTCATTCCGGGCTATCTTCACTCTGGAGGCGGCCCGGATCTTTTCCGCCAGCTGTTCGCTCAGATCGCCCACGGTGTACGAGGAACCCGGCTTGGCAATAACCTCCACGGCACCGATCTCCAGGGCCTCAAGCGTCAATTTTCCACCCTTTGTGGTTAAGGAACTGACGATAATGACCGGCAGGGGATAATACTGCATGAGTTTCTTCAGAAAAGTGATGCCGTCCATCCGGGGCATTTCAATATCCAGGGTGACCACGTCCGGTTTCAACTGGATGATCTTGTCTCTCGCGACAAAGGGATCAGGGGCCGTCCCCACGACTTCGATATCGGGGTACCGGGACAGCTCTTCGGTGAAAATCTTGCGGACGATTGCCGAGTCGTCGACGATCAAAACACGGATTCCACTCACTTTTTATCTGTCCTCCTGCCTGTAGGGATACCAGTCACCCCGGCGGAGCTTCTGAACCTTGTAAACGATCGTTTCATTCAGGAGCGTATTGTAGACCACCTTACGCCCCATGAGACCGCCCACGTCACAGGTCAGGACCTCGATCCCGAAGCGATGGAGAATGCTCCGGGCCACCCGGATGTTTTCATCGGCCGTTTGCATGCATTCCGCCGTATCATTCGACGCGCCTCCCAGGATCTGGGCCTTCAGCTCATGTTTTCTGGATCCGCTCTCCAGAAATTGACGGACCAGATACCGCACAGCCACATTGCCGTATTGCACCGTCGCCTCCCCGGGATTATCCGTAAAAGGGTACAGAAAGTGCGCCATCGCCCCGTACTGCATCGCTTCGTCCCAGATCGACACGGCCACGGACGAACCCAGGACGGCCGAGATCAGCGCGGGCTCCCGGGGGAGAAACAGGTGTCCCGGAAGAAGAAAATAATCAACGATCTGGATTTCATGATCACTCATCCGGAGCGTCCGTTTTCTCCTGCTACGACTCCATCTCCGTAAGGATCACGGAAAGGGCTCCGCCGTCCGACTGGAAACTCAGAGGGACGACTTCTTCCGCCGTTCCCCCGGCCTCGCTTTCCATCCTCCCCCCGGACCTTTCGAATTCCGGAATGGTCAGATCGAAAGGGACCGACGAATCGAAAATGCGAAGAAAATTTCCGCAGACCATATTGGCCGCCTCTTTCAGGCAGTCTTCGATATCCTGTTCCGAAACGTCGCCCTCCTCCTTCAGTAGCAAATTCCGGACCATTCTTTCCGCAAGGAGGGGCGTGAAGAGGAATTCAATGCTTCCCGAATGTCTTCCCCTGTATTGAATCGACGATTTACATACCCCTTCTTCAACAAAAAAATCATCCGCCTGTTCAAGAAAGACGAAAAACATCTTCTCGAAAACCTCAAAAATCGAGATCTTCAGAGCCTGCCTGATCTTCTGAACATCCTTCATAAGCGCCATCCTCCTTGAAACCGATCACCTGGTAGAGAATTTTCCTTATTTCTTCCGGTAGAAAGGGCTTCTTGATGAACCCCCGGGCACCGAGTTCAAAAGCTTCCTGGATCCTCTCGATGCTCCCTTCCGTGCTGATCATGATGACGGGGATATGCCGAAAGAGTTCGTGACCCCGCACTCTGTTCAGGAATTCCAGGCCATTCATCTGAGGCATGTTGATGTCCGACAGGATAACGTCCACCCAGTGATCGGAAAGGATGGACAGGGCCTCCAGGCCGTGGCCGGCCTCATAGCACTGATCCATCTTGAATCCGGACATGCCGATGATCTTCTTGATCACCTGCCGCATGGCATTGGAATCGTCGACAATCAGGATGTTGAATGACATGGTCCCAACCTCTTCCTCCTCTTTATTGATCCCTCAAACGATGTTCATGACATCCTTCGCCCGCTCCATGTCCTGGAGGAGCAGGATGAAGCAGGTTTCCAGATCCCTCTCCCGGAGCTGAAACATGGAAATGACCTGTTCCAACCCCCGGTAGGCCAGACCGTCCACCCCCCCGTCCACACCCATCATGGAGGTGAACTGGTCCGACAGGTAAACGAACCACGGCACGGGGGCGGCTTCACTCAAAAGATCGGGCCGGTGATGGTAGCGAATGGCATCCCGGATCTCCTCGGGATAGTTCCACTTTTCCGCAATCTTCCCGCCGATCTCGGCATGGTTGATCCCCAGGATCTCCTCCTCCGCCTCGAGAAAGGTGTACCCCCGGTTCGTCACAAGCTCCAGGATCCCCGTCATGGCTTCCTGGACGTATTCGCCCAGGATCATCTTGCCCACGTCGTGGAGCAGGGCGGCCGTATAAAGAACCGTATCCTCCCGCCCGCGAATCCTCCGGGAGAGGATCTGGGACATGAGGGCCACGGCCACGGAATGCTGCCACAGCTCGGATCCGGTGGAAACATATCCCTGACCGGAGCTGGCCCGGAAGACCCGGGAAACCCCGGCGGTCTGGATCGTGCGGACCAGGTTCTGCCGGCCGAGGAGCGCCAGGGCCTGCTCGATGGATTTCACCTTCTCCCTGAGACCGAAATAGGCGGCATTGGCGATTCTGAGGATATTCGCCGTGATGGCCTGGTCGTAACGGACCACCGCCGCCAGGTCCCGGACGGAATAGTCCTCCCGGTTGAGGAGGGCCATGAGCCGCTGGACCGTTTCGGGAAAGGCGGGAATGTTCTTGATCGAATTCAGAATCTTGTCGATCATCAGAGCTCCTTGATACAGCCGCCGGCTGTCTTGACGAAGGTCCGCCCGTCCAGGAGATTGAGGCGGACCGTCCGGTTGAAATTGCCCCCGGTGTCCTCATTTTCAATCATCACGTTGTTTTTCCAGAAAATCTTTCTCATAGCCATGATATTTTTCTGCCCTATGCGGAAAAAATTCGTGTCGTCGAGTATACTGGCGCCCCCGGCGGCCCGGACGATGATCCTCCTTTTCTCCGCCCCGAGCTTGTAACAGCTCTTGAACAGCATGGGGATTCCCGTATCGGCGAACATGGCCGGGTTCTGCCGTGCCTTTTCCGGGTCCAGGGTCGAATCGGGGAGCATATAGTGAAGAAGCCCGCCCACTTTCGCCCCGGGATCGAAAATAGCGACGGCGATGCATGAACCGAGGGCATAGGTGACGAGCACATCCTCCGGCCGGCTGGTCACCTTCAGATCCGATATTCCCACCACAAGATCGCCCATCTTTTACCTTCTGTAAACACTGGGTTCCACATATTTAAAAGGATGCGTGAGGCCGGTCAGACTCTCCGAATGACCGACAAAGAAGTAACCGCCGTCTCTCAGACATTGAAAGAACTTGTTGACCAGGATTTCCTGCGTCTTCTTATCGAAATAAATCATGACGTTTCTGCAGAAGATGACATTGAACTGAAAATCCGAAGGAAAGGGATCCATGAGGTTGAACCGGCTGAATTCGACAAGGTCCCGTATTTCCCTTTTGACCCGGCAGAAGCCCTCCCACTGGCCCGTTCCATACTGGAAATATTTTTTCAAGAGGGCCGGCGGCATTTTTTTGAATTTCTCCTTCGGATACACCCCGGATACGGCTTTCTTGATCACCCGGGTGGAAATATCCGTCGCCAGAATCCTGACATCCCCGCGATTCTCCTGAAGGCATTCCATGGCCTCGATGGCGAGCGAATACGGCTCTTCTCCGGAGGAACATCCCGCCGACCAGACTTTCAGCTTCCGGTCCCTGCCCGATCCATGGCCCGTCATGACGGGAAGGACCTGGCGAAGTTTCAGGAAATGGCTTTCCTCCCGGAAGAAATAGGTCAGATTGGTGGAGACGGAATCGATCATGGCGACGAGTTCCTCCCGGCCCTCATCGGTCGTGACGTGCCGGTAATACTCACTGAACGACTTGTATTTCCCTTCTCTCAGCCGTTTTCCCAGCCGCGCCCGGACCAGTTCCTTCTTCCCGTCATGAAGGTTGATGCCGCAAAGATCGTACACCAGGCGGCTGATTTTTTCGAAATCGACATCCCGAAGTTCACAGCTTGCCATCATTCCCTTCTCCTCTTCCGGGGGCCCCTGACCCGCCTTGCATTAACGGCCCTTATGCGGTCCGGCCAGTTTTTCCATCATGTCCGGAAAATTCTTCATGTCCTCCCCGGAGAAACCGAATTCCTCCAGGAGTCTCATCACTTCGTAATCGGGAATCTTGAAGTGCTTCCCCACGGGATAGGCTTTGATCTTCCCTTCCTTGGCCCATCGGTAAACGGTCACCCGGTTGATCTTGAACAAACCAGCGACTTCCGATGTGGAATAGAACCGTTTTTCTTCCATGGGCATTCTCCAGTGTTTTTCGTCAGTTCCGAATGGTTTTTCAGAAAGCGCCAAAGGCAGGTCGCCCGGCCCCCGAGGAACGAGGCATACTCAGCGGTACACCGCGGTGACGGGGGAGGAAGGGCTGCGAAGCCTTTGGATTTTTTACGAATTCGTCATCATTGAAGCGTCTGGATTTCCTCCTCCGTCAACACCCGGTTGATATCGAGAAGTATCTTGACGGCGTTGTTGATCTTGGCCATACCGAGGATGTAGTCCGTATTCAGGCGGATTCCGAACGTGGGCGTGTCTTCGATTTCGTTCGATTTGATATTCAGAACCTCCGACACGGTGTCCACGACGATCCCCATCATGATCGGTCCATTCGGTCCGCTGATCTCGACCACCACGATACAGGTCCGTTCGGTGTAGGGCATGGGCTCCATGCCGAACTTCAGCCTCAGATCGACGACGGGAATGACTTTCCCCCTGAGGTTGACTACGCCCTTGACGAAATCCGGCGTCTGGGGGACCGCCGTGATGCCCATCATGCCGATGATCTCCTTGACCTTGAGGATGCTGATCCCGTATTCCTCCCCCGCCAGGGCGAAGGTCAGATACTTTCCCTCCCTGCCCGAAGGATCCTTGAGTCCCTGTTCCCTCTTATCCGTATAGGCTGCCATTGTTTCACCTCTCGTGTGTTCGGGAGGCCGGGGGCCGCCGTGACTGCGGCCCCCGGCCTCAGGATTCTGCACTGCTAAAAATCCTTGAAATCTCCGTCTTCCATGGGAATGATCTCACTCGGCTTCACTTCCCGGCCTTTCTTATAAAGGGAAAGCTCTTTCCCTTTCGCCGCATCGGAATGATGAACGGCTTTTCGACCCCGGGCAATCAATCTTCTTTCCCGGATCCCGGGGCTTTCATGGCCGTTGGAAGAGCTTCCGATGATTGACGTGAGCTCCAGAGAGATGACCTTCATCTGCTCCGCCTGGGCATTCATCTCCTCCGATGCCGAAGCCGATTCCTCCGCGTTCGCCGCCGTCTGCTGCGTCACCTTGTCCATCTCCGCCACGGCCTTGTTGATCTGGTCGATCCCCTGGGCCTGCTCGTTCGACGCCGCCGCGATTTCGCTCACCAGGTCGCCTACCTTGGAGGCGCTCTTCGCCACTTCCGTAAAGGCCTCGTTCGTCTTCACGACGATCTCCGAACCCTCCTTGATCTTCTTCACCGTCTCCTCGATGAGGCCCGCCGTGTTCCGCGCCGCATCGGCTGCCCGCATGGCCAGGTTCCGGACCTCCTCGGCCACGACGGCGAATCCCGCCCCGGCCTCGCCGGCCCGGGCCGCCTCCACGGCGGCGTTCAGGGCAAGCAGGTTCGTCTGGAAGGCGATCTCGTCGATCGTCTTGATGATCTTGGAGGTCTCTTCGCTGGCCGATGAAATTTCCTTCATGGCCTTCGTCAGTTCCCCCATGGAACTGTCGGCCTTCTGGACGACCTGGTTCGCCTGCTTCATGAGACCGTCCGCCTGCTGGGCGTTCGCGGCGTTCTGTTTCGTCATGGAGGACATCTCCTCCAGGGAGGAGGAGGACTCCTCGAGGGCCGACGCCTGCTCCGAGGCCCCTTCCGCCAGGGACTGGCTCGCCGACGACACCTGTGAGGACGCGGAAGCCACCTGGTCCGCCGCCTCGTTCAGCTGCTCCACGGCCTTCCGGATGGGCAGGGTGATGCTCCGGGAAAAGAAAAGAATGGCGATGACGGTGAGGACAAGAAAAACGATGCCGATGATCAGGATGATGTTTCGAATGGCATGGGCCGCTTCCATGAATTCGGATTCATCCTGGGTGACACCGATGGTCCACCCCGTCAACGCCACAGGAGCATACCCGGCAAGCTTCTTCACACCCTGAAACACATAACCTTCCACACCGGACTGCTGGGCGAGCATCTTGCCGGTGATCTCTTCCATGCCCTTGAGGTTTTTCATGTTGAGTTCGAGGATGAACTCCCGCTTGGGGTGCGCGATGACAAGACCGTCTTTGTCCGCCATATAGGCATAGCCCGTCCGACCGAGTTTCATGGAGGTGATCCGGTCGATGAGAAAATCGATTTTCATGGCCGCCGCCAGGGCCCCCAGATACTCACTGTTCGGGCCGTACAGGGGCTGGCACACCACGGAAACGGGATTGCCCGTCTTCTTCGACTTGATGGGGGTGCCGACGGACGCCTTGCCGTTTTTGGCGTTCACCATGTAATCCCTCTCCCCCACATTGATCCCGATGTAGGAACCACCCACGCCGTCCGCCTTGATCGTGCCCGAGGCATCGGTCACAAAAATGGTCTCATAATCGCCGCCGATTTTCTTCATGACGGCGGAAAGCCTCGCATTGGCCTCCTCCGCCGCACCCGTTCCGGCGGCTTCCAAAAGAGCGGGATCGGTCGCCAGGCCGGAGATATTTTTCAACTCCTCCACCAGGGCGACCTGCACCATTTCAGACAGGCTTTTCGCCACCAGGGCGGACTGGCTTTCGGCCACGCTCTTCAACGAGTTTGAAGCCTTCATGGCCGAAAACACACCCACCACGACCAGGGGGATCAAAACCGCGATGATTCCCCCCACGACAAGTTTGAATCCGAGGGTTCTCCTTTTCATAAACCTTTCTCCTTCCATCAACCGATCCAATTATTTTCCTTCCGGGAAACCAGCAGGACATGAGAGACACCGGCCACCAGGACTTGCTCTCACGCCCGTTTCCGGCCTGTGTTTCCCCGGGCATTCACCAGGACCAAAGCAACTGATTCATCCCGTGCAACTTCAAACACCTTATCGGCAGAAATCCCCGGAAGCTTAATATGCGCCGTTATAAACATAAAGGATCCGCCAAGGCGTCATATTATTGACGAACAAGTCGCCCTCATCCATAAAAAGGGGCATGATGGAAAATTTTTTGACATTTCATCCCGATCGGTTTATGACGGAACCATCCATGGCCTGTCCCATTGGATATCTCAGCACGCCCAACCCGAGGTTTCCGTTATGCCGAAAGACCCGTCTCCCCCGCATATCCTGGTCGCCGAGGACGACGATCTCAGCCGGCGGAATCTCCTGGAACTTCTTGAGCGATGGGGTTACGGGGTCGATGCCGTCTCCGACGGGCGGGAGGCCATGGACGCCGCCGTCTCAAACACCTATGACCTGGTCATAACGGACCTTCGAATGCCCCGGGTGGACGGACTCGGCCTCCTGAAGTTTCTGAGGGAAATGAACAACAATTACATGGTTATCGTGATCACCGGATACGGGACCGTCCAGTCAGCCGTCGAGGCCATGAAAGGGGGGGCCTTCGATTACGTGACGAAACCGATCAAAGAGGACCTCGTTCAACTGGCCGTCGAGCGGGCTCTGTCTTTCGCCAGGCTCCGGGAAGAAAACATCGCCCTCAAGGATCATCTCCGCGAAAAGTATGATTTCGGGAACCTGATCGGATACAGCGATCCCATGAAAAAAGTGTTCGAGATGATCGAAAAGGTCTCTTCAACGGACAGCACCGTGATCATTTACGGTGAGAGCGGCACGGGGAAGGAACTGGTGGCGAAGGCCGTTCATTACAACAGCGAAAGAAAGCACCAGGCTCTCATCCCCGTGAACTGCGGGGCCATCCCCGAGGATCTCCTCGAAAGCGAGCTTTTCGGCCACGAAAAAGGGGCCTTTACCGGGGCCATCAGAACCAAGCTCGGCCGCTTCGAGCTTGCCCAGGGAGGAACGATTTTTCTCGATGAAATCGGCGACATGAGCCCCGCCCTTCAGGTGAAGCTCCTCCGGGTCATCCAGGAGAGGCAGTTCGAGAGAATCGGGGGGCTGAAGACCATCAACGCCGACGTCCGGATCATCGCGGCGACCCACCAGGACCTGGAACGGGCGGTGGCGGAAAAACGGTTCCGGGAGGATCTCTATTACAGAATCAACGTGATCCCCATCCAGATGCCTCCCCTGAGGGACCGGGGACCGGACATCGCCATCCTGGCCAATTATTTTCTTCGGAAATTCAACAAATCAAAAAGAAAAAGCATCCGGGAAATCGATCCGGATGCCATGAGATACCTGATGGATTATCCCTGGCCGGGAAATGTGCGGGAACTGGAAAACCTCATAGAAATGCTCGTCGTCGTAAAGGAAACGGGCAGCATCGAACTGGAGGATCTCCCCGGAAAGATACGAAAAGCCGAAGCAGGGAAGGCTTCGGAGCCTCTTTCGGTATTTCCCGAGGAGGGAATCGATTTCAACCAACTGGTGGAAAAACTCGAACGGGACCTGCTCCTGAAAGCCCTTGAAAAGAGCGGCGGGATCAAAAATCATGCGGCGAAGCTGTTGAATTTGAACCGGACGACCCTCGTCGAAAAATTAAAACGTCTCCGCATTCAGAAGACCTGATTTCACCGACGGGGAAACCGGACCCGTCTTCCGCACCCCCGTCACGGCCCTCCGCCGTAAGGCTTCCGCCATCGGGAAATTTTTTCGCGGGCTTCCACCACGGCTTTCTGGAGGATTCTAAAATCCAGAGGCTTCGTGAAAAAATCGTCGAATCCCGCTTCGCGGCACTCTTCCACCTCAAAAAGGCTCGTCCAACCCGTAATGGCATAGATAATTGAAAGGGGCTTCTTCTTGCGGATGAGCCGGCACAACTCTATTCCGTTCGTGCCGAAAAGCTTCAGATCCAGAAAGATAACGAAGTCGTCCTCTTTTTTAAGAATTTCAAGAGCATCTCCGGCGCCTTCCGCTTCCTCCACGACCCACCCGAACCGTTCAAACATTTCCCGGAAAAGGGCGCGGACACCCGTTTCGTCGTCAACGATCAGGAGAGATTTGTTTCCCCATGTCATCTCTCATTCCCTCCATCAGCAACGTCCGGTTCAGCGGGCGTCAATGATCATGTGTCTCAGCATGTCCCAGGCCTTTTCCGCTTTTTCCCTTTCCGGATCCGGGGAGGACCGGTCCCGGGTCCCGGTGGAGTAAACGACCACCGTTTTCCCGTCTTCGTCTTTGACCTCCCTTTCGCCGAACCGTTCATAGGGATGGCCGCCGGCTTCCCTTTCCTGCCGGATCATCAGCTGAATGGTTTCGTCACTCACGCCGGCTTGTTTCAACTTCATAACCTGCTCGGGCGTCAGCGCCCGGGCGGCGGACAGGCCGATGAAAAGAGAACCGGTCATCAGAAGGATAATCAATGTTCCTCTCATGAGACGTCTTCCTTCCTTACGCGGGCCGGGTGGATGAACCGGTCAGCATCCTGATTTTACCGGTCAGTTCATCGATCCGGAAGGGCTTCTGTATAAAGGCTTTCACGCCCCTGTTCATGATGTCGAACACCTTGCCGTTCATGCTGTAGCCGCTGGACAGGATCACGATAACATCGGGGTTGATTTTTTTCAGGGCATCAAAGGTCTCGCCACCGCTCATGACGGGCATGATCATGTCAAGGATCACCACATCGATATCCTTCCAGGCCGTTTCATAATAATCCACAGCTTCTCTCCCCGTCCTGAAAGAGAACACCCGGTATCCGAGGATCTCCAGCAGCTCCCTGGTCACATCGAGGACGATCTCCTCATCATCCACAAGAAGAATCCTCTCCCGGCCCCGGATGTGTTCCCTCCGGGTTTCTTCCACGGGAACCGGATGTTTTCCCGAGGCCGGGAAATAGATGGAAAAAGTGGTCCCATGCCCTTTTTCCGAGTAAACCCGGATCATGCCCCTGTGTCCCTTGACGATCCCGTAAACCGCCGCAAGTCCCAGGCCGATGCCCCGGCCCATCTCCTTCGTCGTAAAAAAAGGATCGAATACCCGCATTTTCGTATGTTCGTCCATGCCCATCCCCGTGTCGGTCACGGAAATCCTGATATAGCGACCGGCCTCCAATCCTTCGGGCCGGGTATCCCCATCCTCCAGGAGAACGTTTTTAGTCTCCAGGTAAACATCTCCCCCGGACGGCATGGCCTGAGAGGCATTCACAAGCAGGCTCAGCAGAACCTGCTCCATCTGACTCTGATCCGTTTCCGCGATCCAGAGATTTTTGTCAAAATCATGATGGATCGTGATTTCTTTCTTCGTCCGCTCGAACATGGAAGATACTTTTTCGATGATTCCATTCAGGTCCGACGGCCGGACCTCATATTTTCCTCCCTGGGCAAAACCAAGGAGCTGCCTCGTCAGTTCCGACCCGCTTACGATCTGGTCTTCCATCGACTTCAGCCGCCGGAAGTTCGGGTTCGACGGTTTTTCGGCCAGGAGCATGAGCGATACGTTCCCCTGGATACTCGTCAGGATATTGTTGAAGTCATGGGCGATCCCGCCGGCAAGGGTCCCGATGGATTCCATTTTCTGAGCCTGAAAAAGCAGGGCTTCCAATTTGGCCCGTTCCTCTTCCGATTTCTTCTTTTCCGTAACATCCCTGGCAACCCCCCGGAAGCCCGAGGGCACGCCGTTGACGTCCTTTCTCAGCGAGGCGGTGATCTCCAGTATTCTTTTTTCCCCGTCTTTCCGGATAATCTCGAAATCCATGATTTTGGTTCTCTGTCCGGCAAGAAATATCTGATGGAAGGCCTCATACATCCTGGCAGCCGTTTCCGGCGTCGTGTATGCCTTACGGCTCAAGCCCATCAGTTCTCCCGGCCCGTATCCGGAAATGAGGCACGCCGACTCGTTGAAAAAGGCCATATTCCCTTCAAGATCCAGTTCAAAATAAGCCTCTTCCATGCTTTCCAGGATGTTCCGGTATTTCACCTCGCTTTCCCGGAGCGCATCTTCGGCGTGTTTTCGTTCCGTCACATCCCGGATCGTTTCAATGGCCCCGACGATATTTCCCTGGCTGTCGCGGAGGGGACGGGCCCTTCCCCACAGGATGCGGCTTTTTCCCTTCACACGGGGCACGTCGGTCTCGGTGAAGAGGATGTCTCCTTCCCTCTTGATGAACAGATACTCCTTTTCTACACGCTCATCGTACCGAAGAACCAGATCCAGCAGGATGGGACGCCGGATTCCGTAAAAAGGAAGAGCGTATTCATAATCTCCCTTTCCAACCATTCTGTCGGCACTCACGCCCGTCATGTCCTCTATGGCTCGATTCCAGGCGATCACCCGGCCCCCCCTATCGATGACCAGGGTGGGATCGGGTAGAAAGTCCACGATATCAGCCAGCCTGTTCTGCGACTCCCGAAGATCGTCCTCGACTTTCTTCTGGAGGCTGACATCGGTGAGAAAGCTCAGAACGGCGGGAGATTCCTTCCATGAAATCAGGCTTCCGTGGATGCTGAACCATTTGATTTCCCCTCTGGAATCCATGATCCTGCAGGCAAAATGCTCTTCCCGTTTCTCACCCCGAAGAAGTCTCCCATGACCTTCTCTGAGGATTTCCCCGTCGGCTTCATGGACAAAGGCGCGAAGGGCGGTCATCTCATAGAGCTCCCCCGCGGAATATCCCGTCAGTTCACAGGCCTTCCTGTTGGCAAATACGATCTTTTCTTCCTGGAAAATGACGATTCCCCCGGGAGCGTCTTCGACGATCTTCCCATAGTATTCCATCATGACATCCGATTTTACGTCTTTCCGATTCATGTCTCGATGATCCCGTAACAAGTCGAAAAATGATCCTGTTCCGACGGCTTCGTAAAAAGCTCTTAACGGTACGTCTCCGTGGCGAGGGATGGAGGGCAACGCAGCCTATGGACTTTTTCCGAAACCGTCATGTCTTGATACCCCAAAGGACTCCTCGGAAAGCCTGCCGGGAAAAGCGGTCCGTCGACCCATGAGAAAAGCTGAAAGATGAACTTTCTGAAAAAGGGGGTTTCATTCTTACGCCGGACATGCCGTCACTTATTAAAAATGGCTTTCTTTTTAATATATTGAATGATTTCTTATAGACCGATCATTTTCCAAAAGTCCAGATAAAACTTTTCCCCTCGGTCTCCTCGCCAGGCAAGTTGATTGAATCCCCGGACAATGATATCAAAGGGCTTCAGGGGAATGAAATACATCGGATTCTTGACATTCAAACGTTTGTATGATACGAGCGTTTTAATCATTGGACCCTTAAAAGAGATCGACCCGGTATGGATCGAACAAGACATGAGGGCCCCCCGATGAACTGATTTGAATCGGCGTCCCCAGGAAGGGCATGGGAATCCATGAAAAAGAGAGCGATCATCCTCGTTTTTTTGATTTTGTTCTTAACCGTCGCCAGTTTCGTCTATATGGCAAAGCAGAGGAACTCAAAGGAGGAGCTGTACTTTTCAGGAACCCTGGAAGCAACGGATTCGCAACTCGCCTTTCAGGTTCGAGGAATCGTCACCGCCGTCCATGCTTCCGAGGGGCAGGCGGTGAAAGCCGGTGATCTCCTCGCTGAACTCGACCGCTCCGAGGTCGAGGCCGCCCTGGCCCAGGCGGACGCCAACCTGGAAACGGCCAGGAAGAATCTCGCCAGGATCGAAGCGACGCTCCGCATGCTGCGGGAGACCCTTCCCGCCGATGTCGACAGGGCCCGGGCCGGCGTGGACAGTGCCGCGGCGGTCTTCGAGGAGGCGAAGCGAAACCTGGAACGGTACGAGGCTCTTTTCCGGAAGAAGGTGGTCTCTCAGAAGGAACGGGATGCCGTCAGGCTGAATTTCGACACCGCCCGGGCCCGGCTTGTCGAGGCAAAGGCCGTTCTGAGACAGGCGGAGAGCGGCCTGAAAAAACTGGATGCCACGGAAGAAGAGAGAAAAGTGGCCGGGGCGCAGGTCAATGCTCTTGACGCCGCCCGGAAGCTCGCGGAGATCCAGAAAGGACACACGGACCTGACGGCCCCCTTTGACGGCATCGTGACAAGCCGGAACACGGAACCGGGAGAGGTCGTCACCCCGGGCCAGGAGGTATTGACTCTGGCCGATCTTTCCCGGGTGGACCTGAAAATATACGTGGGCGAGACGGATATCGGAAACGTGCATCCCGGCCAGCCCGTGGATGTCCGGATCGACACCTTCCCCGACCGGGTCTATGGGGGCACGGTCTCCTATATCTCTCCGGAAGGGGAATTCACGCCCAAGATCATTCAGACCCATAAGGAACGGGTGAAGCTCGTCTATCTCGTTAAAATTTCCATTCCCAATGAACGGCTGGAACTGAAAACAGGAATGCCCGCCGATGCCTGGCTCCGATGACAGACCGGAAAAACAGCAGGCCGCCGGCCCCGCCTTCGCCGGGGAACCGCTCGTTCTCGTGGAAGAGGTTTCTCTCTTCTTCGGGAACATACCCGCCGTAAAAGACGTGTCCCTGACCATCGACCGGGGAAAGATTTTCGGCCTCATCGGCTCCGACGGGGCGGGGAAATCCTCCCTTCTGCGCATGATCGCCACCATGATCCCGCCGACGAAAGGTCGGATCCTTCTCGGCGGATTCGACGTTCTTCCCCTCCGGCGAAAAGTCAAGAGAATGATCGGCTACATGCCCCAGCGCTTCGGCCTTTACCAGGATCTGACCGTAGGGGAGAATATGGATTTTTTTCTGGATATCTTCGCCGTCCGCGGACCGGAAAGGAAGCTCCGGAGGGACCGGTTCCTCCGGTTTTCCAATCTCGACCCTTTTGTCGACCGCCTGGCGGGAAATCTCTCCGGGGGCATGAAACAGAAACTCGGCCTGGCCTGCGTCCTCGTTCACCACCCGGAGATCCTCATTCTCGATGAGCCGACCAACGGCGTGGATCCCGTTTCCAGGCAGGAGTTCTGGGAGATTCTCATCCAGATGAAAAAAGAGGGCATGACGATCCTTGTTTCCACGGCCTACCTTGACGAGGGGGAGAAATGCGATACCCTGGCCCTGATGCACCGGGGCGAGTTCCTCGCCTTCGGAACACCCGGTGACATTCAGGGACCGTTCCCGACCCTCGAGGAAGGGATGATCGACCGCATCAGGAACACCGACGGGGAGCTGGCCAATGACCGATTCAAGATCTGAGGCCATTTCCGTAGAGAACCTCGAAAAGCGCTTCGGGGCCTTCGTCGCCGTGGACCGGATTTCCTTCTCCGTCGGGACAGGAGAGATATTCGGTTTTCTGGGGCCCAACGGATCGGGAAAATCGACCACCATCCGGATGCTCTGCGGCATCCTCACCCCCACTTCCGGAAAGGGATTCGTCGCCGGTCACGACATCGCCCTGGAACCGGAAAAGGTCAAGGCGTCCATCGGGTACATGTCCCAGAAATTCTCCCTTTACGAAGACATGACCCCCTTCGAAAACATCCGGTTTTATTTAGGCGTCTACAGCATTCCGGAAGCGTCCTGGAAAGAACGGTCCGATTGGGCCATGGGAGTGACCCGGCTGACCGACGTCCGGAACCGGCTGACCCGGGATCTTCCCCCGGGATGGCGGCAGCGCCTGGCCCTGGGCTGCGCCCTCCTCCACCATCCGAAGATCATTTTTCTGGACGAGCCCACCTCCGGTGTCGATCCCCTGACCAGAAGGCATTTCTGGGATTTCATTGAAAAGCTCTCCGGGGAAGGGGTCACGGTTTTCGTCACCACCCATTACATGGACGAGGCCAGAAACTGCAGGCGCCTGGCCCTCATCAACGAGGGGCGCATCGTGGCCCTGGGAAGCCCGGAAGAAATCGTCGAGGAAGCCCTTCCCGGGCAAAAGAACGGGTCCCTGAACGAGGCCTTCATCGCCCTCATGGACAGGAAAAGCCGGTGAACCCCCGAAAGATCCAGGCCGTCGCCCGCAAGGAATTCTATCACCTCATCCGGGATTTCCGAAGTCTCTACCTCGCCTTTGCCATCCCGCTCCTTCTCATCCTCCTCTTCGGATACGCCCTCAGCCTCGACGTGGATCACGTTAAAACGGTGGTCGTCGATTTCGACCGGACCGACCTGAGCCGGGACTTCCTGTCAAAATTCGAAGCCTCCCCCTATTTCGACGTCATCGCCCATGTCGATAACATCCGGGAGGTCACCCGGTACCTGGACCACGGCTGGACCACCCTGGCGGTCCTCATCCCGCCGGATTTCGCCGGAAACATCCGGTCGAACCGGGACGCCCCGATCCAGGTTCTCTTCGACGGGAGCGACCCCAACGTGGCGGGCATCTCATCGGGATACGTGACGAAACTGGTTTCCGACTACAATCGCCGTCTCCTGGAGGATTTTCTCGACAGAAGCGGCCTGGATCCCATTCTCCCGCCGGTGACGGGAGAAATCCGGGTCTGGTTCAACGAGGATCTGGAAAGCCGGCATTTCATCGTTCCGGGAATCATCGCCATCATCATCATGATCGTGGGCGCCCTTCTGACCTCTCTCGTCATCGCCCGGGAATACGAAAACGGAACCATGGAAACCATTATTTCCCTTCCTCTCCATGCCGGCGAATTTCTCATGGGAAAAGCCATCCCCTATTTCTTCATCGCCATGACCGACGTCTTTATCGCCGTCCTCATGGGACAGGTCCTTTTCGGCGTCGTCATCAAGGGAAGCTTCTGGCTTTTTATCGCGGCCTCGTCCCTGTACCTGGCCGTCGCCCTGAGCCTGGGCTTCGTCATCTCGGCGGTCACCAAGTCCCAGCTCGTGGCCAACCAGGTGGCCATCCTGGTGACGTACCTCCCCTCCCTCCTCCTGTCCGATTTCGTTTTTCCCATCGCGAACATGCCGAAAATCCTTCAGGCCGTCACCGCCATCGTCCCGGCGCGATATTTCATCGATATCCTGAACGGGCTCTACCTCCGAAACCTCGGCTTTTCGTTTCTCTGGCCGAGTTATGCCATACTGGCCGTCATGACCCTGTTTTTAGGCACCCTGGCCTTTCTGATGCTCAAGCGGGAGGGCCTGTAGGGATGAACCGTCTCCGTATCCGGGAGCTCGTCCGGAAAGAATTCATCCAGCTGTTCCGGGACCGGAGAAACCGGCCGATCCTGATCATCGCCCCCCTTATTCAGCTCCTCATCTTCGGCTATGTGGTCACCACGGACATCCGGACGATCACCGTCGGTTTTCTGGACCAGTCAAAAACCAGGGAAAGCCGGATGCTCCTCGACCGCTTCGACGGAAGCCGGACTTTCCGGATCGTTCAGATCAGCGACAACCCCCAAGACCTGGAAGACCGCCTCCTCCACAGAAAAGTCGACCTGGTGATCAAGATCGGACCGGACTTCAGCGAACGGATCCGGAAAGGGGAAACGGCCGCCATCCAGATCCTGGCCGACGGGAGCATGAGCAATATGACCATCAGCCGGGTGGCGTATACTTCCCAGGTCCTCGACGGGTTCAACCGGCTTCTTCTCAGGGAACTTCACCCTTTTCCCATGAACTACGGGAATATCGATGCCCGGTCGAGGACCTGGTACAACCCGAACCTGTACAGCCGGAATTTCTATGTCCCCGGAATCGTGGCATTCCTCATCATGATTCTGACCCTTCTTCTCACCTCCATGGCCATCATCAAGGAAAAGGAGCGGGGGACCATGGAACAGATCATTGTCACGCCCATCAGACCGACGGAGCTTATCTTAGGAAAAACGATACCTTACAGCATTATTGCCCTCGTTCAGATGACGGTCGTCACCGTATTTGCCGTCTATTGGTTCGAGATTCCCCTGGAGGGAAGCCTCTTCCTTCTCGGGACCTCCACGGTCTTCTTCCTCCTGAGCACCCTCGGCATCGGACTTTTCATCTCCACCATCTCATCCACTCAGCAGCAGGCCATGATGACCACTTTCTTCTTCATTCTCCCTTTTTTCATGTTGAGCGGTTTCGTCTTCCCCGTGGCCAACATGCCCACGCCGGTCCAGTGGCTGACCTATCTCAATCCCCTCATGTATTTTCTTATCGTCATCCGGGGCATTTTCCTCAAGGGCGTGGGACTGGAGGTTCTCTGGCCCCAGGTGGCTTCCCTGTTCGTTATCGGTGTCGTCCTGTTAGGCGGTGCCGTCCGCCGCTTCCGGAAACGGCTGGATTAATCACATTGTCCGGGGGTTCACAGCACATGTCCTGTTGACCGGGGTTCCTCTTTCCTGATAGATTGGCCGTGCGGTCAAAAATTAAACCGCAGCGAAGTGCGAAAATACTTTCTTTCAGACGGCTTTTTTTAAAAGCGCCGGAGGCAGAATGTCGGAACCCCGGGGAATGAGGCATACTTACCGGTACGCCGCATTGGCGCGGGAGTGCAGGGCGATGTCGCCTGTGGACTTTTTACGAAGCCGGCATCAAAAATACAGGAGGGAACCGTTCGGATCATGAAGGTTGTTTACCATCCCGATTTCCTCGGATCCTACTGCTCCGACCCCGCGGCTTCGGAGGGAAGGATCGAGGCCGTTCTTGACGTCATTCAGGGCCGGGTTGCCTTTATGGAACCTGAACCGGCATCGCGGGAAGATATCGCCGCCTGCCACAGCGACTATCACATTGAACATATCAAACACCTCGGTCTGTACGACATCGCCGCACGGGCTGCCGGGGGAGCGATCCTGGCGGCGGAAACCGGACTGACGGAACCCGCCTTCGGGCTCATCCGCCCGCCGGGGCACCATGCCTCGTTCAGCAGCGCCTGGGGATTCTGCTTCTTCAGCAACATGGCCATCGCCATTTCCAAGCTGAAGCAGGAAGGAAAAATCGGAACGGCCTTCGTCCTCGATATCGACCTTCACTTCGGAGACGGCACGATGAATATCCTCGGCTGCACCGGTTACGTTAAAATCCTCAATCCGAATTCCCGCGACCGGGCGGGATACCTGAGGGAAGTGGAAGACGCCCTTCCAGAAGATGCTGACATCATCGGCATTTCAGCTGGATTTGACCATCATGAGGCGGACTGGGGGGGGCTGCTCACGACGTCCGATTACCGGGAAATCGGCCGCATGGTCCGGGAAAAGAGCCGGAAGGGGGGAGGCGGTTGTTTCGCCATCCTCGAAGGGGGATACAACCACCGGGTCCTGGGGCAGAACGTCCTGGCCCTTATCGAGGGGCTCGATACCTGAAAGGGTCAGGCCGCCGTGGGAAACTCCCCGGGAGACATCCAGGAGTCGGGGGTCAGGGGAAGAAGCCCCCAGGCCGTGCGGGCCTGATCGCACCGCTCGTTCGGTCTTCCATCAAGCCATGAAGGGGCGTATTCCCGGCAGACGGACGATCGGTGTTCATAGATCGAGCAGAAGACGTTCTTTCCGATCTCGCCCGCCAGGGCGATGCACCGGGGACGGCTTCCCCCGGTCCCTTTCATGACCCGCCGGAAGGGATCCAGGGCTTCCGTCAGCTCCACAGGCACACCGCCTTCCACCGCATCGTCCGCTTCCGCCCAGTAAAAGGACGCCCGGTAAAAGGCGCAACAGGCCCCGCAGGAAAGGCAGGGATTGGGTCTATTCATACCCCTCCGTCAAACCGCTCGGAAAACCGGTTCCCGAAACCTCTTTTTCCAGGGAAGGAAGCCTCCCCATCGGAGCATCTACTAAAATTCCGGTCAACTATGGGACAAGGAGAGGGAAAAATCAAGAAGAAACCATAACCGTCCCTTTCACGGGATTCTCCTGATTTCAGGAGGAACGCCCGGGGTCCAGCCGACCCGGCAAAGGCCCCACAGGCCGGCCAAAACGGCCTCGGCGGCATCGTCTCCCAGGGCGGCGGGAAGAGGCAACCCGGACCACGCAATGACCCGCCGGGCCAAAGTCAGGGCATGCCGTTTCGCATCCGCGCCGCATCGCATCTCTCTTCGGTAAAACAGATTTTGCCGCCAGTCCTCCGCGGATATCACCATGGCCCGGATCCCGCGCCGGCCTGCTTCACGCACCCAGAGATCCCCATAATCCCCCCCGCCTTCCACAATGATCCAGGAAAGACCGGAGGGACCCGTTAGAAAGCCGCGGATGGCCCGTTTCAGGCTGCCCCGGTCGCCGAAATGCTTGGACCGCCACCAGAGAAGACGGCCCCGGCGGTCATAGAGGGCCAGGCCCGTTCTCAGTCCCGAATCGACGGCCAGGAGGCACTCCCGGGAGGATTCTCCTCCCGCCGGCTCAATCATGATGACCCCGTAAAAAATATGAATATTTTATTTTCAGGCGGTTCCCCTCCTTTTTTCTCTTGATCCGCCGGAAAAGCAGATCGTAAAGGACAAGGTTCCGGAAGAAAACCAGGGCCCCCGGAATGACCCGTATTTCCCGGGGGACGGAAAGGGAAAGGAGAGATGATCCCCCGGGAAAAGGGCCTTCCTCCTTGACAGGAACCCGGCAACGTTTTATAGAAAAGCGAGATTCACCGACGCTGTATGAAATCCACGGGGATTTGCGGCTCCAGGAAACAGAGGGGTAACACCCATGAATCGTCATCTCTTTTCACCTTCTTCCTCGGAAAAGGAAACAGCCCTCTCAGACTGCCGACACTGTTTATATCTTCATCCGGGCGACGAAGACAACCGGTTTCACTGTTTCCGGTTCGCCCGTTTTGTGGACCATGTCCTGCCGGAGCCTGCCGGGGCTTGCGACTACTGGACACAGGGGAATACCCGTTCCGAAGGAACATGACCGTCAAGGGCGCCCTTTACCCCCGAATGTCGCGCCCCGGGAGTCGTTCCTGTCGGTATTGGCGATGAAACAACAGGAAGAGCCGGCCCGATGCGGCTTCAACCTGAAAACGGAAAAAAAAAGGAGGTCTCATCATGAAACGCATTCTTTACGTCCTGTTCATTGCGGCCCTGGCTGTCGGCCTCATCTTCGGAGGACAGGCCCTGGCGGCGAAAAAGATGTTCCTGACCCTCGCTTCCGGAAGCCCCGGAGGAGTTTATTATCCCCTTGGGGGAGGAATGGCGGTGGTCATTGAGAAAACCGTCGAGGACCTCCGGTGCGCCGCCGAGTCTACAGGGGCCTCCGTGGAAAACTGCCGCCTCGTCGGCAAGAGGGAATCGGACATGGGCATGGTCATGGGCAGCGTGGCCTACAATGCTCTGAACGGCCTGAATCCTTTCGAGGAAAAATATGACATCGTCGCCCTGTTCCAGATGTATCCCGCCCCGGAACATATCGTCACGACCGCCCAGTCGGGGATCAAGACCATTGCGGACCTCAAGGGAAAGAAGATTTCCATCGACGTTCCGGGAAGCGGCTGCTCCACCATGGCCAAAGTCATCCTCCAAGAAGCGGGGTTTGACCTGGAAAAAGACGTGACCATCGCCAACCTTTCCCAGACGGAATCGGTTCAGGCCCTGAAAGACGGGGTTGTTGACGCCGTGTTCTTCAACTTCGCCTATCCCGGCGCGGCGGTCATGGATCTCGCCGCCACCCGGGACACCGTTCTCGTTCCCATCGAGCCGGCCCTGGCGGACAAGATCATCCAGAAATATCCCTACTATCTGAAAATCACCATTCCCGGCAATACTTACAGCGACGCGGACTACGATGTTCTGTGCCTCGGGGATTCCAATGTCCTCATCGCCAACAAGCGGATGCTCCAGGGGGTGGCCTACAAGATCGTCAAGGCTATTTTTTCCAATGTTTCCGAGGGGAAATACGCCCTTACGTACATTCATCCCATCGCCGCCCAGCTGACCCCGGCCAACGCCGTGAACAGCCCCATTGCGCTCCATCCGGGAGCCTTGCAGTACTTTAAGGAAGTGGGCGCCGTAAAATAGGAATCCACCGTTTCGCCCGGCCGGATTCGGGATCGGCCGGGCTTTTTTATCGGCCTTCATGACAGGGATACGAGCGTTATCCGTTCTTCTCTCTCTTTGTCTCTTTGCGTCTTTTCCCGGAACGGGGGTCCAGGGGGGTGATGAGGAGAAAATCTCTCTTCGGGTTGTCCGGGAACCGGAGGGTTCCTGTCTCCTCGACCGCCCCGTCCGAGTCGGAGACCGTTTTTTCCTGGATTATACCCACTCGTCCGACTTGACCCCCGTGCACGATACCTTCATCATCGACAACGGAGGGGGGATCCGGATCGTTTCGGAAGAATACGACTGGTACGGCGCCGGGCTGGAGTTTCAATCCGGTGGAGGAAGAGACATCCGTTTCGGGAAAAAAAGAACCATTGTGACCCTGAACCGGCCGATGGATCCCTTCCTCCTTCGTGTCGGGCGAACGGCGAACCATGTTCTGACCATAGGCGGGACGGCCTACCCTCTGAAAACCCTCGCTGAAGGCGGCGACCGGGTCAGGATTCTCGTTGCCGGAGAAAAAACACCCGGGAGAAAGGACCCCCCATGAGCATCGACCCCAAAAAGCCGGAGTATCGCCCCGATGAGACCGATGCCTCCAAGGCACAGGAGATCCTCAAGAAGTTCGAGAGAAAACGGGAATACGGGGGGACGGCCGGGACGGCCATCACGATCATTGCCATCATCACCTCCTGTTATCATCTGCTCTACGCCTATTTTCACCCTTTTTTCGCCCTTGACCACCGGGCGCTGCACTGGATGTTCATGTCCATCCTGGCTTTCGCCCTGTACCCTTTGTCCCGGAAACGGTCCCCCCAGAACCGGATGTCCCTTTTCGACGGGATCTTTCTCGTGGTTTCCGTGGGCATCTGCATCTGGATTTTCGTCTATTCCACCCCGATCCTGAACCGGGCCGGGGCCTTCCAGTCCCTTGACGTGGCCCTGGGAACCCTTCTCGTTCTCATCGTCCTCGAAGCCTCCCGGAGAACCACGGGACCGGCGGTCCCCCTCATCGCCCTTTTTTTCATCCTTTACGCCGTCTTCGGCCCCTATCTGCCCGATTACTTCGCCCATCGCGGATACAGCATCAAGCGCCTGTCCACCTATCTCGCCCTGTCGACGGACGGGATCTTCGGCGTCCCCCTCGGGGTGTCGGCCAATTTCATCCTCCTTTTCATTCTCTACGGGGCCCTTCTTCGCAAGACGGGCGCGGGACAGTTCTTTACCGATGTCGCCTTCGCCCTCACGGGCGGGACCCGGGGGGGGCCCGCCAAGGCCGCCGTCGCCTCGAGCACATTTTTCGGCATGATCTCGGGTAGTTCCGTGGCGAACACGGTCACGACGGGATCCTTCACCATCCCCCTCATGAAAAGGACGGGATACCCCGATTATTTCGCCGCGGGCGTGGAAGCCTCATCATCCACCATGGGACAGATCATGCCGCCCATCATGGGGGCCGCGGCCTTCATCATGGCGGAATTCCTGGCGGTGCCGTACATCAAGGTCTGCATCGCCGCGGCCATCCCGGCCTCCCTGGCCTTTTTCTCCACCTTCATGCAGGTCCATTTCCGGGCCGTCTCCCTGGGGCTTTCGGGCATTCCCCGGGCCGATCTTCCCAGCATAAAGGGGGCTTTCGCGGCGGGATGGCATCATCTCTTCTCCATCTTCATCCTCATCTATTTTCTCATGCATAATTATTCCCCCGAGCGGGCCGTTTTCTGGGCGATCCTCACGACGATCTCCACGTCCTTCCTCATGGCCCTGATCCGGCGGGAATCCCTTGAAAATTTCGGGAGGAATATTCTTGAGGGTCTCAAAGAGGGCGCCACGGGGGCCGTGGAGGTCGCCGCGGCCTGCGCGGCGGCGGGAATCATCATCGGATGCATCACCATGACGGGCCTCGGCATCCAGTTCTCCTCCATCGTGATCGACGCCTCCATGGGACACCTCTACCTGGCCCTCCCGTTCACCATGATCGCCTGCCTTTTCCTCGGGATGGGTGTCCCCACGACGGCCCAGTACGTCATCATCTCCTCCCTGGTGGCGCCCGCCCTCATACAGATGGGCGTCCTGGCCATGAGCGCCCACCTGTTCATCCTCTACTTCGGAACCCGGGCGGACATCACGCCGCCCGTGGCCCTGGCGGCTTACGCCGGAGCGGGAATCGCCGGCTCCAATCCCTGGAAAACGGGGCTTTCGGCTTTCCAGCTCGGCATTGCCGGTTTCATCATTCCCTTCATGTTCGTCTACGCGCCCGAACTCATCCTCGTGGGAAGCCCTTTCAAGATTATTCTCGCCACGGCGACGGCGGCCTTCGGAATCGTCTGTCTCGCCGCGGGCGTACAGAAATGCCTGATGATCCAGGCCACCTGGTATGAAGCGGTGCTTCTGATCGTCATCGCCCTGTTGCTCATCAAACCGGGAATCCCCACCGATGCCGCCGGTATCGGTCTTTTTGCCGTCGTCTTCGGCCTCCAGTGGTTCAGGAAGAAGCGCCTGCAAGAAGGGGGTCCCTTGAAGGAGGTGTCTTCATGACCGCAAAAACAAACGAAGATCACGTGTTTTACAGAAACCCCACCAAGTTCTATCCGAAGGCGGTCCGGGGTCAGGGAATTTATATCTACGACAGCGACGGGAAGAAATACATGGACGGGTCCGGCGGGGCCGTCGTCGTCTCCATCGGCCACGGCGTCCCCGAAATCCAGGAAGCCATGATGAGGCAGTCCGGTCTCATTTCCTTCACCCACGGGTCCCAGTTCACCACGGAACCGGCCATCGAACTGGCCGACCGGCTCATCGCCATGTGCCCCCGGGGTCTCGACCGGGTCTATTATCTTTCCGGAGGATCGGAGGCGGTGGAAACGGCCGTCAAAATGGCGCGGCAGTACCAGGTGGACCGGGGCGTTCCCTCCAAGTACAAGGTGATTTCAAGATGGACCAGCTACCACGGAAACACGCTGGGCGCGCTCGCATTGAGCGGCCACACGGGACGAAGGCGGTACCACCAGCCGCTCATGATGCACACGCCCCACATCGCCCCGTGCTATTGTTACCGGTGTCCCCTCAACCTGAAACGGGAAAGCTGCGCCGTCGAGTGTGCAGACGAACTGGAAAAAACGATCCTTTATGAAGGTCCCGATTCCGTATCGGCCTTTATCGCCGAGCCCGTGGTAGGTGCCACCGCCGGCGCCCTCGTGCCGAAGGAGGGTTATTTTCAGAGGATCCGTGAGATCTGCGACCGCTACGACGTTCTTCTCATAATCGACGAAGTCATGACCGGCATCGGACGGACCGGACGGAATTTCGCCATGGACCATTGGAAGGTGGCTCCCGACATGATCATCGCCGCCAAGGGCCTGGCGAGCGGCTACACACCCATTTATTGCGTCATCACCTCGGAGAATATCCATCGGGCCATCCGGGAGGGGAACGGGGCCTTCATTCACGGCCACACTTACAGCCAGAATCCCCTTTCCTGCTCCGTCGCCCTGGCCGTCCTTACTTACCTGGAAAAACACGGGCTGGTGGAACGGTCCGCCGTCCAGGGGGCCTACCTCCTGGAAAAGCTCCAGATGTTGAAAAGACACCCTTCCGTGGGAGACGTGCGGGGCCTGGGACTCTTCTGCGGGGTGGAACTCGTCCGGGACCGGAAGACGAAGGAACCATTCGATCCCAAGATGAAAATGAACGTCCTCGTGGGAAACCGGGCCTTCGAAAAGGGCCTCATCACCTATCCCGGAGGCGGCGGCGCCGACGGCGTCCACGGGGATCATATTCTTCTCGCGCCACCCTTCATCATCGAAAAGGGCGAAATAGACCGGCTTGTGGACATCCTCGATGAATCCATCGGGGAAATCGAAAAGGAAAAAGGCCTTTAAAAAAAGGGGGCCCTTCTGGAAAAACGGAAACGAAGCCTCATGAGCCTCTTTCTCCTCACCTTCATCCTCATCTACGGCGGCCTGCACGCCTATGGCCTGTGGAAGCTTCAGTCCGCCTTTTCCCTGGGATTCAGGGCCATGCTCCCCCTTCTCCTGGTGGCGGTCTTTCTCGTTCTGTCCCCCCTGCTCACCCGGGTAAGCGAACGGGCCGGTCACGAGGGCGCGGCCCTCGTCCTGGCCCACATCGGATATCCCTGGATGGGGTTTCTCTTCCTTTTCTTTGTCTTTTCCCTCCTTCTGGATTTGGGACGCCTTCTGAACCATTTTCTCCCCTCCCCCGGAGGGAACCCGGGAACATGGTTCTTTCTGAAGGGGTCCGTCCCTTTTTTTCTGGCCTTCGGCGCGGCCCTTCTCGTTTCTCTGTGCGGGGCCCTGGAGGCCCGGCATCTTCGGGTCGAGAGACTTTCCGTGGAGACGGAAAAGCTTCCGCCGGAAAGGACAACCGTCAAGATCCTCCAAATATCGGATGTTCACCTGGGACTTCTGGTTGGGAAAAACCACCTGGAGCGGATCGCCCGGATCATCCGGGAGGAACAGCCGGACCTGCTGGTTTCCACGGGGGATTTCGTGGACGGAACCCTCTGCCACCTCCCCGGCCTCGCCGAATCGATCCGGGACCTTCCCGCCCCTTTCGGGAAATTCGCCGTCACGGGAAACCATGAATTTTACGCCGGCCTTCCCGAAGCCCTCCGGTTCACCGAAAAGGCGGGTTTCCGGATCCTCCGGGGTGAGACCGTCCGCCTGCCCGGGCTCTTGAGCATCACCGGCGTCGATGATCCCGCCGCGGGACAGTCCGCCGGGGCGACGGATAAAACGGAAAAAGCGCTCCTTCCCGACAGGGGCGGTCTTTTCACCCTCCTTCTGAAGCATCGCCCCATCGTTCAACCTTCCCCGGAAGGACGGTTCGATCTCCAGCTTTCGGGGCACACCCACCGGGGACAGATTTTCCCCTTCACCCTGATCACGGCCATCGCCTATCCCTATCAATCCGGCACTTATACCCTGGCCGGAGGGTCTCTTCTCCATGTCAGCCGGGGCACGGGCACCTGGGGACCGCCGCTACGGGTACTCTCACCGCCGGAAATCACCGTCATCGAATTGAAACGACCCCGACATGCGGCGGGTCGGCCGTAAAAAAGCGGCTTGTCGTCCCTTGAAGGCCGGTAACGGCTGTGCTAATCTCATGCCGGCGGACCGAGCTGAAACCATAATAAAACGGGGAGGAAAACCATGGAAGGGAAAGTGATACTGACGGCAGCCATCACGGGAAGCCGGATGCAAAGAGATGTGGCCCCGTACATACCCATCACCCCGGAGGAAATCGCCGGGTCGGCCGTCGAATGCTGGGAAGCGGGAGCCTCCATCGTCCATATCCATGTCCGGGACCCCCAGACAGGAATGGGAAGCCAGGATATCGGCCTGTTCCGAAAAGTCGTGGAAACCTTGAGGGCCAGGACGGACGTGGTGATCTGCCTGACCACGAGCGGCGTTCCGGGATTGAATCTCCCCACGGAGGAACGGCTCGCCCCCCTGAAACTGAAGCCGGAACTCGCTTCCTTCGATGCGGGATCGATCAATCTCGGGGGAAAACCCTTCATCAACTCTCTCGAATTTCTCAATGAGGCGGCGAAACAGATGCGGGAATACGGCGTCAAGCCTGAAATCGAGGTTTTCGACCTGGGGATGATCATGACGGCCCTTCGCATGAGAGAAGAAGGGAAACTCGATGACCCCCTGCATTTTCAGTTCGTCCTCGGCACACCCTGGGGAGCGCCCGCCACGCCCAAATCCTTTCTTCACTTCTGCGAACATCTCCCGCCGAAAGCCACCTGGTCCGTCATCGGCATCGGAAGACAGCAGATCCACATGGCCATGATGGCCCTGATCTCAGGCGGCCACATCCGCGTCGGCATGGAGGACAACATCTACCTGAAGCAGGGCGTTCTCGCCCGGACGAATGCCGAGTTCATCGAAAGATACGGAAGGCTTTGCCGGGAATACGGGCGGGAAGTGGCCACCCCGGAGGAAACGCGGAAGATTCTCGGTCTGAAGTGACGGCAACGCCGCATACGGACTTTTGATAAAGCCGCGGTTACCCGGTGAAACCGCCAGAATCGGCCTGGAGCGAGACTTTCTTTCGGACAGCATCGTCAAAAAGCTCCTGTAGCCAGGCGCCCGAATCCCGAGGAGTGAGGCGTACATACCGGTACGCCGCAGGGACAAGGGATGAAGGACAAAACCGTACGGGGGGCCTTTGACGGAATCGTCTTCATTTGAATCCGTATTTCTTGAGCTTATACCTCAGCATCCTCTCACTGATTCCCAAAATGGAGGCCGCCCGGGTCTGATTGTGATCCGCCCGGTCAAGGGCTTTCTGGATCATTTCCTGTTCAATATCCTCAATGGCGCTTCGAAGGGAGCCCCTCCCGGGGCGGGCTCCTTCCCCGGGGTGGGAAGGCAATTCCTGAAAGGGCAGGTCCCGCAGGGAAATGACCGAGTCGCGGGCGATGACAACGGCCCGTTCAACGATATTTTCCAGCTCCCGGACGTTACCCGGATAGTTGTATTTGAGAAGGAGATCCATGGCCTCGCTGCTGATGCCCCGGATCTCTTTGCCGTTTTCCCTGGCAAATCGTTCCATGAAGTGGTTGATCAAAAGCGGGATATCCTCCTTTCTTTCCCTCAGGGGAAGGATGTTCATGACCACCACATTGAGCCGGTAGAAGAGGTCTTCCCGGAAAGACCCTTCCCGGACCTTGGTTTCCAGGTCCCGGTTCGTGGCGCTGATGATCCGGACATCCGCCTTGATGACCTGATTCCCGCCCAGCCTCTGGAACTCCCGCTCCTGGAGAAAGCGGAGAAGCTTGACCTGGACAGGGGGCGACAACTCACCGATTTCATCGAGGAAAAGGGTTCCCCCGTCGGCTTCCTCGAACTTGCCGATCCTTCTTGCCGCCGCTCCCGTAAAGGCCCCCCGCTCATGACCGAAAAGTTCGCTTTCCAGGAGAGTTTCCGGGATGGCGCTGCAGTTGACCACAATGAGAGATTTCTCCCCCCGGGAACTCATGGTGTGGATCAGCCGTGCGAAGAGTTCCTTTCCCGTGCCGCTTTCTCCCTGAAGAAGAACCGTGGCGCGGCTCGGCGCCACCCGTCCGACCATATTGATGAGGTCCTCCATGCGACGGTTCTTATAAATAATCTGATCCGGCGAACTTCCTTTTTTCCAGAGCCGCTGCCGGAGGATCTCGTTTTCCCGGATGAGGACTTTCCTCTCGGCGATCCGGTCGATGAGAATGCCGAGTTCATCGAGATCGACGGGCTTCGTGATGTAATCGAGGGCCCCCTTCTTCATGGCCTCCACGGCCGTTTCGATCGTTCCAAAGGCGGTAATCATGATGACATCAATGGCGGGGTTGATCGTTTTCAACCTGTTCAGGACTTCCATACCGTCCATGCCCGGCATCTTGTAATCCAGGAGGACCAGGTCGACAGGTCTTCCCATGACCCGATCGATGGCCTCCTGCCCGTTCGAGGCTTCCGAAACGGTATGACCTTCCGCGGCCATGTAGTCTCTCAACATCTCCCGCTGGGTCTGGCCGTCTTCCACGATGAGGATATTCAATTTCGTCATTCCACCGGACCATTTCGACCTGTTGAAGGCCATCACATGGATGTGATCTCCTGGGTCCCCTCTCTGACCGCCCTTTCGGCGGGCCCTTCCCCCCGCTCCTCCACCGGGAGCCGGATCTCAAAGGTTGTTCCTTTGCCGACCTGGCTTTCCACGTGGATTTCTCCCTGGTGGCCCCGGATGACTTCATAGGCCAGGGGAAGTCCGAGGCCCAGTCCCTTTTCCTTGGTCGTGTATTCCGGACTGAAAATATGTTCCATCTGTTCCTCCGTCAGGCCGGAACCGGTGTCGGATATACGGATCCGGACCTCTCTTTCCCCGTTCTTCTGAAGGGCCACCGTAACGGTTCCTTCCCCCGTGATGGATTCCAGGGCATTTTTCAGGATGTTAAGGAGCGCCTGCTTCATCTTGTCCTCATCCATGGAAACCATGATGGGAGAACCGTTCCAGAACGTCGTCAGTTGAATCCCTTTCGATTGGGCTTCTTCCGAAACAAGCCCCGTAATCTTCTGGAGCACATCGACGATGGAGTGGTTGCGAAAAACGAGTTTACGGCTCCTGGTAAAGACAATGAATTCCTCTATAATGCCGTTCAACCTCCGGATTTCATCCCGGAGAATCCCCATGATCCTGAGGAATTGCGTCTTTTTCTCCTCTGGTTCCGGAGCGAATTGACGCTGCACCCGCTGAACGGCAATACTGATGGCATTCAAAGGGTTCCTGATTTCGTGAGCCACGCCGGCGGCTAACTTGCCAAGGGCGGAGAGCCTTTCCGCCTGTCTCAGTTTCCGGCTCATTTCTTCCATCTTCATGAGATGGCGATCCTGATTCTGATAAAGGGCATAAATGGAGAGGACTCCGATAAGAAGGAAAAAGACCGTGGAAATGACGGCCTGATTCTTGTTTTCCCTCAGAATGTTATTGGTTCTATCGTTGAAGAGGCCGATCCGGGCATAGCCGACCACCTGATCATCCAGGGTGACCGGTGACAGAACCTCCAGGACGGGATGACCGCCGAAATCTTCCTTGCGGACGGAAAGGGGAACCTTGTTTTCGAGAATCCTCTGAACCAGCGCGGGGTCTTCATTCTGCGGCAGATCCTGAGTTCCCGACCGGCCGATTTCCAGGCCCTTCCTGTCGAGAATCACCAGGTAAGCCATGCCTTTCCCCCATCCCGCCTCATCGATGGCCCTGTCAAGAGAAATGCGGATGCACCACTGTCTTAAACCCTTGTCGTCCAGAGCGGTGATGATCGTACCGCTTCCGTCTTTCCGCCGCACGGCGATATATCCGATTTCATCGAGCTTTCCTCCCACGCGGTTGAAGAGATCGATGAGAATGTCTTCATGGCTCAAAAAAATGGGCGGGGACTGCCGGGGGGGCTCTCCTTCCATTCTCCGGCTCTGGTAGACAATCTCTCCCTTCTTGTCCAGGACGGCGATGAGCCAGATGTTTTCACGCTCCGCGATCACCGTCAGATCCTCGTCCCGAAGCCCCTCGGACTGCCATTTTCTGTCGATGCTCCTGGCGATATCGACGAGGACCCGGATCAGATCCTCCTGGGGAGAAAAGCTTTCGCTGGTGAGAGGTATGAAATTCCGCCCGCCCTCGTCCTTCCGGAAAGCCTGATACATGGAATGAAGATTATCCTGGGCCACCTTTTCCACCGTGGCCAGGATATCGAGTCCCCGGCTTTCCATGAAATCATTCAGAGTCTTGTCCAGTCTCTTGAGGGAGGTGAACCCGAGACCGACAATGAGGCCTGCCACAATCAGGATAACCACCGTCACGGTCAGCGGGCGAAGAAGCGGTCCACGGACGGAAGACATGACAGACCGTTCTTTCTTTTCCTGTTTCGTCCGGATCATCCTTTTACCAGGCCCGCTTCAGGGGCGGGGTTTCTAAATTGCACCACGACCGGATCTGATCCGCCGTCAACACGCGGCGGATTTCCACCTGGCACTGAATGCCCGCCGTTTCCAGTTCACTTCGCACGTTTCCGATTTCCACAGCCGCGGCAAGGATATCCTTTTCCCCGATGTCCGGATTTCTCAGGAGTGCCATTACTTCCATCTGCTTCAGAATGATCTGGCTGCGGAGCTGGAGAAACTTGTTGTTGTATTTGAGACTGATCGTGTCGATGGCCTGAACCTGCTGGGCCGAGAGGTCCATTCGCGAAATGGGGGTGCATTTGCAGGCAGGTTCAGGCTCCTGCATGGGAGTGGACATCTTTTTTTCCGCCTGCGAATTTTCATTTCCACAAACAGCAGCGGGAAAGATGGATAGACCAAGGGTGATGGCGAGCAGAAAAACAAAACACCTTCTCATGTCATTATTCTCCTTAAGAGTGCTCCGCCCTTTCACACGCAAATATTATACCAGAGAACACCGTTGATGAACTTGTAAAAAGCCTGAAAAAGGATTTTTTCGGACGGCTCTGCAAAAAAGCTCCGGAAGCGGGATGACTGAATCCCCTGGAATGATCACTGCTTACCGGCACGACACAGGGAATAAGGTCGAACGGCAACGAAACCTATGGACTTTTTACGAGGTCGCCGGCCTGGGGAAAAAGAAACATCCCTTCACCCCGTCCGTCCTTTTTCAGGAGGATAGGCCTTTTCACAAGATAATGCAACTCCATCGGAAAAAGAAGATCTCATCGAAATACGGCAATCCTGCCGAAAGCAGGGGTCCCGAAGACCCGGACGGCCCCCTGGGGAAGACGCCTTTCTGGACTGAAGGAAAATCGACGATTATGTCGAAATACCGCGGGTTCCTCCTTCAAGCCTATTCCCTTGATATCATGATAATATCCTGTCCGCCGCGGCTGGTCATGCGACATTCCGTTCCTGACAGACGGCCCCTGAACGACTATAGCCCGGGCATATCCCTTCATTGATTTCCGGGACATCACAGAGGATGTTCTCCTCCTTGCCAAAGCGGCACAATACATGCATTAAAAAAAGCATCTCCTCCGTTCTTGGCTTGAACCTTTTTCCTCGCCGTGAAGTGAAAACGGATCGGTTCATCTCTTCCCCCCCAGGGAGGCCCACAAGGCCTCCCGTTTTTTTTGTCTAAATTCCGAAAGGTTGACATCACGGGGCGTTATCCGGACCCGTTTCAATGGAGGGGATCGTAAAACCGCCCCCTGAAGTCGTTTTTCCCGGGTTTATTTTAACATTCGCCATATTTCCTTTGACTTGATTTTCCCTTTTTCTTTATATTGTTTTTCAATAGTCTTCTTGTGTCCCCTCCGGGGGCTCTGCGATACCGGTCGACCCTTCAGGGCTGCCTTTTTCCAGAAGAGGACGATTGCGCAAGGATATTTACCGGAAAGCCGTGGCCATACCATCGGAGGATTTTCTATTTTGTGAAAAATACCTGGGCAAGGTCTCCCGGACTTTTGCCGTAAACATCCGCGTGCTCCGGGGATCGCCTTACGGGGCCGTCCTGATTGCCTATCTCCTCTGTCGCATGGCCGATACCATCGAAGACGACCCGGAGATCCCACCCTCCCTGAAGATCGAAAAGCTTCTCCAGTACGCTTCCCTCTTTCCCCCGGCCCGAAATTTCGAGGATCGGTATGAATATTTCCTCGACGGCCTTCCCTTCCGGGACGGGGACGATGAAAGTTTTCTTCTCCACAGCGGCAGGCGGGTCCTGCGGGAGTTCGTGAAACTTCCGGCCGATCTTGTGGAAATCGTCTCCACCCCTGTCCGGGAAATGGCGGAGGGCATGGCCCGGTTCCAGGAGCGGGTCGCAAACGGGGGGGACGCTTTCCTCCGGGATGAGGAAGATCTCCGAAAATACTGCTATTTCGTCGCGGGAACGGTGGGAATCATGCTGACCGGCATTTTTACCCGGAACGCTTCCCGCATCTCACCGGCCGCCCGGCAGATCCTTGAGGACAAAAGTGTTTCTTTCGGTCTGGGGCTCCAGATAACCAATATCGCGCGAGACGTCTTCGGAGACCAGAAAAGAGGCTGGTGCTATATCCCCCGGTCTTTTTTTCCGGAACCGCCGCCCCTTCCCATCAATCTGTCCGCCCCCGGAAACAGGGCCTCCGTCTGCAAAGCCCACCGGCGGCTTGTTCAAATGGCCGTGGAATGTCTCGACGATGCCCTGGAATACACCCTGGCGCTCCCGCGAAGCCTTTTCCGCTTCAGGTTGTTCTGCCTCTGGCCCCTCTTCATGGCCATTGAATCTCTCGGCAGGATCGGCGGGAATGGGGACTTTTTCTCGGGAAAACCCGTCAAGATCACCCGGGGCGACGTCAAGCGGATCGTGCGGAGTACGAGTCTTGCCGTATTTTCGAACCGCATTCTCCGATCCATGTATGCGAATGCCCGAAAACGGGCCTGTCCTTCCCTTGCTTCATGATCCTCCTCATTCATCCCCCCGTTTCCCGCCCTTCCGAACCCCCGCCCGGGCTGGCCCGGCTGTCCGGCGCCCTCGCGTTTCACCAGGTCCCCTGCAGCATCCTGGACGCCAACGTCGAGGGCATGCTTTTTCTTCTTTCCGCAACCCTCGGGAACAGAAGGGACGCCCGAACCATCCGGGCGGTCCGCCATGTCTCTCAAAACCTCCTCACCCTTCGAAACTGGAAAGGCTACGCCATCGGGGACCGGTACCGTAAAGCCGTCCATGAATTGAATCACCTTCTCCAGGCATCATTCGACCCTTCCTCCCGGCGGATTCAGTTGAGCAATTACATTGATCGCCTTTTTTCACCCCTGCGATCGGAAGACCTCCTCCGCATGGCCGAGTCGCCGGAAGAAAACCCCTTTTTCCCCTATTTCCGGGCCCGGCTCCCGGCCCTTCTGGACCGGGACAGACCCGTCCTCATCGGGTTTTCCCTGAACTACCTGAACCAGGCCCTCACGACCTTCGCCATGTTAGGATTTCTCAGAAAGGAGGCTCCGGGGATTCCCCTCGTCCTCGGGGGCAGCCTGGTCACCTCCTGGGCCTCCCGGCCGGACTGGAAGAACCCGTTCTCCGGGCTGGTGGACCATCTTGTCCCGGGCCCCGGGGAGGAACCCCTTCTCGCCCTCGCTGGAAAACCGCAAACGGGAAACACGGCCCGCCTTCCCTCCCTGGAGGGATTCCCCCGGGAAACCTATCTGGCGCCGGGCCTGATTCTTCCTTATGATGCCTCTTCCGGATGCTACTGGAGCCGATGCGCATTCTGCCCGGAACGGGCGGAGGGAAACCTCTACCGTCCCGTCCCGGCGAGCCGGGTCCTGGAAGATCTGGAGGCCCTTTCCCGGAAATACGATCCGGCCCTCATCCATTTTGTCGACAATGCCCTCAGTCCTTCCCTCCTCAGGATCATCGCCACGACAAAGCTTCCCAGGCCCTGGTACGGGTTCACCCGGATCACGGAAGACCTGGCCGATGAAGACTTGGTCCGCGGCCTCCGGGCCTCGGGATGCGTCATGCTCAAATTAGGGATCGAATCGGGAAGCCAGGAGGTACTGGACAGGCTCTGCAAGGGGATCGATCTCGGGACGGCCTCGCGGGTCCTGAAAAGACTCCACGGCGGGGGGATCGTCCCCTATGTGTATTTCCTTTTCGGAACTCCTGCGGAAACGGAGGAAACGGCCCGGCAGACCCTCGATTTCATCATCCGGCACGGGGAAACCATGGGATTCATGAACCTGGCCCTTTTCAATCTCCCCGCCTTCGGACCCGAGTCGGCAGCCCTGAAAACCAGTGATTTCTACGAGGGCGATCTCGCCCTTTACCAGGCCTTCGAACATCCCCGGGGATGGCACCGGAGCCTCGTCCGGAATTTTCTCGACCGGACCGTGAAGCGCCACCCCGTCGTGGCGGCCGTCCTCCGGCGGGAGCCGCCGTCTTTCGGCTCCAGCCATGCCCCTCTTTTCGCCATGGCCCGGAACCGGGAAGGGGGGGGTAATCCTTAGAGATCGAAGTCCGCTGCCACGATCTTTTCGCAGAGGGCTCTTACCTTGTTCAGAACCACGACATGATCCGGATGGGCCTGGTATCTCCTCAGGGCGTCCCCATCCTGAAAAGCCGAGACGAGGGCGAAATCATAGGCCCGTTCCGGCCGTCTGTCCCGGCCGAACTCGTACTGCCGGATTTCGGGGATCACCGGGGGCAGGGAAGCCAGTCCCTTCTCCATTTCGCGAACATCTTCTTCCGACGCCCCCTTCCTGAACTTCATGAGGACAATGTGTTTCAGCATGATCCATCTCCTCGCATTTTTCACGCCCCGTCCTCTGATAACGGGCAATTCCGTCAGACGGGCAATTGAAACAATGAAAGGCCCTGCGAGGAATCACCGGCAAGCAGGGCCTTTTCACGGCTGATCCCGCGGGGATCAGTCTTTCAGGTTTTCCACATTCCTCTTGAACGGCCTGGACGCTGCTTCGTCCCGCTCCGTCAAGGCCAGTTCGGCGGCGATCTCGGCGGCATCCGTGATGAGTTCCCGGCAGAAGAGGGCATGATCCCGGCAGAGCCAGGACTCCTGCCACTGGGATGTGAGTTCCCGGCAGAGCGTTTTCCCGTATTTGTCCGTCATCCGGTTGGGAATCTGGTTGAACAGCCGGTACAGGCCCGGCTTTCCGTAGAGCTGATTCGCCGCCTTCTTGATGGCCTCTTTGCCTTCTCCTTCGGGCAGTCGAGACCTTCCATGCACGGCGCTTACGGCGATAACGGCCCCGGTAATGGCTCCGCAAGTGTCGCCGAAAAGACCGACGCCGCCCCCGAATCCCGTGGCCACTTTCTTTGCTTCCGGCGGAAGCCCCGTTTCAACGAAGCTGAGAACGGCTTCCATGACACACTCGGCGCAATTGTATCCGAGGGTGAAATTTTTCCGGGCTCTCTGCTTGATCGCATCGATCTTTTCCTTTTTTGCTTCTGCATCTACAGCGGCCATTCCAGTCCCTCCTTTTCCATAATTTCTTTTTTAGCGATCCCTTTCATATCACCCATTAAACAATGCATCCATTAAAAGTCTCAAAATACGACGTTCTCAAACGGCTTTTCAAATAATCCTGACGGCAAGGCACCGAAATCCCGGGGATTTGCGGCACAGACGGGCCTCACGCCAGAGTGACGGGAGCGAAAGGGGCAGGCGGCCTGCCTGTAAAAATCCGGGATCATCGTCAATAAATCAGAATGAGCCCGATCCATGAGACCCTGTCACGAATGGGAAAAGTTACTGAAATCCCAGCCCTTTCAGCCGTTTCGATGACATCGATCCCCATGGATTCCATGGAAGGGCGGGCCCGGAAAGGAAACCGGCAGGCCTCACGGGTCACGGCCGCGCAGGTTTCGCACAGGCGACAGCATCCGCCGATGAATCCCGTCGCAAACCGGTATCCCATCGAAAAAGCTTCTTTCTCTCCAAGATTAATCAATTCATGGAGGGAGGCGGCGGAACGAAAGGGATCCGTGTTTTTCTCATCCAGAGTGTCGCTCACCCTGACCAGAATGCCTTTTTCGTAACGACTCAGGGCGTTTCGGAACTCGGAAAGGGCGGGAACATGGGGCGGGCAGCTGTAGTTCCTTCCGTAACTGTCACAAAGAGGCACCTGGCACTTCAACCGGACCCGTTCATCAACGGGAATATCCGCGGGAGAAACAAGCACCGCCTGATCCGCCCCATTTTTTCTCAGAAATTGCGTGATCTTCTCGAGATCCGTCTCCACCGCTCCCGATGGATTGCCCGCGGAGAAAGGCATCTTTGACGGCCGCTTCACAGCCCCCTCCCGTGAAATCTCGATTTCGCAGGATCAAAGCGGTCAGAATTCAATCCCTTCCCGTTCCTTGATCCCTTTTGCATAATGGTGCTTTATTTCCTTGATCTCGCTCACCATGTCGGCCAGTTCGATGATCTCCCGGGGAGCGTAGCGTCCGGTGAGAAGGAGGTCCAGCTCGGGAGGTTTCTCCCGGATGAGATCGACCACTCCCGACAGGGGAATGAGACCGAAATCGAGCGCTACATTGACTTCGTCGAGTATGATCATCTGATATTTCCCTGAATGAAGCGCCTCCCGGGCCAGGTCGAGTCCCCTTTCGGCCAGTTCCACATCGACCGGCGCGGGCTTTCCCCGCATGACGAAACTGTCCAGGCCGGAACGAATGATCGTCAGGGCCGGAAGATATTTTTCCGCCGCCAGCACTTCCCCATACTTTTTCCCCTTCATGAACTGAACCATGAACACCTTCATGCCGTGTCCCAGGGCACGAAGGGCCTGGCCAAGGGCCCCCGTGGTTTTTCCCTTCCCGTCTCCCGTGAGGACCATGACCAGGCCCTTCCTGTATTTTGCAAGAACGTCGTCCATGAATGTTTCCTTATGATCTTCTTCTGATCAGCCTGCCCGATCGGCTTGCGCCTCCCGCGAAAAACCCGGGGACCGACGATGGACGGATCAACCCGGGCTTCTCGAATTATTTTTTTAAATAATTACATATCTCACGATTACGAAAATTCCTTAAGATAACGACCGGCAATGTCCTCCGCGCAGGAGTATGGATCGGTTTCCTTTTTCAGGCAGCGGTCGGCCATGCGTTCCAGTTCCCCATTAGCCACCAGACGGTTTAAAATAGGCTCCAGGATACAAGCGCGGAGGGCTTCGTTCAGTTCATGCAGGGTTTTCCTGCGGAGGCGGCTCCCCAGAAGCCCCTTCTCCAGAAGATGGGCATAGTGCCGCTGAATGGTATCCGACACCTGGCCCACCTGTTCCTTGAAGGCGTCCGGGTGAAAAATACTCTCCACCCGGATGATGGGCGGCCGCCAGTCATTCTTGGAAAGTCCCGCCATGTCGAGCATCATCATCAGGTCTTTGTAAAGCTTCCCCGTCCCTTCCCGGTCGGCCTTGTTGATGATGAAGATGTCCGCGATCTCCATGATGCCCGCCTTGATGGCCTGTATCTCGTCACCCATGCCGGGAATGAGAACGACGATGACCGTGTGGGCGTGGTTGATAATTTCCACTTCCTGCTGTCCCGTACCCACGGTCTCAACGATCACGACATCCTTACCCATGACGTCGAGAACGTGAATGGCATCCCCCACGGCCTTGGACAGGCCTCCGAGGGCCCCCCGGGTGGCCAGGCTCCGGACGAACACTCCGGGGTCCTCGGTATGCCGCTGGAGGCGGATCCGGTCCCCGAGAATGGCTCCCCCGGTAAAGGGGCTCGTGGGATCCACAAGAAGGACGCCCACCGTTTTTCCCTTTTCCCTGTTGGCAGCGATGATCGAATCGATGAGCGTGCTCTTTCCCGCACCGGGAGAACCGGTGACACCGATGACATGGGCCTTCCCCGTATAAGGAAAAATATGCTTGATCGTTGTTTTGGCCTCGGGAACATTATCCTCCAGGTTCCGGATGACCCGCGTTGCCGTTCGAACGTCCCCTTCTCTGATTTTTTTTACTTTTTCCATCTCCCGCCTATCCTTAATGAAGCGGGAGGCGCAGTCGTTGAAACGCCTTGCCTCCCGCCCGTTCGTTACCTTATATTATCTCGGTTTTACATTCTCTCTGATCCAGTCCAGGATCGTATCGAGGGTCGTTCCGGGGACAAAGATGGCCTTCAGCCCCGCATCGTACAGAAGCTTGAAATCCTGGTCGGGAATAATCCCGCCGCAGATGACGGTGATATCGTCCGCCCCCTGTTCCTTCAGGAGTTCCACCACCCTCGGGAAGAGATACTTGTGAGCGCCGGAAAGACAGCTCAGCCCCACCAGATCCACGTCTTCCTGAATCGCCGACGTGGCGATCTGCTCCGGCGTCTGATGACAACCCGTGTAAATCACCTCAAAGCCCGCGTCCCGAAAACACCGGGAGAGGACCCTCGCTCCCCGGTCATGCCCGTCCAGACCGGGCTTTGCAACCATCACTCGAAGTTTCTTGTCTGCCATGCTATTTCCCTCCCCTTTCCGTTTCCTTAGTAGAGTCCCGGATCCCTGTATTCGCCGTAGACTTCGCGGTAGACATCGCAGATTTCCTGAACGCTGGCCAGGTTCTTCACCGCCTCGATGCAGTAGGGCATGACATTCTCGCCCTTCTTGCAGGCCACCTTCAGATCGTCCAGGCTCCTCTTCACGGCCTTGCCGTCCCTTTTGCGGCGGACGGCGCTCAGTCTCTCGATCTGCTCCGTTTCCACGTTGTCGTCGATTTCCAGGAAGGGAATTTCACCTTTATCCTCGGTAACATACTTGTTGACGCCGATCATGATCTTCTCGCACGAGTCGATCTGCTGCTGGAATTTGTAAGCCGCATCGGAAATTTCAAGCTGGGGGAAGCCTTTTTCAATGGCCGCCACCATGCCGCCCATCTCGTCGATCTTGTAGATGTATTCCCAGGCCTTCTCTTCCATCTCGTTGGTGAGGGCTTCCACAAAGTAGGAACCCGCCAGCGGATCGACCGTGCTGGCCGCGCCGGTTTCCTCGGCGATGAGCTGCTGGGTCCGGAGGGCGATCTGAACGGCGTGATCGGAGGGCAGGCACCACACTTCATCGAGAGAGTTCGTGTGGAGCGACTGGGTCCCGCCGAGGACCGCCGCCAGGGCTTCCGTAGCGGTGCGGACAACGTTGTTGTAAGGCTGCTGGGCCGTGAGAGAGCAGCCCGCCGTCTGGGTATGGAAGCGCATCCACCAGGACCGTTGATCCTTGGCCCCGAAACGGTCCCGCATGAGTTTCGCCCACAGTCTCCGGGCCGCCCGGAGCTTGGCGATTTCCTCGAAGAAGTCGATATGGGAATTGAAGAAGAAGGACAGCCGGGGGGCGAATTCGTCCACCGCGAGCCCCTTGCGCCGGATCACGTCATCCACGTACTCCACGCCGTCCCGGATGGTGAAGGCCAGCTCCTGGACCGCTGTCGACCCCGCCTCCCGGATGTGGTAGCCGCTGATGCTGATGGTATTCCACCGGGGAACATGCTTGGTCCCGAATTCCACGGTGTCGCTGATCAGCTTCACCGAGGGTTCGGGGGGGCACATGAGGGTCTTCTGGGCGATGAATTCCTTGAGCATGTCGTTCTGGATGGTGCCGCCGATCTTGGAGAGAGGAATCCCCTTGATCTGAGCGGCGGCGCAGTACATGGCCCACAGGGCCGTCGCCGGGGGATTGATGGTCATGGACGTGGTGATCTGGTCCATGGGAATCCCGTCCACGAGGACCAGGAAATCCTCCAGGGTGTCGATGGCCACCCCGCACTTGCCGCACTCTCCCCGGGCCTTCGGCGAATCCGTATCGTACCCCATGAGGGTGGGAAAATCGAAAGCGGTGCTCAGGCCGGTCTGGCCTTGCTTCAGGAGAAGGTGCCACCGCTCGTTCGTGTCCTTGGCGCTCCCCATTCCGGAGAACATGCGGAAGGTCCAGTATTTGCCCCGATACCCCGTCACCTGATTTCCCCGGATGTAGGGGAACTGACCGGGATAGGCGATATCCTTGGTGAAATCCATGTCCTTGATGTCTTCCGGTCCGTAGAGACGCTTGATCTCCAGGTCGGAAACGGTGGACCATCGCTCCTTCTGATCCGGCCATTTGGCGACGGTCTTCCGGACCTCATCTTCCCATTTTCTTCTCATTTCGCTGGATTTTTCCAGCAGTTCCTTTGCAAAGTACACGTTTCTCCCTCCTTTCAAACCCTTACCGCTATATTATTTTACTGGCTGCCGTCCCCTACAACTTTACCCCAGGAGACGATGCCAATTCCTGGGCAGCCGGGGCTCTTCGATCACCCCGTAACGGGACATGAACAGGGGGGTTGTGGCGCTGTTTTCGCTGAAAGGGTGTGTCGCTTGCCGACCGGCGGGCAAAATAGGAGAAACGTGTTCGAGGACTTAAGCTCCTGCCGAGATATCTCATAAAGCAGAGATACAGCAAGCTGCCGCGCGCCTAAAGAGTGTCAAACCTGCCCCGATGTACCGTTATAATGGAACCCGTATTTTGTCAAGAGAAAATCAGGGCGGCCCGGGTCCCGGAAAAGGCGCCCCGTCGCCCATGACCGGGATGGGGAAGAAGGGCCGCGGAGGAAAGGGATTTTCAGACTTTCCCGATTTCATCGGGGAGAAGCCGGTGAGATATCCAGGAGAGCTTTTTTATGGTAAAAGAAGAGTATTCCGGCGGGAGATGGATAATGTGCGGTCGTTTTGTCCTCATCAGCAACCTTTCCGAAGTCACCGATGTCTTTCCCGTGGAGGAGATCTCCCGGCCCCTTCACCGGAGCTTCAACATCTCCCCCGGCACGGCCGTTTCGGCCCTGGTCCGGGATGAGAAGGGAAAACTCGTCCAGTTCCGGTGGGGACATGTTCCTCCCTGGGCCCGGGAAGGAAAGCCCCGACGGGAAATGATCAACGCCCGGGCGGAGACGGTGGCCTCCAAACCCGCCTTCCGGGAATCCTTCCTGAAAAGGCGGTGTCTCGTCCTCTCCAACGGCTATTACGAATGGAAGAAGGATGGGAAGGGAAAGATACCGTATTTCATTCATCTGGACGGCAACCGTCTTTTCGCCTTTGCCGGCATATACGACCGGACGGACGGGAACGCCCTTCCCGGCGTCGCCCTCCTGACCACCGAACCGGCGCCGTCCATCCGCTCCATTCACGAACGGATGCCCGTCATCCTGACCGGCGGGACCGCCGATCAATGGATCGGCCCTCTGGAAGGCGGCGGAAAGAACCTTCTTCCCCTGCTGAAGCCCTATGCCGGAGGAGATCTTTCCGCCTATGCCGTTTCAACCTGCGTGAACGCCCCCTCCCACGATTCACCGGCATGCATCGCCCCCCGGCCGGGGGGATGACCTTCCCGGATGCCGTTGCGGCGCCACGAACCGTTTGACTTTTCCTTTCGATTACACTAAGTAACAGGGATCAATTCCCGCAGGGTGGTCCCCCGTCTTATGGAAATTCAGGAGATCCTCCGGTCCTATGAAACGGATCTTAAGAAAGTTGAAAAAATCCTCGATGAAAACGAGCGCTCCTATGTCGATCTCATCCCCGACATCAGCAGTTATATCATCCAAAGCGGCGGAAAGAGGCTGAGACCCCTTCTTGTAATGATCGCCTCGGACCTTTGCGGATATCACGGCGACAGGCGGTATTCCGTCGCCGCCGCCATCGAGTACATCCACACGGCCTCCCTCCTTCACGACGACGTCATCGATCACGCCGACACGCGGCGGGGGAAACGGTCGGCCAACCGGGTATGGGGAAATTCAGCCAGCGTTCTCGTGGGGGATTATCTCTATTCGAAATCCTTCAAAATGATCATCGACGATGGGGACCCTCTCATCCAGGAGCTTCTCTCCACGACCACCGTACTCATGGTGGAAGGAGAAACGGCCCAGCTCATCAGCGCGGGAAACACCTCCATCACGGAAGAGGCCTACCTTTCCATCATCGAAAAGAAAACGGCCCTCCTCATTTCCGCCGCCTGCGCCGCCGGCGCCGTGCTCGCCGGCCTGCCGGCCAAAGGAGTGAGAGCCCTCGGAGATTTCGGTCTGAGCCTCGGGAAAGCTTTTCAGGTGACCGACGACATTCTCGATTACATGGCCGACGAGAGGGATTTCGGAAAGGCCATGGGCATGGACCTGAAAGAGGGCAAGATCACCCTCCCGCTCATCCGGGCGCTCGCCGTATGCACCGGGGGGGAGCGCACCCGGATCAAAAATCTGCTCGAAACAAAGGAACCCGCGGAAAATGAAATGAAGGAGGTCACGTCCCTCATCGGGAAGTACGGGGGGATCGGCTATGCTCTCGAAAAAGCGGGTAAAACTCTTCTCGAAGGGAAAAACCACCTCGACGGATTTCCCGACGGCCCCCCGAAGAAGGCCCTTCTGACCCTGGCGGACTATATCCTGAAGCGAAAAATGTAACGGCGGCGTACCGCCAAGCACGCCCCGTTCCTCGTGACTCGGGGGCCCTGCCTCTGGAACTTTTTACAAAACCGTCTGAAAAAAACCATTTATCAGAGTATTTACGGTCTCGTGAGGATATCGATTCAGACGACTTCCGGGACAAACTCCCAGGCTCCGGCCACGGCTTGATCTTCATCCTGCCGGCGGATCATTCGGAGGGTCCGCGGCAGGAAACGCAGCATATCCCCGGCCACGAGGCCATCCTCTCCCAAGGCTCGTGCCGCCAGATCCCCCGCCAGTCCGTGGATCAGAACGCCCATCCGGACGGCCCCGCAAAGGTCAAGACCGAGGCCCGCCATGGCGGCGATGCAGCCCGTCAGGACGTCCCCCGCCCCGGCGGTGGCCATCCCCGAATTCCCCGTGAGATTGATCCACGCCCGCCCGTCGGGGTCTGAAACGAGGGAATGGGCCCCTTTCAGAACGATGAAGGCCCTGAGATTCCTGCTTGTCTCCCGGAGGATCTCCAGGCGGTCCCGCTCCAGTTCCGGGACGGACCGGCCCGTCAGCCGGGCCATCTCCCCCATGTGGGGCGTGAGGATGGTGGGGGCCTTCCGGGCCGCCAGGATGTCGGGATGGGCCGACAGGGCCGTCAGGCCGTCCCCGTCGACGAGAAGCGGCCGATCCAGTTCACCGGCCAGATCCAGGGCCAGCTGCGACGTCTCGGCGTTCAGGGAAAGACCGGGACCGAGAACGACAAAATCCGTCCGGGCGGCCGTTTCGAGAAGGGGCCCCCGGCTTTCCAGGGCAAGGCTGCCCGACGCCGTTTCGCGCTGGGGGTGAAAGACGATCTCCCTTCCTTTCGCGGCTACGACGGGAATGACGGACCGGGGAGCGGCAAGCCGGGCATATCCGCCTCCCGCCCGGAGAAAAGCCATGGCGGAAAGGTAGGGGGCCCCGTAATAGCCGGAGGCCCCGGCCACGAAGAGGGCTTCACCGAAATCCCCCTTGTGCCCCTCTTTTTTCCTCGGGGGAAGACAAACGGGCCCGTTGATTGCCACGGGAATTCTCTCATCCCGGTACAGCGGGGGGGGGAAGGAAATATGGGAAACGTAAAGCCTGCCGCAGGCCTCCGCTCCCGGGTAGAGAAGATTCCCTCTCTTGGGAAGGCCGAAAGTCACCGTATGGTGAGCCTTTACGGCGGCCCCCAGGATTTCCCCCTTGTCCCCGCTCACCCCGGAGGGAATGTCCACGCTGGTGACCGGTTTGCCCGACCGGTTCATTTCTTCGATGACCTCCCGGTGGATTCCCGTCACCTCCCGGGTCAGCCCGGTTCCAAAAAGGGCATCGACGATCCGGCGGGAAGAGGCGAACTCCGCCGCCAGTCCCCGGGTCGATTCCAGCCTTTCCAGCCGCAGGGGCAGCCGGAGGAGAATGTCGTAATTCATCCGGGCCGCCCCGGACAGTTTTTCCGGGTCCCCGGGAAAAAACACGGTGACCTCGGCACCCCGGGAAAGAAGAAGCCGGGCGACGGCAAAACCATCCCCGCCGTTGTTCCCCATGCCGCACACAATGACGATCCGTTCCCCCGCCACGGGACCGCCCTTTTCCATCACGCCGACGACCGCCAGGGCGGCGTTTTCCATGAGCAGGCTCTCAGGAATGCCGAAACGCTCCGACGCTTCCCGGTCCAGCCTTCGCATTTCTTCTACCGCGGCAACCTTCACGGGGCCCTCCCCTCACCCGTCCCGGGCGGCTGCGGGACAGGAACGGCGGCGCTGTCGCGGAATTCAGGGGAAAGGTCGTCCAGCCTGGCGAAGGCCCGTTCGATCAGGGAGTCGCCGTCATGAATCCCCGCCTCTTCCGTGGACGCCACGCCGATCCGCAGGACGATCGGAAGGGGTGGACCGCCGCCCTCCAGGGGGCGGCTTGCCATGCCGGCGGACACGCGGCGTGCCAGTTCCCGAGCCTGGGAAGCCTCCCGGTAAGGCAGACAGAGAACATACCCGTTCTCACGGGACCGGAAGAGGCTGTCCTCCCCCCCCCTGGACTCGCCGATCACCCCGGCCAGGAGGACGGCACAGGCATCCGATTTTTCCCGGCCCTGGGTTTCCTTCACATTGTCATAATCTTCATGACAGAAGGCGACCACCGAAAGGGGAAAACCCCGGGACCGGGAGGAAACGACCTGTCTGTCCAGAAATTCCTTCATTTCCAAACCGTTCGGAAGTCCCGTCAGATCGTCCCGGGTGACTCGTTTCCGCAGGTTCTCCTGGGTGAGAACATTGGACAGGGAAATGGAAACGATGAGAGACAGCTGGGAAAGAAAAAACGTATCCATGTCGGGCTGGAACCGGGATTCGGAATAATCTCCTAAATTGAGGCTCCCGATCGTCTCGTCCCGGAAAAAAAGGGGGCACACGGCCATGGATTTGACCATGCATTTCCGCTGGTGGGGCAGGAGCCTGTAATAGGATTTCAGGTTCTCGTTCACCAGCTTCGGCAGGCCCTTCTGATCCACCAGGGATGAAAAGGACTTCCGGGAAAGGACATTCAGACGTTCCTTGAGGAGATGGGAAGCTTTAAGGGTTTCCCAGGGGAAATGGGCCGTTTCCTCTTCGATCAGGGAAATCCAGACATGGGGAATGGAAAATTTTTCTTCCACCAGGGTGAGGAGCCGCTCGAAAAGGTCCCGAAAAGTGGCCACCGTGAGGATTTCCATCTCCATCTCGAAAAATTTTCTGAGGATTTCCTCATTCGTCCGGACGTGGTGAAAGATCTCCTCCAGTCGGTACAGGGTCGTCATCCCTTCGTCCCCCCCTCATTTTTTCTTATTCCCATGACGAAACCGCAAATCGCCTTGAAGCGCCGTTCATGAGCCAAAGGTCCAGAGCGTCCCCTCCGGCGTATCCTGGAGACGGACCCCCAGGCCCTCCAGTTCTTTCCGAATCCGGTCCGACTCGGTCCATTGTCCCGCCGCCCGGGCCGCCTCCCTTTTTCTCAGGAGTCCCGCCGCCTCCTCCGGGAGCCGTTTCGGTTCGAAATCCATGACGGCGATAACGGAATCGGCCATTTTCAGTTCCCGGAGCACCGCTTCCCGCTCCCGGTCGCTGAGCAGGTCTTTCGAAAGGGGGACGTTCACCTTCCTGACGAACTCGAAAAGAGCGGCCAGGGCACCCGATATGTTGAAATCGTCATCCATGGCATCGACGAACCCGTGGTGGACGTCATAGACGAACTGGTCCACATCGGGGCATCCTTCACCCGGCCTGGCGCGGAACAGACGCTGAAGAAACCCGTTCAGCCGGCGGACGGTGTTTCGGGCCGTATCCAGGGCGCCGTAAGAAAAATTGAGGGGTTTCCGGTAATGGGACCCGAGGAGAAAATAACGGATGTCCCGCCCCTCGTAACCTTTCCCTGCCAGGTCCTCGAGGGTGCAGACGTTTTCGAGCGACCGGGACATCTTTTTCCCCTCGAGCATGACCAGTTCCGTGTTGATCCAGTAATTGGCCATGGGCCCTCCGGTGGCGGCCTTCCCGATGGCCAGAACGTTTTCACAGTGAGGAAAGAGGATGTCCGTTCCGCTGGCATGAATGTCGAATCTTTCCCCCAGATGTTCCAGGGCCATGGCGGCGCATTCGAGATGCCATCCCGGACGGACGTTCCCCCATCGGGTCTTGTAGTAGATGCCTCGCTTCAGTTCCGCCAGGTTGGACCGTTTCAGAAGGGTGAAATCCACGGGGCTGTCTTTCTCGTAGTCATCTCCCTCCACGGTTTTTTTCCTCAGCATCTGCTTCAGGTCGATATTGGAGAGAATCCCGTAATCATCCAGCTTGGAGATGTCGAAATAAACGGATCGAAGTTTCTCGTAGGCGTATCCCTTCTCGACAAGTTTCTCCGCGAGACGGATCATGGCGTCCACATGCTCGCTTGCCCGGGGATACCGTGTTTCGATCCGCATATTGAGTTTTTGCAGGTCTTCCCGGAACCGGCCGACATAGTGCTCCGTCAAACCCTTCAAATCGGCGTTTTCCCGATCCGCCCGCCGAATGGATTTGTCCGCCAGATCGATGATGTTGGAGGCCACGGTGACCTGAAATCCCTTGAGTTCGAGATAGCGGGCCACCAGGTCCGCCACAACGAACCGGCGGTAGGTTCCCAGGTGGGGGGTGTCATGGACCGTCGGGCCGCAGGCGTGGATCAGCACCCGGTCGGGACGGACGGGCCGGAAAAAATCTTTTTTCCGGGTCAGGGTATTGAATATTTTCAAAGTGGTTTCGCCCCGATCGGCAAAGAGCTCGGTACTCAGGTACCTCTCCCCCGAGTCGGGAAAAATGACGACGATGAGGCCTTCTTCCAGTTCCTTTGCCTTCTCGAGGGCCACATGCATGGCGGCACCGGAACTCATGCCCGCCAGGATGCCCTCCTCCCGGACAAGCCGCCGGGCCATGGCGAAGGCGTCCTCATCGTGGATGTTCACGATCTCATCAAGCCGTGACCGGTCGAAGATGCCGGGCTGGTAGGATTCCTTCATGTTTTTGAGGCCCTGGATCTTATGGCGCAGGTAAGGCTCCACGCCCACGACCCGGATGTCCTTCCCGTATTCCTTCAGTCTCCGGGAAAGCCCCATGGCCGTCCCCGAGGTTCCCAGGGTGGCGATCACCATGGTCACCCGCCCTTCCGTCTGCCGCCAGATCTCCTCCGCCGTTCCATGACAGTGGGCGTTGATGTTGTCCTCATTGTTGAACTGATCCGGGATGAAATACGTTTCCGGATGTTTCCGGTACAGGGTGTAGGCATATTCGATGGCCCCGTCCGTTCCGAGGGCGGCCGGCGTGAAATGAAGTTCCGCCCCCATGGCCTTGAGGATTTTTTTCCGCTCCTCGCTCACCCCTTCCGACATGGCTAAAATAAGCCGGTATCCCTTGACCGTCGCCACAAGGGCAAGACCGATGCCCGTATTTCCGCTCGTCGCCTCGAGGATTGTTTTGTCTTTCGTCAGTTCCCCCCGCTTTTCCGCCTGCTCGATCATGTACAGGGCCGTCCGGTCCTTGATGGAGCCGCCGGGGTTGTGACATTCGAGCTTGGCGAAGATCCGGACCTTCCGGCCGGGGCAAAGCCTCCTGATTTCCACAAGGGGCGTTTTCCCCACCATGTCGAGAATATTTTCGTAAACGCCGTTCATCCAACCTCACCGATAAAAAGGGGGCCTGTTCAGGTCCCCCGATGAATTTTCCCTAAACGTCAGCTGTCGAACTTGAGGACCGGCACCTTGAGGAACTGGACCCCTTCCTCTCTCAAGGTCTCTTCTTCCTCTTTCGACGTGATCCCCCGGATATTGCGGCGGTCTTCCTCCCCCCGGTGGATCCTGAGGGCTTCACGGGCGAAGCGGTCTCCCACGTCGTCGAAATTGTGTTCCAGGAATTCATGAAGCATATTCAACGCCATACGGGGGCTGATTTCCCGAGGGGGCGTCTTCCGTTCCCCATCCGAACGGGAACGGTTGATGACGGATACGGAAGAGGGGAGACGCTCGACATCGGACCCGCCGCACACGGGACAGGTGATCAGCTGTTCTTTCAGCTGTCCTTCAAAAGCGGCGCTGTCCTTGAACCACGCCTCAAAACGATGATGTCTCCGGCACTGAAGATCAAAAATGATCACGGAACAGAATCCCTTCATTTTCCTGAAATCAAATGGTAACATTATGATACTTTTACCATGTTCTTTCAAGGATCACAACGGCTTCTTCCCCGGCCGTCCATGGACGGCGCCATAGAAGAACCGGCGATGTTTCTTCCCGGACCTCCGTTCCGCCTCTCTCCGCGCCGGTCCGTCTAAAAAAAACGGTGGACTTTTACCCATTAATTATATAATTAGAGGTCCTGTCGGGATGTGGCCCAGTCTGGTAGGGCACTGCGTTCGGGACGCAGGGGTCGCGCGTTCGAATCGCGCCATCCCGACCATTTTTTTATTACCCTCCGACGGCCCCGGCCATGCGGAAAATAGGAAGATACAGGGCCACGATCATCCCCCCCACGACACCCCCGAGGAAGACCATCATCACCGGTTCCAGGAGCGAGGTCATGGCATCCACGGCGGCATCCACTTCCTGGTCGTAAAAATCGGCGATCTTGCTGAGCATGGCATCGAGGGCCCCCGTACTCTCCCCTACGCCGATCATCTGCACGACCATGGAGGGAAAGATCTTCGCTTTCGCAAGGGGTTCGGCGATGGTTTTTCCCTCGGTGATGCTTTTCCGCGTTTCCATCAGGGCATTCTCCACGATCCGGTTCCCGGCGGTCTTGCTGACGATTTCAAGACCCTCCAGGATGGGGACACCGCTGGAGAGGAGGGTTGAAAGGGTCCTGGAAAATTTGGCCACCGCCACTTTCTTGAAAAGTATCCCGAAAATCGGGAGCTTCAGGAGCATTTTATCCACATAATATCTTCCCCGATCCGTCCTGTAATAACGCTGGAAGGCCACGACGGAGAAAATGAGGATCATGAAGATGTAAAGGATGTTCCCCTGGACGAAATTGCTGGCATCCACCAGAAACTGGGTGGGACCGGGCAGGGCGGAACCCATGCCTCGAAAAAGCTCGTCGAACACGGGCACCACCTTGTAAAGCAGAAGAGTGACCACGGCAAAGGAAATGACCAGGACGGAAGCGGGATAGACCATGGCGCCCTTCACCTTGCTCTTCAGCTTCATGGCCTTCTCCAGGTAACTGGACAACCGGTTCAGGATCACGTCGAGGATACCGCCCGCTTCGCCGGCGGCGACGAGATTCACGAAAAGTTCATCAAAAACGACAGGGTGTTTTTTCAGGCTGTCCGTCAGGGAAAGTCCCTGCTCGATGTCCGTTTTCACGGCAGAAATGATCCGTGCAAAGGTACGGTTCTGTTCTTCCGAAGCGAGGAGATCCAGGCAATGGATGATGGGCAGTCCGGCATTGATCATGGTGGCAAACTGGCGGGCAAAGACCACCACGTCCTTTTCCTTGACCTTCTGGCGTAAAAAGGGCAGGTATTCCAGGAGATCCTTCGGTTTCTTCCTGATCTTGAGGTTGGAAATTCCCTGCCTTCGGAGCAGAACCCGGAGGGTCGATTCGTCCGCCGACTCCATCTCACCCTTCTGGATCTCTCCCCGCCGCGTCGTTCCTTCCCAGAGATAAACCGCCATAGGGCCGCCCCCTTGTTTTCAAGTTTGACGATTTCGCAAAAATTTTCTTATTTGCGATTTTTTTGACGTACCGCCAAGCACCGCTCTTTCCTCGGGATTCGGGCGCCTGGCCTCTGAATCTTCTCACGACGCCGCCGGAAAATGAGCATTCTTCGATTTTTTACGAAGCCTCCGTCATTTACGGCCCGGCCGGCGGGAAGCCTGTTCCGTCCGGCTTCTGAAAACTTCGTAAAGGAGGATTCCCGCCGCGACGGAGACGTTCAGGGAATCGAAGCTTCCCGACATGGGAAGGGCCACGAGGGAATCGCATTTTTTCCGCACCAGGGGCCGCATGCCCTTTCCTTCACTTCCCAGAACGATTCCGACAGGGCCGCCGAAATCGATTCCCCTGGGATCGCCGCCCTCCTTCGGATCGGTTCCGTAAATCCAGAAACCCTTTTCCTTCATGTCATCCAGGGTCCTGGCCAGATTCACCACCGTTGCGACGGGCACATGAAGAAGGGCTCCCGAGGAAGCCTTCATGACCGTCGGCGTGACCCGTACGGACCGATCCTGGGGGATGAGAATCCCCAGAACCCCGAAACAGACGGCCGTGCGGAGAATGGACCCTAAATTTCCGGGATCGGAGAGTCCGTCCAGAAGAAGGAGGACCCCGCCTTTGTCTCCCGCGGAAAGAACCAGGTTTTTCCCATCGGCATACCGGTAGTCGGAACAGCAGGCGATCACCCCCTGATGGGCGCCCCGGGAGGCCAGCTCGTCCATCTCCCGTCTTTGGCGGTACTCTATGGGAACACCTTTTTCACGGGCTGCTTCGACGACTTCGACCAGTCTGGCATCCTTGCCGTCCCGGGCCAGAAGAATCGTCTTCATATCCCACGTCCCGTCACGAAGGGCTTCCTGCACGGGATTTCTGCCATAAATGATAAACACGGTCCATCTCTCGGTTTTTCAGATAAAAGAGGGCGGAAAGAGGGTCAACGGTTCGGGGTCTTTTTCCCTGCCAGGGCAAGATCGATTTCCTCACCGATCCTCCGGGCCGCCGCGACGGGATCCCCGGCGGAACGAATAGGCCTCCCGATGACGAGGAAATCGGAGCCGGCTTCAATGGCCCCGGCAGGCGTCTCCACCCGCTTCTGGTCATCTCCGGAATCGGATTCCCGGCGGATCCCCGGCGTCACAAGAATAAAATCGGGGCCGCAGACCCGACGGATGGCGGAAACCTCCCGGGCGGAACAGACCACGCCGTCGATACCCGCTTCCCGGGCCATGACGGCGAGCCGGAGAGCCAGACGGTCCGCCGTTTCGGAATATCCCAGGCTCCGGAGGTCCTCGTCTGAAAGGCTGGTGAGAACGGTCACCGCCAGAACGATGGGCGGCGCCGTGCCTTTTTTCTCAGCCGCCGCCCGCACGGCGGAAACGGCCTCCCTCATCATTTCCTTTCCACCGCCGGCGTGAAGATTGAACATGGCGACGCCCCAGCGGACGGCCGCCTCTCCCGCCCGGGCCACGGTGTTGGGGATGTCGTGAAATTTCAGATCGAGGAAAACCTTCCCCCCCCGGGCGGCGATTTCCTGAAGAATCAGGGGACCGAAATGGGTGAACGACTCTTTTCCCACCTTGAAAAGGCCCACATGGCCTTTCAGCCGGTCCACCCACCGGAGGGCGTCCGCGAGATTTTCCCCCGTATCGAGGGCGAAAATGATCCGGTCTTTTCCCGAATTAATCGAGTTCATCCTCGTCACCGACAAACTCCGTATCCATGTCGATGAACCTGTTGTCCTCCGACCGGGTATGCAGATGTTCCGGATGGGCAAACCGGACCTTTCCGGCGGCGATTTCCCGGAGGGCCGTCACGATATCCCGGTTTCCCCGGTCGCTGATGAGCATCTTGGAACCCTTGAGGAGCTGCTTCGTCCTCTGGGAGGTTAAAATAACGAGGGCGAACCGGTTGAATGCCACCCTCAGAGAATCTTCAACGGTAATTCTTGCCATTTGACTGGATACCTCCTGATCATTTCTTCAGGAAAGGGCGCAGCCTCTTTCCCTGCCGCTTCACTCGGATCTTTTCCGCCACGTAGACGGATTTCATGGCGTCGATGGACGTTTTCAGATGCTCATTGAAAATCACGTAATTATACCACACTGATTCCTGAATTTCATCCATGGCCCGCGAAACTCTCAGATTCAATGCCTGCCTGTCTTCCGACCCTCTTCCGGACAGTCTTTCCTCCAGAACCTCGAGGGACGGGGGAAGAATAAAGATGAACACGCCGTCCGGGAAACGGGCCCGAAGGCTCTTGGCCCCCCGGGGATCCACATCGAAGAGAACATCCCGGCCCCGGAGGAGCATCCGGTCCACCTCTTCCCGGGGCGTCCCGTAATAATGGCCGAAATTCTCCGCCCATTCGAGAAAAGCCCCCTGTTCGATCTTCTCCTCGAATTCCCCTCTGGCGATGAACCGGTAATCCCGGCCGTCCACCTCCCCGGGCCTCGGGGAGCGGGTGGTGCTGGACACGGAGAAATAAACATCGGGATAGGCCTTCAGAAACTCACGGCAAATGGACGTCTTGCCGCCTCCGGAAGGGGCGGACACCACCAGGACGACATTCTCGAGGGCGTTTGAAATTTCCATGGGGATTCCTCGACGGAGATTATAATTTATTCCACGTTTTGCACCTGTTCCCGGAGCTTGGCCAGTTCACTCTTGATTTCGATGACGGCCCGGGCGATTTCCACATCTCCGCTTTTCGAACCGATGGTGTTGATCTCCCGGTGCATTTCCTGGAGGAGGAAGTCAAGTTTCCGGCCCGCGGGCTCCCGGGCGCCCAACATTTCAAAAAACTGTTTCCCGTGACTTTCCAGGCGGACCAGTTCCTCCGTCACGTCGCTTTTTTCCACCAGGATGGCGATTTCCTGGGAAATCCTCGGCTCATCGAGGGGCACTTCCCCCATCAGTTCCCGGACACGGTCGGTAAATTTCCGCTGGAATTCCACTTTCACGACGGGAACCCGCCGGCGGATATCGTCGACCCACTTCAGGACATCCTGAATACGTCCCAGGAGATCCTGGCGGAGGGCTTCCCCCTCTTTCCTCCGCATAGCCGTCAGGGCCGCCAGGGCCTTCCCCAGAGTCTCGGTGACAAGGGCCCGTATCTCCTCCGACTCCATGGCGGTTTCCTCGTAGACCAGGGCATCCCTGAAACCGAGGGCCATGCCTAACGTCGGCCGGTCCTGAAAATTGAAAGCCTCACGGACCTTCTCGGCCTCCCGCACATACCCCTCGATCAGGGGGAGATTGGCCCGGAGTATTCCCGCCGCGCCCGTCCCGGTATCCACTTCCAGCTGGAGGCCGATCTCCACCCGGCCCCGGGAAATGACGGCACCTAACTGTTTTCGAATGTCGCTTTCCAGGGAAGCGAGGGCACCGGGAAGACGGATGATGGTTTCCAGGTTCCGGTGATTCAGCGATTTCGCTTCCACGGAGAGTTTTCTTCCATGGGCGGTCGTCTCGGCCCGCCCGAATCCCGTCATGCTTTGGATCATATTCATACTCCTTCCCGGTTCTGCCCCGGGCTCCCGTCTTTCCCCTTCAATTGAAGGAGGTACTTTTTCCGGATGGACCGGAGCATTTCGTGCATTCTCTCTTCCCGATAATCGGGATAGGTCCACTCCAGAGAATGAAAGCCCCCCTCCCGGTAAAGAAGCGTGAGATCGGCATAGATGCCGTCCCTGAGGCAGGGGCGATGGGCATACCCCTTTCCGGTGGCGAGAATCAAGTGAAAAGAGGAGAGGTAACCCGGATCGATGTTTATCCTTCTTTTGCCGTCCCGGGCCGTCCGGGTTTCCAGATCATTCGTCCAGAGTTTGATCTCCGGGAGTCTGTCCGGTGCCAGGAGGGTCTCGAAGGACAGAAACCGTCTTTCCAGTAAAGGTCCCATTTCGCCGGCATAATAATCCGTATACGTGAAAGGAATGAATTCGCTTACGAAATCAGGCTGCCCCGCCCCGAGGGACAGTTCCCCGATCACCGTATTCACCAGCGCCCTGTCCCCGGACAGGAGACTCACGACGAGTTTGACCGGATCGGGGGATTTGACGCGGCTCACAGGACGTTTCTCAGTTCTTCCCGGGACGCCGTGGCCGTTCCCACTTTCCCCACAACAATCCCCGCGGCATGATTGGCTAAAACCGCCGCCTCCTTCAGGGTGGCCCCGGAAGCGACGGCCAGGGCGAGAACGCCGATCACCGTGTCTCCCGCACCGGTGACATCGAAAACCTCCTTGGCCACGGCGGGGATATGGACCACATCCCCCTCCCGCTCCACCAGGGTCATGCCCTCCTCTCCCCGGGTGATGAGCACCGATCCGATGTCGTACCTCCGGAGCAGTTCCTTTCCCACGGAAGCGATATCCGCCGTCCCTTCCATCCCGAGAGCCCCCATCGCCTCATGGTGGTTGGGCGTGATCACATGACAGCCCTCATAAAGAGAAAAATTATTCACTTTGGGGTCGACACAGAGAAAAACCCGGGTTTCTCCCAGAACCTTTCGAATCCCGTCGAGAAGGTCCCGGGAAACCATACCTTTTCGATAGTCGGAAATGACAATGGCGCCCAGGTTCTCCCTGACCTTCCTCACATATCGAAGAACCTGTTCCGCGCTCTCCCGCGCCACGGCCATTTTTCTTTCCCGGTCGAAACGAACGACCTGCTGGTGATGGGCGACCACCCTCGTTTTGAGGGTCGTCGGACGGCCGGTCTCAATGACGATTCCCTCCGTGTTCACCCCCATTCTTTTCAATTCATCCATGAGCCATCCCCCCATCGCATCGGATCCGATGACCCCGGCGACCAGAGTTTTTCCACCCATGGAATGAATATTGTTCAGCACATTGGCACACCCTCCCAGGAGGAGGGATTCGGACACGACTTCCACAACCGGGACCGGCGCTTCCGGGGAAATCCGGCTGACCTTTCCCCAGATGAACTGATCCACCATCATGTCTCCGATCACCAGAACTCTGGCCTGGTCAAACCGGTCGATAATATCACAGGCTCTCTTTTTTCCTAAGATTCTCACCATACCCGACCGTTTCGCCTTTCCGCCTTTTGGAACACCAAAATATGACGAACTCGTAACCCTTTAATAAAATGATCTTTCCGGGACGGCTTTTTAAAAAGATCCAGAGGCAAGGCGCTCAAATCCCGGGGAACGAGGCGTACTCACCGGTACGCCGCAGGGACGGGGGATGAAGGGCAACGAAGCATAGGGCCTTTTTGCGAAGTCGTCAAAGATGGAGAATCCTAAATTTCTCCACCACCCTTTGTCAATGCTTTTCTTGTCCCGCAGGCAGCATCAGGCCAATTCGGGCTTGACTAAAAAATTAAAAGGATATAGTGATCATAAACTTATCTTCATAATGACGGATCGGGAAAAATGGAAGACGAACTATTCAGGATACGGAGAGAGAAGCTTCAATCCTTCGGGAACGAAGGCGCGGATCTATACCCCAACGATGTGTCCGTCACGGCGACCACGGGCGGGCTTCACGCCCGTTTCGATGACAAGACCCCGGAGAACCTTATCGGCCTCGGGGAAACGTTCAGCCTCGCCGGGCGGATCATGGCCATGAGAAATTTCGGAAAGGCCTCCTTTCTGAACCTTCAAGACCGGAAGGGAAGGATCCAGGTCTACGTGAAAAAAGACGGGATCGGGGAGGAAAATTTCACCAACTTTAAGAAATTGGACATCGGGGATATCATTTCCGTCTCCGGGCCGGTTTTTAAAACCCGAACGGGGGAGTTGACCGTAGAGGCCCGGGAAATCCGTCTCCTCTCCAAGTCTCTCCGGCCCCTTCCGGAAAAATGGCACGGCCTCACGGACGTGGAGATCCGGTACCGGCAGCGGCATCTGGATCTCATCGCCAATCCCCAGGTCCGGGAAGTGTTCGAGAAGCGGAGCCGGATCATTCAACTCATCCGGAACTTCATGAACAGCCGGGATTTCCTGGAAGTCGAAACCCCCATGATGCATCCCCTGGCGGGTGGGGCCATGGCCAAACCCTTTAAGACTTTTCACAACACGCTGGGCATGGATCTGTATCTCCGGATCGCCCCGGAACTCTACCTGAAACGGCTGGTCGTAGGCGGGCTGGAACGGGTGTATGAGATCAACCGGAACTTTCGAAACGAGGGCATTTCGACATTCCACAACCCCGAGTTCACCATGATCGAGTTCTACATGGCCTATGCCACGTTCGAAGATCTCATCGTGATGACGGAGGACCTCCTGAACCACGTGGCACAAGAGCTTTTCGGATCTCCCCGCTTCATCTATCAGGAAAAGGAAATCGACCTCACCCGCCCCTGGAAGCGGATCAGCGTGAAGGATGCCGTCGTGGAATACGGAAACGTCGATCCCGGGATCCTGGAAAATGCGGAATCCCTCCTCCGGTTCGCCCGGGAACGGGGCCTGAACGTGAAGGACAGCGATCCTCCGGGAAAAATCCTCATGACCGTTTTCGAGGAACTCGTGGAGTCCAAACTTATTCAACCCACTTTTGTCACGGGATATCCCATCGAGGTGTCCCCCCTGTCGCGAAGAAACTCGAAAAATCCGGACATCACCGACCGTTTCGAGCTTTACATTTTCGGAAGGGAGATCGCCAACGCCTTCTCCGAACTGAATGATCCGGCGGACCAGCGGGAACGGTTCCTCCTTCAGCTCAGGGAACGGGAAGCGGGGGACGAGGAAGCCCATGCCATGGACGAAGATTATATAACGGCCCTCGAATACGGAATGCCGCCTGCGGCGGGAGAGGGTATCGGCATTGACCGGCTGGTCATGCTGTTCACCGATTCCCCCTCCATCCGGGACGTCATTCTGTTTCCCCAGATGCGGACCAAGGAAGGAACGACCCCGTAGCTGCCGCCAGGGGTTCCGACCGATAAATGACAGAACACAGCGTTATGTTGATCCCTTCAGGGGGTGTCCCGGCCTTATATGTCGTCCTTCTATGAATTTTACATAGCCCGCCGGTATCTGCAGGCCAAGAGAAAACAGATGTTTGTTTCCCTGGTTTCCTTCATGTCCGTGGCGGGGATTTTTTTGGGCGTCGCGGCCCTGATCATCGTTTTGGCCGTCATGAACGGGTTCGAGACGGACCTTCGAAACAAGATCCTGGGAATCAATTCGCACATTATACTCATGCAGTACACCGGTTCCATGGGAAATTACGATTCCGTAAAGGCAAACGTTCAGAAAATTCCCGGCGTCATCGACTCCACGCCCTTCATCTACGGTCAGGCCATGATCAAGAAGGAGGACCGGGTCACGGGCATGGTCCTTCGGGGAATCGAACCGGAAAGCGCGGGGAAAGTCATCGACTTCGGAAAGATATCGGCGGGAAACGTTCTGGACCTGGCCGGAACGGCGGAAACGGAAAAGGATACGCCGGGCATTCTCATCGGCAGGGAACTCTCCAGCCAGATCGGGGCCTTTCTCGGCGACACCGTTGAAGTCCTCTCTCCCATGGGCGTTCCCACCCCCATGGGTCTGGTCCCGAAAATCAGGAAATTCCATGTCGTGGGCGTCTTCGACTCCGGATTCTATGAATATGATTCCTCCCTGGCCTTCATTTCCCTGAAGGAGTCTCAGAAATTTCTCAACATGGGCGACGATGTGACGGGCCTGGAAATCAAAGTCCGGAATCTTTATGACGCGGAAAAAATCGCCCGGACCATCGAGACGGAACTCGGCTATCCCTTCTGGGCGAGAAACTGGATGCAGATGAACAAGAATCTCTTTGCCGCCCTCCGCCTTGAAAAACGGGTCATGTTCATCATCCTGAGCCTCATTGTCCTGGTGGCGGCCTTCAACATCATCACCTCCCTCACCATGGTGGTCATGGAAAAAACGAAGGATATCGCCATCCTGAAATCCCTGGGGGCGACCGCTGCGAACATAATGAAAATATTCATGATCCAGGGACTCCTGATCGGGGCGGCGGGCACGATGCTCGGCTGTACCGCCGGCATTCTCATCGCCCTCAGGCTGGAAAAAATTTCCATATTCGTCGAAGACCTCTTCGGGTTCAAAATCCTGCCGGGAGACGTGTACTACCTGAGCCAGCTGCCTTCCCGGATCGATTACGGGGATGTTATCGCTATCGTCGTTGTGACCATGATCCTGAGCTTTCTCGCCACCCTCTATCCGGCCTGGAGAGCCTCCCGGCTCGACCCGGTGGAAGCCCTGCGTTATGAATAGGGACCCCATGACTTTCGAGACGCCCCCGCTGCTCATTGCGGAAAACATCTTCCGGACATTCATCAAGAACGGAACGCAGGTTGAAGTGCTGAAGGGCGTGAACCTGGCCGTTCACCGGGGGGATTCCCTGGCCGTCGTGGGCGTATCCGGGGCCGGGAAAAGCACCCTTCTCACTATCTTAGGGGCCCTGGACCAGCCCACGGCGGGGAAGGTCCTCTTCAACGGGATCAGCATTTTTGATTGGAACGACACGAAACGGTCCCGTTTCCGAAACGAAAAAATCGGCTTTGTTTTCCAGTCCCACCACCTCCTTCCGGAATTCACAAGTCTGGAAAACACCATGATGCCCGCCCTGATCCACCGGGTCCCCCAGCGAGAGGCCCGGGCCCGGGCCGCCGTTCTCTTGACGGGCATGGGGCTGGGTGATAGATTGACCCACAAACCCGGGGAGCTGTCCGGCGGAGAGCAGCAGAGGGTCGCCATCGCCCGCGCCTTGATCATGGAACCGGAAATCCTCCTCGCTGATGAACCGACGGGAAATCTTGACACGAAAACAGGTGAAACTATTCAGGACCTGCTTCTGGAACTGAATCGAACCCGGAAAATCACTCTTGTTATTGTAACCCACAATGAGCGATTGGCGGAACGAATGACCCGTTCCGTCGGTATCAAGGACGGTCTCCTCTATGAACTCAGGTAATCCGAGAAAAATGCGATTCGTTCCCTTTCTTTTACCCCTCATCGGCCTCCTTTTCGGCTTCCCGGCCACCAAAGCCCTCGGGGCCGGCGGTGAAAAAAAGATCCTTCTCCTCCCCTTTGCCGTCCACAGTCCCGAGGACAGCCTAGAGATCGGGAAAACGGCCATGGAATCCCTGGCCTCGTATCTTCGGGACGGGGAAACCCTTCAGGTGATCGACGGGACGGACGCCTTTCCTTCCCATGGGGATGAAAAAATAGACGAGACGCGGGCCCTTTCCATAGGAAGGGCCCGGCAGGCGGATTTCGTCATCACGGGAAGCATCACCATTTTGGGCCGTCAGATCAGCGTTGATGCCACCGTCCGGGATCTCGCCCTGGGCGGACGGACCGATCTTTTTACCCAGGGCCGGAATCGGGACGATCTGCCGGCGGCCATCCAAAGCCTGGGGGAAAAAATCCTGCTTTCCATTCTACCTGAAAAGAAAATCACAGACATACGTGTCCGGGGAAACCGGAAAATCGAAAGCATCGCCATCCAGAACGCCCTGATAAGCAAAAAAGGCGCTCTCTTCGATAGAAAGCGGGTTTCCGAAGATATCAAGAGCATCTACAAAATGGGCTACTTCAGCAACGTCGAGGTGGAGATGGAGACAGGGCCGGGAGGGGTGACCCTCGTCTACGTTGTCGAGGAAAAACCGCTCCTTTCGGAAATCAACCTTCAGGGATTCGACGGGATAGGGAGAGGAGAGATCGAAGCGGTCATGACCATCAAGACCCGCCAGATTCTCGACCTGGAACGCGTCAAGGGAGACGTGGAAAAAATCAAGGCCCTCTACCATGACAAGGGATACCGGAATGCCGATGTATCTTACAAAATTGAGGAGACGGGAAAGGACATCCGGGTGATCATAAAAATCACGGAAAATGAAAAGCTGTACATCCGGTCGATCACTTTCAGGGGAAACAGGGACGCGACGGATAAGGAACTGAGAAAGTTGATGGAGACCTCCGAAAAAGGATTCTTTTCCTTTCTCACCGATGCGGGGCTCCTGAAAATAGACCAGCTGAAGGAAGATCTTCAGAAGATCACCGCTTTTTACCACAACCACGGATATATCCAGGCCAACGTGGGAGAGCCGGAAATCACGAACGACCTCGAAGGAATTTACATCACCATTACCATAACGGAAGGAAAACAATTCAAGGTGGGTACCGTGGCGGTCGAGGGGGACGCCCTGTCCCTTCCCCGCCAGGATCTCCTTGATAAACTGATCATAAACAAAAAGGATTACTTCGACCGGGAGTCCGTCCTGAAGGATGTGGACGCCCTCCAGAAGATCTGCAACAATGAAGGATATGCCTATGCGACGGTTTCCCCGGACATCGTCACTCACGAAAAAGAAGAAACGGTGGATGTCGTGTTCCAGATCAAGAAAGGCATTCCCGTTTATTTCAACAGGATCACCATCACGGGAAACAGCAAAACGCGGGACAAGGTCATCCGCCGTGAGTTGAGATTCGTCGAAGGAGACGGTTACAGCCGGGACATGCTGCAATCGAGTTATGTGAAGCTGAACCAGCTTCGCTATTTCGAGGAGGTCAATTTTCAGACAGAAAAAGGTCCCGATGAGAGCCTCATGGACGTCAATATCCAGGTCAAGGAAATGCCGACGGGGTTGTTCAGTGTCGGGGCGGGATACAGCGCCCTCGAAAACGCCATCTTCATGACCCAGATCGCCCAGAGAAACCTCTTCGGCCGGGGTCAGACCCTCAGCCTGAATGCCTATTTCGGCGCGCAAACGACCAATTACGAACTCTCCTTCGAGGAACCCTGGCTGTTCGACATGCCCCTGTGGAGCCGGCTGGAAGCCTGGAACATGAAGAGAGAATACGATACTTACGATCTCGACACTAAAGGCGCGGGATTCACCCTCGGATACCCCCTGTTCGAGTATTTCAAGGGATATGTGGAATACCGGCTCTCTCTCAACGATGTTTCCAACATCGATGAATACGCCTCCTCCTATATCAAAAGACAGGAGGGGGAACTGACCTCCAGCGGGGTCACCCTGACCCTTGTCAGGGATACGACGGACGACTGGCTCTTTCCCACGCGGGGTTCGAAGAACACCGTCTCCGCGGAACAGACGGGGACGATCTTCGGGGGAGATGCGGCCTTTACGAAATACAGCGCCGTCTCCTCCTGGTTTTTTCCCCTGCCCCTGGACAACGTGTTCAACATCCGCGGCAGGATCGGTTACATCACCCCCCTGGAGGACAAGGACGTGCCCGTTTACGACCGGTTTTACTTGGGCGGCATCTCCTCCATCAGGGGCCTTCGGGAAATCGGCCCCGTCGATCCGGAAACGGGGGATGTCATCGGCGGCCTCACCATGCTGAATTTCAATGTGGAGCTCATTTTCCCCCTTATCAAAGCGGCGGGGATGAAAGGGGTCGTCTTTTTCGACACCGGAAACGCCTGGGAAAGCGGCTACGACCTTGGCGACATGCGGAAAACCGCGGGAGTCGGCATCCGCTGGTACTCCCCCATAGGCCCCCTGAGGCTCGAATGGGGATACGTGCTGGATCGCAAGGATGATGAACCGGCGAGCCGCTGGGAATTCACCATCGGGATGTTCATGTAGACTTCCTGCGGGAAGAAACCAATTATATCAAGGAGAAAGAAGATGAAAAGGATACTTCTGCTGACGGTTCTGGTATTTTTCTTTGCCGCGGGAAATCTTCTGGCGGCCGACAAGATCGCCTTCATAAACATGAAGGAAATCCTCCAGAAATCCCTCGCGGGACAGGAGGCCGCCAAAGAATTTCAGAAAATCTTCGAGAAAACGAGAGGGATGATCCAGGAAAAGGAAAAAGACCTTCAGCAAATGAAGGAAGCCCTGGAAAAACAGCGGCTCATCCTCACGGAAGGGGCCCTGAAGGAAAAGGAAATAGAATACGAGAAGCAATATCGGGATTACAAGCGGCTCGTTGAGGACTCCAATAACGACATGCAGCGGATCAACCAGGAAATGAGCCAGAAAATGATCCCGGAAGTATTGAAAATCATAGCCGCCATGGGCAAGAGCGAAGGATATTTAGCCATCTGGGACGCGGACAGTCCCGGCCTGGCCTATTACACCCCGGAAAACAACCTGTCGGACAAGATCATCGTCGAATATGACAAAGTATTCAAAAAAGGGAAGAAATAGGGGCCTCCGGAGAGAGGGATCCTTGATATGTCGAGATCGCTGAAAGAAATTGCGTCGTACATCGGGGGAAGCGTTTCAGGAAACGGTGACGTACCGATTCATCACATCCGGAGTCTCCAAGAGGCGGAAAACGGGGACCTTACTTTTTTCACCAATCCCCGATACCGCGCTCAACTTCAAAAGACAAGGGCCTCGGCCATCCTCGTCCCGAAGGATTTCGACATCCCCGGGAAAAACCTCCTCCTCGCCGCCAACCCTTACGCCGCTTTCGCCAAACTTCTTCACCTCTTCTATCCCGACAAGGAAGAAACCCCGAAAATAAGCGTGGACGCCTGGATCTCTCCTGACAGCGCCATCGACGGGGAAGCCACCATCTATCCCGGCGTCTACATCGGTGAAAAAGTCCGGATCGGCCGTAAAGTCGTTTTATATCCCGGTGTTTTCGTCGGCGATGGCGTGGAAATCGGCGACGGGTCCGTTCTCTATCCGAACGTCACCGTATACCGTCGGTGCCGGATCGGCAAGCGGGTCGTTCTCCATGCCGGGGTCGTTGTCGGCAGCGACGGATTCGGATTCGCCAACCCGGGAAGAGAAAACATCAAGGTACCCCAGGTGGGGATCGTCCAGATCGACGACGATGTGGAAATCGGCGCCAACACGACCATCGACCGGGGAACCCTCGACAAGACCTGGATCAAGAAGGGAGTCAAGATAGACAACCTCGTCCAGATCGCCCACAATGTCGTGATCGATGAAAATTCCATCATCGTCGCCCAGGTGGGCATATCGGGGAGTTCGACCCTGGGCAAGGGGGTGATCGTGGGCGGCCAGGTCGGTATCGTGGGCCACATTGAAATCGGGGACCATGTGATGGTGGCGGCCAAGTCGGGTATCCACAAAGACGTGCCGGCCCGTCAGACCGTATCGGGGTATGTTCAGATGCCACATCAGGACTGGTTGAGAACCCTCGCCTGTTTTCCCAAGCTTCCCGATATGAGAAAGACTCTGACGAACCTTCAGAAACGGATTGAGGAACTGGAAGAAAAAATCAAATCCTGATATGAAGGTCCCGGCCTTGAAGCCGCTTGTCGTATTCACTGAGGAAGGAACTAACCCATGAAAATTCATCCAACGGCCATCATTTCAAACAAGGCGGCCCTTCATGAAACCGTGGAAGTCGGACCCTATTCCGTCATCGGAGACGGCGTGACCATCGGGAAAAATACCGTCATCGGCTCCCACGTCGTCATCGAGGGAACCACGGACATCGGAGACAACTGCCGTATCTTCCAGTTCGCCGCCATCGGCGCCCTTCCCCAGGACCTGAAATTCCGGGGGGAAGACTGTCCGGTCATCATCGGAAACAACAACATCATCCGGGAATTCGTGACCATTCACAAAGCCACATCGGCGGACATCGCCAAAACGGTCATCGGAAACAGCAATCTCCTCATGGCTTACTGCCACGTGGCCCATAACTGCAAATTAGGGGACAACATCGTTCTGGCCAATGGGGTGAACCTCGCCGGTCACATCCACATCGACAATTTTGCCATCGTCGGGGGCATGTCGGGCATTCACCAGTTCACCCGCATCGGCCCCCACGCCTTCATCGGCGGGGCCTCCGCCGTGGCCCAGGACGTGCCGCCTTATGTGAGCGCCGCAGGCAACCGGGCCAAGCTTTACGGTCTGAACCAGGTCGGACTTCGACGGAGAGGATTTTCCAGCGGCACCATCGGGGCTTTGAAGAAGGCCTACCGGATTATTTTCAGATCCTCCCTGCTTTTGTCCGCAGCCCTGGAAAAGGTGCGAAAAGAGGTGGATCCGCTGCCGGAAGTCGAGGTGTTCCTTTCATTCATCGAAAAAGCACCCCGGGGAATCTGCCGGTAACGCCTCAGACACCGGAAAGGCAGTCCGTTTCATGAGAGAAAAAAAGCCTCGGGTTCGGATAGGGGTCATCGGAATCGGTCATCTCGGGACCTATCATCTGCAGAAGTACAGCCGGATGGATCAGTGCTCCCTGTCGGCGGTGGCGGATACCGTTTCCGAAAAGGCGGAGAAGGCGGGACGGGAATATGGCTGCCCGTTCTTCACCGACGCCCGGGAACTCATCGACCGGGTCGATGCCGTGAGCATCACCGTCCCCACGGAGCACCATCACGGGGCGGCCCGGGAACTTCTCGCCGCCGGCATCGACGTCCTGGTGGAGAAACCGATCGCCGCGAATCTGCGGGAAGCGGACGATCTCATTGCCATGGCCGATAAAACGGGGGCCATTCTTCAGGTCGGCCTCATCGAGCGGTTCAACCCGGCCATCACCGCCCTGGACGGTGTCATGGGCACCCCGCTCTTCATCGAGTCCCATCGTCTCCACCCCTTCTTCCACCGGGGAACGGATGTGGACGTCGTCCTCGATCTCATGATTCATGACCTGGATATCCTCCTGCACTACGTTCCCTGTCCCATCCGGGAAGTGGAAGCCGTGGGTATCCCCGTTCTTTCCGACAAGATCGATATTGCCAATGCCCGCATCACCTTCGAAAACGGCTGCGTCGCCAATATCACGGCAAGCCGCGTGACGGGAAAAAAAATGCAGAAAATCAGGTTTTTCGGACCGGAGGGATACCATTCGGTGGACTACGGAAAACGGGAACTCGTTTCCCTGGCCCGGAAGAGGGGTCCGGGGGGGGAAGTGGAAATAACGCCCAACGCCGTTCAAGTCGAACCATACGATCCTCTGGAGCGGGAAATCCAAGCCTTCGTCCGATCGGTGATCACCCGGGAGACTCCCGCCGTTTCCGGCCGGGAGGGACGACGTTCCCTGGAGCTGGCCTGCCTCATTTTAGAAAAAATGAAAACGGGAGAGGAGTACCTGAAGCCATGATTCCCATGGTGAACCTGAAAAGACAATACGAAACCCTGAAGGGGGAGATCGACCGGGCCGTCCTGAGCGTGCTGGACCGGGGCCAGTTCATCCTGGGAGAAAACGTGTCGTTTCTGGAACAGGAGATCGCCCGCTATCACGGCGTCGCCCACGGAATCGGCGTGGCCAATGGAACGGACGCCCTCCTTTTGTCCCTGCGGGCCTGCGGCATCGGCCGCGGCGACGAGGTCATCACCACGCCCTTCACTTTTATCGCCACCGCCGAGGTGATCGCCCAGCTCGGGGCCGTTCCCGTCTTCGTCGACATCGAAGAAGACACCTTCAACCTGGATCCCGGAAAAATCGAGGAAAGAATTTCCCCAAGGACCCGGGCCCTCCTGCCCGTTCATCTTTTCGGCCATCCGGCGGAGATGGACCCCATTCTCGACCTGGCGAAAGCGTACAACCTCCGGGTCATCGAGGACTGTGCCCAGGCCTTCGGCGCCGAATACCGGGAAAAGAAGGTCGGAACCTTCGGCGATCTGGGATGTTTCAGCTTTTTCCCCAGCAAGAACCTGGCCTGTTACGGGGACGGAGGGATGGTGATCACCGATGACGACGACCTGGCGAAAACCATCCGGAGGCTCCGGAACCACGGGACCTCGGTCAAATATCATCACAGCCTCCTGGGATACAACAGCCGGCTTGACGAAATACAGGCCGCCATCCTCCGGGTGAAGCTCCCGAGAATCGATGCCTGGAACGAAGCCCGGAGAAGAAACGCCCGGTCTTATGAAAAAGGCCTCCGCCGCGACGGCGTCGAGCCCCCTTCGTCAAGACCCCGGGTCATCTCCGTCTACCATCAGTACACCCTGCGCTGCGCCGATCGGGAGAAGATCGCCGGCGCCCTCCAGAAGGCGGAAATCGCGTCGGCCGTCTACTATCCCGTCCCCCTGCATCAACAGGAAGTTTTCGCCGCCCTTCCCGCCGGGGGGAATCTCAAGAAAAGCGAGACCGCGTCACGAAGCGTCCTGTCCCTTCCCATGTGTCCCGAATTGACGGAAGAGGAAATCGGAAAGATCTGCCATGTCATCAACACCACCCCGTGACGCCTCATCGGCCGCGGGAGAAGAAAAACGCATCCTCATCGTCGCCGGGGAAGCCTCGGGAGACCTCCATGGTTCGAACCTCGTCCGGGAAATGCACGCCCTCCATCCCTCCCTTGATTTCTATGGAATCGGGGGGGAGCGGATGGAAAAGGCGGGGGTCACCCTTGTCGCCGCCTCCGCCGACATGGCCGTCGTCGGCCTGACCGAGGTCTTCGGGAAACTTCCCTTCATCCTCAGGGTCCTGAGACAGCTGAAGGCGTCCCTGGATTCGGTGAGACCGGACCTGGTCATCCTCATCGACTATCCCGACTTCAATCTTCCCCTGGCCCGGTGGGCTCACCGAAAAGGCATTCCCGTTTTTTACTACATCAGCCCCCAGGTCTGGGCCTGGCGGAGGCGGAGAATCGGCACCATCAAGAAATGCGTGAGCCGCATGGCCGTGATCCTGCCCTTCGAAAAGGCCCTTTACGAGGAAGCGGGCATGACGGACGTTCACTTTGCAGGACATCCGCTCCTGGATGTGGTAAGATCGGAACTCCCCCGGAAGGAAACCCTCCGCCTCCTCGGTCTGAAAGAAGAACGCCCCCTTCTCGCGCTTCTCCCGGGAAGCCGGGCAGGGGAGGTAAGAAAACTCCTTCCCGTGATGATCGAAACGGCGCGCCGGTTGAAGATTCGCCTCCCGGACCTCGAATTCGCCCTTCCTCTCGCAGAGACGGTTCCTGAAAGCGTGGTCTCGGGCATGCTCCGGAACGCCCCCGTGACCGTCCGGATTCTCCGGAACCACGTGTACGATCTCCTGGCCGCCTCTTCCGGGGCCCTGGTGGCCTCCGGTACGGCGACCCTCGAAGCGGCCCTCATGGGAACGCCCATGGTGGTCCTCTATCGGGTCTCCGCCCTTTCCTATTTCATCGGCCGCCTGGTGATCCGGATCCGTTCCATCGCCCTCGTCAACATCATTGCGGGAAAAACCATCGTTCCGGAATTCATCCAGAGACGGGCGACTCCGGAAAACCTTTCCCGCGCGCTTGCTGAAATAATCACCGACGGGGCGCTGAGAAAGAGAATGACCGGCGATTTGGGAACTCTCCGGCAGAAGCTGGGAGAACCCGGAGCCGGAAAACGAGTTGCGCAACTGGCCCTTGATCTTTTATAAAACGTACATACGCAAAAGGTGCTTTATCCATGTCCGTCTTCAAACGTCTCATCAAACTGGCCGTCCCCCACACGGGAAAGTTTCTCATCGCGCTCTTCCTCATGCTCCTGGTCGGCCTCACGACGGCGGCCCTGGCTTTTCTCGTCAAGCCCGCCCTGGACGACATCTTTTTCCAGAAAAAAACCGCCATGCTCTACCTCATCCCCATCGCCATCCTGGCCATCTATTTCATCAAGGGGATCTGCAGTTACGGGCAGGCCGTTCTCATGAACTACATCGGCCAGAGGATCGTCATGGATCTCCGGAACGATCTTTACAACCACATCCACCGCCAGTCCCTTTCTTTTTTTCACAGCCACCCCACGGGCATGCTCATGTCCCGGATCACCAACGACGTGAACCTGATCCAGAGCGCCGTATCGGAAGCCCTGACGAGCCTGCTGAAGGACTCGTTCTCCCTCGTGGGACTCGTTTTCGTCATTTTCTACCGGGACTGGCAACTCGCCATCATCGCCGCTTTCGTTTTTCCCCTGACGATTTATCCCATCGCCAAGTTCGGAAATAAACTCCGGAAAGTGGCGACCGGCACCCAGGTCACCCTGGGAAGCCTCTCCAACCTTCTTCAGGAAACCATCTCGGGAATCCGGATCGTCAAGGCCTTTGGAATGGAAGCCTATGAGGGCAAGCGATTCAACCGGGAAAACGAGGAACTTTTCCGTCTTTTCATGAAATCGGCCTCCATCCGGGCCGTTTCAGGCCCCTTCATGGAATTCCTGGGGGGTCTCGGCATCGCCGCCATCGTCTTTTACGGCGGGTATCAGGTTATTCAGGGCGCTTCCACGCCGGGAACATTTTTCTCCTTCCTGACGGCCCTCATCATGCTTTACGAACCGGTCAAGCGCCTGACCAATGTCAACAACACGATTCAGCAGGGAATCGCAGGCGCCGTCCGGGTCTTCGAAATCCTGGACCTGAAGCCGGACATCGCAAACAGGGAAGGGGCCCTGGACCTTCCCCGCGTCAAAGGGGAGATCCGCCTTGAAGAAGTGTCTTTCCGGTACGAGGAAATCCCGGTCCTGAAAGGCATCCGGCTGGCCATCCGACCTGGTGAAATTGTCGCCTTCGTGGGTTCCAGCGGTGCCGGCAAGACGACCCTGGCCAACCTCATTCCCCGGTTTTACGACGTCACCGACGGGAAAATCCTGATGGACGGCCACGACATCCGGGAGATCACCCTGGCATCCCTGAGGGCCCAGATCGCCATGGTCACCCAGCAGACCATCCTGTTCAACGATACCGTAAGAAACAACATCGCCTACGGGGATATCCGGAAGGACGACGATGCCATCATCGAAGCCGCCCGGGCGGCGAACGCCCACCACTTCATCGAAAAGCTCCCCAGGGGATACGACACGGTCATCGGCGAGCAGGGCGTCCGCCTCTCCGGAGGGGAACGGCAGCGACTCACCATCGCCCGGGCCATCCTGAAGGACGCCCCCGTTCTCATCCTCGACGAAGCCACATCCTCCCTGGATACGGAATCGGAGAGGGAAGTCCAGGTGGCCATAGACAACCTCATGCGGGGCCGGACGACCCTGGTGATCGCCCACCGGCTGTCCACCATCCAGCATGCCGACCGGATCTGCGTCCTCGCCGGGGGCCGGATCGTGGAGGAGGGCACCCATGAGGAACTTCTCCTCCGGAAGGAGGGCGAATACAGCCGTCTTTACACCCTTCAGTTCAGGGAACCGAAAGAAGGCATGGCGGCGGGGATTTAAACATCGAAACGGCAATTCCTTCAGAAACCATGAAGATACCGCAACACTGGAAGCGCTTTGGGATTTCCGCCGCCGGCCGTTCCGGAAAGGACAGCCCCCGTTCCCCGCTTCTGATCGCCGTGCTTGACGGTCTTTCCCTTCTTTACGGGGAAATCGTCCGGTGCCGGAACATCCTCTACGACCGAAACGCGCTGAGGCCTGTGAAGATTCCCCGCCCGGTGGTGAGCGTGGGAAACATCACCGCGGGAGGAACGGGAAAAACGCCCATGGTCATTCATCTCGCCCGGTTTTTCCGGGATCGGGGCTACCGGCCCGTGGTGCTCAGCCGGGGCTACGGGGGCCGGGACAATAAAAAAAGGGCGAACGTCGTCTCCGACGGCAAGTCTGTTCTTCTCGACCCGGCAAAGGCGGGGGATGAACCCTTTCTCATGGCCCGGGTTCTCAAAGATGTGCCCGTTGTCACCGGGGCCAGGCGGGTCGAGGCGGGATACGAAGCCTTGAGACGGTTCAGGCCGGACCTTTTTCTCCTCGACGACGGGTTCCAGCATCGGAAAATTCACCGGGATCTCGACATCCTCCTCATGGATGAAGAAAGTCCCTTCGGCAACGGCCATCTTCTGCCCCGGGGGGTGCTCCGGGAACCTGTCCAGGGTCTTTCCCGGGCGGACATGATCGTTCTCACGGGATCTTCAGGCACGGGAGGAAAGGTGTCAGGGGCCATCGACCCCCGGATCCCCCGGGGCAAGCCCCTTTTCCGGGCGGCCCGAAAACCGGAAGCCTTAATCCGGGGGAAGGAGAATCATGCCTGCCCCCCGGAGTATCTCCGGGGAAAAGAGCTCATCGCCTTTTCCGGGATCGGAAATCCCCCGTCGTTTCATCGTCTTCTGTCGGGGATTTCGGGGGCTCCTCTGACGGGCTTTTCCTTTCCGGACCATCACGGGTACACCCGGGAAGACGTGGACCGGATCCGCCGGGAGGCTTTCCGGATCCCCGGAGCCCTCATGGTGACCACCGAAAAGGACGGCGTGAAACTGGAACAATTTCCCGATTTCTTCGAGCAGATCTACCGTCTCCGGATTTCCATGACCCTTGGGACCACGAACCAGGCCTTCGAATCCCTTCTCCTGGAGGTCCTGGAATCATGACCATGAGCCGTTCCACCCGTTTCATTCTCTTCACATTCCGCGTGCTGCCCCTTCCGGCGAGAAAGAAATTTTTCCGGGCCCTGTTCATCCTTTTTTATCAATTCTCACCCCGGCACAGGCTGATCACCCTGCACAACCTCCTGCGGGCCTTTCCGGAAAAGGGCGCCGGTGAAATCTCCGTCATCGCGAGAAACGTCTTCCGGAACATCGGGACGGCCGTGGCCGAATTCTTTGAAATCACCACCTTCAGAAAGGGCGAACTGCCCCCGGGCGTGCAATTGACAGGCCGGGAAAACTACGAGCAGGCCCTCGCCAGGGGAAAGGGCTGCCTCTTTTTTACGGGCCACCTGGGAAACTGGGAACTCATGGCGGTCTCCATGGGTTTTATCGGCGTCCATGCCGACATCGTCTATCGCAAGCTCGACAACCCGGTGCTGGAAGACCTGGTCCTCTGGTTCCGGAGCATCACGGGACACCGGATGGTTCCCAAGGGGGATGCGGCTCGAACCCTCCTGTCTCATCTGCGGAAAAACGGGACCGCGGCCATTCTCATAGACCAGAACGCCTCCTTGCGGGAGGGCGTGTTCGTGAATTTCTTCGGACGCCCCGCCGCAACCAACCGGGGGGTGGCGAGCATCGCCCTTCATACGGGCGCGGCGGTCCTCCCCGCCGTCAACATACGGCTCGCGGACGGAACCTACCGGATCATTCTGGGCCAGGAAATCCATCTGACCAGGACGGGGGACAGGGAACGGGACATTCTCGTAAATACCCAGGCTTTTACTTCATTCCTGGAAAGCTGCATCCGCCGGTACCCCGACCAGTGGTTCTGGCCTCACCAGCGCTGGAAAACGAAACCTTATGAGGCGAGAAGGACATGACACCGATCCGGGACAGGGGCATCCCTTTTCATACCCTGGAACGCCTCCTCGTCCGGGGAACAAACTGGATCGGGGATGTGGTCATGACCCTCCCGGCCCTCCGGGCGATCCGCCGAAGCGCCCCCCGGGCCCGTATCACCATCCTTGTGAAACCCTGGGTGGCCGATCTTTTCGATCTGTGCCCCGATGTGGACGACGTCATGATCTATGAGAGCCCGGGCATCCACGAGGGCCTCACGGGAAAGTGGAACCTCGCCCGTTCGCTCCGGGAGAAGGACTTCCAGGCAGCCATTCTCCTCCAGAACGCCTTCGAAGCCGCATTCATCACCCTTCTCGCCGGGATCCCTCTACGGGCGGGATACGGCACCGACGGAAGAAGTCTTCTCCTGACTCACCCGGTGAAGCGTGGAAAGGCGATTCTTGCCCGCCATCAGATCCACTATTACCTGGAAATGGTCAAGACCCTGGGAGGCCCGGACACCGGAACGGACATCCGCCTTCTCCCGGGAAAGGACTATCCGGCGGCGGCGGAAAAGGTCCTTCGGACCCACGGATCGAGCGGGGAAGGGCCCTTTCTCGGCATTGCCCCCGGGGCAACCTACGGACCGGCGAAGATGTGGTTCGCCGACCGCTTCGCCCGGGTATCGGACCGCCTCGCCGACGAATTCGGCATGAAAACCGTCCTTTTCGGCAGCCCGGCGGACCGTCCGATCGCCGAAGCGGTGGCCCGGGAGGGAAGACACCCCATGATCAACCTCGCCGGTTCGACCTCCCTGAAGGAAGCCATGGCGGTCATTTCCCGATGCCGGCTGTTCCTCTCCAACGATTCAGGTCTCATGCACCTGGCGGGAGCCTTCGGGATCCCCCTCATCGCCGTCTTCGGATCCACCAATCCCCGAACCACCTCGCCGGTAGGGGAAAAAAGCGTGGTGATCACGAAAAACGCCTCCTGCAGCCCCTGCCTGAAAAAAACCTGTCCCACCGATTTCCGGTGCATGGAGGAAATCACGGCGGAGGACGTGTACGGAGCGGCGGCCCGTCTCTTGTCCGAGCCGAAGGAGGGTGAGGCATGAGCCGGAAGGGAGCGATTTTTCTCGACCGGGACGGGACGATCCACGAGGAAGTGGGATACTTGAGCCGCCTGGAACAACTGAAACTTTTCCCCGAAACGGCGGAAGCCATCCGGCTGATTCATGAACAGGGGAGAAAGGCCGTGGTGATTACGAACCAGTCCGGTGTGGCCCGGGGATTTTTCAACGAGGCCTTCCTTCACGAGGTACACCGGGAAATCAACAATCGACTCGAAAAAGAGGGTACCCGGATCGACGCCTTCTACTTCTGCCCCCATCATCCCCATTTTGGAAATCCCCCTTACAAGAAAGACTGCGACTGCAGAAAGCCCGGGTCGGGACTTTTTTTCAGGGCCGCCGCGGACCTGGATATCGATCTCGGGAAATCTTACATGATCGGTGACATGATCAAGGACATGGAGGCCGCCCGGCATGCCGGTGCCGGGGGAATCCTGGTCAGGACGGGATACGGCAGAAACATCCTTCAGGCCGGCCGGGTGCTTCATATCGCAGACAATATCCTCGATGCCGTCCAGTGGATCCGGGAAAGGGAATCATGAACATCCTCATCGTCAAGCTGAGCGCCGTCGGGGACGTCATTCATACCCTCCCGTCCCTCGCCGCCCTGAGGAAGCTTTATCCCGAAGCGCACATCACCTGGGTTGTGGAAGAGGGCGCATCGGACCTCTTGGCGGGCCATCCCTTCCTGGATCGGGTCCTCATTTCCCGGCGAAAGACATGGGCCGGCCGTCTCAGGAGAGGAAAGAACGTCCGGCGGACCCTGAAAGAAATGAGACTGTTCCTGGCGGAACTCCGAAGCCGGCCCTACGATATGGTCATCGATTTCCACGGTCTTTTGAAGAGCGCGGTCCTTGTGTTTCTTTCCGCGTCCGAACGCCGGCTCGGATATGACAGCCTCCAGGAACTGAGCGGGTTTTTCTATAACGAAAAGATTTTCGAAGACATGAAAAAGCATGCCGTTCTGCGCTATCTCGACTTCGTTTCCTATCTGGGCGGAGACCCGCAAAATCCTTTTTTTCTCATTCCTGAAGACGACGACAACCGGACCCGGGTGGAGGGACTGCTGCGGGAATCGGGGCTGGACGCCGGACAGCCTTTTTTAGCCCTCAACCCCGTCGCCTACTGGGACACGAAACTCTGGGAGAGCGGAAAATTCGGGGAGCTCTGCCGCCGGATCACCGGGGAACTGAATGTTCCCGTCCTCATCACCGGCAGCCGATCCGACGGCATCCTCGGGGAAATCGAGGCACAGTGCCCCCGGTCGATCAACTTGGGCGGGAGGACGGGCCTGAAGGACCTGGCCTGCCTCTACCGGCGTGCGGATCTGCTGATCACGACAGATTCCGGACCCATGCACCTGGCCGCCGCCGTGGGAACTCCGACCATCGCCCTCTTCGGCCCCACGGACCCGAACCGGACCGGCCCTTTCGGAGAAAACCACACGGTCATCCGGAAAGAACTCTCCTGCAGTCCCTGCTTCATGAAACAATGCGACCGCATGGACTGCATGAAGGGCATCACCGTTCAGGAAGTCTTCGACTCTGTCAGGAATTCGTTAAGGAGGAGGAATCACCATGGCAATCCGGAAAGAACTGCTGGAAATCCTGGCCTGCCCGAAGTGCAAGGGAGACATCACCCTCATGGAAACGGGGGAGGGTCTCCTTTGTAACCGCTGCCGCCTCATATACCGGATCGAAGACGACATTCCCATCATGCTCATTGATGAGGCTGTTCCCTTCGGTTCCAAAGATCGTCCGAAACAGGAATAATCGGTTTGACGTTTAAATTCAGTCCGGGATATTTTTCAAAGACGGCGGGATAAAATAAAAAGACGCGGTTCTTAAGCCGCGTCTCGTCGGAAGCATGGTGCCGAAGCCGGGACTTGAACCCGGACGGGCTTCCCCACTACCCCCTCAAGATAGCGTGTCTACCAAATTCCACCACTTCGGCATTTGTCGGAAGCTTATTTTCTTTTACCGTTTTTGTCAATACAAAAGTAAGCGGGGACGCGGATAAACTTCCGAATCCGCTACTTCGTCTCGCCGGAATTTACACCCCCGGCTTCCGCCGGCTTTGCCGGCTGGACCGGAACCGCCGCCGGGGTCCCGCCTTCGGATGTTGGAGGGATGGTCTGCTCCACGGCAGGCGGAGCCACGATACCTTCCATGACGGAGGGCGCCTTGTGAACGGCAAAATAGGCAAGCCACAATGAAGTGAGCATGAACACCGTGGCTATGATCGTTGTCATTTTACCGAGAAAAGTCGTCGGGCCGCTGCTTCCGAAAATGGTCTGGCTCGAACCGCCGAAAGCCGCTCCCATATCCGCCCCCCGGCCGCTCTGCAGCAGAACGATCATGATGAGCAGAAAACAGATGACCACATGAATAACCGTAACAAGAATGAACAAGACCTTCTATCTCCTTATCATTACTGGTATTGGACAATATTCAGGAAAGACCGAACCTCCAGGCTGGCCCCTCCCACCAGCGCTCCCTGGATGTCGGGCATGGCCATCAGGTCTTTCACGTTTGTCCCGTTGACGCTGCCTCCGTAAATCAATCTCACGGACGCCGCGTTTTCCTTCCCGTAAAGATCGCCGAGCCTTTTCCGGATAAAGAGATGGACATCCTGCGCCTGGCCCGGGGTAGCCGTTTTCCCCGTACCGATGGCCCACACGGGTTCGTAGGCAATCGTGAGGGTCCTTATATCACCAGGAGAAATATAATTCAATCCCCCTGTTAGCTGTTTTTGCACCACATCGAAGGTTCGCCCCCCCTCGCGTTCTTCAAGGGTCTCCCCGAGACAGACAATGGGCCTTAACCGGTACTTCAGTGCGGCCCTGATCTTTCGATTCACCGTTTCATCCCTTTCCCCGAAGAGACTGCGCCGCTCCGAATGGCCGATGATGACCCAGGTGCAGCCCGCATCGAGGAGCATGACGGGGGAGATCTCTCCCGTACAGGCGCCCTTTTCCTCCCAGTGCATGTTCTGGGCGGCGATCCGGAACACGGAGCCCCGGCAGACTTCGGAAACGGCGGAAAGGGCTGTAAAGGGAGGGGCCAGGACGATCTCCCGGTCCAGGGCGGGACGGGCGGACTCCATCAGAGCCCGGGAAAATGAAACAGCCTCACCGATGGTCTTGTTCATCTTCCAGTTTGCCGCAAAAAGAGGTTTCACCATTTATTTCCCTGTCATCTTTTTTCCCATGTAGACGGCCAGATCCCTCATCCGGCAGGCATATCCGCTCTCATTGTCGTACCAGGAGAAGACCTTCACCAGATTGCCGTCAATAACATTTGTCAGAGGCGCGTCCACGATGGATGAATAGGAACTGCTCGTGAAGTCGACGGAAACAAGTTCCTCTTCGCAGAACAGCATGATGTCCTTGAGCGGACCGCCGGCCGCCGCCTTGAACGCCTCGTTGATTTCCGCAATGGTGACGTTCCGGCTCACCTCCGCTACAAAATCAACGATGGACACATTCGGCGTGGGAACCCGGAGAGCGACGCCGTCCATCTTTCCCTTCAGATCCGGAATGACCTCCGTAACCGCCCGGGCCGCCCCCGTTGTCGTCGGAACAATGGACATGGCCGCCGCTCGAGCCCGCCGGAGATCCTTGTGAGAACCATCGAGGAGACGCTGATCCATGGTATAGGCATGAACGGTAGTCATGAATCCCCTGTTGATCTTGAAGGAATCGTGGAGCACCTTGACCACGGGGGCCAGGCAGTTGGTCGTGCACGAGGCATTGGAAACGATGTGGTGTTTCTGCGAATCGTAAGACTCTTCGTTCACGCCCATGACGAAGGTACCGTCGATCCCCTTGCCCGGCGCGGCGATGATCACTTTCTTCGCCCCCGCCTCCAGATGACCGGAACACTCCGCCTTCTTCCGGAACTTCCCCGTGGATTCGAGAACGATGTCCACCCCCATGTCCCCCCAGGGAAGAGAGTTCAGGTCGCCGGTCACGGATGTAATGACGATTTCCTGACCATTGACGATCAGAGAACTGTCCTTCACCTCCACCTTGCCGGCGAAAGGACCGTGAACCGAATCATGCCGGAGAAGATGGGCCAGGGTCTCAATCTCGGCCCTGGAATTGACCGCCACGATCTCGATATCCTCTCTCCCCGCACAAGCGCGGACAATATACCGCCCCACCCGCCCGAATCCATTGATGGCAACTTTCACACGCACGGTCCACCTCCTTGAAGTTATCGCGCGAAAACATAAGGTTAAAAAACTTCAGCTCTAAAAAAGAATGCAAGTGTTTCAAGCGATTATGCGTTTTCGGCCTGCCCTATATTAGGAAAGCGCGCCGGGTTCGTCAATCCTTTTTTATGGATTTATTCTTCACTGCAAACGACTTATTCAGCGCCCCGTTGAACTTTACTGTTCGTGTCACGCAAGCGACCATTTTGCCTTGACAAGGTTCGGCAAAGAAGATAATAATTCCAGTTCTTCAAGACGGCATCACTAAATCTGTGCGCCTGTAGCTCAGCTGGATAGAGCAACGGACTTCTAATCCGTGGGTCGAGAGTTCGAATCCCTCCAGGCGTACCAATACCAAGGGCTTCCGCAAGGAAGCCCTTTTTTTGTGTGTCCACCTTTCCACTCTACGAAATCTCCTTCATGATGCTTTCCCTGCCTCCCTAAAATTGTCACCCTTCCTCGGGGAGCAAAAGCAAGAGTTTCGAGAAAAGAGTTTCTCCCTCTTCCCAAGGGAGACCGAGGTTGCGGAACCGAACCGCGTCTGGGTGAGCGACATTACATACATCTGGACGACTGAGGGCCGGCTTTACCTGACAGTGATCCTGGACCTCTTTTCCCGGATGGTGACGGGATGGTCCATAAAAAACAGAATCACCAAGATTTTGGTTATCGATGCCCTTCGGATGGCCGTCTGGCGCCGGAACCCCGATAAGGAACTTATCTTTCACTCCGACCGGGAAAGCCAGTACTGCAGCTGATTTTCAAAGGATGTTGAAGATGTATGGCATGAGAAGCAGCATGAGTCGGAAGGGGGATTGCTGGGACAATGCTGTTACCGAGAGCTTTTTCGGCCGATTGAAATCCGACTGTGTCCCTTCCGCCGGTTTCAGGACCCGTGATGAGGTCCGGAGGGAGATCGTGGATTACATCGAGCCGTTCTACGACAGCAATCGCCGCCATTTGTACCTGGGGTATCTGACCCCGAAGGAATTCGAGGAAAAAATGGCCCTCAGAAACGTTGCTTAAAAAAGGTGTCCATTTTTACTGGACCACATCATCTTGTGACGTGCAATTCCTAAAAAAGCTCTTCCTCTGTTACATCTTACAGCTTTCCCGTCCGGATTCGAAGTTATCCTTCTTTCTTCATGCTCAACACTTCATGTACTTTTTGGGAAAGCTCACTCAGGGACACAGGTTTCTGAAGAAACCCGTTGCAACCACTGTCAATGATGTTTTGTGCCCGACCATTGATACTGTAACCGCTCAGCAAAATGACTTTGACGCTGGGATTCATCTCATGGAGTATTTGAAACACTTTTTCCCCGGACATCTCGGGCATGATCATGTCCAAAAGGACAAGATCGATTTCCTCTTTCTTCTCCCCGTAAAGATCGAAGGCCGCTTTTCCGCTCCGTGCCGCCATGACCGTATATCCAAGCCGTTCCAGCATCCTCTGGCTCACCTTCAGGACCGTGGCTTCGTCATCCACCAGAAGAATCGTGCCCGTCCCTCGAATGATGGCCGAAGATGTCGATATTTCCGGACTGATTTCCTTTTCCGAGGCAGGAAGATAGATATTGAAGGTCGTCCCATGGCCCGGTTCGCTGTAAACATTAATGAACCCCTTGTGACCCTTAACGATCCCATAGACCATTGACAGACCAAGGCCTGTTCCTTTACTTCTCTCTTTCGTGGTGAAAAAGGGCTCGAAAATCCTCTGCATCGTCTTTTCGTCCATCCCCACACCGGTATCTGTCACGGAGATCTTCACGTATCGCCCCGGAACTGTCATGTATGGTTTGATGTAATCTTCATCGAGAACCACATTCTGCGTTTCCAGAAAAAGATCCCCCCCACCCGGCATGGCCTGCCAGGCATTCACAAAGAGGTTCATCAGAACCTGTCCCATCTGGTCCGCGTCCGCCTCCACCAGCCAGAGATCCTTTCCATACGTTCGTTGAATCTGGATTTCCTTTTTCGTCCTGCCGAACATGAAGGCGGCCTTCTCCACAATTTCATTGATATCCGTCGGCTTCACGTCATAACGGCCCTCCCTGGCAAAACCAAGGAGCTGCCTCGTCAAGTTCGCAGCGCTTCTTATCTGGCTATCGATGCTTTTTAAATACACATTATGAGGATGAGAAGGATCAAGCTCCTCCATCATCATGGAGGCATTGCCCTGCATGGTCATGAGAAGGTTGTTGAAGTCGTGGGCGATTCCCCCGGCCAGCGTTCCGATGGCCTCCATCTTCTGGGCCTGGTTAAGCTGGGCTTCAAGCTTCTTTTTCTGCTCTTCCGCACTCTTTCGGTCGGTGATGTCTGTAAGGATTCCCTGATAGTGCGTAATCTCGCCCTTTTCGTTTCTTCTTATGAATGTGCTGTCATTCACCCATTTTGTTTTTCCGTCCTTAGTTGCGATCCGGTATGGTTCATGATCAAAAGCGATCTTTTCTTTCTCTTTGATGTGGTCAGCGACTTCCTTTGCCACTCTTTCAAGATCATCGGGATGAACGGTTCCGGCATAGGTGACCTTTCCCGAAGTGAATTCCTCCGCCGTGTAGCCGAAGAGATTTTCCACATTGTCCGTCACGAACTCCACCGGCCAGCCCTCGACATTCTTCCAGAGGAACGCTACCACTGGGCTTCTGGTAATGATATCATAAGCCTCCTTCAACTTTGCTTCCATCCACTTGCGCTCGGTGAAGTCTTCAACCATCTCTATGGCTGCATTGATTTTACCGTCTTTATCCTTAATGGGAGATGAAACAATTCTGTAATATCTTGTCTCATTTCCTGCCGGTGTTTCTGTAATGGACTCACGAATCTGCCCATCCTCTATTGTCTTATATGTCGGGCAATAGGAGCATACGGAGTCCCTCGGAGGATCATTAAAAGCTTTATGGCAGATTGGTTTTTTTGAGACATCGATATTGGGAAACCACTTCTGCATCTGATTGTTCAGGGCCAATATCTCCATATTCGGACTTATCAAGGCTATACCGATACCGATATTTTCAACAACGCCCCTGTACTTTTCTTCTGATCCCCTCAGCGCCTCGACGGCCAACCCGCGCTCCCGCTCCAACCTGTCTCTCTGTAATCTGGCATGGAGGATGGGCGAAACATAGCCGGTGATGCTCTCAAGCAAATCCTTGTCATCCTCGGTGTACTCCCCTTCTTTGTTGGCAATGGAAATCAGTCCGATGGCCTCTTGTCCAAAGACGACCGGGGCCGTGAGAAAGTGGTCTATGTGAACATGTCCTTCAGGGGTATGAAAGGGGCCTCCCGAATAGAAAGCCTTTTTCTCTCTGATCGCTCTGCCCCACAGACTCTCTCCCCAGGAATCAGTTGGAAATACGATGGACTTGCCGGGAATTTGGCACTCATTCCAAATATCCCTGGTCAAACTCGGGATGGTAAGGTTCCCATGCTTATCAATGAACCCAAAAATACCATACTTGCTGCCCGTTACTCGAAGAACAACCTCCAGAACGTCCCCGTACATCGCCTCGTCGGGAATAGTGAGAAAGATGTTGGCAATTTCATTCAGGATTGTCTTTTGCTTTTCCGAATGCTGTAAGGCTTCCTCTGCCAAGTCCCGCTCGGCTCGCGTGCGCAGCATGGTGATACCAAAGGCCAGATTGTCCGCCAGCTCTTCCAGGATTTCAACTTCCCTGGCATCAAAGGCATCTGTTTCGCCGGCATAGATGCCCATCGCTCCAAGAGTCTGGCCTTCACTGATTAGCGGCAAGGCAATAATGGATTTATAGCTGCGCTGGAGGGCTGCTTCCCGCCAGGGAGCGAAAGCAGGCTCCAATGAAATGTTACGTACAATGCACGGCTGCCCCGTGCGGATGGCGGTGCCGCCCGGACCTCTACCTCGTTCGTCATCCGCCCAAGTGACATTGGCGGATTCAATGTATCCCGAATCGAATCCTGCATGGGCTACCGGGCGCAAGGTCTTTGCTTCATCATGCTCCGCGAAACCTACCCACGCCATGCGATAACCGCCCACATCGACAGCAATCCGAGAGACCTCGTTCAACAATGTCGCTTCATCCGTGATGTGAAGCAGCGCTTGATTGATGTCGATTAACATCCGCAGTGCGCGGTTTACCCGCGCAAGTGCCTCCTCCGCCTGCTTGCGCTCTTCCAGTGCGTTTACGAGTTTGATGTTGCTGTAACTCAGATTGCCGATCATTTCCGCCAAAGCGGCGTAGAAGGACATCGCTGCATTGACCGTTTCACGGCTCCACCGTGGCACCTGATCGAGCGCCTCTATGTATTTCTGCTCATTGAATCCATACCGGTGGGCTTGTTGACGGAAGGTTTCATAGTCCGGCGTTTCGTCATCGAACAGAAATTGCCCCAGAAATATATTTCCCACATGCCTATCACGCAGCATGATCGGGGTAGCTATATCCCACATGTTGTTCCCGCACCGGTACTGCTTGAAAGAGCCAACCGGGATGTTGCGGCTCAGTTCGAGATCGCTTTCAATGCACAACCGGCAAGACTCCGGGTTCATCCGGTGGAATTTGGTACAGACATCCTGCCAACCGGTTCCCACCAACACCCGGCCGTGAAGGTCAATGATGCCGATGCCAATGTTGGTCAACTGATAGAATTTATCCATCAGCTTCTGAAGCTTCTCAATGTCGATAAGGTCGGCGAGTTCCAACGCACCCATATCTGTCTCGAGGGACAGGATAGTATCGAGCTTTTGCCGAACCTGTTTCTCCCTTTCCCGCAATGCCTCCTCTGCCATTTCCCGTACCTTAATCTCCTGTTCAAGATGCTGCGTCCGGAGCGCCACCTGTTTTCTAAGGGCAAACGTCCAGAGCAGGATGACCACGGCAATGATCGCAAAGAAAACAACAAATATGGCCGCAGAAATCATCACGGTCTTGGTCGGAAGGCCGGGTGGATCTATGATCCCAAACCATTTTAGGTAAATGGTTTTGTATTGTCCTGTTGATTTTATTATGTTCAGACCCTGGCTCAGCTTTTCCAATAATGCCAGATCGCCTTCCTTAACAGCAAAGCTGAACGGTCGTGTGTAGGAATCGATTACGACGGGAGAAGAATCGATATTTGTCAGGCCTGATCTCTTTATGTGAAGAAGGCCTATAAGTTTAGGCATGATCGCGACATCCCCCCGGCCTGAAGAAAGAATACGAAGGGCGTCGGGAAGGCTGTCAACCAGAATGAACCTGTCGGACGTAATCAGGCCCGTTGAAATCAGATAGTCATGGCCCTGATCTTTATTCATAACGATAACTGTTTTGTCTGTTAATTCGCTCCCGGAATGGATTGGCAGGATGCCCTTGCGGAAAAAGAAGGCATCGTACGCAATGGTGTGGGGTGCTGAAAAATCAAAATCCCGGTCTCTTTTTTTGGAGTAGGCCATCATCGGAAGGAAATCAATCCTGCCTGTCTTTAAAGCATTTTGCGCATTTTCCCATGTGTCAACAGTAATCTCCAAATTAAGATCCATGACCTGGGCGACGGCCTTGGCAAGGTCGACGCTGAAACCATCCGGTAATCCCTCCTTGTTTACAAACGTGTAGGGATAATATTCGGCAACGATAATTGTCTTCAGTTTCTTACCATGTGCCGACACGCTGTTCTTTGGTTGTTTTTCGCCTGCCAAAGCCGAGCTAAAAACAAGGATAAGGATGATGAAAAGAGTCAGGATTGTCTGCAATCGGAGGGTCATGGTTAAAGTTCTCTTGGGTTTGAGATCGAGCGATATTGTTTTATAAAAACGTCATGTAAAAACAAAAAACGGATCTTTTCCAGAACATTTTCTTTCTCCTTGCTTTCGGAGAAAGCCTTGAGCTATCTATTGATTGAGTTCATCATTTATAGGATTTTGCTTTTTCGTTAAGAAATGGAAATATTTACCTCCCTTGAGTTTAATAAATAAAATAATTATAAATCATTGTCAAACATTACTTCTCCATCCAAGCCGACCGGACGACCTTCTTCGTATGTATAGGATCGGGATCTTGTTCCCGGGCTTCCTCGAAGCCGAAATACTCATCGGGATCCACAATGTTCGACTCAACAAATTCATTGAGGGATTTTTCAGATATCCGGATGGCCCGGATCCCCAGGCGTAACGCTGTCAGTTTGCCCTCCTTCACCATCTCATAGACGAACCTTTCCGTGCATTCAAGAATCTCAGCCACCTGGTTCCCGGAAAGATACCTGTCCTGTTTCTTCTCCTTTGGGGCTATCATCGGGCTTCCATCCATTTCGACCGCACCGCTCGCGGCCTTGCTTTGGCCTTTACCGGTTCATGGGTTTCCCTGTTTTCGGAACCGTTCTTCTCCCCGTGACAAGATTGATGCCGCCACCGATCCATTGAGGCTGTGCGACGGAAAGATAGTGATAAAGGTCCTTCATCTGATCCGTATCAACAAGGATGATCCGGAACCAATGGGGGAGGCGCTTCCCTGAAGGTGTCTTCAGAAGCTCTTCGCCCGGCCGGAACTTCCCGGGAATGGGGTGTGAGGATCCCTTGATTCCCCACAGGACGACTCCCCGCCCGACATTCCGGACGATCCACCAATAGGTTTTTCTCCGTCATCGAAAGGCCCTCGTCCTTCTCGCCGCCGCCCGTGTCGATAGCCACCCGCCAGATTCGATGCTTCCTTCCGTCTTCATCGGGGTACTCCATCTCGTAAAGGAGCTTCTCCACATCCGCCCAGGTGGGAAGAAAGCCGTAATGAATGAGCCAGGAGGTCATGTCCCGGGTCCATGCCCGGACGACAAACCAAAACCCGTATTTCTGGTGGTCTATTCCGCAGGTCAGGACCACCGCATCAGCCGGGACCGTTTGCGGGGAAAGATCCACCCGGGCCTTCAGGATCTCATCTTCCCCCTTAGAGATGACCCCCTGTTTCCAGGTCCGCCCCAGGAATGTATTGATGAACACCTGAAGGGTGCTCGGGTTGTTCTTCGCCTCCAGGAAGCTCGAGGCAAGGCGCCCGAAACTCACTCAGGGAGAGTAGCGTTCGTTCAGCCAGAACCCGGCGATTCCCAGGAATTCTCCTTCCGCCCTCCACTGCCCCTTCCGGATCATCTTCGCCTTGTCTGCGTCCGATATGGGTTTGTCGCAATGCCGGCAATGATACACAGCTTTGATAGGCTCCCCCTTCGGCCACCGGAGCCGCTCCCGGTTGTCCCGGGAAATCCTCTCAAAACGATGCCGTCGTATTTGGCAAAAAATTACCGCCACCAACACCCACCCAAGGCCGGCCTTCAGGATTTCCTCATTGACGCATATCCCGCCGATATAGACCCATGCGACGGTTCTCCCGTACCTGTCGATGTCTGTGGATTTTATCTCAACGGTTTTCTTGAAAACCAGATCAGAAGTGAACTGCTTCGCCCTGGTCCCGAAAGCCTGTCCTTTTTCCGGACAGTCGATTCCATAGAGCCGGATCCGGACTTCTTCTTTTCCGTTTTTGAGGACCGTAATCGTGTCTCCGTCCTGGATCCCGGCACACTTCCCGGACCAGGCCAGAACGGGAAGTACTAAGAGGGGATTGGTGTAACTGTTTATAAAAGATCAGGATGTTTTTCCTTGAGCCAAGCAACAACATCCCCCCTGAACCCAAGAACGAACTGGATCAACTCTCTTGCTTCGGTATCCGTGATACTGCCGACACGATCATACTCAGCAACATTTCTCTTGGTTCGGCAAATATCCAGATACCGGAAATGACAACCGAAAATTGACCACCTGTGATAACCCAATTTTGACCGCCCCCGGGCGAAGTCAAAAACCGGGAATGACGAGGATCATCATCCCATCCTCTTATTTCTGGGAAGACATGTGAAGCTCCCGTTACCCTCCAGGCGTACCAAATATCAAGGGGTTAGATGGACGGTCTAACCCCTAATCACAAAAATCAAAGCCTCATCAAAGATTTTCCCTTCGGGAGTGTCGGCTTCGAAAATTATGGTGTAGAGGCGCTCTTTAGAAATTGCCATGGCTATGAGAATTCGTGGGCAAGGATTCTTGCCATTTTCAAGATGTCTTCTTCCGGAAAGCAGGCCTGAGTGGAACGTGTTCCTCAAAAATGGTCATCGAAAAATGTCTCTTGCAGCAGGTTGAGAAAACAATTTTAGGAGGTCATCTCATGTGCCGAAACGGCATGAACTTCTTCATCGTGTGAAAAAAGTTTAATGTAATGCCCGATAAGGTAGGACTGCAACTGGGTGAGGTCTTGGAACTCCAAGCCACACTGCCTCAACCTGACGGTGCTGTTCGGAGAATCTGAAATGTCAATGTCGTAAACGACACGGCAGCGGATCTTTTCGACGACGATGTAAGACATCGAAACACCGTATATTTCAAGAAAAACGTTTTCACCGGGCCTGGCTGGTTCCTCTTTCGGGACATACTTGAGAGCGGCCCCTCCCATGCCCATGTTCACAATCTCGCATCGTTCCGTTGGGCCGACCCGGCTTCCCCAGGTGATGGTGAGATAAACCCTGTGATTAGGCCTAAATCTTTTATGCTTTCTCTCATGCATAAAAATCTCCCACATCTATCCCAGTCAGTTATTAAAAAGAAGCTCCCGTACTATAAGATTCAGAAATCAAATCAGAAATCCCAGAATCTTGTTTGCGGCCATAGAAATTTAACAGCCTTTTTCATTAAATGCTACAAGGAAATTTTGCAGAAGATGTGAATGTCAGCCCTCCCATTCCTCCGTCTTGCGGTCAACGTCTTCTTTGGAGATCTCTCCCTTTGCATATCGTTTTTTGAGGATTTCCAGGGGCGTCGAGCACGATCATCTCCGGGGCTGCGCCTCAACGAGGCCCGGATGCTCAAGTGGTCTGACGGGGAGGGAATACTTTTCACAGCACAAGCCCCCCTGAAAGTTTTCGAAAAAAGTTTTCCCCGACTTTCCGGAGAAGCCCGGGAACTGCCGGAGGGTCATAGGGACAGCCCATGGATTTTTGAAAAACATCGTCAGCCTGACATGATCCGCGAAGGTTGACCTTTACGGAGGGTATCCCCTCGGTCCAAGACGAATATCCAAAGCTTGATCTTTCAAAACCCGCATGTTAGAAAATCGGGAAAAAAGGAGGGTCTATGCGAGTCCGCGTATCGGCCGTTTTTGAGCAGGACAACAAAATCCTGTGTATGAAGTATGTATACGGCGGGAAAAACGTTTTCTCCATCCCCGGCGGGGGCGTCGACAAGGATATTCCCCTCCGGGAAGCCATCGTCATGGAATGGAAAAACGAACTCGGCGTGAAGATCGAAGTGAGCGATATCATCATGGTCGGCGAGGCGCCGGGTACGAAGCGGCACCCCCAGACGCTCCACATCGTCTTCGAAGGCAGGGCCGTCCACGGGATCCCGAAGGTGCGGCCGGATCACACCCATTCTCTCGACATTGCCTGGGTTCCCCTCTCTAAACTGAACGACACCCCCCTTTACCCCGACATAGGAAAGCAGCTTTTTGGATATTTTCAGGGCAAGACGAAGCGATCCGTCGAATTCATCGAAAACTGCATGGAAAGAGGATACTGGTAGGAGGCGCAATGATCATCGATCAAAAAGGACAGATCACCGAAAACCTTTATTCCATCGGATCGGCCGAGCTTCCCGCCTGGCTGGTCGCGGCGGGAAAGCCGTCCCTCTTCGACGCGGGAATCACCATCATGGGGCCCCTGTATATGGCGGACCTGGAGTTTCATCTCGAAGATCCCCGGAGTCTCCAGTACCTTTTCATTACCCATGCCCATTTCGACCATGCCGGGGCGGCCCCCTTTCTGAAGCGGAAAATCCCCGGGCTCAGGATCGCCGCCAGCCGCCTTTCGGCGGATATCCTGGCCAAACCCAATGCCGTGAAACTGATCCAGAGTCTCAGCAAGGATTTCGAAGACAAGTACGCACCGCTCATCCAGGGGCAGGATGTTTTCTTCGACGGCCTTACGGTGGACCGGATCGTGGAGGACGGCGAAGAGATCGATCTCGGCAGGGGCTGGGTATTCAAGGTCATCAACACACCGGGCCATACCCGGGACGCCGTGTCCTACTATTTTCCCCATGTCAAGGCCCTGATCCCCGGTGAAGCGGCGGGTGTTCTGGATTCCCAGCACCGGATCCACCCCGAGTTCCTGGCCAGCTGCAACGACTACCTGAACTCCCTGGAAAAACTTGCGAAACTCGATGTGGAGATCCTCATGCTTCCCCACCAGTACGTCGTCACAGGCGAGGATGCCCGGGGGTATCTCAAAAAATCCCTGGAACGGACACTGGAATTCAGGGAAAGAATCGTGCGGTATCTGGAGGACGCATCGGGAAAACAGGAAGAAGCGGTCCAAAAAATCTTCCAGGAGGATTACATCGGCACCGGGGCCATCCAGCAGGACCGGCGATCCTATCTGATCAACCTGACCGCCAAGGTAAAGGCGGTGGCCGCGGGAAAATGATCGACGTCCCTCCGCTCCTCCTGAACGATCATTTCGCCCGGCACCTGAATATCCGGGTCCTGGAGGCCCGGCCGGGGCATGCCCGGGTCCGGCTGGACGTCGAAGGGCATCATTACAACGGGGTGGGAATCCTCCACGGGGGGGTCATCTTCACCGTCGCCGACTATGCCTTCGCCATCGCCTGCAACCGCCACGATCAGATCGCCGTGGCGGTCAACGCGAACATCTCCTACATCACGACGACGAAGCGAAAGGTCCTCTTCGCCGAGGCGAAGGAAATCACCCGGGGTTCCAGGATGGCTTCCTACGATGTCCGGGTCTTCGATGATGAGGACCTCATGGTGGCGACGTTCCACGGCCTCGCTTACCTCAAGAAGAAGGCGCCCGAGGCGGGTAGATCCTGATTTCGCCTAAGAGAGACCCTTCGCGATGTGCTTCACCATCTGCCGGAAGACCCCTTCCAGGATATCCGCGGAGATGAAATAGTCAGGGCTTTTCTCGTAGAAGAGAGCGGTCATGGCCTTCGCGGAAGCGTCAAGGTCCTTTTTCTCCCGGTACAGGGTTTCAATTTCCGAACGCATCTTCCGCGCTTCCCCGATGGTCAGATCGACGAAGGTCTCCGCCTCCTGGCCGGTGACGAACCCGTAGTGATCGGCGCACAGGTAATTCACCGGCAGATCCTTCAGTCTCTCCAGGCTTTTCTGATACTGGGTGTAATCGGAATTTCCCGAGGGAAAGGCCGTCCGTTCATAGGGAATCCCCACGGCGTCGGAAGGAAACAGGGCCTTCATCCCCGGTTCGTAGGCCGTGATGGAACAGGAGGAGTGGCCGGGGGTTTCCAGGATGGTGAGGGCATAATTCCCCAGATCGATCCGATCCCCTTCGGAAAGGGTGGTGCCGGAGACATCGTCCCGCCAGTCCAGATCATACCCCTTGAGTGTTTCTTCGGCCCCCGCCTGCCGGGCCACGATTCCGCTGAAGGCGTTGGCCGTTTCGATGGCCTTGGGCATCCTCAGGATATCCCAGGCCCGCCCGGAGGCACACACCTCGATACCGGGCCAGGTTCTCTTGAAATAGGGAACGATTCCCACATGATCGAAATGGGAATGGAGGATGACGATCTTTCCTATCTTTTCCGGATCGATCCCGAAGGCCTTCATCTGTCCCAGGACATCGGGCAGGATAAAGGTGATCCCGCCGTTCAGCATCACCGACCCGTCCCGTCCTTCCAGGAGGTAGACCCCTGATTCCTTCCGGCCCAGATACCAGAGATTATCCGCCACTTTTCCCGCCTTTCGGACTCTCATGAAAAAACCTCCCCCTGCCCGCTTCGGGGCATTATTTTCGCCAGTTCATCATAAGGGATTGCCCCGGGGAAGATCAAGGGGAACTTCTCGTGGAAAATGGTCCTATCCTATGGTACGTTATGCACAATCAGGGGGAGTCAGCTTTTTTTCGCCACTACGGAACAATAGCATATCCAAGGAGGGAACATGGAGCCATTGAACAGTCTGGACGCCGTCTTCAAGCCGAAGAGTGTCGCCCTGATCGGGGCTTCCGCCGCACCGGGAAAGCTCGGATACGACATTCTGTACAACCTGATCAACGCGGGGTTCGCCGGACCCATCTACCCCATCAACCCGAAAGCCGACGAGATCCTGGGGCTTACGGTCTACAAGGACATCGCGTCGACGCCCTCTCCCGCCGACCTGGCCGTGGTGGTCATCCCCGCCCGGTTCGTGCCCGGGACCCTCGAGCAGTGCGGCAAAGCGGGGGTGAAGGCCGCCGTCGTCGTCACCGGCGGCTTCGCCGAAGCGGGCCCCGGGGGGGAGATCCTCCAGAATGAACTGGCCGGCGTGGCGAAAAAATACGGCATCCGGGTCATCGGACCGAACTGCCAGGGGGTCAATCATCCCCACCACAACCTCTGTGCTTCCTGGCCTCTACTCACGACGCCGGGGGGGATGGCCTTCATCGCCCAGAGCGGCACCGTGGGCGCCGCCCTCATGGACTGGGCCAGCGAGGACCATTTAGGCGTCAGCGTGTTCGTCAGCCTGGGAAACCGGGCGGACGTGGACGAGTCGGACTGCATCCGGTATTTCAACGAAGACCCGAACACGAGCGTCATCGCCCTCTACGTGGAAGGCGTCAAGCGTCCCGATGTCTTTCTCCGATCCCTGGAGGAGGCGAAAAAGCCCGTCGTTATCCTCAAGGCGGGACGGACCGCCCGGGGCCGGGTGGCCGCGGAAAGCCACACCAAATCCATGGCGGGAGCGGATGAGATCTACAGCGCCATCTTCCGGAAATACCGGGTTCACCGGGCGGACAATCTGGAGGAACTTTACGACTTCGCCAAAATCCTCTCGAACATGCAGAAACCCCCGGGCAGGCGGATCCTCAACATCTCCAGTTCCGGCGGTGCCGCCATCCTGGCCATCGACGAGGCGGAAAAATGGGGACTCGACGCCCCGCCGCCGACCCAGGCCCTGAAAGACCGCCTCCGGACATTCCTGCCCGCCCACTGCGGGGTCAGCAATCCCATCGACCTGACCGGCGACGCCATTTCGGACCCGAGTCTCTATGCCCGGGTCGTCGAAACCTCCCGGGGGGAATACGACACCATGGTGGTCATCTTCGGCGATCCCATCCACGGGGCCTCCAAGATGGTCACGAAGTCGGAACTGGTCATTTTCTGCGGCGGCGCCGATGTGGAACGGGAAGAGAAACTCCTCATGCACAAAAAGGGCATCCCCGTGTTCCCCACCCCGGAGCGGGGGGTCCGGGCCCTCGGCCAGTTCTTCCTTTTCGACGAAAAGGAAGAAACAACCGCCGAACCGGCGGCACCCCATGGGGCAACGGCCCTTCGCCTCATGCCCGCGGGAGCCTCCGTCGACCTCCTGAATAAATACGGTATTCCCGCCGTGGAAGCTCCGCTGGCCGCCTCGGCGGACGAGGCCGTCGCCCTCTTCCGGAAAGCGGGAGGACCCGTGGTTCTCAAAGTGGCCGCCGACGAGGTGGCCCACAAGAGTGACCTGGGCGGCGTCCGGCTCAACCTGTCCGCCGAAGAAGACGTCCGGAAGGCCTACGACAACATCCGCTCCTCGATAAAGAAACATCTTCCGGAGGCATACATCGAGGGCGTCACCGTCTCCCCCATGGCCCGGCCGGGGACGGAGGTTATTTTAGGCGTCATCACCGATCCCCAATACGGGCCTTCGCTCATGTTCGGGCTGGGAGGCCTTTTCACGGAAGTTTACCGGGATGTCCAGTTCTGTCTCCTTCCGGCGGAGGAAAAAGAATTTCTCCGGATCATCGAAAACATCAAGGGGTATCCCATCCTTGCGGGGATCCGGGGGCAGAAACGGAAAGACACGGCCGCCCTCGTGGAAGCGATGAAAGGGATTTCGCGCCTCGTCCAGGATCACCCGGAAATCGACCAGATCGACCTGAACCCCGTGATCGTCTATGAGAAGGGCATCGCCGTGGTGGATTACCGGATCTATACGCGGTAAGACGAACCCGTCATAGTTTCAGCGGCCAGGGACCCGAATCCCGAGGAAGGGGAGGGCCCCCGGAAGGGCGCCGCCGTGACGGGGACGAAGGACAACACGGCATCCGGACTTTTCAGGATGCCGTCCAACTTCGGAGGACTCATGTATACGGGGAGGATTCAGATCACCCTTCTGGTCACCGACGTGGCCAGAAGCGTGGAATTTTACAAGGAAGTTCTGGGGTTCGGTTTCAGTGGTTTCTGGGACGGGCAGAAGCGGGAGATCGTCGAATTCTGGACGGAGGAACTGTCGCCCGAATACGCCGAGGTCTTTGCCGGCGAAAATGCCGTCGGGCTCCGGAAAGCGGGACGGGTGATCACCGCCGGGATGACGGAATGCTCTCTGGAGGTTCAGACCGTGGACCGCATCTATCAGTCCGCGCTCCGAATGGGCATCGACATCCCCGAACCGGAGGATCAGCCCTGGAAGGCCCGGACCCTTTCCGTCCGGGACCCCGACGGATACCTGTGGCATTTCATCGAAAGAAGAGAAGAGACAACCACGAATGAAGACCGGCGAACCGCGACAGAAAGCCCGTCTGCGGCCCGGAACGACGGCGGAGGCGGTTAACCGGCGGATGAAGGGCACTCTTCCCGAATTGATCGGCATGGAAATCCTTGCCATTGAAGAGGGAAAGATCACCGCCCGGATGCCCGTCCGGGGCGACCTCATGGCACCCAACGGGTTCCTTCATGCCGCATCGATCATCGGCCTGGCGGATACGGCCTGCGGCCTCGGAACGAAGGTTCATCTGCCCGAGGGGGCGGAAAACTTCACCACCGTGGAGCTGAAGGCGAATTTCGTCGGCACGGTCCGGAACGGCGCCCTTTTCTGTGAAGCAACGCTCGTTCACGGTGGACGGACGATCCAGGTCTGGGATGCCGTCGTCACCACGGAGGAAGCGGGAAAAAAAGTGGCCTTTTTCCGGTGCACCCAGATGCTCTTGGATTCAAGAAAGGACTGAAAGGAGGCACGATCATGGCCCTGCTGAAAAAAGGAGATCCGGCACCGGCTTTCGAGATGGAGGACCAGGACGGGACACCGGTCCGCCTGGCCGATTACCGGGGGAAAAAACTGCTCCTCTATTTCTATCCGAAAGCGGGAACTTCCGGGTGTACCACCCAGGCGGTGCTGCTGAGAGACGCCGGGGAGGCCCTGAAGGCGAAGGGCGTATCCGTCGCCGGGGTCAGCCCCGACGGCGTCAAATCCCTCAAGAAATTCAATGACAAGAATACCCTGGGATTTCCCCTTCTGTCCGACGGGGACCACACCGTGTCCGCCGCGTATGGGACATGGGGCGAAAAGACCCAGTGCGGGAAAACGTCCGTGGGGATGACCCGGTCGTCTTTTCTGATCGACGAAAAAGGAAAAATCGCAGAGGCCTGGTACAAGGTGAGCCCCAAGGACACTGTCCCAAAGGCCCTGAAGGCTCTTGGAAGCTGACGGACTGGAATCAACAAACATTATGGGAGAAGGTTCCATGAACGACGGGGAATCCTTACTGATCGCCAAAGGAGAAAAAGAGGTTTATCTGCTGCCCCGGATGGCCAACCGCCACGGGCTCATCGCCGGCGCCACGGGAACGGGAAAAACCGTATCGCTCAGGGTCCTCGCCGAGGGATTCAGCGAAATGGGGGTCCCCGTCTTCCTCTCCGACGTCAAAGGGGACCTCACCGGTATCGCCGCTCCGGGCGGCGGCAACCGGAAGGTGGAAGAGAGGGTCCGGGAACTCGGCCTGGAAGGGTTTCAATACGCGGGGTATCCCGTCGTCTTCTGGGACGTTCTGGGCGACCGGGGACACCCCGTCCGGACGACGGTCTCCGAGATGGGCCCCCTTCTCCTCGGACGGATCCTGAACCTCAACGACACCCAGAACGGGGTCCTCAACCTGATCTTCAGGATCGCCGACGACAATGGTCTTCTTCTCCTCGATCTCAAGGACCTCCGGGCCATGGCCGCCTTCGTCGGGGACAATGGGGAAAAATTCAAGGTTGAATATGGAAATGTATCGCGGGCGAGTATCGGCGCCATCCAGAGAAACCTCCTCGTTCTCGAGGAACAGGGGGGCGACCGCTTTTTCGGAGAGCCCGCCCTGGGAATCGAAGACCTCATGCAAACCGACAGCGATGGAAGGGGAATAATCAACATCCTTCAGGCTGACCGGCTGATCCAGTCCCCCAAGATCTATGCCACCTTTCTCCTGTGGCTCCTCTCGGAGCTTTACGAGCAGCTCCCGGAGGTGGGGGACCTCCCGAAACCCAGAATGATCTTTTTTTTCGACGAGGCCCACCTTCTCTTCGAGGACATCTCGGGCACCCTGGAGGAAAAGATCGAACAGGTGGTCCGGCTCATCCGCTCCAAGGGGGTGGGGGTTTACTTCGTCACCCAGAACCCCCTGGACCTGACGGACACCGTCCTGGGACAGCTCGGGAACCGGATTCAGCACGCCCTCCGGGCCTTCACCCCCCGGGACCAGAAAGCCGTGAAGGCCGCCGCGGAAACCTTCCGGCCCAATCCCCGGGTGGACGTGGTGCAGACGATTACGGAACTGGCCGTGGGGGAAGCCCTCGTTTCCACCCTGAACGCCAAAGGGTCGCCCGAACCGGTGGAACGGGCCTTCGTCCTTCCGCCCAGGAGTTCGCTCACCCCTCTGTCTCCCGGGGACATCCGGCCGATCGTCCGGCGTTCCGTCCTTTTCGGGTTTTACGATAAAACGGTGGACCGCGAATCGGCCTATGAAAAGCTGAAGGAGCGGGCGGAAACGATGAAGAAGGAAGAAGAGGCCGCCGCGGCTTCCCGGGTGAAGGACAAGTCCCCGCAGAAGGATCTCTTCGGCGCCGCGGCGAAAAGCGCCGCCCACGCCATCGGAAGCCAGATCGGACGGCAGATCATCCGGGGCATCCTGGGATCCTTGTTCGGGGGGAAAAGATGACTCTTTCCCAGGCTTTTTTACGAATTCATCAAAGATACCGGCTTTCCGAACCGGATTTTCCGGGATTCATGGAAAATCGATCCGGGAGGATCATCCTTTGAAAAGGAAATTGACGGACCGGGAATTCGACCGGATCGTCCAGAGGGCGATCCGGCGCCTTCCAGAGGAAATCCGGCAGCACCTGAAGAACATCATGATCTCCGTCCAGGACCGGCCGTCGGCGGATCTCCTGGAGGAGATGGGGTACGGCCCCGACGAGACCCTCCTCGGCCTTTATGACGGCACATCACTCCTGGAGCGGTCCCCGAACGAGCCCCCCCTGTACCCGGACACCATTTTCCTCTTCCAGGAGCCCCTCGAGGAATGCTGCGAAACCCCGGAGGAACTGGAAGAGGAGATCGAGATCACCGTGGTCCACGAAATCGCCCACTATCTCGGCATGGACGAGGAGTGGCTCATTGAACTGGGATACGATTAGGAGGGATGTAAGGATGCGTTATTTAATCTGTTTGGCCGCCGCTCTTTGGCTGTTCGTCATGACGACTCCCTCTTTGGCCGGTCCGGGCATCCCGGACCTCAAGGGCACCTGGATCATCAGAGGCTCGGGTATCGGACATGAAAAACCCGGGGGCACGCCTCCGGGAAAGCTTCACATAACGAAACTCCGTCCGGCTATCGAAGTGGAATACATCATGGTCATCGATGATCAGGATGGATTCCGATTCTCCGGTTATACGGAGTCGAGCCGAAAGAGGGAAACCATCTCCGGGGTTGTGGGCTTCGACAACGAGACCGTCTACATCGTGGACAACGACGGCATGCACATGGCCCGTCTCGTATCACCGGACAAGATGGAGGCGGTCTATCTGCACAACACCAAGGACCATTCCATCGCGTCCCGGGACATCATCACCCGGAAACGGTGACGGACGGCTTTCCCCTATCGAAGGGGAAGCAAGGAAAAGCGGGACGGACATGGCCATTTACGGAATAGGAATCGATCTGGTCCGGATCGACCGGATCGACCGGAGCCTGGGCCGATGGGGAGACCGCTTCACCGGGAAGGTTTTCACGCCGGGGGAACTTTCCGCCTGCGACGGCAGAAGAAGGCGCACGGCTTGCCTTGCCGTCCGCTTTGCCGCCAAGGAGGCTTTCGTCAAAGCCCTTGGAAGAGGAATGCGCCCGCCGATACATTGGACCGACGTGGAGGTCCGAAGCAACGATTTGGGGAAACCGGAAATCCACCTTTCTTCACGAGCCGAAGACTTCTGCGGAAAACTCGGAATCAGATCCTGCCATTTGAGTCTGACCGACGACGGTGACTACGGCGCCGCCGTCGTCGTTCTGGAAACGTAGGCGAAAGCAGGGCCGCTTCCCCTGCCCGGTCCATAGAGCGCTTTCATGCGGGACAGCACCGAAAACACCTGGCAGTCCTGGTTGCTGGAAATCGCCTCCACCCCGGGGGTGGTCGATCAGCACGGCCGGTTGCTCGAACGACGGCTGGAGATCCTGTCCGAAGAAGGCTTTCTTCAACGAATCGGAGACGGGTGGAAAGTCCTCGCCCGGCCGACCCTGTCCTCCCGGCATTGTCTTTCATGGATCGGGATGATCGACTGAACCGCCCTGATCCGCCTCGTTTCTATATCCGATTCCTTTTTTTCATGTTTGAAGGGAAACCCAGCTTCCGCATCCTGCTCCTCAACGTGTTGGGATTGATTCCAAGAAGATTGGCGGCTCCATCGGCACCGAAAATCTTCCCCCCGGTCGCATCCAGTGCCATACGGATATGCTGGGACATGGCCTCGTCCAGAGTCATTGTTGTGCCGGTTCCATTCGGCCGTCTCAGAGTTTCCCGTGAGTTCTTAGGCCACTGGAAATGATCAAAGGTCAATCCGCCGTTGCCGTTCGGACCTCTGCTCCCTATCAATTCACGCTCTACGAGATTCTCAAGTTCCCGGACATTCCCCGGCCAGCGATAATCTCTGAGCCTTTCCAGGGCCCCGACAGAGAGGGGCGGCGGGGTATGGATCTTCAGCTCCCTGGATTTCTTCTGAATGAAGTGGTGAATCAGGGCGGGAATGTCCCCCTGCCGGTGTCTCAGGGGGGGAATCATGACGGGAAAGATGTTGAGCCTGTACCAGAGATCTTCCCGGAACTTTCCCGTGTGAACCATTTCTTCCAGGTTTCTGTGCGTTGCGGCGATGATTCGAACATCCAGGGTAATCGTCGCATTCCCGCCTACGCGCTCGATTTCCCTGTTCTGCAATACTCTCAGCAGTCTTACCTGAGCGGATGGAGGAAGTTCGGCAATCTCATCCAGGAAGATGCTTCCTTTGTCAGCCCTTTCAAAACGGCCTTTCTTTTGCGAAATGGCTCCGGTGAACGCGCCCTTCTCATGTCCGAAAAGCTCGCTGTCCATGAGACTCTCCGGGATGGCGCCGCAGTTCACCTTGATAAAGGGTCCCTTTTTTCGGGGGGATGTGTGATGAATGGTGTTGGCAATGACCTCTTTGCCGACGCCCGTTTCACCCAGAAGGAGGACGGGGTTTCTGAGTGGCGCCACCTGTCTCACCATTTCCATCACTTCCTTCAAATCGCCGTCCGCGCCGATGACTTCTTCCTCCGTTGCATACCTTAATTCCCGGACCAGGTCTTTATTCTCAGCGTCCACGATATCTTTCAATTTAATGATTTCCCGGTAGTGCAGCGCGTTCGACACGGCTATGTTGAAAGGTTCTCTCAGCTGGGAGATAAGGAGGGCATGCGATTTTTTAAAGCGTCCTTTCCCTTTGGCCAGCAGGACGACGGAGCCTAAAATTCTTCCCTCGATCACCAGATTCATATACATGATAGCGGTTGTCGACATATCCAGGTGATGAGACAGCACCGAGGCTGCCGGGTGAAGATCCATGCGGTCCAGGATCTTGATTTCCTGCCAGGCGTCGATATCCATGCTGATTTTGCTGATCGCCTTTTCTGACAGGGATTGACTTGGAAACGGTTTCTTGATTCCTTCCAAGTCAACCGCCGCAAGATTGTGGACCAATCCCAACCTCAGATCGAGAAGCGTCAGGAGCATCTCGAAGGCGGGCAGATGATTCCTGATGTAGGAGAGGCAATTGAACAGCGCCTTCTCGATATCAAGACTGCTGCATAGCCTCAGAGTCGCCTCCCTGAAGAAAACGTCTTCGCCCTCTTTCAACGTGCTTTTCTCCTGTTTTGAAAGCCTCGGAACAGTTGTGACATATAACAGCTTGTTTCATATCACAACGTATTTTTGTTTCATATCACAAATAACGGACCTTATAATTTTCAACTGACTGATATGGCAACATTAAAGACATGGCATGCTTTTAGATATGAATATTTCGGCAGTAAAAAACCGGTCCCGGAGCCGGCGACGCTCATTGCGTGTCGCCAACGGAACACAAAATTTGTCCAACGGAAGGGGGGATGCCCGTCACAGCCGCACACTTTACAGAACCAAAGGGGTTTTCGGCAATGAGTCGTTTTTCCAAACGTTATATTTTTGAAAGATTTCAATAAGGAGGAGTTATCATGGCACAGGAACATACTTTTGCATCTCCCGGTCCGGCCGGTCTCGCCGCCCTGGCTGTGGCCTGTTTCGGTTTCGGCGCAGTGTTTCTTGGCAAGGTGGGGCTTGGCGGTCTTCCTCTTCT